>CAJDUN010000029.1_pt1 | contig 17673 bp, 18 predicted proteins | sample 7390741 | NCBI WGS metagenome assembly CAJDUN01 (sample SAMEA7055660, study PRJEB34461) | soil metagenome | biome: terrestrial ecosystem; feature: Peninsula; material: soil | place: Antarctica | collected 2016 | reverse complement strand
TGCCTGCGCGTGCTGCGCCCCGGCGGAACGCTGTCGAGCCTGGGCGTCTATTCGACCGACCTGACGATTCCCCTCGGGCCGTTCGCCGCGGGGCTCGGCGACCACAAGATCGTCACCACGCTTTGCCCCGGCGGCAAGGAACGGATGCGCCGGCTGATGGCGGTGATCGCGGCGCGGCGGATCGACCTCGGGGCGATGGTGACGCACCGCTTCAAGCTCGACGACATCGAGGCGGCCTACGAGCTTTTCGGCCATCAGCGCGACGGCGTGCTGAAGGTCGCGATCACGCCGTGAAGAACCGCCGCGCGCCATGAGCCCCCGCCTGGCCGTTCCGAAGGGGGCTCGTACCGCAGTGCGAAGCACGGAGGTTACCGAATGAGCATCCGCCATCTGGAGCAACTGCTCGAGCCGCGATCGGTCGCGGTCATCGGTGCCTCCGGCCGCCCCGGCAGCGTCGGCGCGACGGTCTGGCGCAACCTGCGCGCCGGCACCTTCGCCGGCCCGGTCTACGGCGTCAACCCGAAGCACGCGAGCCTCGACGGCGTGCCGATCGTCGGCCGCGTCGCCGACCTTCCTGCGCCGCCCGATCTGGCGGTGCTGTGCACGCCGCCCGACACGGTGGCCGGCCTCGTCGGCGAGCTCGGCCGGCTCGGCACACGCGCGGCCATCGTCATGACCGCCGGCCTGAGCGCGGCGCAGAAGCAGGCCGCGCTCGACGCCGCGCGGCCGCACCTGCTGCGCCTGCTCGGCCCGAATTGTCTCGGCCTGCTGTCGCCGCGCATCGGCCTGAACGCCAGCTTCGCCCACACCGACGCCTTGCCGGGCAAGATCGCCTTCGTCTCGCAATCGGGCGCGCTGGTGACCGCCGTGCTCGACTGGGCGCGGTCGCGGCGCATCGGCTTCTCGCACATGGTCTCGCTCGGAGAGCGCATCGACGTCGACTTCGGCGACCTGCTCGACCATCTCGCCAGCGACGCGCACACACGCTCGATCCTGCTCTACATCGAATCGATCGAGTCGCCGCGCAAGTTCATGTCGGCGGCCCGCTCGGCGGCCCGCAACAAGCCGGTCATCGTCGTCAAGGCGGGACGTGCCGGCAAGGGCCTGCAGGCGGCCGCTTCGCACACTGGCGCACTCGCCGGCTCCGACGTCGTCATCGATGCCGCGATCCGCCGCGCCGGGATGCTGCGCGTCGACACGCTGCAGGACCTCTTCATGGCGGCCGAGACGCTGGCCCACTTCCGCGGCAATCCGGCGGGCGGCCTGACGATCATGACCAACGGCGGCGGCGCCGGCGTGATGGCGGCCGACGCCGCCGCGCCCGCCGGAGTCGACCTGCCGGCACTGAGCGAGGCCCTGTGCGGCAAGCTCGACGCCGTGCTGCCGCCGACCTGGTCGCGCGGCAATCCGATCGATATCATCGGCGACGCGCCGGTCGAGCGCTACACCGCGACCCTTCGGGCCCTGCTCGACGACCGCCAGACCGGCACCATCCTCTTCATGCACGCACCGACGGCGATCGTGCGCAGCGAGGACATCGCCCGCGCCTGCGCGCCGCTGGCCCGGGAGGCAGCAGGCCGGCTGATGAGCTGCTGGCTCGGCGAAGGCGGCGTCGCCGAAGCGCGCCGGCTCTTCGAGGAGGCGGGCATCGCCGGCTACGAAACTCCCGAAGCGGCAGTGCGCGCGTTCGCGATGCTGGCGAGCTATCAGCGCAACCAGGCGCTGCTCACCGAGGCGCCGACGGCCAGCGAGGCGGCGCCGCCCGACAGCGCGGCGGCGCGCGCCGTCGTCGTCGCGGCCCTCGACGGCGGCCGCGAGATGCTCGACGAGCTCGAGGCCAAGACGGTGCTGCAGGCGTACGGCATCCCGATCGTGCCGACGGTCGCGGTCGGGGCTTCAGCCGAGGCCGCGGCGGAGGCGGCACGCACGATCGGCCATCCGGTCGCCCTGAAGATCCTCTCGCCCGACATCAGCCACAAGTCGGACGTCGGCGGCGTCGCTCTCGGGCTCGGCGAAGATGCGGCCGTGCGCCTGGCGGCCGACGGCATGCTGGCGCGGGTTCGCGCGCTCAGGCCCGAGGCCCGGATCACCGGCTTCACGGTCCAGGCGATGATTCGGCGGCCGTACGCGCAGGAACTGATCGTCGGCGCGAGCGTCGATCCGGTGTTCGGTCCGGTCGTCCTGTTCGGCCAGGGCGGCACCGCCGTCGAGGTGATCGCCGACCGGGCGATCGGCCTGCCGCCGCTCAACCGCGTGCTGGCTCGCGACCTGGTGTCCGGCACGCGGGTTGCGAAGCTGCTCGCCGGCTACCGCGATCATCCGCCGGCACGCATCGATGCGATCTGCGACGTGCTCGTCGCCGTCTCGCAGATGCTCGCCGACCTGCCCGAGCTGACCGAGCTCGACATCAATCCTCTGCTGGCCGATGGCGACGGCGTGATCGCCCTCGATGCCCGCCTGCGCGTCGCCCGGGCCACGCGCGCAGGCACGGCGCGCTTTGCGATCCCGCCGTATCCGGCCGAGCTCGCCGAGACCTGGTCGTGGCAGGGCCGACAGCTCCAGATCCGGCCGATCCGGCCGGAAGACGAGGCCCGCCATGGCGAATTCGCGCTGCAACTCGCGCCCGAGGACGTGCGACTGCGCTTCTTCAGCACGCGCCGCGAGCTGCCGCGCAGCGAGCTCGCCCGCCTGGTGCAGATCGACTACGACCGCGAGATGGCCTTCGTCGTCCTCGAGCCGCAGCCCGACGGCTCGCTGCGCACGCTGGGCGTCGTGCGCGCCGTCGCCGATCCGGACAATGTCGAGGCCGAGTTCGCGATCATCCTCGCTGCCGACGTGCAGGGTCAGGGGCTCGGCCGGCGCCTGCTCGACAAGATGGTCCGCTACCTGAAGGCGCACGGCACCCAGCGCCTCGTCGCGGTGGTGCTGCGAGAGAACAAGGCGATGCGCGAGCTGGCGACGCGCAGCGGCTTCCAGCTCGATGCGACGGAATACGACGACACGTCGCTGCGTTACGTGCTCGAGCTCAACCCGGCAGCGCCACGCGTCGCGTGAGATCGACGCGACCGAGGCGCAGGCCGGTCGTCGCGGCACCGAAATCGATTGCGGCCTCGACGCGGCGGGCGCCGCGAAGCAGCGTCACTTCAGCGACTCGACCAGATCGACGTACTCCTGCATCGCCTCTTGGTTCGACTTGCCGGCCAGGCCGTTCCAGGCGTCCCACTTCGCGCGCCCGACCATGTCGCCGAAGCCCGGTCGCTTGCCGTCGGCGTCGCCGCCCGACGCCTGCTTGTAGAGCGCGTACATCTTCAGGAGCGTCATGTTGTCGGGCTTCTCGGGCAGGCCTTTCGAATCGACAACGGCTTTCTCGAACTGCGCCTTGAGGTCGGCCATGGCATCTCTCCCCGGTTGTGCTGCGTTATGACAAGTCGCGATTGACGGCGCCGATCTTAGCCAGCATCGTCAGCCGCATTCCGGCTTTCGCGGTCCTTGCTCCATGACGACGCCTCCCGTCTCCCGCGAACGCATGTCGCGCGTCGACACCGCGTGGCTCAGGATGGACAGCGATGTCAACCTGATGATGATCGTCGGCGTCTGGCTCCTGCGGCCGGGGATCGCCTACGAGGCGCTCTGTCGCCGCGTCGAGGACAAGCTGCTTCGCTACGAGCGCTTCCGCGAGATCGCCGTGCGCGACGCGAGCGGCGCGACCTGGGTCGGCGACGACGACTTCGACATCCATCGCCACGTCGTTCGCGAGAAGCTCGCGCGCTCGCGCGGCCAGGGCGAGCGCGCTGCGCTGCAGGCGCGCGTCGGCGTCCTTGCCTCGCAGCCGCTCGACCCGGCCCGGCCGCTCTGGCAGTTCCACCTGATCGACGGCTACGAGGGCGGCAGCGCGATGATCGCCCGCGTGCACCACTGCATCGGCGACGGCATCGCCCTCATCTCGGTGATGTTGACGATCACCGACGGCGGCAGCGATCCGCCGCGGCGCGGGAGGAAGAGCGCCGGCGCCGAGAGCGACGGCCTCGACGGCCTGACCGGGGCGGCGCTGAAGGCGTTCGACGGACTGTCGTCGCGCGCTGTCGGGCTGGCGGGCGCCTCGCTCGACCGCACCCTCGAGATCCTCGCCGATCCGCAGCAGGGCATCGCCGGCGCGCTGGCCGGTGCGAGGCTCGGTGCCAACGTGATGCGCGACGTCGCCGCGATGGCCCTGATGGCCGACGATTCGCCGACCTTGCTGAAGGGGCGCCCGAGCGGCGCCAAGCGCGTCGCCTGGGGCGAGCCGATCCCGCTCGCCGACGTGAAGGCGATCAGCCACGTGCTCGGCGCCTCGATCAACGACGTGCTGCTCGCCTGCGTCGCCGGCGCGATCGGCGCCTGGCTGCGCGACGCCGGCGACGATCCGGCCGGCAAGGAGATCCGCGCCATGGTGCCGGTGAACCTGCGTCCGCTCGACGAGGCCTGGAAGCTCGGCAACCGCTTCGGTCTCGCGCCGCTCGTGCTGCCGATCGGCATTGCCAACCCGGTCGCCCGCGTCGCTGCCGTGCGTGCGCGCATGAACGAGCTGAAGTCGAGCTACCAGCCGCTCCTCGCGTTCGCCGTGCTCGCGGTCGCCGGCCAGATGGTGCAAAGCGTGCAGGACGCGCTGCTGGGCCTCTTCGCGAAGAAGGCGACGGCGGTGATGACCAACGTGCCCGGCCCGGCCGCGCCGCTCACCTTCTGCGGCTCGACCCTGCGCCAGACGATGTTCTGGGTGCCCGCCTCGGGCGAGATCGGCGTCGGCGTGAGCATCCTGTCGTACGGCGGCGGCGTCCAGTTCGGCCTCATCACCGACGAGGCTCTCTGCCCCGAGCCGCAGGCGATCGTCGATCGCTTCGAGCCCGAGTTCGACAAGCTGCTGTGGCTCGCGATGATGCTGCCGTGGCGGCCGCCGAACGAGTGAGCAGATCGGCTGCAGCAAGACCCTGAGCCGAGCGCTCAGGCTGGCGAAGCGGCCTCGATGCGCAGCTGGACGGTCGTGCCGCCGGTGGCCGACGGCTTGGTCAGACGCGCCTCCGGCACGCCGCGTGCGCGCAGGAAGTCGTAGACGCGCGTGGCCCGCCGCAGGGCCAGGGCGTTCGCGCCGCCGGCGTCGCCCGGGGCGGCGATGAGGTGGAGCTCCGCGATCGCCGTGCGACGCATCGACTGGGCGACCTTGTCGAGGACGGCGGCGAGCGCGGGCTTGACGGCGTCCTGCCCCGGCTCGAAGCAGAACGTGCGCGGCACGTCGACGGTCACCGCGCCGCTGGGATGCTGTGCGATCACGACCGGCGTGCCCTTGAACCAGGCGGCGAGCCATTGCCGCTCGACCGCCAGCGTCGACGCCGCGGCGGTGCGCCTCTCCGCCGGCGTCGGCTCGGGGGGCGGGGCGGGCACGCTCGCCGGCGGGGCGGCCGTCGTGCTCGCCGCGGCGGGTGATGCCGTCGTCGCCGATGGCGTCGTCACGGGCTCGGTCGCGCAGCCGGCGAGCATCAGGCCCATGAGGCCCCACGAGATCCTGCGAGTCATTGCGGTCATCTGTCTCAATCCTCGAGTTCGGCCTTCGCGCTCTCGACATCGAGCCGCTCGGTCGCGTCCATCGGCTCGCAGGCGGCCGCGCTCTCGTAGAGCTTCGTCGCCTCGGCCATGCGCTTGTCGCCCTCGAGCATGACCAGGCCGTTGGCGTATTCGATCATCGCGATCGCCGAGCCCGGGTTCAGCTTGAGCGCCGTCTTGTAGTGGGCCAGGCCGGCGTCCTTGCTCGCGCCCTGGGTGCGGCCGAGGAGCGAGCCGACCTTGTCGATCACCTCGGCGTGGAACGCGCCCAGGGCGATGTGCGCATCGGCGTGCTTGGGCGAGAGCTTGATCGTCGTCTCGAGCGCGTTCTTCACCTTCGAGCCGAGCCCTTGCGCGAGCGCCTTGGCGATCGAGATGCCCTGGCTGTAGCGGCCGAGCGCGTAGGCCATGCAGTACCAGGCGTTGGCTTCCTTCGGGTCATCGCGGGCGCGCTGCTCGGCGCGCTCGGCGACCTCGAACAGCAACTCGAGCCGGGTCTTCTCGCTCGGCTCGAGGTAGGTCGCGTAGATCGCCTGCGACTTGTTGGCGACCGTCATCGCGCCACTCGCGCCGGCGCCGTGCGCCTTCAGGCCCGCCTCGGTCGCCTTCTGGAAGTCGCCGGCATGGAAGAGGGCCCAGGCGGCGGCGACCTTGTCGTCGGCCGGCCAGGGCTCGGCATCGCCGGCATGCAGCAGTGCCCACTTCTTCTTCAGCGTCGCGGCGTCGAAGCGATAGGGGGCGGCATCGTGGGGGAAGGCGTTCCATTTGGCCAAGATCAGTCTCCCTGGGGCGTCGGTTGATAAGGCGTGGCGAGCGAATGCAGATGCTCGCGCCCGGCCGGGTCGAGATAGGGCAGGAGCAGGCAGAGCACGTGATAGGCGCCGCGCAGCAGCGCCGGTCCGGCGCTCTCGGGCTCGAGCGCGTGGCGCGGATCGCGCACGTACTCGAAGCTCAGCCAGTAGGTGGCGACGACGACCATCGCCGTCGCCACCGGCTCGGCGTCGCGCGCCTCGATCACGAGGCCGCTGCCGGCCGCGAGGCCGTCGAGCACGGCCTCGACGGCGCGCACCTTGCGCTCGAGCACGAACTTGAAGTGGAGCTCGAGCTTCCTGTTGTTCGAGAGCAGGTCGTTCAGGTCGCGGTAGAGGAAGCGATAGGACCAGATCAGCTCGAAGAGGGTGTGGAAGAAGAACCACGCGTCCTCGACGTCGCCGACGTCCTCGGCCGCCTGCAGCAGCTCGGTGAGGGCGAGGTCGTAGCGGTCGTAGAGCTTCGTGATCAGCTCTTCCTTGGCCGGGTAGTGGTAGTAGAGGTTGCCGGGGCTGATGCCGAGCTCGGCCGAGATCAGCGTCGTCGACACGTTCGGCTCGCCGAAGCGGTTGAAGAGCTCGAGCGAGGTGTCGAGGATGCGCTCGGCCGTGCGGCGCGGCCTCTTGGTCTGGGTGGCCATGGCTCTGTGCTCAGCAGGTCAATCTAGCACCCGGACCGGTGCGCTTCCATCGGTTGGCTCCCTACAATCGCGCCCTTCATGCCGGCCGTGTCCTTCGTCAACGTCACCAAGACGTACGCCTCGCCGCGCGGCGACGTCCGCGCCCTCGACGACGTGAGCTTCGACATCGAGGAGGGCGAGTTCTTCGGCCTGCTCGGCCCGAACGGCGCCGGCAAGACGACGCTGATCAGCATCCTCGCGGGCCTGGCGCGCGCGACTGCCGGACGCGTCGTGGTGCTCGGTCACGACGTCGCTGCCGACTATGCGGCGGCGCGACGCGTCCTCGGCATCGTGCCGCAGGAGCTGGTGTTCGATCCGTTCTTCTCCGTGCGCGAGTCGCTGCGCATCCAGGGCGGCTACTTCGGCGTCCACGACAACGATGCCTGGATCGACGAGCTGCTCGCCAACCTCGGCCTGGCCGACAAGGGCGAGGCCAACATGCGCCAGCTCTCGGGCGGCATGAAGCGGCGTGTCCTGGTCGCGCAGGCGCTCGTGCACCGGCCGCCGGTGATCGTGCTCGACGAGCCGACGGCCGGCGTCGACGTCGAGCTGCGCCAGACGCTCTGGCAGTTCGTCGCGCGGCTCAACAAGGAAGGCCACACCGTCCTGCTGACGACGCACTACCTCGAGGAGGCCGAGGCCCTCTGCGGCCGGATCGCGATGCTCAAGCAGGGCCGCGTCGTGGCGCTGGACCGCACCTCGGCGCTGCTGGCGGGCACCGCGAGCACGATGCTGCGCTTCAAGCTCGACAAGCCGTTGCCCGCGGCGCTGCAGGAGAACGCGCGCGTCACCGGCCGCATCGTCCAGATCGCGGCGCACGATGCGCGCGAGGTCGAGTCGATCCTCGCCGTGCTGCATGCGGCCGGCTGCGATCCGGAAGACCTCGAGATCGGCCGCGCCGACCTGGAGGACGTGTTCATCGAGATCATGCGCGGCGAGACGCCACCGCGGGTGGCGGCATGACGACCGTCGTCGGGCCGGTCACGCGCGCCCGCTTCGAGACCGGCCTCCTCGCCGGCACGAGCACGCTGTTCTACAAGGAAGTCCTGCGCTTCTGGAAGGTGGCCTTCCAGACCGTGGCCGCGCCCGTGCTCACGGCGGTGCTGTACCTGCTCATCTTCGGCCACGTCCTCGAAGGTCGCGTCAAGGTCTTCGGCTCGGTCGGCTACACGAGCTTCCTCATCCCGGGCCTGGTGATGATGAGCGTGCTGCAGAACGCGTTCGCCAATTCGAGCTCGTCGCTGATCCAGAGCAAGATCACCGGCAACCTCGTGTTCCTGCTCGTCTCGCCGCTCTCGCACTGGGCCTGGTTCCTGGCCTACGTCGGCGCGTCGGTCGTGCGTGGCATCGCGGTCGGCGCCGGCGTGATGCTGGCGACGATCTGGTTCGCGCCGCTGCACGTCGCCAACCCGCTCTGGATCCTCTTCTTCTCCGTCGCCGGTGCGGCGCTGATGGGTGCGCTCGGCCTCGTCGCGGGCCTGTGGGCGGAGAAGTTCGACCAGATCGCCGCGTTCCAGAACTTCGTCATCGTGCCGATGACGTTCCTCTCGGGCGTCTTCTACTCGGTCGCGTCGCTGCCGCCGATCTGGCGCGACGTCAGCCACCTCAACCCCTTCTTCTACATGATCGACGGCTTCCGGCGCGGCTTCTTCGGCACCAGCGACGTCTCGCCCTGGACCAGCCTCGTCATCGTCGGCGCGAGCCTGGTCGCGATCTGCGCACTCTGCCTGCATCTGCTGAAGATCGGCTACAAGATTCGCTACTAGGAGTCCCTGCCATGACCTCGTCTTCGCGCTTGCGCGGCGTCATCGCCGCCGTCGCCACGCCTCTCGGCGCCGGCTTCGTGCCCGACGTCGCCCGGCTCGCGAGGCATTGCCGGGCGCTCCTCGCCGACGGCTGCGACGGCATCAACCTGCTCGGCACGACCGGCGAGGCGACCGCCTTCAGCGTCGAGCAGCGGCTCGCGGTGATGCGCGGCATCGTCGACGCCGGCCTGCCGATGGCGCGCTTCATGGTCGGCACCGGCGTCTGCGCGCTCGACGACACGGTGCGGCTCACCCGCGCCGCCTGCGAGCTCGGCTTCGCCGGCGCGCTCGTCCTGCCGCCGTTCTACTACCCGGACATCGCGCCGGCCGGCCTGGTCGCCTACGTCGACGAGCTGGTCGCCCGCGTCGCCGACGAGCGGCTCGCGATCTATCTGTATCACATTCCCCAGAACACGGGCGTGCCCTGGCCGCTCGAGGTCGTGGCCGAGCTGAAGGCGAAACACACGCGCGAGCTGGTCGGCCTGAAGGACAGCGCCGGCGACCTCGCCTATGCGCGCGGCGTCGTTCGGGCCGTCGCCGACTTCGACGTCTTCCCGAGCTCGGAGGCGGCGCTCGGCCATGCGACCGCCGACGGCTTTGCCGGCTGCATCTCGGCGACCACCAACCTCACCGCCCGCCACGCCCAGGCGGCGTGGGCGAAGCAGGGCAGCGACGCCGGTCGCGCCGCAGTGAAGAAGGCAGGCGAGCTGCGCGCGATCGTCGCCGGCCATCCGCTGATCGCCGCCGTCAAGGCCGCGCTGGCGCGGCGCTACGACGACGAGAGCTGGGCCCGCGTCGCCCTGCCGCTCGTCCCGCTGGCCGCCGACGCCCGGGCCAAGCTCGACGCCGCCCTCGCGGCGCGCGACGCTCAGCCTTGAACGCGACGCCGGCGTCGCGCTGACGTCGGCGCGATAATCGGGCGATGGCCGAGCCCACACCCCAGGAGATCCAGCGCTTCATCGCCGACAACCTCGCCTGCGAGCACGTCGAGGTCGAGGGCGACGGCCGGCATTTCTTCGCGACCATCGTCTCCGCCGAGTTCGAGGGCACGACCCGGATCGCCCGACACCAGCGCGTCTACCGCGCCCTTGGCGAGCGGATGCGCGAGCAGATCCATGCGCTGTCGATGAAGACGCTCACGCCCGCCGAGTACCAGAACCCACCGGCCTGACGCGACCGCCGGGTCGCCACCCCAAGATCATGGACAAACTCCGCATCCGCGGCGGCCGCCGGCTCGAAGGCGAGATCGCCATTTCGGGCGCCAAGAATGCCGCCCTGCCCGAGCTCTGCGCCGCCTTGCTCACGATCGGCCGCGTCCAGCTCCACAACGTGCCGCGCCTGCAGGACGTGGCGACGATGCTCAAGCTGCTGCGCACGATGGGCGTCGTCGCGGCCGAGGGCGCCGATGGCGAGGCGACGGTGTCGCTCGACGCCTCGGACATCTCGTCACGCGAGGCGCCGTACGAGATGGTGAAGACGATGCGCGCGTCGATCCTCGTCCTCGGCCCGCTGCTGGCGCGCTTCGGCGAGGCGCGCGTGTCGCTGCCCGGCGGCTGCGCCATCGGCACGCGGCCGGTCGACCAGCACATCAAGGGCCTGCAGGCGATGGGCGCGGAGATCGTCGTCGAGCACGGCGACATCGTCGCCCGCGCGAAGCGGCTGCAGGGCGCGCGCATCACGACCGACATGGTCACCGTCACCGGCACCGAGAACCTGCTCATGGCGGCGACCCTCGCAGAGGGCGAGACGATCCTCGAGAACGCGGCGCAGGAGCCCGAGGTCGGCGACCTCGCCGAGATGCTGGTCGCGATGGGCGCGCGCATCGAGGGCCACGGCACGAGCCGGATCCGCATCGAGGGCGTCGAGCGGCTGCACGGCGTCTCGCACCGCATCGTCGCCGACCGGATCGAGGCGGGCACGTTCCTGTGCGCGGTCGTCGCGGCCGGCGGCGACGTCGTGCTGCGCGGCGCGCGCGCCGATCATCTCGAGGCCGTCGTCGACAAGCTGCGCGAGGCCGGCGCGACGATCGAGGCCGGCGAAGGCTGGGTCCGCATCCGCGCCGGCGGGCGGCCGCGCGCGGCGAGCGTGCGCACGAGCGAGTACCCGGCGTTTCCCACCGACATGCAGGCGCAGCTGATGGCGCTCGACTGCATCGCCGACGGCACGGCGACGATCACCGAGACGATCTTCGAGAACCGCTTCATGCACGTCAACGAGCTCGTCCGGCTGGGCGCCAAGATCGAAGTCGACGGGCGCGTCGCCGTCGTCCAGGGCGTCGAGCAGCTCTCGGGCGCGACGGTCATGGCGACCGACCTGCGCGCGTCGGCCGGCCTCGTCATCGCCGCGCTCGTCGCCGACGGCGAGACGACGATCGACCGCATCTACCACCTCGACCGCGGCTACGACCGGATGGAGGCCAAGCTGCGCACGCTCGGAGCCGACATCGAGCGGGTGAAGGCGTGATCACGCTCGCTTTGTCCAAGGGCCGCATCCTCGACGAGACGCTGCCCCTGCTCGCCGCGGTCGGCGTCGAGCTCGCCGAAAGCCCCGAGACGAGCAGGAAGCTCATCATCGGCACGTCGAGGCCCGGTCTGCGCATCGTGCTCGTGCGCGCCAGCGACGTGCCGACCTACGTGCAGCACGGCGGCGCCGACCTCGGCGTGGTCGGCCTCGACACGCTGATCGAGCACGGCGGCGACGGCCTCTACCGCCCGCTCGACCTCGGCATCGCGAAGTGCAGGATGAGCGTCGCCGCGCCGGTCGCCTTCGACTACGAGCGCGCCGCGCGACAGGGCTCGCGCATCCGCGTCGCCACCAAGTTCACGCGCATCGCCCGAGACCACTTTGCCGACAAGGGCGTGCACGTCGACATCATCAAGCTCTACGGCTCGATGGAGCTCGCGCCGCTCACGGGCCTGGCCGACGCGATCGTCGACCTCGTCGCTTCGGGGAGCACGCTGAAGGCCAATGCGCTCGTCGAGGTCGAGGAGATCATGTCGATCTCGGCGCGGCTGATCGTCAACAAGGCGGCACTGAAGCTGGACCGCGAGCCGATTCGATCGCTCATCGACGCGCTCGCTGCGCAAGTGGCCAAGGCGACGCCGGCGTGAGCCTCGGCCTGCGCACGCTGAAGAGCAGCGACGCCGGCTTCGCGGCGGCGCTGACGTCGCTGCTCGCGTACTCCGCCGAGACCGACGACGCGATCGAATCGCGCGTGGCTGAAATCCTTGCCGACGTGCGCGCCCGCGGCGACGTGGCGGTGCTCGAGTGCACGCGCCGCTTCGACGGCATCGATGCATCCTCGGTCGCCGAGCTCGAAGTCGGTGCCGCCGAGATGCGCGCGGCGCTCGCCGGCCTGCCGCCGGCCCAGCGGCGCGCGCTCGAGAGCGCGACCTCGCGCGTGCGCGATTTCCACGAGCGCCAGCTCGAAGCGACCGGCAGGTCGTGGAGCTATCGCGACGCCGACGGCACGCTGCTCGGCCAGAAGGTGACGCCGCTCGAACGCGTCGGCATCTACGTGCCGGGCGGCAAGGCGGCCTATCCGTCGAGCGTGCTGATGAATGCGCTGCCGGCGAAGGTCGCGGGCGTCGGCGAGATCGTGATGGTCGCGCCCATGCCGTCGCGAAGCGGCGGCAGGTCTGCGCCTTCGGGCGGCGAACGCAACGCACTGGTTCTTGCAGCCGCGTCGATCGCGGGCGTCGATCGCCTGTTCACGATCGGCGGTGCGCAGGCGGTCGCCGCGCTCGCCTACGGCACGGCGACGGTTCCCGCGGTTCACAAGATCACCGGGCCGGGCAACGCCTACGTCGCGAGCGCGAAGCGGCGTGTCTTCGGCACCGTCGGCATCGACATGATCGCGGGACCGAGCGAGATACTCGTCCTCGCCGACGGCTCGACGCCGCCCGACTGGGTCGCGATGGACCTCTTCAGCCAGGCCGAGCACGACCCGCTCGCGCAGAGCATCCTGCTCACGCCCGACGCGGCCTATCTCGACAGGGTCCGCGACGCGATCGAGCGTCTGCTGCCGCAGATGGCGCGGCGCGAGATCATCGCGGCCTCGCTCGAAGGGCGGGGCGCGCTCATCCTCACCCGCTCGATGGAAGAGGCGTGCGAGATCAGCAACCGGATCGCGCCCGAGCACCTCGAGGTCAGCGCGCGCGAGCCGTCGCGCTGGGAGCCCCTGCTGAAGCACGCCGGCGCGATCTTCCTCGGCGCCTGGACGAGCGAGAGCCTGGGCGACTACTGCGCCGGCCCGAACCACGTGCTGCCGACGGCGGGCACGGCGCGCTTCTCCTCGCCGCTCGGCGTCTACGACTTCCAGAAGCGGACCAGCCTGATCGAGGTGAGCGAGCGCGGCTCGGCGACGCTCGGCCCGATCGCCGCCGAGCTGGCGCGCGGCGAGGGCCTCGATGCGCACGCGCGCGCGGCCGAGATGCGGCTCGCGCCGTCGGAGAAATGATGGCCACCGATTCCAGCCGCCGCTACGCCCGCGTCCTGCGCCAGGACGTGCAGTCGATGCACGCCTACGCGATCCAGCCGAGCCGAGGCCTGGTCAAGCTCGACGCCATGGAAAACCCGTTCCGCCTGCCCGAGGCGCTGCAGGACGAGCTCGGCCAGCGCCTCGGCCGCGTCGCCATCAATCGCTATCCGGCCGGCTGCATCGCCGACGTCATCGCGGCGCTGTCGTCGTACGTGAAGCTGCCTGACGGCTGCAGGCTGATGCTCGGGAACGGCTCCGACGAGCTGATCTCGCTGCTGGCGATGGCCTGCGACATTCCGGGCGCGACGATCCTCGCGCCGGTGCCCGGTTTCGTGATGTACGAGATGTCGGCGCGCCTGCAAGGTCTGAAGTTCGTCGGCGTGCCGCTGACCGCGAGCTTCGACCTTGACGAGGCAGCGATGCTCGCGGCCATCGAGACGCACCGGCCGGCGGTCACCTACCTCGCCTATCCCAACAACCCGACCGCGAACCTGTTCGACGAGGCGGCGATCGAGCGCATCGTCGCCGCCCTCGGCGCCCAGGACGGCCTCGTCGTCTTCGACGAGGCCTACCAGCCGTTCTCGTCGCGCACGTGGATGACGCGGGTCGGCTCGCTGCCCCACGTGCTCGTCCTGCGCACGCTCAGCAAGTTCGGCCTCGCCGGCGTTCGCCTCGGCTACCTCGCCGGGCCGGCGGCCCTCGTCGCCGAGGTCGACAAGGTCCGCCCGCCCTACAACATCAGCGCCCTCAACGCCGAGGCGACCCTCTTCGCGCTGGACCATGCCGACGAGTTCGCGCGTCAGGCCGCGCTGTTGCGCGCCGAGCGGGCTCGCCTGCAGAAGGAGCTCGCCGCGATCCCGGGCGTCACGCCGTTCCCGAGCGAGGCGAACATGATCCTGGTGCGCGTCCCCGCCGCGGCCGCGGTGTTCGCCGGGATGAAGGAGCGCGGCGTCCTGGTCAAGAACGTCGAGGCGATGCATCCGCTGCTCGCCGGCTGCCTGCGCCTCACGGTCGGCGCGCCGGAGGAAAATACGCAGATGATCCAAGCCCTGCGCGCCAGCCTGCGATGAACGCTCCTCTTCCCATGACCGCCTCCGCGCCGCGCCGCGCCAGCATCCGGCGCGACACCAAGGAGACGAAGATCGGCGTCAGCGTCGACCTCGACGGCCAGGGCACGTCGAAGATCTCCACCGGCATCGGCTTCTTCGACCACATGCTCGACCAGATCGCACGCCACGGCACGATCGACCTCGAGATCGACGCCCAGGGCGACCTGCACATCGACGGCCACCACACGGTCGAAGACGTCGGCATCGCCCTCGGCATGGCGGTGGCGCAGGCGGTCGGCGACAAGCGCGGCCTGACTCGCTACGGCCACGCCTACGTGCCGCTCGACGAGGCGCTGTCGCGCGTCGTCATCGACTTCTCCGGCCGGCCGAGCCTCGTCATGAACGTGCCGTTCAAGGCCGGCATGATCGGCGGCTTCGACGCCCAGCTGGCGCACGAGTTCTTCCAGGGCTTCGCCAACCACGCCCTCGTCACCCTGCACATCGACAACCTGCGCGGCGAGAACGCGCACCACCAGTGCGAAACGGTGTTCAAGGCCTTCGCGCGGGCGCTGCGCTCGGCGGTGAGCATCGATCCGCGCCTGGGCAACGTCGTGCCGTCGACCAAGGGGACGCTCTAGCCGAGCGATCAGATCATGGCCAGGCGAACGGTCGCCGTCGTCGACTACGGCATGGGCAACCTGCGCTCGGTGGCGCAGGCGGTGATGCACGCCGCGCGCGAGGCGTCCAAGTCGGGCGACGGGTTCGACGTCGTCGTCACGGCCGAGCCGGACGTCGTCGCCGGCGCCGAGCGGGTCGTGCTGCCCGGCCAGGGCGCGATCTTCGACTGCATGCGCGAGCTGCGCGAGTCGGGCCTCGAGTCGGCGGTGCGCGAGGCGGCCGCCACCAGGCCGCTGCTGGGCGTCTGCATCGGCATGCAGATGCTGCTCGAGCAGAGCGAGGAGGGCCCGGGCGTCGCCACGCCCGGCCTGGGCCTGATCGGCGGCGAGGTCGTGCGCTTTCGGCTCGAAGGGCGCCTGCAGCCCGACGGCAGCCGCTTCAAGGTGCCGCAGATGGGCTGGAACGAGGTGTTCCAGGCGCGGCCGCACCCGGTCTGGCGCGGCGTGCCGGACGGCAGCTACTTCTATTTCGTGCACAGCTTCTATGCCCGCCCGTCGGATGAGCGCCACAGTGCGGGGGTCACGGACTACGGAGGCCGCTTTACCTCCGCGCTGGCGCGAGATAACATTTTCGCGACGCAGTTCCATCCCGAAAAGAGCTCTGTATTCGGCCTGGCGCTGTATCGCAACTTCCTCGACTGGACTCCCTGACGCAGAACACCGGATGCCGCGCTGCCCGCGCATCCGCTCGTCTCCTGTTCGCTCACCCACGTCATGCGGCCATGCTGCTGATCCCCGCGATCGACCTGAAAGACGGTCATTGCGTCCGCTTGAAGCAGGGCGACATGAGCCAGTCGACCATCTTCAGCGACAACCCCGCGGCGATGGCGCGGCGCTGGGTCGAGGCCGGAGCGCGTCGCCTGCACCTCGTCGACCTCAACGGCGCCTTCGCCGGCAAGCCGGTGAACGAAGCGGCGGTGAAGGCGGTCCTCGCCGAGGTCGGCGACGAGATCCCGGTGCAGCTCGGCGGCGGCATCCGCGACCTCGACACGATCGAGCGCTACCTCGACGACGGCCTGAGCTACATCATCATCGGCACGGCCGCGGTGAAGAACCCCGGCTTCATGCGCGACGCCTGCAGCGCCTTCGGCGGCCACATCATCGTCGGCCTCGACGCCAAGGACGGCAAGGTCGCGACCGATGGCTGGAGCAAGCTCACCGGCCACGAGGTCGCCGACCTGGCGAAGAAGTTCGAGGACTACGGCGTCGAGGGGATCATCTACACCGACATCGGCCGCGACGGCATGCTCACCGGCGTCAACATCGAGGCGACCGTCAAGCTGGCGCAGGCGCTGACGATCCCGGTGTTCGCCTCGGGCGGCCTGTCGACCCTGGCCGACATCGAGAAGCTCTGCGCCGTCGAGGCCATGGGCATCGAAGGCGTGATCTGCGGCCGCGCGATCTACAGCGGCGAGCTCGATTTCCGGGCGGCGCAGGCGCGCGCCGACGAGCTCGCCGACGCCTGAGACCGGCCCCCCGGCGGCGCGCGCCGCGCCGATCCGCCATGCTCGCCAAACGCATCATCCCCTGCCTCGACGTGACCGCCGGCCGCGTCGTCAAGGGCGTCAACTTCGTCGAGCTGCGCGACGCCGGCGATCCGGTCGAGATCGCGGCGCGCTACAACGAGCAGGGCGCCGATGAGCTCACCTTCCTCGACATCACGGCGACGAGCGACGGCCGCGACATGATCCTGCCGATCATCGAGGCGGTCGCATCGCAGGTCTTCATCCCGCTCACGGTCGGCGGCGGCGTGCGCACCGTCGCCGACGTGCGCCGGCTGCTGAACGCCGGCGCCGACAAGGTGAGCTTCAACTCGGCCGCGGTGGCAACGCCGGAGATCATCCGCGCTGCTTCCGACAAGTACGGCGCGCAGTGCATCGTCGTCGCCATCGACGCCAAGCGACGCGCCGGCGAGCCGGTCGGCTGGGACGTCTACACCCACGGCGGCCGGCGCAACACCGGGCTCGACGTGGTCGCCTGGGCGAAACGCATGGCCGAGCTCGGCGCGGGCGAGATCCTGCTCACCAGCATGGACCGCGACGGCACGCGCGCCGGCTTCGATCTCGCGCTGACGCGCGCCGTCGCCGACGCCGTCAGCGTGCCGGTGATCGCGTCGGGCGGCGTCGGCGCGCTCGAGCATCTCTCGGACGGCATCCGCATCGGCGGCGCCGACGCGGTGCTGGCCGCGAGCATCTTCCACTACGGCGAGTTCTCGGTCCGCGACGCGAAGGCCATGCTCGCCCGCGACGGCATCCCGGTGCGCCTGTGACGGCCAAGCCCGGGCGCGGGCCGCGCGAGCTGCCGCGCGAGGTGCGGATCATCGGCGGGCAGTGGAAGCGCTCGAAGCTGCCGGTCGCCGATCGGCCCGGCCTGCGGCCGACGCCCGACCGCGTCCGCGAGACGCTCTTCAACTGGCTCGGCCAGGACCTCTCCGGCTGGCGCTGCGTCGACGCCTTCGCCGGGTCGGGGGCCCTCGGCTTCGAGGCCGCGTCGCGCGGCGCCGCCGAGGTCGTGCTGCTCGAGCGCGATCCGGCGCTGGTCGCGAGCCTGTCGGCGACGCGCGCCCGCTTGCAGGCCGGCGCCGTGCGGGTCGAGCGCG
>CAJDUN010000086.1_pt2 | contig 17681 bp, 19 predicted proteins | sample 7390741 | NCBI WGS metagenome assembly CAJDUN01 (sample SAMEA7055660, study PRJEB34461) | soil metagenome | biome: terrestrial ecosystem; feature: Peninsula; material: soil | place: Antarctica | collected 2016 | reverse complement strand
GAGCAGGTTCTTCTTGTTCACCTGGTAAGGAATCTCGTCGACGATGATCGACTGGCGCTGGCCCTTGTCGATGTCCTCGAAGTGGCACTTGGCGCGCATCACGACGCGCCCGCGTCCGGTGCGATAGCCCTCGCGCACGCCTGCCAGGCCGTGGATGATGCCGGCGGTCGGGAAGTCGGGCGCCGGGATGATCTCCATCAGCTCGTCGATCGACGCCTCAGGGTTCCTGAGCAGGTGCTGGCAGGCGTCGACGACCTCGTTGAGGTTGTGCGGCGGGATGTTGGTCGCCATGCCGACCGCGATGCCGCCCGAGCCGTTGACGAGCAGGTTCGGCAGCTTCGACGGCATCACGAGCGGCTCGTGCTCGCTGCCGTCGTAGTTCGGGCCGAAGTTCACCGTCTCCTTGTCGAGATCGGCGAGCATCTCGTGCGCGATCTTGGCCAGGCGGATCTCGGTGTAGCGCATCGCCGCCGCGTTGTCGCCGTCGACCGAGCCGAAGTTGCCCTGGCCGTCGACGAGCATGTGGCGCATCGAGAAGTCCTGCGCCAGCCGCACGATCGTGTCGTAGACCGACTGGTCGCCGTGCGGGTGGTACTTGCCGATGACGTCGCCGACGATGCGCGCCGACTTCTTGTACGGCCGGTTCCAGTCGTTGCTGAGCTCGTGCATCGCGTAGAGCACGCGTCGATGCACGGGCTTGAGGCCATCGCGCGCATCGGGGAGGGCGCGGCCGACGATCACGCTCATCGCGTAGTCGAGATAGGACCGCCGCATCTCCTCTTCGAGGCTGATCGGCAGCGTTTCCTTGGCGAATGAGGTCATGTCGTCGGCAGGCGGGAGGCGGGAGCACCGCCCTGCGAACAGCCGAGCGCGAGGCGCGATTCTAAGTGTCGAGACGCTGTAGCAGCCGCGCAACAACGGTCCCGCGGAGGGTCCTCCACCGGGGCAAAATCAGGCCGAACGGGTGCCCTATGGCACAATGAGTTGGTCGGTGGTCAACGTCCGCGGAGCGGGGGTGGCCAGTGTTTTCCGATTCAGGTTCGGACATTTACGCAGAACATTACTAGCCCCCCTCGAGAGGAGAATCATGAAGAAACTGAACAAGGTGGCGTCGCTCTTTGCAACCGCTGCTCTCGCATCGTCGTTCGCCGGCGTGTCGGCGCAGACGGTGGACAACTGGGTGAGCGGCACCGGCTTGCCCTGGAAGAACGGCACCAACGAACTGTGCTGGCGCGATGGCTCCTGGACGCCGGCCACGGGCCTGCAAGGCTGCGACGGCGTCCCGGCGCCCGCTGCCCCGACGCCGGCACCCGCACCGCGTCCCGCCCCGGCCCCGGCGCCTGCCGCGACTCCGGCTCCCGCTCCTCGTGCTGCCGTCGTGGCTGCCCCGACGAGCGAGAAGGTCACTTTCGCCGCCGATGCCTTCTTCGACTTCGACAAGTCCGTGCTGAAGCCTGAAGGCCGCGCCAAGCTCGACGACCTCGTCAGCAAGATGAGCGGGATAAACCTCGAAGTCATCATCGCCGTCGGCCACACCGACTCGATCGGCACCGAGGCGTACAACCAGAAGCTCTCGGTCCGCCGTTCGGAAGCGGTCAAGGCCTATCTGGTGAGCAAGGGCGTCGAGAAGAATCGCGTCTACACCGAAGGCAAGGGCGAGAAGCAGCCGGTCGCCGACAACAAGACCGCCGAAGGCCGCGCGAAGAACCGTCGCGTGGAGATCGAAGTGGTGGGTACGCGCGGCAAGTAAAGTTGCCTCGCGGACATCAGAAAGCCCCGCTCTGCGGGGCTTTTTGTTTGGCCTGACTAATATCGAGGCATGACTGTCAACGCCGATCCTCGCGAGCTTGCCAAATTCAGCGAGCTCGCCCACCGCTGGTGGGACACCGAGAGCGACTTCCGCCCTCTGCACCAGATCAACCCACTGCGTCTCGACTGGATCGACGGGTTCGCCGCGCTGAAGGGCAAGCGAGCCCTCGACGTCGGCTGCGGCGGCGGCATCCTGGCCGACTCGATGGCCCGGCGCGGTGCCGACGTGCTCGGGATCGACCTCGCCGGCAAGGCGCTGAAGGTGGCGCAACTGCACGCCATCGAGGCCGCGACGCCGCGCATCGAATACCGCGAGATCGCGGCCGAGGTCCTCGCCGCGGAATCTCCGGCGTCCTTCGACATCGTCACCTGCATGGAAATGCTGGAGCACGTGCCCGATCCGGCCTCCATCGTTTCGGCATGCGCGCGCCTGGCGCGCCCGGGCGGCTGGATCTTCTTCTCGACCATCAACCGCAACGTCAAGGCTTTCGTCTTCGCGATCGTCGGCGCGGAGCATGTGCTGAAGCTGCTGCCGAAGGGCACGCACGAGTACGCGAAGTTCATCCGTCCGAGTGAACTCGCCGCGTGGTGCCGTGACGCATCGCTCGAGCTCCATGCGACGCGAGGCCTCGAGTACAACCCGTTGACACGGCGCTACTGGCTGTCCGCGGACACGAGCGTGAACTACATGATCGCGTGTCGCAAGCCGGAATGAGGGGGCGCCCCCGCGCAATCCTCTTCGATCTCGACGGCACGCTCATCGACAGCGCCCCCGACCTCGCGGGCGCGTGCAACGAGATGAGGGTCGAGCGGGGCCTGCCGGCGATGCCGTACGAGCGGCTGCGGCGGATGGTCGGCTCCGGCGCGCGCGGCATGGTCGGGGCGGCCTTCGACCTCGCGCCGGGTGACGACGGATACGAGGTCTTGCGCGACGAATTCCTGCGCCGCTACGAAACACGGATGACGCGCGAGACCCGGGTGTTCGCCGACGTCCTGCCGTTGCTCGCATGGCTCGACGCAGAGCGCCTGCCGTGGGGCATCGTTACCAACAAGGCGACGCGGTTCGCGGCGCCTCTGGTCAAGCATCTCGGGCTCGACACGCGGGCCGCGACGCTCGTCTGCGGCGACACGACCGCGCATTCCAAGCCGCATCCGGCGCCCTTGCTCGAAGCTGCGCGTCAGTTGGGTTTGCTCGCCAGCCACTGCATCTACGTCGGCGACGATCGGCGCGACGTCGAGGCCGGGGGGGCTGCCGCGATGGGCACCGTGGTCGCGACCTGGGGCTACCTGGGCGCCGTCGACGCGCCGGCCCTGTGGGGCGCCGACCACCTCATCGATCGGCCGGACGAACTGATCGCCCTGATCGGCGGCGCTTGAATCCGGCCGCCGTGCCCTAAACTAGGCCTCCTGGGGCTGACCTGGCTTCGACGAGGGTTCGGAGTTGGAACAGTGCACGCCGAGCACCAGTTCGCTCGTAAATCCACTGGAAACAAAGTAACTGCGAACGATCAAACGTACGCTCTCGCCGCTTAATACCGGTGAGCTTCGCAACAGTTGGCCGATGGGCTGGGTCTGAGGGGTAACCCGAAAGGCTGCGAAGTCATACACATGGGCTCGCCTTGCGTTGCGTCATTCAGCGCCGGGCTAAATCAAGTGACTCGTGCCGAAGGTAGCGTGCTGCTGCGCGACCCGAGGCATTAAAACCAAATCAGCCAGCTAAGCGTGTAGATCTGCCTGACAAAGGCTTTCGGACGGGGGTTCGATTCCCCCCAGCTCCACCAGGATACTCGACACCTAAGGCGCACCACGGTGCAGTTTAGGTGCGTTTGTCTTTCGGTAAGTCATTGACTTGACTCGTGTTTCTCCTGCGCCCACATTGCTTCAGTGCACTGAACGTGCAACAAGGTCCCGACAGAACGCCACGATTTGCTGGCGGATCGGCTGGGGGACTGGCAGGCACTTCGATGGACGAGGAAGGGAATCGATCGCTTTCATCACGGCGGCGCGCCGGCGAGCAGCCTCGTGATCAGCTCGTGGACCGTGCGGATCTCCGCGCCGAACGGCAGTGCGCCGCGGCCGCTGAAGAACAGGCCATGCAGAACGTCGCCCTGCAGCGCCGACGCGAGTTGCTGGTCGATGCAGAACTGGCCCCAGGCAGGCTTGCCGTCGCGCAGGCCGCATTGCGCCAGGCAGTCGAACGACTTGGTGCAACGTCCGCGGTCATGTGCGTTGGCCTGCAATCGGGGCAGCGCCTTGAGGTAGCTCTTCAACCACGGCGTCGCGACGGCACGCGCCGGCAGCCCCGCAACGCTGGTGAATTCGATCTTGTCCTCCTCGCGCGCTTCGGCCAGAACGCGCTTGAATTCAGGATGCGCATCTCCCTCGCTCGTTACCGCGAAAGGCGTGCCGAGCTGTACTCCCGCGGCGCCGAGCGCCTGCAGCCGCGCGATGTCGGCGTGCGTGCGGATGCCGCCCGCGGCAATCACCGGCGTCGTCGCTTCGATGCCGGCCTCGCGCAGCAGCGCCAGCGTTTCCGGAACGCAGCGCTCGAAGTCGAAGCGGGGATCGGCGAGATCTTCCACCCGCGCCGCCCCGAGGTGGCCGCCGGCAAGCCCCGGGTGTTCGAGCACGATCGCGTCCGGCATGCGCTTTCTGCGTTCCCACTTGCGCAGGACGATCTGCACGCCGCGTGAATCGGAAAGGATGGGCACCAGCGCGACGCGCGGGTGTTCGGCAGCGAGGTCGGGAAGGTCGAGCGGCAATCCGGCGCCGACGACAATCGCGTCGATTCCCGCCTCGAGCGAGCTGCGGACGTAGGCGGCGTAGTCGCTCACCGCGCGCATGACATTCACCGCGAGCATGCCGAAGTCGCCGGCGATCCGGCGCGCCGCGGCGATCTCGCGACGAAGCGCCTCGATGTTCGCGGCGTCGATGCAGGCCTTGGCGGCAGGGCCGAGACCGACGAGTCGGGTGCGCTCCAGCAGATCCGGGTGATGGTGGCGCAGGTCGACCGAACTGATCGTGCCGACGCAGCCTTCCGCCGCGACATGACCTGCGAGGCGGTGCGCGGAAACGCCGACCCCCATGCCGCCCTGGACGATCGGCAGCAGCGAGCGCCCGGCGATGCGCAGCGGCGCCAGCCCGCTTGCATCGAGCAGCCGCTGTGATGAGTTTGGTATCAGACCTGTCCTTCGAAGTCGACGCACTCTAGGCAGCGAACGACGGGAGAGTCGCTGATGCAGGTCAAGAAAACACGATCGCGCGCAACGGCATGCCCTCAGACGCCGAGCAGGCGCGCCAGGGCGCCCCGGTCCTGCTCGAGCTCGGCGGACGTGCCGGCCAGGACCACGCGACCTTTTTCGAGGACAACCGCGTCGTCGGTGTGGGCGAGCACTGCGTGCGCGTTGCGGTCGACGATCAGTGTCGCGATGCCGCCCGCGCGGATCGTCGCGACCGTGCGCCAGATCTCGGCGACGACGCGCGGCGCCAGACCTTCCGTCGCCTCGTCGAGGACGAGCAGGAGCGGGTTGGTGAGCAGCGCGCGGCCGATCGCGAGCATCTGCTGCTCGCCGCCGGAGAGCTGCTGGCCGCCATGGCCGAGCCGTTCGGCCAGACGCGGAAAGGTCTCGAGGACGCGCTCGAGCGTCCACTCGCGCCTGCCATCGGCGCCGGCGCGCGCGCACATCACGAGGTTCTCGCGTACCGAGAGGTTGGGGAAGATGCCGCGCCCTTCGGGGACGTAGCCGATGCCGAGGCGAGCCATGCGCTCGGGCGGCGCGTCGGTCGACGCGCGCCCTTGCCAGGCGACGCTGCCGCCGCTGGTGCGCACGTAGCCGAGTGCCGTGCGGATCAGCGTCGTCTTGCCCATGCCGTTCCTGCCGAGCAGCCCGAGCGAGCGGCCGGCAGCCACATGCAGCGTGACGCCGCGCAGGACGTGGCTGTCGCCGTAACGCGCGTGCAGGTCGTCGATCGCGAGCAGCGCCGTCATCGCGTCGCTTCTCCAGGCACCGTCGCTCGCCCGGACCCGCCGCCGCGCCTGCGCTGGCCGGGCGCCGTGGGCTTGACGTCGACGTCCAGTAGCTGCATGTTGTCGAGGAGCTTGAGCAGGTAGTGCAGGGTGTGGCTCAGATCGCCGACCGAGAAGCCCGCCAGCGCTCGCTCGTAGTACGCGCGGATTCTGGGGCCGGCCCGGACCAGCCAGAGCCTTCGGCCCGAACCGGTGAGCGCGACCCGCCGCGAGCGCAGGTCATCGCGGCCCTGCGTCGTCGTGAGATGGCCATCCTGTGCCATTCGCTGGATCAGGCCTGCGAGGCTCTGCCGGCTGACCATCAGGTAGCGGGCGAGCTCGCCGACGGTCATGCCGTCGCCCGCAGCCTCGCGCGAGAGGGCGCCGAGCACCGCCCAGCGCTGCGTCGTGAGACCGTCAGACTCGACCGCGCGCGTGCCCGTCTTGTGCAGCATGTTGGCGCATTGATACAGACGGAAGAAGACACGATTGGCAAGCTCCATCCGCGCGAAGGTCTCCTGTCCTGGGTGCGGCCTGGATTCGGGAGGGGAGACGCGCGCCGGGCGCTTGCGGGCGGGTGCGGGCATGGCCTATTATGTGACAACATATTGTCATGGTCGGCACGGTCCGGTGATCGGAATGCGCACCACACCCAGGAGAAGGCAAGGATGAGCTACGAAGACCTGCTCTACGACGTCCGCAACGGCGCCGCCTGGATCACCATCAATCGGCCCGAGCGGATGAACGCCTTCCGCGGCAAGACCTGCGACGAGCTGCTCGATGCCATCGGCCGCGCCGGCTACGACAAGGAGATCGGTGTCATCGTCCTCGCCGGCGCCGGCGACAAGGCGTTCTGCACCGGCGGCGATCAGTCGGCGCATTCCGGCCAGTACGACGGCCGCGGCACCATCGGCCTGCCGATCGAAGAGCTCCATGCTTTGATCCGGGATGTGCCCAAGCCGGTGATCGCCCGTGTCCAGGGCTTCGCGATCGGCGGCGGCAATGTCCTGTGCACCTTGTGCGATCTGACGATCGCCTCCGAGCGGGCACAGTTCGGCCAGGTCGGGCCGCGTGTCGGCTCGGTCGACCCCGGGTTCGGCACCGCCTTGCTGGCGCGTGTCGTCGGCGAGAAGAAGGCGCGCGAGATGTGGTACTTGTGCCGGCGCTACCCGGCGCGCGAGGCGCTTGCAATGGGGCTCGTCAACACGGTCGTGCCGCACGACGAACTCGACGCCGAGGTCGCGAAGTGGTGCAGCGAGATCATGGAGAAGAGCCCGACGGCGATCGCGATCGCCAAGCGCTCGTTCAACATGGACACGGCGCATCAGGCGGGCATCGCGGGCATGGGCCTGTATGCGCTCAAGCTCTACTACGACACCGAGGAGTCGCGCGAAGGCGTTCGTGCGTTCCAGGAAAAGCGAAAGCCGGACTTTCGCAAGTACGCGAAATGAATCAGGCCGCGCTGGCCGCCTCCACGGGCGGCGGGCGCTGGCCACGAGCGATCGAGAACGCGGTGACGGCGACGAATGCGGCAAGCGCGATCGCGTTGAGCAGCGCGCCTGCGCGCATCCAGGCGGCGCTGTCGGCGGCATCGCCGCCGAGCCGCACGACGAGCGAAAGCTGCAGCAGCGCGAGCGGCACGTAGAACGCCGCGCGGTACGGCAGCGCAAACCTGGTCACCGCCGGCAGGATGATCGGGGCGTGGCCGAACACCATCGAGAAGACGAAGCCGAGGGTGATCGCGTGCAGCGCAGCGTCATAGACAGGCGATCCCGGTAGCGCCGTGCCGTCTGCGAGAAACAGCGCGGCACCGATCGCCAGCCACGCGTAGCCGGCGAGCAGGCAAACGGCGATGAATCGCGTCAGCCCGCGGCCGTGCACCGTGCGCCGGGCAATGTCCTGCTTGAAGAGCCACGCCGCGAGGCCGAGCAGCGCTGCGCCGAACGGTGCTGCGCCCCAGCTCGTCAGATGCCTCGCTGCGAGGCCGGCGGCCACCAGGGCCAGGAGAAGCGCGAACGCGGCGTGCGCCATGCGCGACGGCGGCAGGAAGCGTGACAGCTCGAGGCGCTCGCCGGCGATCGTCAGGACGAGAAACGCGAGCCACCACGGCAGCGCGTCGGCGACCGCGGCGCCGAGCGCCCAGAGCGCGTTGCCGGCGACGAGACCCGCGGCGCCGAGCGTGAGGGTGAGAGTGAAGAGCGCCGGCTGCCGCCGCATGACATCGGCCGTCGCTGCGAGCAGCACGGCACTCGAGGCGACGAAGAGCCACGCCGCGGCGGCGATGTTCGCCGACAGCAGGCAGACCACCGCTGCCGCCGCCAGCACGGGGCCGAGATAGGGCCACGCGCGGCCGACCGCGACTGCGCGCTCGAGCGCGATCAGCAGGCCGAAGAAGCCGCACACCATCAGCGGCCCGTGCAGTGCCACCAGCCCGGCTGCAGGCGGTCCGAGCGACCAGCCGCTGCGAACCAGTCCGGCTGCGCTGCCGGCCGTGAGCGCGATGAAGCCGAGCGCGAGCAGCGGCAGCCGGGCACGCGGCGGAAGACCGCGCGAAGCCGGCGCCGGCGCTGGTGCGATGGGCTGGATGGCGCGGCGGCGAAGCCGCGCGGCCCGCCCCATCAGCAACCCCAGCCGAAATGTTCGCGGGCGATCCCGGTCATCAGCTCCGGCGTCCAGGGAGGATCCCAGACCAGGCGCACGTCGATCGCCGTCCCGGCGGGAACGACAGCATCGATCGCGGCGCGCGCCTGCTCGACGATCATGTCGGCCATCGGGCAGGCAGCGCTCGTCATCGTCATCTCGACGCACACACCGCCTTCGACGCGGACTTCGTACACCAGGCCGAGGTCGACGATGTTCATCCCGGCCTCGGGATCGTCGACGCCGCGCAGCGCCTCGCGCACCGCTTCGTCGTCGGGCATCGAGAGCGGACGTTTCACGACAGCGCGGTCCGGCGCACGAACGGGATTCGCTGCGAGGGAGTGAATCCCGCTGCACGGAGGAAGCCCTGCAGCGCATCGTCGTCGGCTTCGATCACGGTCTCGATGCGCTCGATGCGCAGGGCCCCGAGATTCGTGAACAGCTGCGACAGAAGCGCGCGACCGACGCCGTGCTGCGCTTGTCGCGGATCGACGCCGATGGTGTCGAGCACGGCCGTCGGCTCGGTGCGGCCGAAGTCGCCTCGGTCGGCGCGCGCCATCGCGTAGCCCACCGGCGCATCGTCGCGGCAGGCGACCAGCGAGATGCGCAGGGCCGAAGGCTCGAGCGCTTCCTCGAGCCGTTCTTCGATGTATGCCCGCCGGTCCCGGCCGGTCAGGTGGCGGTCGATGCGAGCGATGGCGTCGAGATCGGCAGGCGTCATCGAACGCACCGACGCGCCACCGCGCAGGCTGCGATCGAAGTCGTTGCGCTCGGTGTCGGCGAAGCTGATCTCGTGGCCATCACCAGCGCCGACCCCGTCGTCGCGTTCGGGAGACCATGCACTGCCTTCGACGGCACACTCGAAGATATGGCCCGGCCCGAGCTCGAAGCCCATCGCGTCGAGCCACCGGAGCATGGCGTGATCGCGCCACGATGCCTGCGTTCGCAGCGCGCCGATATGGTGACGCGCCGCCCAGCCGGCGAGTGCGCCGAACAGCTGCGAGCCGACGCCGCGCCCGCGCAAGTCGCCCCTGACACCGACCAGTTCGATGCGCAGTGCGCGCTCGTCGCGGCCGAATTCGCCTTGCAGAACGCGCCCGAGCAGGTATCCGGCAAGCCCCTGCGAATCGACCGCCGCGAACTGCGCATGCAGGTGCGGGTCGCGCAATGCCGAGAGCAGGCGCCGCTCGATGTAGGCACGACGGGATCGGTCCTCGATCGTCGCATCGATCGCGACGACCGCAGGCAGGTCGGTCGGAGTCAGCGGCCGGATCGTGATCGCTGGGTTGGCAACGGCGTGCATCGGATCCTCTCTGGTGTTCGGTCACGAGCCTGTCGCATAGGCGAAGGCGAGGTCTCGATCGAGATCCTCGTCGAGGAGGTCATCGAGCAACGGCAGCAAGGCCATCGTCTCTTTCTGGATATGCGCGACCTGACGCTCGATCAGCTCGGATGCGCCACGACGCAGCGCATCGAAGCCGGCCCGATCGAGGCTGCCGGCGGCGGCGCTGCGCGCGAGCGGCAGCACCTCCGCGGCGACCTCGCGGATCGCGTCGTGCTCTTCGCGCATCAGCTCGGCCATGTCGCCGTCGCCGGCGTCGGCCATGCGCGGGAACAGTTCGCTCTCCTCGAAGTCGAAATGTCGCCCGATGTCCTGCTCGATCATGCGCACGAACGCAGGCAGGAGGCGGGCGAGCTCGCCGTCGGCGGTTGCGCCGGCGCTGCGCGCGAGCGCCTGCTCGATGCGGCCGAGGACATCGAGGTTGTTTCGGTGCTCGCTATCGAGCGCCTGGCTGACCTGACCGCTGCTCTGCACGGGACGCTCCGATAATGGTATCGAGCTACCAGAATAGCCCGACGACCCGTGCCTCGGCCTTGACCCAGAGCAAGAATCATCCCTCGCCGGCCACCGCCGGGCGCGATCCTGCCGGGGCCGGGGCGGCCAGCCGGCGCAGCAGCACGACGTAGAACGCAAGGTAGGCGATCGCGCCGATGGCGCCCGTCGCGGCGGCGAGCGCGGCGAGCGCGCTGCTCCCTGTCGCGAGCGCGAGCGCCAGCCCGGCGAGCGCGGCAAGATGACACGCGAAGTGGATCGCCAGCGGCCTCGCCGTGCTGAAGGACGATGGCAGCGGCGGTCGGCGCCGGCCGCGACCGGCGTGCATCGAGGCGAGGAAGGGCAGGATGCGTTGCAGCATTGCGAGCGTGAATGTCAGCAGCCACGCGCCGACCAGCAGCAACCCGAACAGGCCCGCCAGTCCGGGCAGGGGGGTGCCGAGCGCGATGGCGAGCGCTGCGAGAAGACTGGCGACGAGCGCGACCCAGGCGATCTTGACCAGCACGAAGGAGGGGCCGAGGTCGCGCCGCATGCCGTCGCGCAAGGCGGCGTGCATCAGCGTCAGATGCAGTGCCACGGCGATCGTGCCTGCAGTGCCACCGCGATCGTGCCAGCGCCGAGGGCGGCGATCCACCACGCCCGGGGTTCGCGGCCTAGCGCTGCCGCTGCAGCGCAGCCGAGGCCGACGACGGCGAACGCGCACGAGGTCAGGTGCCGGCGCGCGTCGGGCAACGGCGAGAGCGTGAACATCGGCACCAGGATCGCGGACAGTCCGAGCGCGAGCAGGCCCATGAATCCATAGCCGGCGAAGGACACGTGAAGCGCGAGCGCGGCCGGACGGCCGAGCGAGGGCAGGCCGACGTAGTTGCCGACCAGCGCGAGCGCCGACGCGAGCGCCACCGCCAGGCATCCGAGCGCGGCCCAGCCGTGCGCGACCACGCCTGGCATGCCGCGCGCGCCGCGCAGGTTGGCGCCCAGGAGCAACGCGTACAGGAGGAGCGCACATACGACGGCGAGCGCGCCCACGACGAGCAGCGGCGCGAGTCCGAGCCCCATTCCGAGCGTGAGCGCGGCGACGGCCGGCACGTACAGCCACCAGATCAGTCGAGGCAGGCGCTCGCTGAGCACCGGCTGACGCGTGGCCACCGGCAGCAGCTGCAGACTCGCGCCGATCGCCGTCATGACGATCACGCCGAGCGTGAGCAGGTGGAGCGCGGCGAGCGGCCAGCCGAGACCGCCGCCGAAGTGCGGCCACTGCTGCGCGCCGGCGAGCAACGCGAGCCAGGCGAGCACGTGATAGACGAGTGCAGCGCCGAAGAAGCGGAACGGGATCGTCGCAGGCAGGAGCCGGCTGCCCGCACCGCCGAGAAACGTGCCGGTCGCCGACTTCATTGCGCAGGCGACAGACGAAGACGGACCTCGCCTTCGTCGCCGGCGATCAACTCGGCCTCCCAGCCGAGCTCGGCCAGGCGCGGGTAGAGCAGATTCGGCTCGCGGTCGTGGTGGACGATGACGGCCGCAGCGCCGGTGCTGGCGACCAGGCGCAGGATCTCGATCAGCGGTGCCGGCGCAGCCAGGCCGCGCACGTCGATGTGTTCGCCGTCGGCGTCGCGCCAACGGCGGGCGGCGCCCGAGGGCTCCTCAGTCGGCGTCACGCACAACCCTCCGCCGCGGTCGCGGCGAGCGATGCGTGCAATTCGCGCAGGTGCCTGCGCAGCAGCTTGCCGGTCGCGGTGCGGGGCAATGCGTCGACGCGGTGGAGCCAGCGTGGCCGCTGGTACGCAGGCAGTCGGTCCGCATGCATGCGCAGCGTGGCGGCGTCGGGAATCTGCAGCTCCGCCGCCGCGACGAAGAAGAGCGCGATCGCCTCGACCCCATCGGCGTCGGCCACCGCGACGGCGGCGGCATCGCGCATGCCGGGGCACGAGAGCGCGATGCCTTGCTCGAGCGCGTTCAGGTCGACCCAGCGCCCATGCACCTTGACCAGCGAGTCTTCGCGGCCGGCAAAGCGCCAGCCGTCGCCGTGCGGCGCGGATTCGAACAGATCGGCGGAGGCGAACCCGCCGTCGCGGAAATGCTCGGCCTCGGACTCGGGCCGGCGCCAGTAGCCGAGCGCGATGCCGGCACCGCGAAAGACGAGCCGGGTCGGCGCTCCTTCGCGAGCGGTGTCGATCGGCGTCGCGGTGAAGCCGGGGGAGACCTGCAGCGAGCGGCCGTCGCCGCGATCGACGAGCGCGAGCACGAGCGTCTCGGACGTGCCGAAACCATTGGCGATCATCTGTCCGGTCTGCCGCTTCCACTCGTCGCGCAGCGCCGGCGACAGCGCCTCGCCCGCCGAGACGAAGAGGCGGACGCCAGCGTCGGCAAGCGCCCCGGCCAGACCTTGCTTGAGCAGATCGCGGTACAGCGACGGCACGCTGAACAGCACGCTCGCGCGCTCGGCAGCCGCGACGGCCACGACATCCGGCGCGGTCGGCCAGCGCGGATCGAGAAGCACCGTCGCACCGAGCTTCAATCCGGCAAGAACGCTGTTGGCGAGCGGGTACGTGAAGAAGAGCTTCGAGCTCGCGAGGAGGCGGTCTTCGGGGCCGATACCCAGTCGGTCCCTGCCGACCCGCTCGACGGTGAGCGCGAAGCGCTGGCCATGGACGACCGCCTTGGGCTGGCCGCTGGTTCCCGAAGAATGCACCCACAAGGCCGGGTCGTCGGGATCCATCGGCAGCGCGTCGACCGGCGCTGCCGAGGACAACGCGTGCTGCCACGCGGCCAGAGCCCACGTCGGCACGCCGGCCTCGGCCGCGGCGGCGTCGCCCGCTTGCGCGAGCAAGAAGCGGAATCGCGCCGCGCCGACGATCTGCTGCCACTCGTCGGCGGGCACGCGTGGATTGACGCCGACGGCGACACCGCCGGCCCAGATCGCGCCGAGATACGCGATCACCCAGTCGGCGCCGTCGCAGAGCTTGACGGCGACGCGATCGCCGCGCGCGAGGCCGAGGTTCTGCCAGACTGACGCGGCGCGTGCGACGGCGTTGCGCAAAGCGCCGCGCCGCCACGCCTCACCGCCGCTGACAAGCGCGAGCGATGCATCGTCGCCGCCGGCGAGCAGGCAGTGGGCGGCATTCATGGTCATGCGCGGCCTGCCTCACGGGGCGCGGCTGCGCCGGGCGCCGGATCGGCGAGCTCGCGCAGCAGCCGCTCGGCCAGCACCACGGCGACCTGGCGTCGATGGTTCGAGGGCGTTGCTGTCGTCCGCATTGGCTGCGCCTGCTTCGCGACGAGCTTGCCGAGCTCGCCGAGCAGGCCCGCATCGATCGCGCGGCCGACCAGCGCTTGTGTGCCCTCGAGCCGAAGCGGCAGCGGATTGAGACCCGTGATGGCGACGGCGATCTGGCCGATGCGCTGCCCGTCTGCGACGAGCGCAATGGCCACGCCGGCGAGCGGGTAGTCGAACGCGCCCCGAACCCGCGCCTTGCGGTAGCCCGAGCGCGCTTCAGCCGGCGGATGCGGCAGCCGCACGCTGGCGAGCAGCTCGCCGGGTTCGAGTGCGAGATGCGCTGCGCCGTCGTCGCGATAGAGGTCGGCGAGCGGAAGGCGACGCGTCCCGCGTACGGAGACGAGCGCGACCTCGGCGTCGAGCGCGATCAGCGCCGGTGCCATGTCGCCGCTGTAGGCGGCGTGACAGCGCGATCCTTGCGGCGCGACGTGGCAGGTGGTGCCGCGATGCTTCAGGCACCAGCGGTTGGCCGCGCGCCACCACTCGCTCTGGTTGTAGAAGACGCAGCGCGTGTCCTGGCACAGGTTGCCGCCGAGCGTCGCCGCGTTGCGGTGCGCGGGCGCAGCAACTGCGCGTGCCGCTTCGGCGACCGCCGCGCAGGCATCGCCCAGGCCGGCATCGGCGGCGAGTGCGGCGAGCGTCACGCCCGCGCCGATCTCGATGCCGCCGGCGACGCGCTCGATCGCGTCGAAGCCGGCGATTCCGCCGAGCTCGACGAGTGTCGTCGGGCGGCCGAGGCCGCGGCGCAGGTTCGGCAACAGATCGGTGCCGCCGGCGAGCGGCCGCGCGCCTGCTTCGGCAAGCCAGGCGGCGGCGTCGGCGACGCTGGCCGGTCGGCGCAACGCGAACGGCGGCAGTCGCTCCATCCTCAGGCCTTTGCCGCGCGATGGGTCGCGAGCCGCGCAGCACGTCGGCGCTCGTGCAGCGCGTCGAGAACCCGATCCGGACTCGCCGGCAGTCCATTCATCGCAACGCCGACGGCGTCGCTGATCGCGCTCGTGAGCGCCGGCGGAAAACCGTGCAGCGCGCCTTCGCTCGCCTCCTTCGCACCGAACGGCCCGAGCGGGTCGTGGCTCTCGATCAGCGCGACCTCGATCGGCGGCGACTCGACGATCGTCGGCACGCGATAGTCGAGCAGGTTCGGACACAGAGGCAAGCCCTGGTGGTACTGCGTCTCCTCCTGCAGGGCCTGGCCCATGCCCATCCAGACGGCGCCTTGCACCTGCCCGGTCGCGGCCAGCGGGTTGATGGCGAAGCCGCAGTCGTGAGCGACCCAGACGTGCTCGACTGTGACGTGGCCGGTCTCCTCGTCGACCGAGACCTCGACGACTTGCGCGGCGTAGGAAAAGCCCGCGCTCGATCCCACCAGATGCCGAGGCGGCGGCCGGAGACCAGCGTGCCCATCAGTTGGGTGGGCGCCCAGCCTTCCCACTTGCCGGCGCGCACCAGGCGCTCGCCTTCGCCGGCGCGGCGGGCGGCGGCCAGGATCAGCAGCATCGCGCATTCGGCGGTGGCGACCGACAGCACGTCGGGCGTGTGGACCACCTTGATCCCGCGGGCGCGGGCGGCGGCGACGTCGATATGGTCGTAGCCGACGCTGAAGGTGGCGACGACGCGCACGCGTCCCATCGAGACGCCGAGCACCTCGGCGACGATCTGGGCGACGAGTGTCGAGGAGCCCTGGCCGATGTCGGCGGCGCCGGTGAGTGCCGTGACGCTGCCGTCGAAGTCGAGCTTGAGATTGACGACGGCGTGCGGCTCGCCGCTCCAGTGGACCGGCTTGGCTGATCCCGAGACGTAGTGCGAGCAGCCGAGACCGAGTCCGCGGCCGCGCGGCAGTCGGCCGCGGCGCTCTTTCCAGCCCGAAGCGCGCTCGACCCAGTCGAGCGCCGCGGCGAGCCCGCACGAATTGACCTGCAGGTCGTTGAGCGTGCGGTAGGGTGGCGTGATCAGATTGGCGCGGCGCACGGCGAACGGGTCGAGGCCGAGTTCGCCGGCGATCCGGTCGAGCAGCGTCTCGAACGCATGACGCACGTCGACCGCGCCGTGGCCACGCATCGCGCCGCACGGCGGCGTGTTGGTGCACACGCGCAGGCCGCGGTAGCGAACCGCGCCGACGGTGTAGAGCGCGTGCAGCAGCGCCCCGGCGTAGAGGATCGTCACCAGTCCATAGCCGCCGTAGGCGCCGCCGCGCTGCACGACCTCGCAGTCGACGGCGCAGATCTCGCCGTTCTTCTTCATGCCGAGGCGCAGCCGCACGTCGGTCTCGGGGCGACCGCGGTGGGTGAGGAAGCTGTCCTCGCGCGACTGGAGCAGGCGCACCGTCGCACCGGCTGCACGCGCCAGCGCCGCAGCGATCATCTCGAAGTTGAGCGGCTCGACACGGTGGCCGAAGCCGCCGCCGAGCGCGGGCTTGACGACCCGGATCTGCGACGCGTCGATGCCGAGGCACTGCGCGAGCGTCAGGTGCAGGTAGTAGGGCACCTGTGTCGTCGAATGCATCGTCAGCCGGTCGCGCTCCGGCTCCCACGCGGCGATCGCCGCGTTGAGCTCGATCTGGCCGTGCGCGACTTCGGCGTAGTGGAAGCGCTCTTCGCGGACGATGTCGGCTTCGGCGAAGCGCGCATCGACCTCGCCGAAGCTCTGGTCGACTTCGCGCTCGATGTTGCCCTTGCGCTTCTCGTGCAGCAGCACGGCACCTTCGGCGCGCGCGTCGGCGGCGCTGAAGTACGCCGGCAGCTCGTCGATCTCGAGGACGACGGCGGCAAGCGCGGCGTCGGCGCTCGCCTGGTCGACGGCGGCGACCGCGACGATCGGCTCGCCGCGGTAGCGCACCTTGTCGCGCGCCAGCGGCCACTCGTTCTGGGCGATCGGGATGACGCCGTAGGGCGCCTCGAAATCGTCGCCGGTGACGATTGCGCGCACGCCGGGCATCGCGCGCGCGCAGGTGGTGTCGATGGCGCGAATCGTTCCGTGGGCGACGGGGCTGCGCAGGATGCGGCCGACAAGGACCTCGCCGGTCGGCAGGTCGGCGGTATAGCGCGTACGGCCGGTGACCTTCTCGATGCCGTCGATGAGCGGCGTCGGCCGACCGACGCTCTTCTCGCGCAGCGATGCGGCAGCGATCGGTTTGACGAGCGTGTCCACGGATCGGTTCTCAGCGCTCGGCGAGCGCGCATGCACCGCGCACCGACTCGATGATCTTGACGTAGCCGGTGCAGCGGCAAAGGTTGCCGGCGAGGGCGGCGCGGATCGCTTCGTCGCTCGGCGCGGGGTCGGCGCGGAGCAGCGCCTCGGCGCTCATCACCATTCCTGGCGTGCAGAAGCCGCATTGCGTGCCGAGGTGCTCGTGGAACGATTGCTGCAGCCGGCTCATGCGGCCGTCCCGGCCGGCGAGGCCCTCGATCGTCTCGACATTGCGACCGGCGCAGCTCGCCGCGAGCGTCAGGCAGGCGAGGCGCGGGGCGCCGTCGAAGAGCACCGTGCAGGCGCCGCATTCGCCGCCATCGCAGCCCTGCTTGGTGCCGGTGAGGCCGAGCGTGTCGCGCAGGTAGTCGAGCAGCAGCGTCGAGTCGGTCACCGCGTCCTCGCGGACACGGCCATTGACGCTGAGAGCAAGCAGGTGCTTGGCCATCGTGGGCTCCTCAGACCGGCACCTTCGGCCGCAGGTCGCGCACGCGCACCGCCTTGCCTTCGGAGCGCGGGATTTCTCCCGTGGCGCGGACCCGGACCTCGGTCGTGATGCCGATCATCGATTTGATGTGGTGCGCGACGTCGCTCGCGATCGCCGCGTGCGCTTCGAGGGCGATGCCGGCTTGCGCCTCGACCTCGACGTCGACGTGATCGAGCGCACCGCGCCGCTCGACGACGAGCTGGTAGTACGGCGCGATGCCGGGGCGGCCGATCAACGCCGCTTCGATCTGCGACGGATAGACGTTGACACCGCGGATGATGAGCATGTCGTCGTTGCGGCCGGTGATGCGCAGGATCCGCTGGTGCGTGCGTCCGCAGTCGCAGCGGCCGCTCGCGAGCCGGGTGATGTCGCGCGTGCGGTAGCGCAGCATCGGCAGCGCTTCCTTGGTCAGCGTCGTGATGACGAGCTCGCCGGCTTCGCCCTC
>CAJDUN010000128.1_pt1 | contig 17742 bp, 22 predicted proteins | sample 7390741 | NCBI WGS metagenome assembly CAJDUN01 (sample SAMEA7055660, study PRJEB34461) | soil metagenome | biome: terrestrial ecosystem; feature: Peninsula; material: soil | place: Antarctica | collected 2016 | reverse complement strand
GTCTTCGTCGACGTGCCGGCGCGCGCCTCGACGCTGGTGCGCTGGCTCGAGCAGCGCGGCTTCGTGCATCAGCGCCCGTTCGTCCGCATGGCGCTCGGCGACGGCAAGCTGCTGGCCGCCGACCTGCGCATGTTCGCGCTCGCCGGTCCGGAGTTCGGCTGACGATGGCGACGACCGCTTCCCGCGCCCCGGCCGACGATCTGCGCGCGCGCCTGTTCTCCGGCCTCGCGATTCCCGCGCATCCGCTCGCGCTCGATGCCCGGCGCGGGCTCGACCGGCGCCGCCAGCGCGCGCTGGCGCGCTACTACCTCGACGCCGGCGCCGGCGGCCTGGCTGTCGGCGTCCACACGACCCAGTTCAGGGTTCGCGAGGCCGGCCTGTTCGAAGAGGTCCTGACGATCGCTGCCGAGACGGCACGCGACTGGCCGCGCCTGCCCGAAGCCGGCACGGGCCGGCCGCTGCTCGTCGCCGGCGCGTGCGGTCGGACGGCGCAAGCCGTTGCCGAAGCGCGCCTCGCGCGCGGCCTCGGCTACGACGCGCTTCTACCTGCAGCCGGCCGTCGGCGGCCTCGACCTCGGCGCGTCCTTCTGGGCCCGCTTCGCGGCGCTCGACAACGTCGTCGCGATCAAGGTCGCGCCCTTCAACCGCTACCGCACGATCGACGTCGTGCGCGGCCTGGTCGCGGCGCGCGCCGAGGAGCGGGTCGCGCTCTACACCGGCAACGACGACCACATCGTCCTCGACCTGGTGACGCCGTTCGTCGCGATGCGCGACGGCGCGCCGGTCACCGTGCGATTTCGCGGCGGCCTGCTCGGCCACTGGTCGGTGTGGACGAAGAGCGCCGTCGCGCTGCTCGCGCGCTGCCAGGCCGCGGTCCGTCGCCACGAGCAGAGCGGCGCGATCGACGTCGAGCTGCTCGCTCTCGACAGCCGCGTCACCGACTGCAACAGCGCCTTCTTCGACGTCGCCAACGACTTCGCCGGCTGCATCGCCGGCTGCCACGAGGTGCTGCGGCGCCAGGGCCTCATCGAGCGGATCGACTGCCTCGACCCCGAAGAAGGCCTCGGCCCGGGCCAGCGCGCCGCGATCGACCGCGTCCTCTCGCAGCACGCCGATCTCGCCGACGACGCCTTCGTTGCGGCGAATCTCGATCGCTGGCTCGCCTGAAAGGAATCGCCCGATGAACTCACCGCCGTCGCACGCGCCCAGGGTCACGGTGCTCGGCGTCGAGGGCTTCGAACAACCCTTCAAGCTGCGGCTGCCGTTTCGCTTCGGCGTCATCACCGTCACCGAGAGTCGCCAGGTTTACCTGCGCGTCAATGTGCGTCTCGATGACGGCCGCGAAGGCTTCGGCTATGCCGCCGAGATGCTCGCCGCGAAGTGGTTCGACAAGAACCCGGCACTGAGCGACGCGCAGAACCAGGACCAGTTGCGGTGCGCGATCGAGCTCGCCGCCGCCGCGTACAAGGACGCGACGCCGTCGACGCCGTTCGACCTCTTCGCCGACAACTACCGCTACCAGATCCGCGCCGGCCGCGAGCTCGGCCTGCCGCCGCTGGTCGCGAGCTTCGGCAACGCGCTCGTCGACCGTGCGGTGCTCGACGCCGTCTGCCGCCTGCTCGACGTGAGCTTCTGGACGGCGATGCGCAGCAACCTCGCCGGCATGACCCCGCACCCGGTGCTCGCCGATCTCGGCGACTTCGACTTCACCCGCTTTCTCTCCGGCCTCGTACCGTCGAACAGCATCGAGGCCAGGCACACCGTCGGTCTTGTCGACCCGATCACGGCCGGCGACCAGACCGCGGGCGAGCGCGTCGACGACGGCCTGCCCGAGACGCTCGAGGAGGTCGTGCGCCGCTACGGCCAGCGCTGCTTCAAGCTCAAGGTGAGCGGCGACCTGCGCGCCGACATCGACCGGCTGACGAAGATCGCCTCGGTGCTCGACGGCGTCGCCGGCCCGCTCCACGTCACGCTCGACGGCAACGAGCAGTACGAGGACGTCGAGACCGTCGTCGAGCTCTGGGAAGCGATCGAGGCCGAGCCGGCGCTGCACAAGCTCTGCGCGGCGACGCTCTTCATCGAGCAGCCGATCAAGCGGCAGGCGGCGCTGTCGCGCAGCGTCGCCGCGCTTGCGCGGCTGCGGCCGGTGATCATCGACGAGTCCGACGGCGAGATGGATTCGTTCGTCCGCGCGCGAGCGCTGGGCTACGGCGGCGTGTCGTCGAAGGACTGCAAGGGCTTCTACAAGTCGCTCGTCAACCTGGCGCGCTGCCGCACCTGGAACGCGGAGGGCGGCGAAGGCTCGTTCTTTCTCTCGGGCGAGGACCTGACGACGCAGGCGGGCCTTTCCGTGCAGCAGGACCTGGCGCTCGTCTCGCTCCTCGGTCTGGCCGACGTCGAGCGCAACGGCCACCACTTCATCGACGGCTTCGCCGGGCGGCCGCAGGGCGAGAGCCTGGCCTTCCTGCAAGCCCATCCCGACCTGTACGTCGAGGACGACGGGCGTGTCCGGCTGAAGATCGTCGGCGGCCGGCTCGCGATCGGCTCGCTCGAGTGCCCGGGCTTCGGCAGCGCCGTCGTGCCCGACCTGTCGACGACGGCGGCCATGCCGAAGTCGGAGTGGAAGGCGCCGACGCCATGAGCACCGCCCGCATCGACGCGATCGATCTCGGCTTCTATCGCCATCAGGGCCATCTCACCGTCAACGGCGTCTTCGGCGCGGCCGAGACCGACGCGGTCATCGCCGACATCGAGGCCTGGGGCGCGTCCTTCCTCGCCGAGCTGCCGCCCGAGCAGCGCGCCTGGTACGTCGACGGCAACGTGCGCGCGCGCACCGTGCTCAGGAAGCTCGACAACCCGCACGCGCAGCGCCCGGCGGTGGAAGCGCTCGCGCGCGACCGGAGGCTGATCGCGCTCGTCGAGCGCATCCTCGGTCCGGGCGTGTCGGTCTACTTCAGCCAGATCTTCTTCAAGCCGCCGGAAGGCGGTGGGCCGAAGCCGGCGCACCAGGACAACTTCTATTTCGGCCCGACCGACCTCGACGGCATCGTCACCGCGTGGATCGCGCTCGACGACGCGACGCTCGAGAACGGCTGCCTCTACTTCGGCGACGGCACGAACGTGGGGCCGGTCTACGGGCACGTCGCGCCGGAGGCCGAGCCGTTCAACCTGCAGTTGCCGCCGGCCGTGCTCGACCGGCAGCCGATGACGCCGGCGCCGGTGCGCAAGGGCGGCGTCAGCTTCCATCACGGCAGCACCTTCCATCAGTCGGGGCCGAATCACAGCGCGCGCTGGCGGCGTGCGTGCGCACTCCACTACGTGAGGAACGGCGTCGAGTTCGCGGCGCCGGCGCTGCCCTACGACCACGCGCTGAAGATGCGCGTGTCGTGAGCCGCGTGGCGGCTCACTCCATCCCGAGCAGCTTGTAGATCCGGCGCGTGTAGACGCCGAAGGCTTCGTGCGTCTTCATGTCGAGCGTGCGCGGCCGCGGCAGCTCGATCGCGAAGTCGTCGGCCATGCGCGCCGGGCCGGCGGTGAAGACGACGACTCGCGTGCCGAGGAACACCGCCTCCGAGATGCCGTGGGTGACGAAGAGGATCGTCTTGCCGGACTCCTTCCAGATGCGCAGGAGCTCGAGATTCATCTTCTCGCGCGTCAACGCATCGAGCGCGCCGAAGGGCTCGTCCATCAGCACGAGCTTCGGATCGTGGACGAGCGCGCGCGCGATCGAGGCGCGCTGCTGCATGCCGCCCGAGAGCTCGTAGGGCCGCTTCGACTCGGCGCCGGCGAGGCCGACGAGCGCGAGCAGGCCCATCGCCCGTTCGCGGCTCTCCTTCATCGGCAGGCCGAGGATCTCCGCCGGCAGGAGGACGTTGTCGATGATCGTTCGCCACTTGAGGAGCAGCGGCTGCTGGAACACCATGCCGATGTCGCGGCTCGGGTCGAAGGGATGGGCGGGCGAGCCGATCTTCACCGTGCCGGCGTCGTGCGGATGCAGGCCGGCCAGGATCTTGAGCAGCGTGCTCTTGCCGCAGCCCGACGGGCCGACGAGGCAGGCGAGCTCGCCCGCCATCACGTCGAAGGTCGCGTCCGAGATCGCCAGGTGTGCCCTGGCGCCCGTGCCGTACGTCTTGGCGACGTTCTCGAGGTGGATGAAGGGCTCGGCCGCCATCTCGGTGAGGGGCTCAGCCAACGCGCGCATCGGGGACGACGAGCCAGCGCTCGAGCAGCAGCACCGCGCCGTAGAGGACCATGCCGATCGCCGTGATGAGCAGCACCGCCATGAACATCGCGGCGGTGTCGAGAGTCACCTGCACCTGCAGCATCAGGTAGCCGAGGCCCTTGTCGGAGCTCAGGAACTCGCCGACGATCGCGCCGGCGACGGCCAGGATCGCGGCCACCTTCATGCCCGAGAAGATGTAGGGCAGCGCACCGGGCAGCTGGATCTTGGTGAAGGTCTGCCAGCGCGAGCCCTTCAGGCTCTTCACCAGGTCGAGCAGGTCGGGCTCGACCTCGCGCAGGCCGCGCACCGTCGTCAGCAGGATCGGGAAGATGCAGATCGAGAACGCGATCATCATGTTCGGCACGACGCCGTACTTGAACCAGACGATGATCAGCGGCCCGAGCGCCACCTTCGGGATCATGTTGAGGCTGACGAGCAGCGGCATCGAGAGCGCCTCGAGCGACTTCGACCACGTGAAGGCGAGTGCGAGCAGCACGCCGACGACGAGGGCGATGACATAGCCGCCATAGATCTCGGTGGCCGTGACGAGCACGTTGCCCCACCAGTTGTAGTTCGACGCGGTCAGGGTCTTCACCGTGTCGAGCGGCGACGGCATGACGAACTTCGGCACGTCGCCGAACTTGACGAACAGGTACCAGACGAGCAGCAGCGCGAGGTGCGAGGCGACAGCCATCGCCGGGCGCGACCAGCGGTTCGGGGGAGGAGTCATCGACGGGTCGGCGGCACGTGGCGAGGTATGGGGAGCGGCGACGGGGAAGCGGCGAAAGCGGCGCCGATCATAGGGCCGCGATCCGCTGCCGGCCGTCGGATCGGGGTCATTGCTCTCCCGGGATCGCGGGTGCCTTCGCTAGACTGCGGGCGACGCCTCAACGCCTTCGAGAACCGACATGACCGACTTCCGCCGACTCGCCCTGATCGCCATCGCCGCTGCCTGCGCCGCCGCGGCCGCCCCCGCCTTCGCGCAGCAGAAGCTCGACTTCATCCTCAACTGGGTGCCGGGCGGCGACCACGCGCCCTACTACTACGCCAAGAAGATGGGCTGGTACAAGGACGCCGGCCTCGACGTCAACCTCGAGCCCGGCAAGGGCTCGGCCGTCGCGGTGCAGAAGGTCGCGGCCGGCGTCAACCCGATCGGACTGGCCGACATGCCCAACGCGCTCACCCTGCGCGGCAAGGGCGCCGACACGGTGGGCGTGTTCAACGTCTACGCCAACTCGCCGCAGGGGCTCTACTGGCTGAAGAGCTCGGGCATCAAGTCGGTGAAGGACCTGGCCGGCAAGAAGATCGGCAACCCCGCCGGCGACGGCGCGCGCACGATCTGGCCCGCGCTCGCCAAGGCCAACGGCATGGACGCGAACTCGGTCACCTGGGTCAACATCGATGCCAACTCGAAGCTCGCCGCGCTGAAGGCGCATTCGATCGACGCGACGACCTCGTTCTACAACATCCACCACATCTTCAAGCGCGAGCTCGGCGACGACATGGGCTTCGTCGCCTGGAAGGACGCGGGCCTGAACACCTACGGCAACACGATCATCGTCAACCGCGACTACCTGACCAAGAACAAGGCGACGGTGGCGGCGTTCGTGAAGGTCACGCAGAAGGCCTTCGCCTTCTGCGCAGCGACGCCCAAGCCGTGCGTGCAGGCGCTGATCGACGCCAACGGCGCGCTCAACTACGACAACGAGATGCAGAACTGGGAGCTCGTCACGCAGCTGATGCGCGACAAGTATTCCGAGACGGTCGCGCTCGGCATCCTCGACGATGCCCGGATGGCCGCCGACTACGAGATCGTCAAGACCTACATCGGCCTCGACACGCCCTACGACGTCAAGACCGCCTACACCAACGAATTCCTCGACCGCTCGATCAAGATGCCGAAGTGAGGAGCGGCGCGTGAACGCATCGCCCCGGATCCGCACGACCGTTGTCGGCTCCTACCCGGTGCCCGAGTGGCTGGTCGCCGCGCCATCGGAGCAGGGCCTGATCGACGCCACCCGCGTCGTCCTCGCGACCCAGGAGCAGGCCGGCGTCGACGTCGTCTGCGACGGCGAGCTCTACCGCTTCGACGTCAACCATCCCGAGACCAACGGGATGATCGAGTACTTCGTGCGGCCGATGCAGGGCGTCCGCTACGCGATGAGCTTCGACGAGGTGATGGCCTACCGGTCGCAGCCCGGGATGCGCTTTCGCACCCGTCCGCCCGGCGTCGTCGACGGGCCGCTCTCGAGCGGCACGCTCGACCTGCCGCTCGCCTGCCAGCGCGCCGCCGCACTCGCCACGCACCCCTTCAAGTTCACCGTCACGGGCCCTCACATGCTGGCCAAGACGCTGCTCAACCGCCACTACGACGGCACGCCCGAGCTCGCCCATGCGATCGCCGACGTGCTCGCCGAGCAGGTGCGGCACGTCGAGGCCGACATCGTCCAGATCGACGAGGCCAACCTTCCCGGCCACCCCGAGGAATGGGAGTGGGCCGCATCGTCGATCAACCGCGTGCTCGACGCCGCGCGCGAAGCCGGCGCGGCGCCGGCGGTGCATCTGTGCTTCGGCAACTATGGCGGGCAGAGCGTCCAGCAAGGCACCTGGGAGCAGCTGATGCGCTACCTGAACGCGCTCCACGCCGACCACGTCGTGCTCGAGTGCGCGCACCGGCCGCCCGAGGAGCTGGCGGTGTTCCGCGACCTGAAGCCCGAGATCGGCTTCGGCCTGGGCGTCGTCGACATCAAGGCCAACGAGGTCGAATCGGCGGAAGCGGTCGCGCGCTCGATCGAACGCGCCGAGGCGCTGCTGGGCGACGGGCGGGTGAAGTACATCCATCCCGACTGCGGTTTCTGGATGCTGAAACGCCCGATCGCCGACGCCAAGATCCGCGTCCTGGCGAAAGGCCGCGATCTCTACGAGGGGCGCTCGACGGCCGCCGGCTGAGGCGGCTTCGCCCGGCGGCGTGGGACGATTCCGACCGCACCTCGGTGCCGATCCCGACGCGGCTCACGCCCTCCGACCGATGTCCGCGTCAGCCAGCCCTGCCGACAATGTCGGATGACGACGACGGATCACGGCGGGAGCGGCAAGGTCAGGATTTTCCTGGTCGAGGACAGCTTGATCATTCGGGACAACCTGGCCGAGGTCCTGCACGAGATTGCGCCGGTCGAGATCGTTGGCTCGGCCGCCGACGAGGCCAGTGCGGTCGACTGGCTCCGGCGCGAGCGAAACGCCTGTGATCTGGTCATGATCGACATCTTCCTGAAGGGCGGCTCGGGTCTCGGGGTACTCAAGGCGCTTTCGCGGCAGCCGGACGAGCCCAAGCGCATCGTCTTCAGCAATCACGCCACGGCGGACATCCGCGCCAAGTGCCTGGAGCTCGGCGCGAGCGCGGTGTTCGACAAGTCCAACGAGCTCGACGAGATGCTCGGCTGGCTCACGCGTTTTGCGAAAAGCGATCTCGGAGTGCCTGCGTTGCATTCCTGAAGACGCCCAGGTCGCTGCCGACTGCGACGAAGGTCGCCCCCATGGCCAGATAGCGCCGGGCGTCGGCCTCGACCGGAGCGAGGATGCCGATCGGCTTGCCGGCCGCCCGGGCGACGTCGAACACCTGGGCGATCGCCGCCTGCACGCTCGGGTGATCGGGCTTGCCGAGGTGGCCGAAGCCGGCCGCGAGGTCGGACGGGCCGACGAAGATGCCGTCGACGCCGTCGACCGCGGCGATCTCGCCCGCCGCTGCGAGCCCGGCGCGGCTTTCGATCTGCACCATCACGCTGATCTGGTCGTTGATGTCGCGGAAATAGTCGGCGACGGTGCCGAAGCGGTTGCTTCGCTGCGAGACCGAGACGCCGCGGATGCCCGCCGGCGGATAGCGCGTGGCCGCGACGGCGCGGCGCGCGTCTTCCGCGGTCTGGATGAAGGGGACGAGGAAGTTGTAGAAGCCCGCGTCGAGCAGGCGCTTGATCTCGACCGGATCGTTCCACGACGGCCGCACCACCGGCGCGCTGGCGCTGTCCTTGAGCGCCATCAGCTGCGGGATGAACGTCGTGACGTCGTTGGGCGAATGCTCGCCGTCGAGCAGCAGCCAGTCGAAGCCGGCGATGCCAAGCACCTCGGTCGTGATCGGGTTGGCGAGCGAGCACCAGCAGCCGATCAGCGTCTCGCCCGCGAGCAGGCGCTTCCTGAAGGTGTTGGGAAAGGCGCGGTAGGCGTCGGGTCGGGTCATGGCGTCGTCCTCGTGTTCATTCGGGTCAGCGGTGTCAGGGCCGGGTCGCGATCAGGGCAGCGGCGCGCCAGCGTGTCATGCGTCGTCTCCGTGAATGGTTCAGCGGCAGCGCGTTCGCCAGGTTGTCGATCGGCGCCGGTGACGCGGGCGATGATGCCGTTCTTCGTCGCCCTCTTCATCGTCCTCCTGATGATCACCTACGTGCCGGCGATCTCGCTCTGGCTGCCGCACCTGCTCGGCCTGCGCTGAGCCGCCTCAGAGCTTCATCATCCCCGGCAGCGCCAGGCTCAGCCAGGGGAACGCGACGACGATCGCGAGCAGCACGATCTCGGCGTACACGAAGGGCAGCACGCCGCGGAACACGGTCCGGGTCGCGATGTGCGGCAGCATGCTCTTGACGACGAACATGTTCATGCCGACCGGCGGGCTGATCAGGCCGATCTGCATGACGACGACGATGACGATGCCGAACCACACCGGGTCGTAGCCGAGGGCGACGACGAGCGGGAAGAACACCGGCACCGTGAGCAGGATGATCGAGAGCTCCTCCATCACCGTGCCGAGCAGGACGTAGATCGTGCAGATCGCCGCCATCACCCACACCGGGTGCGCCGAGTAGCGCGAGACGATCTCCTTCAGGTCGGACGGCTGGTGTAGTTGAGGAAGTTGGTGAAGACCAGCGCCCCGACCAGGATCATGAAGAGCATCGCCGTCGTGCGCGAGCTGTCGACCAGCACCTCGAAGAGGGCCCGAATGCCGAGCGAGCGGCGCAGCAGCGCGATCACGAAGGCGCCGAAGGCGCCCACGCCGGCACCTTCGGTGGCCGTGAACACGCCGCCGTAGATGCCGCCCATGACGACGATGAAGAGCACCGCCACCGCCCACACGTCCTTGATCGCCGAGCGGCGCTCGCTCCAGCTGGTGCGCTCTGCGGGAGGTCCGGCGGCCGGGTTGCGCCAGGTGATCCAGCGCACGGCGCCGCAGAGCAGCGCGATCGCGACCAGCCCGGGCAGCACGCCGGCGGCGAACAGCTTGCCGATGCTGGTGTCGGTGATGATCCCGTAGATCACCATCAGCGTCGACGGCGGGATCAGGATGCCGAGCGTGCCGCCGGCGGCGATCGAGCCGGCGGCGAGATCGTCGCCGTAGCCGTGCTCGCGCATCGACGGATAGGCGACCTGGGTCATCGTCGCCGAGGTGGCGATCGACGAGCCGCAGATCGCGCCGAAGCCGCCGCAGGCGAGCACGGTCGCCATCGCGAGCCCGCCGCGCAGGTGTCCGACGAAGGTGTAGGCGGCGCGATAGAGCTCCCTCGACATGCCAGCCCTGGTGACGAAGTTGCCCATCAGGATGAAGAGCGGCACGACCGAGAGCGTGTACTGGAAGCCCGATTCGTAGACGACGGTGGTCGCCGAGGCCATCGAGATGTTGAGTCCGCGCATCCACCAGACGCCGAGGAAGCCGACCAGCCCCATCGAGAACGCGATCGGCACGCGCGCGAACGAGAGCACGAGCATGATCGCCATGCCGACGAGCGCCTCGGTCATGAGGGCGACGCGCTCACGTCGCGTCCACGCGTGCGTCGGCGGCGTGCGGGACGAAGATCAGGACGAGGTGGATCAGCGCCGCGACGGCGATCATCGTGCCCATCAGCCAGGCGACCGGCGCGAGCGGCAGCTTGAGCACGTTGGTCGTGTCGCCGTACTCGGCGACGCGCAGGGCGCGGCGGAAGATCAGCCAGCCGATGCCGGCGAGCGTGACGAAGCAGGCGATGTCGGCGACGATGTCGAGGAAGCGCTTGAACGGGCGGGGAAAGAACGGGTCGAGGGTGTCGATGACGATGTGGCCGCGGCGCAGCGAGACGATCGGCAGGCCGCAGTAGATGAGCGCGGCGAGCATCATCTCGGTCATCTCGAAACCGCCCGGAAGAGGCAGGTTGAGCAGGTAGCGGCCGGCGACGTCGGCCGCCGTGACCAGCATCATCGCGAACAGCACGATCGCCGACACCGCGCCGAGTGCCGTCTCGAGCGCGCGCGCGAGGCGCGAGTTCATGCGCTCCGGCGGCGCCGCTCGGCGCGCCGAGCCCACGCGTCGAACGTGAGGCCCATGATGCGATCGCTGCGCAGGAAGTCGCGTGCCCGGCGCGCCTCGCCGGCGTCGATCGGCTTCGCGCCACCGACCGCCGCGGCATCGATCTGCTGGCGCGCCATCCGCTCCATGAAGACGGCCAGAAAGGCTGCCTCCTGCACCGAGCGGCCGGCGGTGAGCAGGCCGTGGTGGGCGAGCAGCAACGCGTGTCTGGCGCCGAGGCCGGCGGCGATCAGCTCGCCCTCGCGGTCGGCCGTCGGCAGGCCGGGCCAGTCTTCGAGGAAGGCGACGTCGTCGAAGAGCGGCGTCGCGTCCATGTGGGCGACGATCAGCGGCACGGCCGCGGCGGCGAGCGCCGACGCCGCCGGCGGATGGGTGTGCGCGATCGCCCGCACGTCGGCCCGGGCGCGGTAGACCCAGAGGTGAAAGCGCGTCGCCGGGTTCGGCTCGCGGATGCCGTGCGAGCCGTCGCCATCGAGCACCTCGAGCGCATCGTCGATCAGCAGCCACGAGCGCTCCTCGGCCTCCTCGAAGGCGAGACCGAGCGGCAAGGTCCAGAAGGTGTCGGCGCGCGGCCCGCGAGCCGTCAGCTGGCCCGCCAGGCCCGATTCATGGCCCTCGTCCGCCAGGATCCAGGCCAGGCGGGTGAGCAGGCGGCGCGGGTCGGCGGCGTCCATCGTCGTGCGGCTCGACATGGCGGACGCTGTCAGTTGCCGGCCGCGACCTTCTTCAGCTCCTCGTGGAACTCGGCGTACGCCTTGGCGCCGTCGACGCCCTTGGCGTTGGCCGACTTGATCCACTCCTGCACCAGCGGTGCCGTGAGCCGCTTGACGTCGGCGACGAAGGCCGGGCTCGCTTCCGTGATCTGCACGCCGGCCGCCTTCATCGCCTCGACGCCGACCTTGTCGGCGGCGTCCCACGCCTTGCCGGCGAGCCGCGCGAGCACCTCGCCCGAGACCGACAGGACCGCGTCCTGGTCCTGCTTGGGCAGCTTGTCCCACTTCTCCTGGTTCATGAAGAAGCCGAACGACGAGGAATAGAAGCCGCCCGGGAAGAAGGTCGCGTACTTGACGACCTTCTCGAGGTTGAACGACTTGATCGACTCCGACGGGAAGAAGGTGCCGTCGGCGATGCCGGAGGAGAGCAACTCGTAGCTCTCGGGCGCGGGCTTGACGAAGGGCGAGGCGCCGAGCGCCTTCGCTGCCGCCTCGGCGATGCCGCCGCCGGTGCGGATCTTCATGCCGGCGAGGTCGGCGACGCTCGTCACCGGCTTCTTGACGAGGAACATCTGCCCGGGGCCGTGGGTGAAGACGCCGAGCAGCTTCACGCCCTTGTACTCGTTGGCCGCCTGCAGGTATTTCCAGTGGATGCGCGAGAAGGCCACCGAATTGATCTCGGCCGTCGCGCCGGCGCCCGGCAGCTCGGCGATCAGCGGCAGCGGATGGCGCGCCGGCGTGTAGCTCGCGGTGACGTACGAGACGTCGACGAGGTCGTCGCGCACCGAGTCGAAGGTGCCCGGAGCTGCCGACGGGTGCTTCGGCAGCATCTGGAACTTGACCCGGCCGTGGGTGGCCTTCTCGACCGAGTTGGCCCAGGCCACCAGCACGTCACGGGTGAGGAGGTGATTGGGGCCGACCCAGCTCGACATCGTGAGCACGGTCTGCGCCACTGCGGCGCCGGTGAATGCGGACAGCGCCGAGGCGATGGCGAGGGACGCGAGAATGCGCAATGATTTCATCTGGAAGGGTCTCCCGCTGGGCGCGATCGAGCGCGCGAAAAGTGTATCGTTCCCTCGCTCGGCACGGGCGCTGCAGCGACCGTGCCGGCGGCTCGGAGCTTGCCGGCACGCATGCCGTCGCCGCGACCTCGTTAACCCCAACACCATGAACACCAGCAAACCGTCCGGCTTCGTGGGCCTCGGCGTGATGGGCCGGCCGATGGCCGCGCACCTCGCCTGCGCCGGCTACGCGATCAAGCTCGCGCGCTGGGTCGAGCGCAGGACGCACCTCGAGATCACCCCCGGAGCGACGCGACCCGCATGACCGCTCCGAAGAAGCTCCGCTCCGCCGTCATCAAGGAAGGCCTGGACCGCGCGCCGCATCGCGCCTTCCTGCGCGCCACCGGCATGGCCGACGAGGACTTCGACAAGCCGATCGTCGGCATCGTCAGCCAGCACGGCGAGAACACGCCCTGCTCGATGTCGCTCGGGCCGCAGGCCGACGCGGCGCGGCTCGGCGTCGCCGCGGGCCAGGGCGTCGCCGTGCCGTTCACGACCATCTCGATCTCCGACGGCGTGTCGATGAACCACCGCGGCATGCGCATGAGCCTGGTCTCGCGCGAGCTGATCGCCGACTCGATCGAGGCGGTGATGACTGCGCACGCCTACGACGCGCTGGTCGGCTTCGCCGGCTGCGACAAGACACTGCCCGGCGTGATGATGGCGATGGCGCGTCTCGACGTGCCGAGCGTCTTCGTCTACGGCGGCGCGATGCTGCCGGGCCACTGGCGCGGCAAGGACGTCACCATCCTCACCACCTACGAAGGCGTCGGCTCGGTGCTCGCCGGCACGATGACCGAGGCCGAGCTCGACGAGCTCGGGCACGCGTGCGCGCCGACGCTCGGCTCGTGCCCCGGCCAGTTCACCGCCAACACGATGGCGATGGTCGCCGAGACGCTCGGCCTGGCGCTGCCCGGATCGGCGATGCTGCCGGCGGTCTACACCGAGCGCCTCGCGCTGGCGCGCCGCGCCGGCCGGCGCGCGACCGAGATCGTGCGCGAGGGCGGGCCGCTGCCGCGCGACCTGATCACCAGGAAGTCGCTCGAGAACGCCTGCGCCGCGGTCGCCGCGACCGGCGGCTCGACCAACGCCGGCCTGCACCTGCCGGCGATTGCCCATGAGGCCGGCGTGCGCTTCACGCTCGACGACGTCGCCGAGGTGTTCGCGCGCACGCCGCTCGTCGCCGACCTGCAGCCCGGCGGCCGTTTCCTGGCGATCGACCTGCATCGCGCCGGCGGCGTCGCAGCCGTGCTGAAGGTGCTGCTCGACGGCGGCCACCTGCACGGCGACACGCTCGCCCTCTCCGGGCGAACACTGGCCGCCGAGCTCGAGTCGGCGCCGGACGCCGACGGCGAGGTCGTCCGCGCCCGCGCGAACGCCTTGAGCGAGACCGGCGGCGTCGTCGTGCTGAAGGGCAACCTCGCGCCCGACGGCGCCCTGATCAAGATCGCCGGCCTGCAGTCGAGCCGCTTCGAAGGCCCGGCGCGCGTCTTCGAGTGCGAGGAGGACGCGTTCGCGGCCGTGACCGCGCGCACCTATGCCGAGGGCGACGTCCTCGTCATCCGCAACGAGGGTCCGCGCGGCGGGCCCGGCATGCGCGAGATGCTCGGCGTCACCGCACTCGTCTACGGTCAGGGCATGGGCGAGAAGGTCGCGCTCCTCACCGACGGCCGCTTCTCGGGCGCGACGCGCGGCCTGATGGTCGGCTACATCGGCCCCGAGGCTACGCTCGGCGGGCCGATCGCCCTGGTGCGGGACGGCGACAGGATCGCGATCGACGGCGAGGCGCGCACGCTCGAGTTGCGCATTCCCGCCGACGAGCTGGCACGCCGGCGCGAGGCCTGGCGCCCGCGCCAGGTCGAGCATCTGAGCGGCGTGCTCGAGAAGTACGCGCGCCTCGTCGGGCCGGCGCATCTCGGCGCCGTCACGCATTCGGGTCCTCGAACATGAACACGATCGTCTTCGTCGCCAACGCCGACAGCCACGACATCTCGGTCCTCGCGCTCGACGACGCCGGCGGTGCACTGGCCGAGGTCGAGCGCTTCGCCGCCGGCGGCACCGTGATGCCGCTCGCCGTGAGCCCCGATCGGCGCATGCTGTACGCGTCGATCCGCTCGGCGCCGCTTCGCGTCCAGTCCCTGTCCATCGACCCGGCGAGCGGACGCCTGACCGAGGTCGGCAGCGCGCTCCTGCCGGCCAGCATGTGCTGGATCTCGACCGACCCGAGCGGCCGATTCCTGCTCTCGGCGTCGTACGGGTCGAGCGTCGTCGCGGTCAGCCCGATCGGCACCGACGGCGTCGTCCGGGAGGCGCAGCAGACGGTCGCCACCGAAGAGAAGGCGCATTCGATCCAGGTCGATCCGTCGAGTCGCTTCGCGTTCGCCGCCTGCCTGGGCGGCGAGGTGATGCGGCAGATGCGCTTCGACGCCGCGACCGGTCGTCTCGAGTCCAACGACCCGTCGGCCTGGCGCGCGCGCCCCGGCGCCGGACCGCGTCACTTCGTCTTCCATCCTCGATCGACGTGCTCGATCTCGACCGCGAGCGCGGCGTGCTGAGCGGTGCGCGGCAGGTCGTGAGCGCGCTGCCGCCGGGCTTCGCCGGCGGCGCGCCCTGGGCCGCCGACCTGCACCTGACGCCCGACGGGCGCTTCCTCTACGCCAGCGAGCGGCGCTCGAGCACGCTCGCCGCGTTCGCCGTCGATGCAGGCACCGGTGCGCTCGTGCCGCTCGGCTCGACACCGACCGAAACCGAGCCGCGCGGCTTCGCGATCGCCCCCGATGGCCGTTCGCTCATCGCCGTCGGCCAAGCCTCGCACCGGCTCACCCGCCACGCCATCGACCCCGACACGGGCGCGCTCTCGACGCGCGCCGAGCAGGCGGTCGGCAGGAATCCGAACTGGGTCGAGATCGTCAAGCTGCCGGCTTGAGCGCGCTCGCCCTCGCCGTCGCCGGCCTGGTCGCGCTTGGCGTCGCCATGGGCATCGGCCGCTTCGCCTTCACGCCGATCCTGCCGATGATGCTGCACGACGGCGTCGTCGACCTGCATTCCGCGAGCTGGCTGGCGAGCGCCAACTACCTCGGCTATCTGAGCGGCGCGGTCCTGTGCACGCTGCAGCCGCGGATCTGGACGCGCCTGCCGCGCCTGCCGCCGATCGATTCCCCCGCGCTGACGCGCGCCGGTCTCGCGCTGACGACAGTGCTCACGCTCGGCATGGCCTTGCCGGCGCCCGCGCTCTGGCCGGCGCTGCGGTTCGCGGCAGGGATCGCCAGCGCCCTCGTGTTCATCTACTCGTCGACGTGGTGCCTTTCGCAGCTCGCGGCGCGCGGGCGGCCGGCGCTGGCGGGCCTGATGTTCGTGGGGCCCGGCATCGGCATCGTGGCGAGCGGCCTGCTCGCCAGCGCGATGGTCGCGCTGCGCTGGCAGGCGAGCGCCGCGTGGGTCGTGTTCGCGGCGCTCGCGCTGGTCCTGAGCGCCGCGGTCTGGCGCGTCTTCCGGTCGCCGGCCGGCGCGTCCAGAACCGGAAGCGGTGTGTCCGCGAGAGCCCCGTCGTCGGGCCCGGGCGACACGCACTCGCGCGCCGAGGTCGCGACGCTGGCGTTCGCCTATGGGCTGGCGGGCTTCGGCTACATCGTCACCGCGACGTTCCTGCCGGTGATCGCGCGCGCTGCGCTGCCGGGCTCGGCCTGGCTCGACCTTTTCTGGCCGATCTTCGGCGGCGGCGTGATCCTCGGCGCCCTGCTCGCCATGCGCGTTCGCGTCAGCGGCGACCTGCGCCTCATGCTCGCCGGGGCGTACGTCATCCAGGCCATCGGCATCGGCATCGGTCTCGGCATGCCGACGATCGCCGGGTTCGCGACCGGCAGCTTCCTGCTCGGCCTGCCTTTCACGACGATCACCTATTTCGCGATGCAGGAGGTGCGACGCCTGCGGCCGCTTCAGATGTCGAGCACGACCGGGCTGGTGACGGTGGTCTGGAGCCTCGGCCAGGCGCTCGGACCGGCGATGGTGGGGCTGCTGCTGGCTCGCATCGCCGACGTCGACGCCGCGTTCTCGCTGTCGCTCGTCATCGCGGCTGCCGTGCTGATGCTCGGCGCCCTCGTCTTCCTGGTCGCGTCGCGGATCTGGCGCGCCGTACCTGAGCGGCCTCGGCGGGCAGCGACCGGCTAGCCTGACTCAGTCTCTTCCGAGGCTTCCGTACTGCGTCTCGGCGAACTCCCAGGCGTCCTCACGCGAGGCGAACAGCTGCTCGCCCAGGCTTTTCGCCGAACCGTTGCCGCGCCCGCCGTCCGCGCTCAGCAGAACGCCGGCACGCCAGCCCGAATCGCCCCAGGGCTCGACGATCGGTGTCGCCTGGTAGTCGTCCTCGGAACCTTGCAAAGCTTCAGACATGGGAGCTCCCTTCGCCGCGGGGTTGTTGATATCCGAAAGAAGCGAGCGCCAACTCGACAGGGATGAGTTCTGCGGCGATCCGGTTGATCCGTGTGCTGTCCCAGACCGGCTCCGCGTAGGCGGCATCGAGCTCGGTGCGCAGGTGGTGGTACCTGCCGTTCAACTCATCCAGTTCCATCGAGAGGGCTCCCCGAGAGAGAAATGCTGTGGTGCAGCATGCCGGCAAGCGGGATGCCGATCAACCCCCCGAACGCACGAGGCGGCATCGTCCTACACGCATTTGCGCCGGCCGCGCCGGACGCGCGGTGCTGCCGCGCGACGTGTTCGAAGAGCAGGCGGCCTAGCGTAAATTCGTCTTCGTCAGGGCCGGGTTGTGCCCGGGCGGGACCGGCTGCGAATTGATCGTCACGCGTGGGTCGCCGCCGCCCGGATGGACGGTCGGGGCGAGGCGGCACCGACGAGGGCGAGCCCGGCCGCTGCGACGAGGCCAAGGGAAGCGTGCGAGGTCACTTCTGCGCGCCGTCGTTCTTCATCGAGGCGAGTCGCGCGAGATCGACCTGGCCGAGCGCCTGCTCGAGCTCGGCCATCTCGATGCCGTCGCCGTCGAGGTCGATCGCGAAGCGTTTGGCGACGATGACCTGCAGCTCGCCGTGCTTGCCGGCGCTGCTGTATTTCTCGTGGGCGCGATAGCCGGCGACCGTGGCGTCGCGCTCGAAGCCGTCCGCGGTCTGCGCATCGGTCGTCTGGTCGAGCTTGTCGGCGATGCCGAGCAGGCCCGAGACGCCCGAGACGTCGGCGATCTTCAGCCGGATGCGGTGGCCGCCGCTGCCGTAGGTGGCATTCGCCGACGAGCCCTGCACGCCCATCGCCTGCTTGTTCGCACCTTCGACGGGGCCGCGCGACAGGCCGTTCATGGACGGCGGCAGCAGAGCGGCGAGGTTGCGAAAGTCGACCGGTGTCACGCGCTGGCTGCCGCCGAGCGCGCCGCCGAGCGCGCTGAGCAGTCCGCCGACGGCAGCACCGGCGTTCGCCGGG
>CAJDUN010000091.1_pt1 | contig 18103 bp, 15 predicted proteins | sample 7390741 | NCBI WGS metagenome assembly CAJDUN01 (sample SAMEA7055660, study PRJEB34461) | soil metagenome | biome: terrestrial ecosystem; feature: Peninsula; material: soil | place: Antarctica | collected 2016 | reverse complement strand
ACCGCGCGGGCGCGCGAGCCGAGCTCGCCGTCGTCGCCGGGCGCGGGCGCGAGCCGACTCCAGGATGCCGCCGAGCGTCGCGGCAGCAGCAGGATCGGCGTCGAGCGCAGCGACGTCGTCGCGCCGCGCCCTTCGCCGGCGACCGGGCGCAGTCGCGTCCACAGTGTGCGGCCGGCGATGCACAGCTCGTCGAGCCAGGCGCTGGCGTAGTCCTGCACGCGCGCCGGCAGCAGGTCGGCTTCCCACACCGGCGCCGGCGCTTCGAAGCCTTCGAGCTGGCCGAGCACGCCGGCGAGCGCGTCGGGCCCGCTGACCCGATTCGCCGTGCCGACGCGCTGCCACTCGAACAGGAAACGCGCGAAGTCGCGCGGCTCGACCGGCTCGATCTCGCGCCGCAGGCGCTTGAGCGTGTAGCGGTGGATGCGCGCGAGCAGGTGGCGCTCGCACCATTCCACGCTGGCGACCGGCGCGCCGGCGACCATCGCCTCGGCCGTGAAGCGGCCTTGCAGGACGAAGCCTTCGGACTGCAGCGCCGCGAGTGCGAACTCGACCTCGCCGACCTCGACGTGCAGGCTCGCCGCGAGCGCGATTGCCGGCGTCGGACCGAGCCCGCCCAGACGCGCGCGCAGCAGGTCGCGCAAGGCATCGTCGCGACTCGCGGGCGCATCGCCACAGCCCTCGGGCGACGCGATCGACGGCGCGATCGCCGCGGCCGGATGCAGCATGCGCAGCGTCGCGAGGCGCTCGGCCGCGACCCATAGCCCGACCTCCAGCCGCGTCGCACGGCGCGCCTGCGCGAGCTCGTCGAGCCACGCCGACCAGTCCGGCCGGGCTTGGACTTCCGCATCGCCGACGACCCCGAGCCCGACCAGCGCCTCGTGCATCTCGTCGGCGCTGCGCGGCGCCGGCCACGCCTCCTCGCGCACGCTCGCGATCGCGTCGGCATCGAGGCGGCCGAGGTCGTCACTGCTGCCGACTTGCGCGTAGCGACCGGCCTGGACCGCCTGCGTGCGCCGCTCCTCGATCGGCGCGTCGTCGAGGAAGGCATAGGGCCGCGCGCTCAGCGCCTCGAGTGCGAACGGCGACGGCGCGGGCACGTCGCGCGCGACGACCTCGACCTCGCCCGACTCCATCCGGCGCAGCAGCGCGAGCCAGCCGCTGGCGTCCATTGCGTCGTCGAGGCAGTCGCGCAAGGTCTGGGCGACGAGCGGATGCTCGGGCACCTCGCGCTCGCCGACGATGTTCTCGGCGCACGCGACCTGGTCGGGGAAGACCGCGGCGAGCAGGTCGTCGGACTTCATCCGCTGCAGCTGCGGCGCGACCTTCTTTCCGCCGAGAAAGCGTGGCAAGGCGAGCGCCGTCGTTGCGTTCCAGCGCCAGCGCACGGCGAAGAGCGGCGCGTCGAGGAGCGCCTGCACGAGCACGTTCAGCGCCGTCGCCGAATGGAGATAGCGCGCGACCTCGTCGAGCGGGAAGCTGTGGCTGGTCGAAAGCGAGAGGACGATCGCGTCCTCGGTCGCGGCCGCCTGCAGCTCGACGTTGAAGCGGCGGCAGAAGCGCTTGCGCAGGGCCAGGCCCCAGGCGCGATTGAGGCGGCTGCCGAAGGGCGAATGGACGACGAGCTGCATCCCGCCGGAGGCGTCGAAGAAGCGCTCGAGGACGATCCGATCCTGCGTCGGCACGACGCCGAGCACGGCGACGCCGCGAGCGATGTGCTCGACGATCTGGCGCGCCGCGTCGTCGGCGAGTCCGATGCGAGCGGCGAGCGAGGCGGCCGCGTCGACGACGCCGTGCGCAGCGACCGCGTCGGCGACCTCGGCGCGCAGCCGCGAGACCGCGAACGAGAGCTCGTCGGTCCGTCCCGGCGCTTCGCCGAGCCAGAACGGGATGTTCGGCGCCGCGCCCTTCGCGTCCTCGACCCGCACGCGGCCGGGCTCGATGCGCAGGATGCGGTAGCTCGCGTTGCCGAGCTGGAAGACGTCGCCGGCCATGCTCTCGACGGCGAAGTCCTCGTTGACGCTGCCGATGCTTTCGGCCTGCGGCTCGAGGACGACGCCGTAGTCACCGGTCTCGGGGATCGTGCCGCCCGAGGTGAGCGCGGCCATGCGTGAACCGCGGCGCTCGCGCAGCGTGCGGTTCACGGCATCGCGGTGGACGTGGCCGGCGCGCGGTCCGTGGCGGGTCGTGAAGCCCTCGCAGAGCATGCGCACGACGGCGTCGAAGTCGGCGCGCGCGAGCGCGGCATACGGCCAGGCGCAGCGCACGAGCGCGAACAGCTCGTCCTCGTGCCACTCGCGGCTCGCGACCTCGGCGACGATCTGCTGCGCCAGCACGTCGAGCGGTGCCGGCACGATCCGGATCGCGTCGAGCTCGCCGCGGCCGACGGCATCGAGCAGGGCCGCGCATTCCACCAGCTCGTCGCGCGACTGCGGCACGAGCCGCGCCTTCGGCATGCCGCCGACGGCGTGGCCCGAGCGGCCGGCGCGCTGCAGGAAGCTCGCGATCGAGCGCGGCGAGCCGAGCTGGACGACGAGGTCGACGTCGCCGATGTCCAGGCCGAGCTCGAGCGACGCCGTCGCGATCAGCACCTTCAGTTCGCCGCGCTTCAGGCGCTGCTCGGCGTCGAGCCGGATCTCCTTCGCGAGGCTGCCGTGGTGCGCCGCGACGGTTTCCTTGCCGAGCCGTTCGCCGAGATGGCGCGCCGCGCGCTCGGCCATGCGCCGGGTGTTGACGAAGACGAGCGTCGTGCGATGGCGATGGACCAGCTCCGTGACGCGGCCGTAGACCTGCTCCCACTGGTCGTTGGACATCACCGCGCCGAGCGGCGTCGGCGGCAACTCGAGGGCGAGGTCGCGCTTCTTGGCGTAGCCGATGTCGACGACGGCGCAGTCGGCGATGCCGTCGTCGGACGTCGCGCCGGCGCCGACCAGGAAGCGCGCGATCTCGTCGATGGGCTTTTGCGTCGCCGACAGGCCGATGCGCACGAACGGCGCCTCGACCAGCGACTGCAAGCGCTCCAGCGAGAGCGCGAGATGGCTGCCCCGCTTGCTCGCGGCGACGGCGTGGATCTCGTCGACGATCACCGTGCGCACATGTCCCAGCATGGCGCGGCCGGAGACCGAGCCGAGCAGGACGTAGAGCGACTCGGGCGTCGTCACCAGGACGTGCGGCGGCTTCTTCGCCGCGCGGCGACGCTCGGCCGGCGTCGTGTCGCCGGTGCGCACCGCCGTGCGGATCTCGACGTCGGCCAGGCCGAGCGCCGCGAGCTCGGCACGGATGCCGGCGAGAGGCGCCTCGAGATTCAGGCGGATGTCGTTCGAGAGCGCCTTCAGCGGCGAGACGTAGACGACGGTGGTCTCGTCGGCGAGGCCGCCCGGCTCGAGACCGCGCCTCACCAGCGCGTCGAGGGCGGCGAGGAAGGCGGTGAGCGTCTTGCCCGAGCCGGTCGGCGCTGCGACCAGCGTGTGCCGGCCGGCGCGGATCGCCGGCCACGCCGCGACCTGCGCGTCGGTCGGCGTGAGGAACGTACGCGCGAACCAGTTCGCGACGGCGGGATGGAAGTCGGCGAGAGGCACGGGAGAGGGTGAGATCGGGACGACCGCGTCGAAAAGCAAGCCGCGCCCGAGCGCGGAAGTCAGCCTGCCAGCGGTGCGACGAGCGCGCCTTGGATGCCGCTCCTGGCCAGCGCATCGGCCACGAAGCCGCTCGCCTTCGCGCGCTCGACGAAGGCGGCGAGCGCGCAAGCGGCGGCGAGGTCGGCGCGCTCGGCGACGAACTCGTCGACGACGCGCGGCGAGGTCGGCGCACGCTCGATCCGCGCCGCCTTCAGCTCGCGCGTGAGCCAGAGGTCGTAGACGCTGTCCTTGCCGACGACCACGCGCGTGCCGGCTCGATCGACCTCGGCGTTGGCATGGAGCGGCGAATCGCTGCGGACGAGGTAGGCGCCCTCGATCAGCACGTAGGGCGCGGTGAATCGGATGCCGTCGCTGCGCCGCGGATCGATCGCGAAGAAGCCGACGTCGGCCTCGCCCGATTTCACGACCTGCACCGAGCGGCCGGCGCTGTCGACCGTCGTCAGCTCGACCGGCGCGCCGAGCTCGGCCGCCAGCCTTCTGGCAAGGTCGACCGAGACGCCCATCGGCTGGCCCGCCGCATCGCGCCGGGCGAGCACCGGGTTGCCGTAGTTGATGCAGGCGCGCAGGCGACCGGTGGGCGCGAGCGCGGCGACGCTGCCGGCCGGCCAGGGCGACGCCGACGTCGCGCAACCGCCCAGACCCGCGAGGACCGAAGCGCCGCCGGCGGCGAGGGGATCACGGCGCGAAAAGGAAGACGTCATGCCGGGATGGTAGAGCCGCGGTGACGCGGGCGCGCTCAGCGCGGCGCGTCGAGCGGGCCCACGGCGGCGTCGCGTTGGGCGAGATCGGCGACCAGGACGTCGAGCGCGCCGTGCCAGTGGCCGAGCACCTGCTCGGGCGGCGTGTCGCGCGGCGTCAGCGCGAGCGGCAGCCAGAGTACCCGCTCGACGCCGGCGAGCGTCGCGTGTCGGCGGATCCGCGCGCCCGGCGGCTGGCTGTTCCTGCCGTTGCTGCTCTCGACGTCGGCCGCTTCGCCGCCGACGAGCGTGCCGAGCACGTAGAGCTCGCGGTGCAGTGGCGAGAGCCGCGCCTCGACCTGCGCGCCGACGCCGTTCTCGTCGGCCTCGAAGCGCTCGTCGAGCGCCGCGTAGGCGCCGACGGTCTGCGCCTGCAGCAGCTCGACGCGGCCGATGCCGAGCGCGGTCGCCAGCGACCGCGCGATCGCCACGTGCCGATCGCCGATCGGACGGACCTTCGCCTGCACCGCGGGCGCCGAGTTCGAGAACGAGCCGATCAGCGTGCTCGCGTAGCCGAGCTCGTAGCCCAGCCGGAACGCGGCCAGGCGCCGTCCGGGCGCCTGCGCGAGCGCGTCGCGCGAGACCTGCGCGATCCGCTCGGCTTCGCGCGCCAGCGCCGCGTCGGCCGACGGCGATGCCAGCTCGGACCGCGCCGCGCGGTCGTCGATGCCGAACAGAGTGAAGGCGCCGCCCTCGAGGCGACCGAGGACGATGAAGGCGAGCGCGATGGCCGCGGTGTAGGCCAGCACGCGCCAGGTCTCGCTCCAGCCGACACGGCTCGCTGTCATCGTCGTCGCCGCCTCCCTTCGGCGCTATCGTAGCCAGGGTCTGGGAACGGGAGGCGGACATGCTGGGCGGCGAGCTGACGTTCCATTTCATCAACGTCATGGTGATGACGGTGCTGATCGCGCCGCTCGTGCTGTGGCGCTACAAGCGCGCCGTGCTCGCCGGCATGCAGACGCGCGGCGGCGCGACCCTGCCGATCGCGCCGGCCCAGAAGCGAGCCGAGGTGGCCGCCGACGTCTCGCCCGAGCCGGCGTTGGCGCTGGCACTGGCGTGGGAAGCGCGGATCCGGCGCCGCGTCTTCGGCGCCGCGCTCGGCGCGCTCGTGCTGCCCTCGCTCGTCCTCAGCGTGCAGTACCTGAGCCTCGGCGGCGAGCCGATCAAGCCGGCGGTGCTCTGGATGGTCGCCGGCGTCGCCTGCAGCATGGCGGTGCCGATCTTCGCGGTGCTGACGGCGACGCCGTTCTGGCGCGCGTTCGCGATCTGGATCGCGCTGCTCGTCGCGCTGGCGGCGACCGGCCTGCTCATCGCGGTGTTGCAGCGCCTCGTCGCGGGCAAGGCACCGACGCTCGACCAGGCCTGGAACCTCGTCCTCTTCTTCCAGTACGCCGCCTACACGCTGTCGTTGCCGCTGCTGCTCGGCCTCGCCATCGGCGCGCGGCGGGTGCGCGGCATCGCGCCGCTCGCGTTCGCCGGCCTGCTCGTGTTCGCGATCGGGCCGCTGCTCGGACTGCGCCTGACGAAGTGGCTCAGCACGGAATCGTGGGCGCAAGACTGGCTCCTCTCCGGACCCGGCCTGGACGCGGGCTTCGTGGTGCTCGCCCTGCCGGTCGGCGTGCTCGCCTGGTGGCGGCTGAAGGCGCTCGCGCGGGCCTACGAGGCCAAGCGCTTCTCCGATGCGCAGCTGCTCGCGCACAGCTGGTGGCTGCTCTTCGTCGCTGTGCGCGCGGTCGAGCTGGTGAGCGTCTATCCCGGCGCCCGGCCGCTGCTCGAGATCATCGGCGCGAGCATCCTCGCCTACGCGCTGGTGCCGTTCACGCTCACGCGCCTGCTGCGCTGGGCCTACGGTGGCGCCGCGCGACCGCCGCCCCGCATGCTGCTGCTCCTGCGCGTCTTCGGCAACACGGCGCGCACCGAGGCGCTGTTCGACCGCATCGCCTCGCGCTGGCAGCTGTTCGGGCCCGTGACGATGATCGCCGCACCTGACGTCGTCGCCCGCACCGTCGACCCGGGCGACGTGCTGCGCTTTTTCACCGGCAAGCTCGGCGCGAGCTTCGTGCAGTCGCACGACGACCTGGCGCGCCGCTTCGCGACGCTCGATGTCGCGTCCGACGGCGACGGCCGCTATCGCGTCAGCGAGTTCTGCTGCCGCGACGACACCTGGCAGGCGACCGTCGTGGCGCTGATCGTGCGCGCCGACGCCGTCGTGATGGACCTGCGCGGCTTCACCGCCCTGCGCCATGGCTGCGAGTTCGAGTTGCGCGAGCTCGCCGCTCGTCTCGATCCGCGCCGCGTCGTCCTCGTCGTCGACCGGAGCACCGACCGGGAGCTCCTCGAGCGAGCCGCGGCGCCGACGCAGACGGGCATGCCCGTGATGACCGTGGATCGCGGCAGCGCGCGCGAGACCGCGCTCGCCTTCACCGCGCTGCTGCGCGCCGCCGCATGAGCGCGACGAGCGCCGACTTTGCGCTGCGCGGCGAGCACGTCACGCTCGCCAACCTGCTCAAGGCGAGCGGCATCGCGACGAGCGGCGGCGCGGCCAAGCTCCTGCTGGCCGAAGGCGGTGTCCGCGTCAACGGCGAGCCCGAGTCGCGCCGCGGCAGAAAGCTTCGCGCCGGCGACGAGGTGACGGTCGGCGATCAGCGCGTGCGGCTGCGCACGGGCTGACGGCGTCTGGCGCAACGCGGCGACGGCCCGGACGTTTCAGCCGCGCAGCTGCGACGGCAGTTCGCGCGCGAGGAAATCGTAGACGGTGCGCACCAGCGGGTTCGAGCGGATCTCGCGGTGCACCGCGAGCCAGCACGGGAGCGCCGGGATCGCGAGCGACGGCAGCACCGCGACGACCCCGGGCCATTCGCGCACGTTGTAGCGGGCGACGAAGCCGATGCCGGCGCCCTCGGCGACGAGGCGTCCGTAGGCGACCTGGTCGTCGGTGCGCACGGCAAAGTCGGCGCGCGACAGCGTCACGCCCATCCTGGCGAAGCCGCGCAGGATGACCTCGTCGCGGTCGTATCCGACGAGACGGTGGGCGAGCAGGTCTTCGGCCCGGCGCAGCGGCGGCGCCTTGGCCAGGTACGACGAATGCGCCGCGGCGACGATCTCGATGTCGCCCAGCTTTCGCGCGACCAGCGACGACTGCGCGGGCCGCACCATCCGCACCGCGATGTCGGCTTCGCGACGCAGCAGGTTGGTGAGCTCGTTCGAGGCGACCAGCTCGATCTCGATCGCCGGATGGGCGCGCTGGAACCGCGCCAGCACGCGCGGCAGCAGCCAGGTCGCGGCGACCTGGCTGGTCGTGACGCGGACGACGCCGCGCGTCTCGGAGCGCGAGCGCGCCAGCCCGCCGGCGAGGGCCAGCGCCGCGTCCTGCATGCGCCGCGCCGCCTCGGCGATCGCCAGCGCCGCGCCGGTGGGCGTGACGCCGCGGCCGGTGCGCTCGAAGAGCGGCACGCCGAGTTGCGCCTCCAGCTCGGCGACATGACGACTGAGGGTCGGCTGGGTGGCGCCGCTCCGCCGCGCCGCGGCAGTGACGCTGCCGGCGTCGAGCACGGCGAGAAAGCTGCGCACGAGGGCCCAGTCGAAGCTCGCCAGAGTGGATTCAGCCATGCGTAAATGTATGGCTTCCATGCAGGATCGGGCGTAGCTTCCGTTCCGTGGCGAGACCAGACTCCGTCCATCGCAACGCCTCGCATCGGACGACCATGAAATCTCCCTCCGTCGACACACCCACCTCCCCCTCCACCGTCCTCGTCCTCGGCGCCAACGGCCGCTTCGGTCTGGCCGCGACCAAGGCCTTCGCCGCCGCGGGCTGGCGCGTCCTCGCCCAGGTGCGGCGCGAGGCCGTGGCCGGCATGCCGGACGGTGTCGAGCTCGTGCGCTCGCCGCTGGCAACGGTCGCTGGCGCGCTTGCCGAGCGGCCCGCGCCGAGCGTCGTCGTCCACGGCGTCAACCCGATCTACACCCGCTGGGACGAGGAAGCCCTGCCCGCGGCGCTCGCCGCGATGGATCTGGCCGAGCGTCTCGGCGCCCGTTTCATGCTGCCCGGCAACGTCTACAACTACGGCGAGGCGATGCCGGAACGGCTCGACCCGACGACGCCGCAGCGACCGACCACCACCAAGGGTCGCATCCGCGTCGAGATGGAAGCCGAGCTCGAGCGGCGGGCCGCCGCCGGGCGCCTGCGCGCCACGGTCATCACGGCGGGCGACTTCTTCGGCGACGGCACAGGCAGCTGGTTCGACCAGGCGATCGTCAAGCCGATCGCGCGCGGCCGGCTCGACTATCCGGGCGACCCGGCACTGATGCACGCCTGGGCCTACCTGCCCGACCTCGCCCGCGCCTTCGTCGCCGTCGCCGCCACGCCCGCGCGGCCGGCGTTCGAGCGCTTCACCTTCGCCGGCCACTCGGTGACGGGCGACGAGTTCCTGGCTGCGGTCGAGGACGCCGCGGCAACCCTCGGCGTCGCGCCGGCCCGCGGCTGGCGCCACGGGCGGATGCCCTGGCCGGTCATCCGCGCCGTCGGCCTCTTCGTGCCGATGTGGCGCGAGCTCGCGCGCATGTCGTACCTCTGGCGCGTGCCGCATGCGCTCGACGGAACGGCGCTCGAGGCCGTCGTCGGGCCGGTCCCGCACACGCCCCTGCCGCTGGCGCTGGCGCGCTCGCTGCGTCAGCTCGGCTTCGGTGGAGCGGCCTCTGCGCTGCGCCCCGGGACCGCATAGGCACGCCTCGGCCCGGTCGGGCGCCAGCGCTTAAAGTGGCGCTTCCCCGCACATCCGGAGGCGCCTGCATGTCGTTCGCCACACTTTCCGCCTGGTCCGCTCGCTCGCCCGTCGCCGCCTTCGGCGCCGCCGCGCTCGCCTTCGCAGCATCGCTCGCGCTGCCCTCGACGGCCGAGGCGCAGACCCGCAAGGACAGCGTCGTCCTCGGCATGGTGCTCGAGCCCGCGCCCGGCCTCGACCCGACGGTCGCGCCGGCGGCGGCGATCGGCGAGGTCGTGCACCTGAGCGTGCTCGAGGGCCTGACCAAGATCAACATGGACGGCAGGATCACGCCGCTCCTGGCCGAGAGCTGGACGACCGATCCCGACGGCAAGGTCTACACCTTCAAGCTTCGCAAGGGCGTGAAGTTCCACGACGGCGAGGCCTTCGACGCCAGCGACGTGAAGTGGAGCTTCGAGCGCGCCAAGGCGCCGGGCTCGACCAACAAGGCGAAGAAGGCGGTGTTCGACAACATCAGCCGCATCGACACGCCCGATCCGGCCACGGTGATCATCGTGCTCGCCAACGCCGACGGCAATTTCCTGTTCCGCATGGGCGAGAACACCGCCGTGATCCTCGATCCGAAGAGCGCGCCGACGGAGTCCACGAAGCCGATCGGCACCGGACCCTTCAAGTTCGACTCCTGGGCCAAGGGCTCGTCGATCACGCTGGTGAAGAACGACCAGTACCGCGACGCCGGCAAGGTGCAGATGAAGAAGGTCACCTTCCGCTTCATCAGCGACCCGGCGGCGCAGGTCGCGGCGCTGCTCGCGGGCGACATCGACGGCATGCCGCGCTTCGGCGCCCTCGAGAGCCTGAAGCAGTTCCAGAACGATCCCCGCTTCACGGTCGCCATCGGCGGCACCGAGGGCAAGACGATCATGACGATCAACAACAAGCGAAAGCCCTTCGACGACGTGCGCGTGCGCCGCGCGCTCGCCGCCGCGATCGACCGCAAGGCGATCATCGATGGTGCGCAGGAGGGCTTCGGCACGCCGATCGGCAGCCACATGGTGCCGAGTGACGCCGGCTACGTCGACCTCACCGCGGTCAATCCGTACAACCCGGACAAAGCCCGTGCGCTGCTCAAGGAGGCGGGCGTCGCGACGCCGCTCAACGTGACGCTGACGCTGCCGCCGCCCGCCTATGCGCGAAAGGGCGGCGAGATCATCGCCTCCGAGCTGGCCAAGGTCGGCATCGTCGCCAAGATCGAGAACGTCGAGTGGGCGCAGTGGCTGTCGGGTGCGTTCAAGGGCAACTTCGACCTCACCGTGATCAGCCACGTCGAGCCGCTCGACTTCGACCGCTACGGCGACCCGCTCTACTACTACGGCTACGACTCCAAGGCCTACAAGGACCTGCTCACGGCCTACAACTCGACCGCCGACCAGAAGGGCCGGCTCAAGCTGCTCGGCGATATCCAGCGCCAGCTGGCCACCGACAGCGTCAACGTCTACCTGTTCCAGCTGACGATCTGGGCGCGCTCACCTGGCAATAAGCGATGCGATTCAGCGGGTGAGGCTTCGCGTGTCCGCGTCGGCCGGCCCGCAGACTCCTGCTCGTCTCGGCTCGCACGGGAATGTCTTCGCGCCGCCTGCCCGAAGTCCTGGTACGGCGGCGTGTCTCGAAAACCGCGAAGGAGGAATTCCCGCGTGAAGAATCTGTCCCTGGCATCTCAAGGTGCTGTCTGACCTATAATTTTTATAGATCATCCGAATGTCGCCCGTCGATCGCATGTCTTTGCCGCAGCTGGAGCGGCACATCCGGTCGCTGGCGAAAGACTCGGCCGCCGTGGTCTTCACGACGCACGTCCTCGTTCGGATGAAGCAGCGGCGGATTTTGCAAACGGAGGTGCTCGATGTGCTCAGGCAAGGTCGAATCGTGCGGGCACCGGAGCCGAACATCGCTTTCGGGTCCCTCGAATGCAGGATGCAGCGGTTCATGGCGGGCCGGGAACTGGCCGTTGTCGCGGCCCTGAGCGACGCCCGGGTGATCGAGAAATGAAGCTGCTTAGATTCGACGATGGCGGGCTGCGCAACGTCTGGCTCGAGAATGGCTTCGAGTTGCATCGCACGCCCTATGGCAAGGCGGTGTCGTATCACGACCTAGACGGCCTGACGCTGGCGATCTGCGCGACGCTGACGCGCAAGCCCGGGCGGCTCACCGGGCCAGAGTTTCGCTACCTGCGGCTGCACCTTGCTCTTTCACAGAAGTCGCTCGGCAGCTTGCTGGGCGTCACCGACCAGAGCGTCGCCGGCTGGGAGAAGCGCGGCCGGATTCCGCTTCTCGCCGACAAGCACTTGCGCTTGTTGTGGCAGGAAAAGCACGATGGCAACGAGACGATCGTGCGGACGATGGACCGACTCAACGACGTCGAGCGTCTCATCCATCAGGAGATCGTCGTTCGCGCGTCCCCGAGCCGGGGATGGGTCGCGAAAGTCGAAACGCTGGTCGATTGACATGTCCGCTCTCCACGATCTCAGCGCGACCGAGCTGCTCGTCCGCTACCGCGAGCGCTCGCTTTCGCCGGTCGAGGTGACCGAGGCCGTGCTCGATCGCATCGCCGCCTGGGAGCCTCACCTGCACGCGACCTACGCGCTCGACGGCAAGGCTGCGCTCGCGGCAGCGCGGGTCTCCGAGGCGCGCTGGCTTCGCCACGTGAGCGCAGGCGAGAACATCGGCGCGCTCGAGGGCGTGCCGACGATGATCAAGGAGAACATCGCCACCGTCGGCACGCCGATGCCGCTCGGCACCGGCGCGACCGAGCTCGTCGCGGCGGTGCGCGACGCGCCGCCGGCAGCGCGTCTGCGCGAGGCCGGCGCCGTCATCCTCGGCAAGACGACGATGCCCGACTACGGAATGCTGTCGTCGGGCCTGTCGAGCTTCCACGGCCTGACGCGGAACCCGTGGGACCTGTCGAAGAACCCGGGCGGCAGCAGCGCCGGCGCGGGCGCCGGCGTCGCCGCCGGCTACGGGCCACTCCACCTCGGCACCGACATCGGCGGCTCGGTGCGCCTGCCGGCCGGCTGGTGCGGCATCTTCACGCTGAAGCCGAGCCTGGGCCGGATCCCGATCGACCCGCCGTACGCCGGCCGCGTCGCGGGGCCGATGACGCGCACCGTCGCCGACACGGCGCTGATGATGGGCGTGCTCGCCCAGCCCGACGACCGCGACGCGATGAGCCTGCCGGCGCAGACGATCGAGTGGCAGCGGCTCGAGCGCGACCTCGCCGGCCTGCGCATCGGCTTCCTGCCCGACATCGGCGTCGGCCTGCCGGTCGACGCGGAGGTCGCGGCGGCGGTCGCGGCTGCGGTCAGGCGCTTCGAGGCGGCCGGCGCCAAGGTCGATCGAGTCGCGCCCTTTCTGACGCGCTCGATGTTCGAGGGCATGGACGACTTCTGGCGCATGCGCGCCTGGCTCGACATCTCGGCGCTGCGCGAAGAGCGGCGCGCCCGGATCCTGCCCTTCATCGTCGACTGGGCGCGGCGCGGCGCCGCGCTCTCGGGCGAGCGCGTGTTCCGCGGCTACAGCCAGATGGCAGCGATGCGCGATGCCGCCGTCGCCGCCTGCCGGCCCTACGACGTCGTCCTCTCGCCGACCTCGCCGATCCCGGCCTACGCCGCCGAGTGGCCGTGCCCGACCAACGACGCCGAGCGGCCGTTCGAGCACATCGCCTTCACGCTTCCGTTCAACATGAGCGAGCAGCCGGCCGCGAGCATCGACTGCGGCCAGACGAGCACCGGCCTGCCGATCGGCCTGCAGATCGTCGGTCGCCGCCACGACGACCTCACCGTGCTGCAGGTCGCGCGCGCCTGGGAAGCGATGCGGCCGACGCCGCGGCCCTGGCCCGAGCCGCCGGCGCCGGGCTGACGTCGCCGGTCGACGGCGCGGCCTGGATTCGATGCGGCGGCGCGATCCACGCGGCCATCCGTATCGACGACATCGGCTGCGGCGCTCGACCCGGCTGGAACCACGAGGTCTCGCGCGACCTCGGCGCGCCGCCGCAGCGCGGCCTCCTCGCCTTCGGCGCAGGCGACTCGCAGTTGCGCGCGGCTCACGGCCCGACCGTCGCGCTCACGACCCGACGCTCAGCCGGTGAGCTCGAGCACGACGACCTGGTTGTCGGCCGCGGGCCAGGTCCGGCCGACGATGCGCTCGCCGTTGAACTCGCCGACCACGGCGCGGGAAGCAGCGTCGGCAAGTTTCAGTCGTGCCGTCGCCACGCCGGGCACCCCGCTCGGAATGCCGGCAGGCGGGCTTGTGCCATCGAGCACGATGCGGTCGCGCGGCAGGCCGAAATAGCCGCGCGGCCGGGTGAAGATGACGATCGCCTTGGCGTCGCGCTCGGCCTCGACGAAGCGCTCCGGGTGCAGGCTCACGATCTCCGATGAGCGCGGGAACGGCGAGCGATAGACATGCGTCGTCGCATAGCCGGGCGATGCCATGACGAACTCCAGGCGCACCGTCGGCCCGGTGGTGAACGGGCCCCAGCGGCCGTCGGCACCGATCGTCTTCGTGTGGCGCGGGGCACCGATCCGCTCGCCGCTCGTGGCGTCCACGGCGTAGACCTCGAGGGTCGCGCCGACGAGGGGCAAGTTGGTGGGGTAGTTGCCCTGGCGGTTCTCGAAACCGAGGCCGCTCAGCGTGCCGTCGAGCACCACGGGCGCCTCTGGCTTGATGTCGAGCGTGGCCGGTGGGCGGCCGGCGATGAAGCGGAACATCGGCGCGAAGGCCTGGGCGCCGAAGCCCGTCTCGCGGTGGTCGATGCCGGCGATGACGATGTTCTCGGCGCCCTTGAGCGCCGGGCCGTCGTAGTTCACGTTCGTCGGCTTGCCCTTGGAGCCGATCCACACGCCGTCAGGCTGGGCATACTTGTCGTTGGCATCGGAGCGGATCGTCATCCAGGCGACGCCGGGGGTGACCTCGTTGCCAGCCGCATCGCGGGGCGCATTCAGGCCGGCCAGGAAGGGGCCGGCACCGTTGAACTCGCTGCCGAGGCGGCCGCTCGCATCGGCGAAGACGCCGTGGTTGGGCACGCCACAGAGCACCACGTGCGAGACCAGCGCCGCACCGCCGCCATGTTCGATGAAGTTGCGGATCGGATAGCCGCCGCGCGAGTTGCCGACCAGCGCCACCTTCGCCGCGCCGGTGCGGGCCAGCACCCGATTCACCTCGGCCGCGAGGAAGGCGGTGTGTTCGCCCGTCGAGGTGCGGCCGGCCTGCGGCTTGGTGTCGTCGTCGCGGGCGAGCGGGTAGGGCAGGTCGATGGCGTGCAGGCGCTCGCGCGGCCAGCCGTTCGATTCGAAGCGCCAGAGCGTCGTCATCCAGAGCCCTGCGGTGTCGCCGTTGCCCGGTACGAAGACGATGGGAGGCAGGTCGGCAGCAACCGGGCGGGTGGCGCAGGCAGCGAGAGGGCCGGCGCCTGCGGTCAGGGCGGCGAGCAGGAGTCGGCGGCGTGCGAGATCGGTCATCGGTCTAGTCTCCGAGGTCTTTTCCTGTGGGTCAATGATGGCGCTGATGAGGGACACGCAACGGCACGGTCGTCGTCGCCGCCGGCGACACCGGCTAGACCAGCGGCGCGACGAGCTTTTCCGTCGCGAAGGCGCGCTGCACCGCCGGCCGTGCGAGCATGCGGTCGAGCCAGGGCCCGATGTGCGGCAGGCTGCGCGCGGGCCGGCCGAAGCCGCGCGTCCAGCGGCAGAGCACGAATCCGTAGACGTCGGCGATCGAGAACGTCTCGCCGAGCAGCCAGGGGCCGCCGTGGCGAGCGAGCTGCGCGTCGAGCTGATCGAGCATCGCGTCGACCTTCGCTTCGGCCCGCGCCTTGACGACCGCCGCGCCGGCCGCGTCTTCGGCCCAGCGCTCGGGGTAGAAGTAGACGATCAGCGCGGCGTGCACCGTGTTCGCGAGCCAGGCGAGCCACTTGTAGGCCTGGGCCCGCTCGGCGGTCGCGAGCGGTGGCAACAGGCCGGCCGCGGGATGCGTGTCGGCGAGGTGCATGACGACCGCGGCCGTCTCGTAGAGCACGATCGGCGCTGCGCCGCCCTCGTCGTCGACGAGGACCGGGATCAGGCCGTTCGGATTGAGTGCGAGGTAGCCCGCGGAAGTCAGCTCGCCGTGCGCCCGGTCGACGAGCTTGAGCGCGAACGGTGCGCCGATCTCCTCGAGCACGATGTGCGCAATGAGACTGGCGTTGCCGGGGACGTAGTGAAGCTGCAACATGGGCCTTCGATCCTCCTCCTGCCTCTCGCGGGCGATGTGCGATTCTCGCCGTCGCGCGCCGCACGATTCGCAACGTCCCGGAGACTCTGCTGATGAACCCGACCGTCCCCTCGCGCAGCACCGTGATCCCGGCCATGCGCTACCGCGATGCGCTGGCCGCGATCGAGTTCCTCTGCCGCGTCATCGGCTTCGAGAAGCACCTCGTCGTGCCCGGCCCCGACAACAGCGTCGCCCACGCCCAGCTCGCGCTCGGCGGCGGCATGCTGATGCTCGGCTCGGCCGGCAACGGCTCCGACTACGGCACGCGCATCCGCCAGCCCGACGAGATCGGCGGCTGCGAGACGCAGAGCGCCTATGTCGTCGTCGCCGATGCCGACGCCGTGCTGGCGCGGGCGAAGGCCGAGGGCTGGACGATCGTCATCCCGATCAAGGACGAGGACTACGGCGGCCGAGGCTTCAGCTGCCTCGACCCGGAAGGGCGACTCTGGAACGTCGGCACCTACGACCCCTGGGCGTGACCGCCCGCGGCCGTCCGCGAGCGCGCTACGCCACGCGCTCCAGGTAGCTCTCGAACACGCCGACGTGCACGAACGCGGCATCGGCCGAGTTCGGCCAGAGCTCGGCGGCACTGAAGCGCACGTCGTAGGTCGGCTCGTCTTCGGAGGCGATGCCGTGGGCCTGCGCGTCGGGGAAGGGATAGCGCGGCGACTCGCCGACGACGACGCCGACCTTGCCGCGCACGTAGCCGGGCAGGCGCACGTGGCCGGGCACGTGCTCGCTGCGCGCGCGGACCCGGTCGCCGATGGCGAAGCGCTCGCGCCCGGGCCGGTTCGATCGCCCCGAAGCGCTCGCGAGAGCGAGCGGAAAGCCACCTTCGGCGAGCGCTTCGAGCTGCTCGCGCGTGCAGACGCCTTTCTCGACGCAGAGCGTGGCCAGGCTGGTCAGCGAGCGCTCGTAGTAGCTCGCCGACAGGTAGTGGCGCGGCTCCATTCGCTCGATCGCGTGGCGGTACTCGTCCATGTTGAAGACGCCGAGCCGGACCGCGAGCGCGTAGAGCGCGTTGACGCGCTTCTCCCACGGCGCGTGGAACGCAGATGCCGTCGGAGAGTGGCGCACCGGGCCGAAGCCCTGCCTGCCGCCGAGGTCGTGGATGCCGTCCATGGTGTGTCCCCGTTCGCGCTCAGAGGCGCGCGACGCCGATCATCGAATCCTGGGTCACGAGCGCGGCGAGGCGCTCCTCCGACCAGCCCTCGGTGCCTCCGGGGCGCACGGGCAGCACCATGTAGCGCGTGTCAGCCGTCGTGTCCCAGACCCGGATCTCCATCTCGGCCGGCAGCACCAGGCCCATCTCGGCGAGCACGGTGCGCGACTCGCGCACGACGCGGGCGCGGTACTCGAGATCCTTGTACCAGTCGGGCGGCAATCCGATGATCGTGAACGCCGTGCACGAGCAGAGCGTGCAGCAGATGACGTTGTGCACCGTCGCCGTGTTCTCGAGCACGACGAGATGGCGGTGATGGCGCGGCAGCTCGAAGCCGAGCTCGGCGACGGCGGCCTTGCCGTCGCCGAGCAGGCGCTCGTGGAACGCGGCGTCGGTCCACGCCTTGGCGACGATGCGCGCGCCGTTGGCCGGCACCCATTGCTCCTCGACGATGTGCCCGGCCTGCTCGATGAACTCGGCCGGCTTCATGCCGCGCTCGTGGAGCACGGCCTGGATCGCGTCGACGCGACGTTCGACGGAAGCGACGGCGAAAGGAATGGAGCGACCCGGATCGGACATGGCGTTCACCTCAGGGGGCGGCGGGTCGTTCCAGTATAAGAATCCGCACATGCGCAGCTTTCGCATCGCCTCGCACGCCGACGTCGAACGGATCGAGTCGCGACCCTACGCCGAGTACATGGCGCATGCCTGCGTCTTCGACGCGCTCGCCGACGCCGCTTCGCGTCACGGCGACCGCGCGGCGCTCACCTTCGTCGTCGATGCCGACCTGCCGGCGGCGACGAGGCGCTGGACCCATCGCGCGTTCCTCGCCGACGTGCGCCGCGCCGCCAACGCGTTCCATGCCCTGTGCGAGGGCGACGAGCCGCGCGTCGCCCTGCTGCTGCCGGCGATCCCGCAGATGTACTTCGCGCTCTGGGGCGCGGAGACCGCCGGCGTCGCCTGCCCGATCAACTACCTGCTCACGACCGACCACATCGCCGGGCTGATCGAGGCGTCCGGGGCGAACCTGCTGGTCGCGCTCGGGCCGCATCCCGAGCTCGACATCTGGTCGCGCGTCGCCGGCTTGCGCGAGCGCTGCCCGGGACTCAAGTGCGTCCTCGCCGTCGGTGCCACGAGCCCGCCCGCGGGCGCCGACGACTTCGACACCGTCCTCGCCGCGCAGCCGGGCGACGCGCTCGCCTTCGACCGAACGATCCGCGCCGACACCCTGGCCGCCCTGTTCCACACCGGCGGCACGACCGGTGCACCCAAGCTCGCCCGGCACACGCACGGCAACCAGCTGCACTCGGCCTGGTCGGCAGCGCAGATGTACGCGATGGACGAGCGCGATGTCGTCATCAACGGCTTCCCGCTCTTTCACGTCGCCGGATCGCTCGTCTATGGCCTGTCGACGCTGCTCTCGGGCGGCGAGCTGGTGCTGCCGACGCTGCTCGGCATGCGCAACGCGCGCTTCGTTCCGCGCTACTGGGACGTCGTCGAGCGCCATCGCGTGAGCTTCCTCGCCGTCGTGCCGACGATCCTGTCGAC
>CAJDUN010000006.1_pt2 | contig 18173 bp, 19 predicted proteins | sample 7390741 | NCBI WGS metagenome assembly CAJDUN01 (sample SAMEA7055660, study PRJEB34461) | soil metagenome | biome: terrestrial ecosystem; feature: Peninsula; material: soil | place: Antarctica | collected 2016 | reverse complement strand
CGGCCTGGCGCGTGCCATCGTGCCGAACCCACCACCGGTCGCGACGCGCTGGAGCGCCGCGCCGATGGCCGCGGCCGCGGCCGAGCAGTGGCTCGGCGCGCCGGTCAACGTGATGCCGACCGAGCAGCGCCTGCTCCAGGCCGGACGCAGCCTCTGGAACCTGCGCCAGTTCGACCTCGCCCGTCGCACCCGCGGCGCGCGTGCCTTCGGCGACTGGCTGCGCAAGGCGAGGAGCCCCGCGTGGCGGCCGGTGCGCATCGGCGTCACCGCGCTCATTGCGGCCCAGATCCTCGGTCTCAATCTCTGGGCCTGGCACCAGAAGTCCGAAGTGGAGGCGCGCCGGGTCGCGATCCAGTCGCTGGTCAAGAAGACCTTCCCGCGCGTCGGCGAGGGCGACGTCCAGCGCGACGCCGCCGCCGTCATGGCGCGCGAGACGCAGACGCTGCGCACGCTCGCCGGCAAATCGGGCGAGGGCGATCTCGAGCCCATGCTCCAGGCCGCGGCCGGGGCGTGGCCGGGCGATCGTCCGCCGGTCGAGAACGTGCGCTTCGAGCCGGGCAAGCTGACGCTGGCGGCGAGTGGCTGGAGCGACCCGCAGATCGACCAGTTCCGCGCCGCGCTGCGGCCGACGGGCTTGCGCGTCGAAGCGGCCGAAGGCCGGCTCGTGCTGTCGCGCCTCCGGCCGGGAGACGCGACATGAGCCGACAGGCCGCTCCAGAAGGAAATACCGCAGCGCGCAGCGCGAAGGTGTCCGCATGACCAGCGACGGCTTGTCGCTGCCGCCGCGCACCGGCGCCGCCCGTGCGGAGGTCAACCGCTTCTGGGAGTCGCTCGCGCCGCGCGAGCGGCAGATGGTCGTGATCGTGGCGATCGTGCTGGTCGTCTTCATCGTCTGGCTGATCGCGGTCCAGCCGGCCCTTCGGACCTTGCGCGAGACGCCGCCCGAGCTCGACCGGCTCGAGCTCCAGCTCCAGCAGATGCAGATCGCCGCGCTCGAGAGCGAGACGCTGCGCGGCGCTTCGCCGGTGCCTTCCGCGCAGGCCGCCGAAGCGCTGCGCGCGGCGACCGAGCGCCTCGGTGGCAAGGGCAAGATCTCGATCCAGGGCGAGCGCGCGACCCTCACTTTCACCGGCGTGCCGTTCAGCGGCCTGCGCGTCTGGCTCGGCGAGGCGCGCAGCGGCGCGCGCGCCCGCCCTGTCGAGGCCCAGCTTCAGAAGGGCGTCGGCGGCTACAACGGCTCGATCTCGCTCTTGTTGCCGGGAGCCTCATGATCCGCAGAAAACGCAATCGCCAGCTCTGGGCGCCGACCGTCGCGTCGACCGGCTGGAGCGAGTCGACGCTGGCCGAGCAGGCCTGGGTCGAGGCTCGCGGCGCCGGCAGCCGATGGGCGATCGCCGGCGTGATCGTCGGTGTCCTCGTCGGACTCATCGTGTTCGCTCCGGCCGCGTGGCTGGCGCAGGCGGTGGTGTCGTCGACCGACGGACGACTGATCCTCGCCGACGCGCGTGGCACGATCTGGTCCGGCAGCGCCGTCCCGGTGCTCGCCGGCGGACCCGACAGCCGCGCCGCCAGCTTCCTGCCGGGCCGGCTGGAATGGACGCTCTCGCCGCGCTGGTACGGCCTGCAGCTCGCGGCGCGCCAGGACTGCTGCATCAACGGCACGATGCTGGCCGACGTGCGGCCCGGCCTCGGCCGGCTGCGCATCACGCTGATCGCCCCGCCGCAGGGATGGGTCGGCCAGTGGCCGAGCGCCTGGCTCGGCGGCCTCGGCACGCCCTGGAACACGCTCCAGCTCGGCGGCACCTTCCGCCTGCTCTCGCCCGGCGCGACGATCGAGTCGGCCGAGGGGCGCTGGCACCTCGAAGGCCGCGTCGACCTCGCCCTCGAGGGCGTATCGTCGCGGCTGACGACGCTCGAAACGCTCGGCAGCTACAAGGTCTCGCTGACCGGCGGCAGCGGCCACGACACCGCGACGCTCCTGTCGCTCTCGACGCAAGACGGTCCGCTCCAGCTGACCGGCAGCGGCACCTGGGGACTTGGCGGGGTGAAGTTCCGCGGCGAGGCGCGCTCGGCGGCCACCGACGAGGCGGCGTTGTCGAACCTGCTCAACATCATCGGTCGGCGCGAGGGCGCGCGATCGATCATTTCGATCGGATGAGAATGAGAAAGCCCTGTGCCCCGAGCGCGACCTGGCTGAAGAAGGCCGGCGCGACGGCGTCGGCCCTGGCCGTGATGCTCGCCGTGGCGCCCCTGCCCGTGGCTTTCGCGCAGTCGGCGCCGAACGCCAACCGCTTTCGCGGCGAGCCGGTCACGCTCAACTTCGTCAACGCCGACATCGAGGGCGTCGCCCGGGCGATGTCGGCGATCCTGCGCCAGCAGTTCGTCGTCGACCCGCGCGTGCGCGGCACGATCACGCTCTACAGCGAAGAGCCGCTGTCGCCACGCGATGCGTACTTCAACTTCCTCGCCGCCCTGCGCGGGCTCGGCTTCACGGTGGTCGAGGTCAACGGCCTCTACAAGGTCGTCCCCGAGGCCGACGCCAAGCTGCAGGCCGGCACCGTCTCGATCGGCGAGCCCGGCCGCCGCGGCGATCAGGTACTGACCCAGATCTTCCGACTCAACCACGAGAACGCGAACAACCTCGTGCCCGTGCTGCGCCCGCTGATCAGCCCGAACAACACGATCAACGCGAACCCCGGCACCAATTCGCTGATCATCACCGACTACGCCGACAACCTGCAGCGGATCGGCAAGATCATCGCCGCGATGGACGTGCCGGCGAGCGGCGACATCGAGGTGATCCCATTGCGCTACGCCGTCGCGAGCGACATCGCGCCGCTGATCCAGCGCCTCACCGACAGCAACTCGGCCGCCCCGACGGGCGTTCCCGCCGGCACGTTCGCGGGGACACTCGCCTCACCGTCGATCCTCATCGACACGCGCAGCAACTCGCTGATCGTGCGCAGCCCGAACCCGGCGCGCATGTCGAGCATCCGCGCGCTGATCGCCAAGCTCGACGTGGCGCCGCAGGGGTCGGCGGCGACCGGCAACATCTGGGTCGTCCATCTCAAGAACGCCGACGCGGCCAAGCTCGCGACCGTGCTGCGCGCCGCGTTCAGCGCCGGCACCGGCGGCGGCTCGGTCGGCGGCGGCTCGTCGCCGCTGCAGCAGCCGCTCGGCACGAATCCTCCCGGCGCAGCCGGCACGGCGAATGCGACCAGCGCGGCGGCGGCACCGATCAATGCCTCCGCGGGCCCGTCGACCGGCGGCTTCATCCAGGCCGACCCGTCGACCAACTCGCTCATCATCACCGCTCCCGAGCCGCTCTATCGCCAGGTGCGATCGATGATCGACCAGCTCGACGAGCGACGCGCGCAGGTCTACATCGAGAGCCTGATCGTCGAGGTGAGCGGCGACAACGCCGCCGATTTCGGCTTCCAGTGGCAGGGCCTGCTCGCCAACAACAGCCGGACCAACGGCATCGTCGCCGGCACGAACTTCGGCGCGTCCGGCAACCTGCTCGACATCACGAGGGCGACGGTCGGCGGCTCGGCGGCGGGATCGACTGGGTCGGCCGCCGCCGGAATCTCGCTCGGCGAGGGCCTCAATATCGGCCTGATCCACAACTATTTCGGGACGTACGGACTGGCCGCGATCGCGCGTATCCTGCAGAGCCAGACCAACACCAACATCGCCTCGACGCCGAACCTGATCACGCTCGACAACGAGGAAGCGAAGATCGTCGTCGGCAGCAACGTCCCGTTCGTCACCGGCCAGTTCACGAACACCGGAACGGCGGGGGCACTGTCGAGCCCGTTCCAGACGATCGAGAGGAAGGACGTCGGCATCACGCTGCGCATCCGGCCGCAGATCGGCGAGAACGGCACGATCCGCATGTCGATCTTCCAGGAGTCGTCGAGCCTGTCGTCGCAGGTCGCGCCGGGCACGTCGAACGCGGGCCCCTCGACCAACAAGCGCTCGATCGAGTCGAACGTCGTTGTCGACGACGGCCAGATCCTCGTCCTGGGCGGCCTGATCGAGGACCGCTACACCGACAACCGCTCCAAGGTGCCCCTGCTCGGCGACATCCCGTACATCGGCGCCCTCTTCCGCAGCGAGAGCCGCACCAAGACGCGGACCAATCTGATGGTCTTCCTGCGCCCGGTCGTGATGCGCGACGCCGATACCGCCAATCGCCTCTCGCTCGACCGCTACGAGCAGATGCGCGGCTTCCAGAAGGACATGCAGCCGCCGCGCAGCTTCCTCGTGCCGATCAACGACTCGCCGGTGATCCCGCCGATGCGCCACATCGACGACGCCGGCCAGCCGCTGGCCGCGCCGCAGACCTCTCCGGGCACGGCCGCCAATCCGATCGTCAAGCCGCTGCCGCCCAAGGGCGACGGCTCGCCGCCGATCGTCAACGTGCCGGTGATCCAGCCGCCGACTGCGGTCGACCCGACCGCGGCACCCGCGCCGGCGACGTCGGCCTCGGGCGCGACGAAGTAGGAGCTGGCCCATGGCGGCGATGCGACATCCCCTGCCCTACGCCTACGCCAAGGCGCACACGCTGCTGCTCGAGGACGACGGCTCGCGCCTGGTCCTCTGGGCGCCGGAGCGCGTCGGCCTGCCGGCCCTCTCGGAAGTGCTGCGCGTGTTCGACGTCGACGCCTTCGCGCGCGAGCCCGCGAACACGCTGGCCGGCCGCATCGCCTCGGCCTACGCCGGCGGCGAGTCGAGCGCGGCGGTCGTGATCGGCGAGGTCGAGAGCGCGGTCGACCTGTCGCGCATGATGCAGGAGCTGCCCGCCATCGAGGACCTGCTCGAGGCCTCGAACGACGCGCCGATCATCCGCATGCTCAACGCGCTGCTCACGCAGGCCGCGAAGGACGGCGCGAGCGACATCCATATCGAGCCCTACGAGCGGTCGAGCGCGGTGCGCTTTCGCGTCGACGGCACCTTGCGCGAAGTCGTGCAGCCCAACCGCGCCCTGCACGCCGCGCTGATCTCGCGCCTGAAGATCATGGCCGAGCTCGACATCGCCGAGCGCCGCCTGCCGCAGGACGGCCGCATCTCGCTGCGCATCGGCGGCCGCGCGGTCGACGTGCGCGTCTCGACGCTGCCATCGGCGCACGGCGAGCGCGCCGTGCTGCGCCTGCTCGACAAGGCGGAATCGAAATTCACGCTCGAAGGCCTCGGCATGAGCGGCGACGTGCTGACGAAGTTCGACAAGCTGGTCCACCAGCCGCACGGAATCATCCTGGTCACCGGCCCGACCGGCTCGGGCAAGACGACGACGCTCTACGCCTCGCTCGGCCGGGTCGACACCGCCGGCACGAACATCCTCACGGTCGAGGACCCGGTCGAGTACGAGCTCGCGGGCATCGGCCAGACGCAGGTCAACGCGCGAATCGACCTCACGTTCGCGAAGGCGCTGCGCGCGATCCTGCGCCAGGACCCCGACGTGATCATGATCGGCGAGATCCGCGACTACGAGACCGCGCAGATCGCGATCCAGGCCTCGCTCACCGGCCACCTCGTGCTCGCCACGGTCCACACCAACGACGCGTCGAGCACGGTGACGCGGATGATCGACATGGGCGTCGAGCCCTTCCTGCTCTCGTCGAGCCTGATCGGCGTGCTCGCGCAACGCCTCGTCCGAAAGCTCTGCCTGGTCTGCCGTCGGGAGGACGAAGGCGGCCGCTGGCATCCGGTCGGCTGCGCCCAGTGCGGCATGACCGGCTACAAGGGTCGCACCGGCGTCTACGAGCTGATGGACGTCGACGACGGCATCCGCGCTCTGATCCACGAGCGCGCCACGGAGGCGCGGATCCAGGCGGCCGGCGAGGCGGGCGGACTGAAGTCGATGCGCGAGGACGGCGAGCGACTCGTCGCCGAGGGCATCACCTCGCTCGAGGAAGTCCTGCGCGTGACGCGAGAGTGAAATGATGCTTGTTGGCGCCTTGCCGCTGGGCGGCTGCACTGCCCCCCGAGGGGGCGCGGCCGTCCTTGGGACGGCCCGGCGGCTGGCCAGGGCATCGCGCTGAGATGCCCGCCTATCGATTCGAAGCGCTCGACGCCGCCGGCAAGACCACCAGCGGCCTGATCGATGCCGACACCTCGCGCGCCGCGCGCTCGCAGCTGCGAGCGCAGCAGCTCGTGCCGCTCGCGGTCACCCAGGTCGATTCCGCCGGCACCAAGGTCGGCGGCTTCAATCTCTCGCGCAAGGTCTTCAACGCCACCGCGCTCGCGGTGTGGACGCGCCAGCTCGCCGGCCTGGTCGGGTCGGGCCTGCCGCTCGAGCGTGCCCTCACCGCGCTGGCCGACGAGGCCGAGGACGCACGCCAGCGCGAGCTCGTCGCCCACCTGCGCAGCGAGGTCAACGCCGGCGCTCCGTTCGCGCGCGCGCTGTCGAGCGTGCCGCGCGAGTTCGACGATGTCTACCGCGGCGTGGTCGCCGCGGGCGAGCAGAGCGGCGCGCTCGGCCTCGTCCTCGAGCGCCTCGCCGATGACCTCGAAGCGCGCCAGGAGCTGAAGGGCCGGCTCATCGGCGCCACGCTCTACCCGGCGATCGTCTCGGTGATCGCGGTCGTCATCGTCGTCTTCCTCGTCACCTACGTCGTGCCGCAGGTCGCCACGGTCTTCACCAGCTCCAAGCGCGCGCTGCCCATCCTCACCGTCGCGATGATCGCGTTCAGCGACTTTCTGCGCGGCTGGGGCTGGCTCGTGCTGCTGCTGCTCGTCGGCGGCGGCCTGCTCCTCGCGGTGATGCTGCGCAACGAGGTCTTTCGCGAGCGTTTCGACGCCGGCTTGCTCGGCCTGCCGCTGGTCGGGCGCCTGGCGCGCGGCTACAACGCGGCGCGCTTCGCCGGCACGCTGGCGATGCTCGCGAGCGCCGGCGTGCCGATCCTGAAGGCGTTGCAGGCTGCGGCCGAGACGCTCTCGAACCGGGCCATGCGCGCCGACGCGATGGACGCGCTGGTCCAGGTGCGCGAAGGCGCGCCGCTCGCCTCGGCCCTCGCCGGCAAGAAGCGCTTCCCTGGCATCCTGGCGATGTTCTCGCGCCTCGGCGAGCAGACCGGCCAGCTGCCGCAGATGCTCGACCGGGCTGCCAAGCAGCTCTCCGGTGAGGTGCAGCGCCGCGCCCTGCAGATGGCGACGATCCTCGAGCCTCTGCTCATCGTCGGCATGGGCGGCGTGGTGATGCTGATCGTCCTCGCCGTGCTCTTGCCGATCATCCAGCTGAACTCCTTCGTCAAGTGACGAAGGAGTTCAGCTGGCGCTGACAAGACTGCTCCCTCCCCGCTTGGCTCCCCTCCCTCCGAGAGGGAGGGGCGGACGCCTTTGACGTCCCTTGGACCGAAGCGACTCGTAAGATCGGCGCATGCCTGTCTCCCTCGCCGGCCAGCTCGTCGTCGCCATCTCGTCGCGCGCCCTCTTCGACTTCGAGGAGGAGAACGAGCATTTCGAGGCCCACGACGACCGAGCCTACATGCGGCTGCAGCTCGAGCGCCTCGACGCCGCGGCCAAGCCCGGTGTCGCCTTCTCGCTGGTGAAGAAGCTCCTCGCGTTCAACGACGCCACGGCGCAGCGGGTCGAGGTCGTGATCCTGTCGCGCAACGACCCGGTCTCGGGCATGCGCGTGTTTCGCTCGGCCCAGGCCTACGGCATGCCGGTGCAGCGCGGCGTGTTCACCCGCGGCGGCACGCCGTGGCGCTACCTGAAGCCGCTCGCCGCCAACCTGTTCCTCTCGGCCAACGAGGCCGACGTGCGCTCGGCCCTCGAGGCCGGCGTGCCGGCGGCGCGCGTCTTCCCGCACTCGGCGCGTGCCTCCGACGCGCATCCGCAGGAAGTGCGGATCGCCTTCGACGGCGACGCCGTGCTCTTCTCCGACGAAGCCGAGCGCGTCTACCAGAAGAGCGGCCTCGACGCTTTCCAGGCGCACGAGCGCGAGCAGGCGACGACGCCCCTGGCCGCCGGCCCGTTCAAGCCGCTGCTGCAGGCGTTGCAGCGGCTGCAGCACGAGCGCGTCCACGGCATGCGCATCCGCACCGCCCTCGTCACCGCGCGCAGCGCGCCGGCGCACGAGCGCGCGATCCGCACGCTGATGGAGTGGAACGTCGAGATCGACGAAGCGATGTTCCTCGGCGGCCTGCAGAAGGGCGAGTTCCTGCGCGAGTTCGAGCCCGACTTCTTCTTCGACGATCAGACCGGCCACATCGAGAACGCCTCGGCGCACGTGCCTTCGGGGCACGTCGCTTCCGGCATCAGCAACGCCTGAGCGGCGCCTGCGTCGCCGTCAGCGAAAGGCGCGCAGCCCTTCGAGGTCGGTGACGGTGACGCCGCCGTACTCGACCCGGATCACGCCGCGCGACTGCAACGCCCGCAGCGCCTCGTTGACCCGCTGGCGCGACAGGCCGACCAGATAGCCGAGCTCCTGCTGGGTGATCCGCAGCAGGCTGCCGACCTTCGGATAGAGCACCGGATGGAACAGCGCCGCCAGGCTGCGCGCGACCCGCGCATCCGGGTCGCTGAGCCGATCGATCTCACGCGCGGCGATGAACTGGCCGAGCCGCTCGTTGAGCTGCTGGACGATGTAGCGGTTGAACGGAATGCTGCGGTCGAGCAGCCAGTGGAAGGTCTCGACCGTCAGGCCGGCGACCAGGCTCGGCCGGAGCGCCTCGATGTTGTAGCGGTAGGCCTCGCGCTTGATCACCGTCCCCTCGCCGAACCAGCCGCCGGGCGGCAGGCCGGTGAAGGTGATCGGGATGCCCATCGAGGTGTCGTTGCTCGTCTTCAGCAGGCCGTCGATGACGCCGAACCAATACGTCACCGGCCGGCCGACGCGGCAGAGCAGCTCGCCGACCTCGACCTTCACGACCTTCAGGTCGGCGAGCGCGCGCTCGCGCTCGTGCGGCTCGAGCGCGCGCAGCCAGGGGATGTCGGCACGCTCGATCGCGTCGGGCGCACGGGCGCGCTGGCGCAGGTCGGCGGCGGCGGAGGAGGTCGGCATGGCGCGCCGATTCTCGTCCTGCCCCGGCTGGCAACGCCGGCCGTGGCTCTTGACCAAACAACTGTTTGTCTTTCTAATGTCGTGATGCTCGCTCACGCCGCCACGAAACCGTCTTCTGCGAAGAGCGCCATCGCGCCGAAGCGCGGCTCGAGCCGCCTGCCGCGCCTGCTCGACGAAGCGGCCCACGCCTTCGCGCTGCGCGGCTACGCGGCTGCCTCGGTGCGCGAGATCGTCGGCCCGGTCGGCATGCTGCCGGGCTCGCTCTACTGCCACTTCGCGACCAAGGAAGCGCTCCTCGTCGCGGTCTACAAGGAAGGCGTCGGGCGCATCGGTACCGCGGTCGACGCCGCCGTCGCGCCGCTCGACGATCCATGGCAGCGGCTCGAGGCGGCATGCATCGCCCACCTCGCCTCGCTGCTCGACCAGACCGACTACTCGCAGGTCGTGATCCGCGTCCGGCCGAGCGACGCACCCGCCGCCGAGGCGGAGCTGATCGCCCTGCGCGACTCGTACGAGAAGCGCTTCGTCCGCCTCGTCGCCGCGCTGCCGCTGGCGCGACCGACCGATCGCACGCTGCTGCGCCTGATGCTCGTCGGCGCGCTCAACTGGAGCCAGACCTGGTACCGCGACGGGCGAGGCACGTCGCCCGACAAGATCGCGCGCCGCTTCGTCGCCTTGCTCAAGGCGAACATCGCCGCGTCCGCCAAGGAACCCCGATGAACGACAACGACTTCCGCCCCCGCGTGCTGGTCACCAAGATCGGCCTCGACGGCCACGATCGCGGCAGCCGCATCGTCGCCGCCGCCTGCCGCGATGCCGGCATGGAAGTCATCTACACACCGCCCTGGCAGAGCATCGCCGCGGTCGTGAAGCTCGCGACCGAGGAAGACGTCGACGTCATCGGCATCTCATCGCTCGCCACCGACCACCTGATCGTCCCCAAGCTGATGACGGCGCTGCGCGAAGCCGGCCTCGGCAACGTGCGCGTCGTCGTCGGCGGCATCGTCCCCGACAACGAGGAGGCGCAGCTGCTCGAGGCCGGCGTGCGCCAGGTCTTCCACCCGGGCAGCACCATGGACGAGATCACGACCCGCATCCGCGCCTACGCGCGCGAGTCGCGCCGCGCCGTCGCCGAGGAAAAACCATGACCAGGCCGATCGACCCGAAGGTCCTCGCCACCGACGAATCTCCGGCGCGGGCGCGCTGGCAGCGCGAGTACCGCGCCGAGATCGGCGCCGACCGCGACGTCGCCAACGTCTCGGGCATCCCGATCGAGCCGCTCTACACCGCCGAAGACCGCGCTGCCACGGGCAGCGAGGCGTCGCTCGGGTATCCGGGCCAGCCCGACTACACGCGCGGCATCTACGCGACCATGCACCGCGGCCGCACCTGGACCCAGCGCCAGCTCGTCGGCCTCGGCACGCCGGCCGACTACAACGAGCGCCTGCTCGGCCTGCTCGACCAGGGCGCGACCGCCGTCTCGCTGATCCCGTGCAACTCGGTCTACCGCGGCCTGGACATGGACTCGGTCGAACCCGAGCTGCTCGGCACCTGCGGCGTCGTCGTCAACAACGCCGACCACATGGACCGCTGCCTCGAAGGCGTCGACGTCGGCCGGGTCTCGTGCGCGATGAACGACCCGTCGCCCTTCACGCTGCTCGCCTTCATGCTGGTCGCGGCCGAGCGGCGCGGCATCGACTGGAAGACGATCACCGGCACCTCGAACCAGAGCGACTACCTCTCGCACTACGTCGCCAACCACATGTTCTTCCGGCTCGCGCTGCCGGGCGCGCGGCGGGTGCTGATGGACCACATCGCCTGGTGCCGCGAGTTCGTGCCGCGCTGGAATCCGATGTCGGTCGTCGGCCAGCACATGCAGCAGGCCGGTGCGACGCCGGCCGAGGCGATGGCCTTCACGCTCGCGAGCGCGGTGCAGAACGCCGAGGACTGCATTGCCCGCGGCATCGACCCCGACGAGTTCCTGCCGCGCTTCACCTTCTTCTTCGACATCTCGCTCAGCTTTTTCGAGGAGATCGCCAAGTTCCGCGCCGGCCGGCGCATCTGGGCGCGCCTGGCGAAGCGAGAAGGCGTGGCGCTTCAAGTTCCACGCCCAGACCTCGGGCGTCGACCTGACGCGCCAGCAGCCGCTCAACAACATCGCCCGCGTCACGGCGCAGGCGATGGCCGGCATCTTCGGCGGCCTGCAGTCGCTGCACACCGATTCGTACGACGAGGTCTTCCAGGTGCCGAGCGAGGCCGCGGCGCGCATCGCCGTCGCGACCCAGAACATCCTGCGCGAGGAGGCGCACCTCACCGACGTCATCGATCCGCTCGGCGGCTCGTTCTACGTCGAGTCGCTGACCAACCGGATGGAGGAGAAGATCCTGGCGATCATGAAGACCGTCGACGAGGCCGGCGGCATGTACAAGGCGGTCGAGTCCGGCCTCGTGCAGCGGATGATCGGCACCTCGGCGATGCGCTTCCAGCGCCGCGTCGAGGCGGGCGAGCAGGTGGTCGTCGGCGTCAACAAGTATCAGGCGGCCGAGGAAGGCGCGAGCCGACCGGCGGTCGAACGGCCCGATGCCGCGACGATGCAGCGCCATCTCGACGCGTTCCGAAAGGCGAAGGCCGCGCGCTCCAGCGCCGTCGTGACGAAGGCCCTCGACGACCTCACGCGCGCCGCCGGGACCGACGGCAACATCTTCGGCGCCGTCGTCGACGGTGCACGCGCCGGTCTCACCAACGAGGAGATCTGCGGCCGGCTGCGGCGCGATCTCGGCTTCGGCCAGCCGCTGGTCATCGTCTGAGGCGTGGCCGCCACCACGTCCACCGAAGCGCTCGAAGCGCGCGCGCTTGCCGGCGACCGGCGCGCGCTCGGCCGCCTGCTGACGCTGATCGACGACGGTGACGACGACGCCGTCGCGATCTCGCGGCGCATGGCCGCTCGCGCCGGTCGTGCCTGGGTCATCGGCATCACCGGCGTGCCGGGCAGCGGCAAGTCGACGCTCGTCGACGCGCTGCTCGGCGCCTGGCTCGGCGACGGCGCCAAGCTCGCCGTGATCGCGATCGATCCCTCGAGCCCGGTGAGCGGCGGCGCGGTGCTCGGTGACCGCATCCGCATGGGCGCGAACGCGGCCCATGCCGACGTCTTCATCCGCTCGTTCTCGGCGCGCGGCGAGCTCGGCGGCCTGTCGCGCGCGACGCTCGCGGCGGTCGACTGCTTCGACGCCTGCGGCTTCGAACGCGTCGTCGTCGAGACCGTCGGCACCGGCCAGTCGGAGACCGCCATCGTCGCCCTCGCCGACACGCGCGTCGTCGTCTGCCCGCCCGGCCTCGGCGACGCCGTGCAGGCGATCAAGGCGGGCACGCTCGAGATCGCCGATGTGCTCGCGGTCAGCAAGGGCGACCTGCCGCTCGCGGCGCAGACCGCGGCCGAGATGCGCGAGATGCTGACCTTGCGGAACAAGCCCGCGGCGGGAGCGTGGGTGCCGCGCGTCGTCGTCGTGAGCGCGCTCGCCGGGGCAGGCATCGACGACCTGCTCGGTGCGCTCGACGCGCACCGGCACCGGCACGGCACCGGCCGGCGCAACGCGCAGCGGACCGCGACGGCAGCCAAGGCGCAGGCACCTCGCGCGACCTCCGGCACTGCGTCGTTCGACGCGCTCGACGGCGCCGGCTGGCGCGATCGCCTCGCCGGCCTCGCAGCGCGCGATGGTCTTTGCGCCGCGCTCGCGATCACGGTCGTCTCCGGCGGCCCCGGGCGTGCCGAAGTGACGATGACGGTCGACGCGCGCCACCTCAACTTCAACGGCGGCGGCCACGGCGGCGCGATCTTCGCGCTCGCCGACTCGGCCTTCGGCCTGGCGTCCAACTCGCACGGACCGGTCGCCTCCGGCATCGACGCGCACATCACCTTCCAGGCCGCGGTGCGCGCCGGCGAGCGGCTGGTCGCCCGTGCCGTCGAGGTCACGCGCAGCCGGCGCATCGCGGTCTATCGGATCGAGGTCGTGCGACCCGAGGCCGACGGCGCCGAGACGCCGGTCTCGACCTTCACGGGCACGGTCTACATCAAGAGCTGAAGCGGCTCGACCAGCCGCGCCGCTGCGGACACAGCGCGTCGCGCCGACTCGCTGGCCACCAGCGTTCAGCCGAGCGCGATCGCCTTCTCCGCGGCCAGCGCATCGATCTCCGCGTCGCCGAAGCCATGCTCGCGCAGCACCTCGCGCGTGTGCTGGCCGAAGGTCGGCGCGGGCCGGCGCACGCGGCCCGGCGTCGTGCCGAGCTTGACCGGCACGCCGCGCGCGCGGGTGTGGCCGGCGACCGGATGGTCGAGCTCGACGACCATCTCGCGCGCCAGCGCCTGTGGGTCGCTCGCCATCTCGGCGATCGACTGGATCGGCCCCGCGGTGGGCCATGCGTGCGCTGTTGTCGACGAAGCGCGCATCGCGATCAGCTCGGGCGCACCGACCCGCCAGGGGATGCGCTCCCAGTTCGCCTGGTCGACGCGCCCATGTCGGCGAGCAGCGCGCCGCAGGTCGGCCCGGCCATGATCTGGGCGAGCTCGATGACCTTCGCGCCGGCGAGCGGGCCGGTCGCAGGCGATGCGGGTGGCGCACTCACCGGCCGACGAACTTCGGCTCGACCTTGTCGAGGAAGGCGCGGTAGCCGATACGGAAGTCGTCGCTGTCGTAGCAGCGAAAGCCTTCGTCGAGCTCGGCCTCGCCGAGCGCCGCGCCCGATTCGATCTGGCGCAGGAAGCGCTTGTGCCAGCGCGCGACGAGCGGCGCGCCGGCGGCGATGCGGCGCGCTGTCGCGTAGGCCTCGGCGGCGACCTCGGCGTCGGCGACGACGCGGTTGACGAGGCGCTTGTCGAACGCCTCGCGCGCGCCGAAGACGCGGCCCTCGAGCAGCATCTCGAGGGCGACCGCGCGGCCCGCGAGCTGGACCAGCGCGGCCAGCTCGGCGTGCGCCATCACCAGCCCGAGCCGGTTGACCGGCACGCCGAAGCGGCTCGATTCGCCGCAGATGCGCAGGTCGCAGAGCGCCGCGATCTCGAGCCCGCCGCCGACGCAGATGCCCTCGATGAGCGCGACGGTCGGATGGCGGCAGTCGGCGATGGCGCCGAGCGCATCGTGCAGCACCTTGCCGTAGGCCTTGCCCTGCGCGAAGTTCGAGCGCTCGGTGGCGAACTCGGCGATGTCGTTGCCCGGCGCGAACGACTTGCCACCGGCGCCGCGCAGCACGATGCAGCGCACGGCGTCGTCGGCCGAGAGCGTGCGCATCGCCTCGCCGAGCTTTCGCCACATCGACTTGGTGAGGGCGTTGAGCTTGTCGGGCCGGTTCAGCACGACGGTCGCCACGGCCGCTTCGCGCTCGACGAGGATCAGGTCATCGGCCATGGCGCCAGCCTCCCTAGCGATAGAACAGGTTCACCAGGCCCATCGGCACGGCCGGCACGTAGGTCACCAGCATCAGCAGCGCGACCAGGATGCCGATGAAGGGCAGGTTGACGCGCGTCACCTTCCACATGTCGGCCTTGGCGATCGAGCACGACGCCATCAGCACGCTGGCCACGGGGGGAGTCTGCTGGCCGATGCCGAGGTTGAGGGTGACGATGAGGCCGAAGTGGACCGGATCGATGCCCACCGCCTTGACCAGCGGCATCACGATCGGCACCACCAGGATGATCGCCGCTGCCGAGTGCAGGAAAAGACCGACCACGAGGAAGAAGATGTTGAGGATGGCCAGCACGGCGTACCGGTTGCTGGTGATCGACGACAGCCACATCGCGAGCTCCTGCGGGATGCGCTGCTCGGTGAGGTAGACGCCGAGCAAGGCCGAGGCGGCGACGAGCAGCATGACGATAGCGGTCTGCGTGACGCCTTCGATCATTGCCTCGTACAGATGGCGCAGGTTCAGCTCGCGGTAGATCACGCCGCCGATGAAGAGGGCCGCCAGCACGGCGAGCGCCGCGCCTTCGGTCGCGGTGACGATGCCGCCGAAGATGCCGCCCAGGATGATCACCGGCAGCAGGAAGGCCCAGGCCGCATCGCGGAAGGTCTGCTTGACGCGCGTCCACTGGAACGATTCCTCGACCGGATAGTTGTAGCGGCGCGCGTACCAGTAGGCGGTGCCCATCATCAGGCCGCCGGCCAGGATGCCGGGCACGATGCCGGCAACGAAGATCTTCACCACCGAGGTGTCGGCCATCACCGCGTACAGGATCATCGGGATCGACGGCGGGATGATCACCGCCAGCGTGGCCGACGACGACATCACCGCCGCCGCGAACTCCTTCGGGTAGCCGCGCCGCTTCATCGCCGGGATGAGGATCGAGCCCATCGCGGCCACATCGGCGACCGCCGAGCCCGAGATCTCGGCGAAGAACATCGAGGTGCCGATGGTGATCATCGCCAGGCCGCCTCGAACGAAGCCGAACAGCGCGCTCGCGAAGGCGATCAGACGGCGCGACAGGCTCGACGAATTCATGATCGCGCCGGCCAGGATGAACAGCGGGATGGCGAGCAGCGGAAAGCTCGTCGCCCCGGTGAACATCACGATCGCGGCATTGAGCAGCGAGTCCATGCCCGACGACCAGACCATCGCCCCCATGGCGACGACGCCGAGCGCGATCGCGATCGGCACGTTCAGCAGGATCAGGGCCACCATGCCCAGGAACATCAGGCCGACGATCACGTCGCCAGCTCCGTGACGGGTGCCATCTCCTGGTCGACGATGCCGGCGCCGCGCGCCTGGCGCAGCACCTCGGGCAGGCTGAGCAGCTGGGCAACGATGAAGCACAGGCCGCCGACGGGGATCACCGACTGGGTCAGCATCGTCGGCACGTTCGGCAGGCTGACCATCGAGTCGCCTGCGAGGATGCTGAGCACCCGAAAGCCGTACCAGGTGAGCAGGCCGAAGAAGCCCAGCACGCAGACCTCGCCGAACCACACCGCGACGACTCGCTGCCGCGGTGGCATGGCGTTCACCAGGCCGGGGAAGCCGATGTGCGCGCGCTTCAGCGCCGCCAGTGCCGCGCCGTAATAGGTGAGCCAGGCGAGCATGATGGAGGCGCCCTCGTCGTACCAGACGAGCGCCCAGCCGAGCGTGCGGTAGAGCACGCCGACCAGGATCACGACGGCCAGCGCGCCGAGCAGGAAGATGGTGAACGCGGTGAGGGCGCGCTCGAAGACGAGCCGGAATGCAGCCACGAAAACTCGGCCTACATGCCCTTGCCGAGGGCGATCGCCTTGTCGACCAGCTTGCCGCCGGCCGTCACGTCCTTGCCGAACTCGTCATACACGGCCTTGCTGGCGGCGACGAAGGCGTCCTTGTCGACGTCGTTGACCTTGACGCCGGCCGCCTTGATCTTGGCGAGCAGGTCGTTGTCGAGCTTGGCGGCCTGCTCGTAGACGTAGGCCTGGGTGTCCTTGGCAGCCTGCGCCAGGATCGCCTGCACGTCGGGCGGCAGCGAGGCGAACTTGGCCTTGCCGATGGCGAGATAGGCCGGCGTGTAGACGTGTCCGGTGAGCGAGAGGTACTTCTGCACCTCCTGGAACTTCGACGAGTAGATCTGGGTAAGCGGGTTCTCCTCGCCGTCCATGACGCCGGTCTGCAGCGCCACGAACACTTCCGAGAGCGCCATCGGCGAAGGGTTCGCGCCGTAGGCCTGGAACATCTTGACGCGCCACTTGCCCTCCGGCACGCGCAGCTTCATGCCGGCCAGGTCGGCCGGCTTGACGACCGGCCGGACGTTGTTGGTGATGTGACGGAAGCCGTTCTCCCAGACCGCCAGCAGCTTGTAGCCCTTGGCCTCGGCCAGCGGCTCGAGCGTCGGCCAGAAGACCGCGGCCTCGATCTTCTTCATGTGCTCGCGGCTCTTCACGAGGTAAGGCATCTCGAACATGCCGAAGGCGTCGACCTCGGACGACATCACGGTCGACGGCAGGGCGAACTCGAGCGTGCCCAGGCGCAGCTTCTGCATCATCTCGCGGTCGCCACCGAGCTGGCTGGAGCCGAACACCACCACCTTGGCCTTGCCGCCGAGCTTCTCGTTGGCGCGGCGCGCGAATTCGTTGGCCGAGAGCTCGAAGAGCGAGCCCGGGCCGCCGACGTGGCCGAGCTTGAGCTCCACCTGGGCGGCAGCCGGCAAGGCGGTGGCGGCCATCAGGCCGGCGATGAGAAGGTGGCGGCGTAGCGTCATGTCGTGTCTCCAGGTTCTTGCAGTGGATCGGGGTCTCGAGCCCCGTCGAACGAAGCTCAGGCGGCGGCGCGCAGGGCTGGCTTGACGGGATGTCCGGCGAAATAGTCCATCGCCGCCTGCACGCCGCTGCCGGCGAGCGCGACCTTCGAGAGCTTGAGCCCCATCTCCACGCCCGCCAGCGCGGCCATCAGGGTGAGGTCGTTGCTGTCGCCGAGGTGGCCGATGCGGAACATTCGCCCCTTCACCTTGCCGAGGCCGGTGCCGAGCGAGAGATCGAAGCGCTCGTGGATGAGCTTGCGGATCGCGTCGGCATCGACGCCCTTCGGCGTGACGACGCCGGTGAGCACCGGCGACTGCGCGGCGACCTCGTCGCACTGGATCGGCAGGCCCCAGGCGCGCACCGCCGTGCGCACGCCCTCGCCCCAGCGCCGATGCCGCGCGAACACCGCCTCGAGGCCTTCGCCCTGCAGCATGTCGAGCGCCTCGCTGAGCGCGTAGAGCAGGTTGGTGTTCGGCGTCGACGGCCAGTAGCCGCCGCGATTCATCTCGACGATCTCTTCCCATGCCCAGTACGCCTTCGGCAGCCGGGCGCCCGCGGCGGCGACGAGGGCCTTCGGCGAAAGAGCATTGAACCCGAGGCCCGGCGGCAGCATCAGGCCCTTCTGCGAACCGCTGATCGAGACGTCGACGCCCCACTCGTCATGCCGGTAGTCGGTGCAGGCCAGGCCGGAGATCGTGTCGACCATCAGCAGGGCGGGATGGCCGGCCGCGTCGATGGCGCGGCGCACGACGGCGATGTCGGAGGTGGCCCCGGTCGAGGTCTCGTTGTGGACGACGCACACGGCCTTGATGGCGTGCGCGCTGTCGCCGCGCAGCCGCTGCTCGATCAGGCCGGCGTCGACACCGCGGCGCCAGCTCGCCGGCAGGCCCGTGGCCGCGTCCTCGCCAGGCGTGGCGAGG
>CAJDUN010000026.1_pt2 | contig 18692 bp, 14 predicted proteins | sample 7390741 | NCBI WGS metagenome assembly CAJDUN01 (sample SAMEA7055660, study PRJEB34461) | soil metagenome | biome: terrestrial ecosystem; feature: Peninsula; material: soil | place: Antarctica | collected 2016 | reverse complement strand
GTCGCCCGCCCAGGCGTTCGGCCTCGCCCGCGCCTTCGCCTGGTTCGCGTGGCCGGCCTGGCTGCTGGCGCTCTGGACCCTCTGGCAGTGGCGCCGTCGCCTGCTGAGCCCGCACATCGTCGCGCCACTGGCGCTGCTGGCGATGCTGCTCGTCGTGTGGCTGGCCATGGGCGGATCGGACCGGGCCCTGATGCTCGCGTTGCCGGCCCTCGCCGTGCTCGCCGCCTTTGCGCTGCCGACCTTGAACCGCAATGCCTCGGCGGCGATCGACTGGTTCTCGGTCTTCTTCTTCACCATCGCGGCGGCGACGGGCTGGCTGTTCTACATCGCGATGCAGACCGGCGCGCCGGCCAAGCTCGCCGCCAACGTCGCCAAGCTGTCGATCGGCTATCCGCGCGAGTTCTCGCCGCTGGCCCTGTTCTTCGCTCTCGCGGGAACACTGGCGTGGCTCTGGCTCGTGCGCTGGCGTACGGGGCGCAGTCGCCATCCGCTCTGGAAGAGCCTCGTCCTGCCGGCCGGCGGCGTCACGGTATGCTGGCTGCTGGCGATGACGCTCCTGCTGCCGCCGCTCGACAACGCGCGCAGCTACCGCTCGATGGTCCAGCGGATCTCGAAGCAGGTGCCCGCGACCGACTGCGTCGCCGCGCCGAACATGCCGCGCGCGGAGGTCGTCGCCCTCGAGTACCTGGGCGGGTATCGGGTCGACGCGGTCACTCCCGCGGCGGCCACGCGCTGCGGCTACCTCTTCCTGATGGAGACCGAGCCGGCTCCGGATCCGGCGTGGCAGCAAATCGGTCGGGAATACCGCAACCGCAGCAACGACGACGTCACCCTGCTCTATCGCCGCGTCGCCCGCTGAGCGCCGGCGCCCGACCCGTCTCAGCGCGCGGCGAGCTCCGCGGTGCCAGCGGCGTCCTCGACCGGCACCGCGTCCTCAACGGGCAGGGTCTCGGTGACGCGGACGCGCACCGAGGGCAGAACGAGGCGAAACGTCGAGCCGCGATCGGGCGCGCTGACGATGTCGAGTTCGCCGCCGTGTCGTTGCATCACGTGCTTGACGAAGCCCGGTGCCTCCCGACTCTTCGCCAGGCGGCGTCGCATGGAGTTGCCTTTGACAGCGACGACGAGAGCTCGGCCGCCCGGCCGGCTTCGATCCGATATCAGGCGATCGCAGCGGCGAGCCGCTCCGCGCAGCGTCTCGACTGGTCCTCGTCGCGCGCTTCGACCATCACGCGCAGCACCGGCTCGGTCCCAGACGGCCGGATCAGGACCCGTCCCGAATCCCCGAGCTCGCGATCGATCTCGGCGCGGCGCTCGGCGAGCTTGCCGTTCGCTTTCCAGTCGGCGCCGGGCGCGAGGCGGACGTTGATGAGCGTCTGCGGGTAGAGGCTCACGTCCGAGAGCAATTCGGCGAGCGAGCGGCCCGAGCGCATCGCCGCCTGCAGGACCATGAGCGCGCTGACGATGCCGTCGCCGGTGGTGTGCTTGTCGAGCGCGAGCAGATGGCCCGAGCCCTCGCCGCCGAGCAGCCAGCCGCGCTGGAGCAGCTCGGCGAGCACGTAGCGGTCGCCGACCGACGTGCGCACGACGTCGATGCCGAGCCGACGCAGGCCGAGCTCGATGCCGAGGTTGGTCATCAGCGTGCCGACGACGCCGGGCACGGGCAGGCGTTGGGCCAGCCGATCGGCGGCGAGCACGTAGAGGAGCTCGTCGCCGTTGAAGAGGCGTCCGTCGCGATCGACGATCTGGACGCGGTCGCCGTCGCCGTCGAGGGCGATGCCGTAGTCGGCGCCACCCGACTTCACCGCGTCGACCAGGGCCTGCGGCGCGGTCGCGCCGAAGCCGGCGTTGATGTTGAAGCCGTCGGGCCGGCAGCCGATCGTCGTCACTTCGGCGCCGAGCTCGTGGAAGACATCGGGAGCGACGTGATATGCCGCGCCGTTGGCGCCGTCGACGACGATCGAGAGGCCGCGCAGCGAGAGCTCGCTGCTGTACGTGCTCTTGCAGAACTCGACGTACCGGCCGCTCGCGTCGTCGAGCCGTCGGGCGCGGCCCAACTCGGTCGAGCCGACCCAGCGCGATGGCTGCTCGAGCGCCGCCTCGACGTCGCTCTCCCATTCGTCGGGCAGCTTCTCGCCGCGGGCCGAGAAGAACTTGATGCCGTTGTCCTCGAACGGGTTGTGCGACGCGCTGATGACCACGCCCAGGTCGAGCCGAAGCGCCCGCGTCAGGTAGGCGACGCCGGGCGTCGGCAAGGGCCCGGTGAGGACAACGTCGACGCCGGCCGAAGCGAACCCGGCCTCGAGCGCCGACTCGATCATGTAGCCGGAGATCCGCGTGTCCTTGCCGATCAGGACCGAGGGCCTGCGGCCGCCGCGGCGCAGCACCTGACCGACGGCATGGCCGAGGCGGAGCATGAAGTCGGGCGTGATCGGCGCGGTGCCGACCGTGCCGCGGATGCCGTCGGTGCCGAAATGGGTTCTGGTCATGGGAGGTCGGTGCGCGCGCCGGGTGGAGCCGCGCGATTATCGGACGCGCCGGAAGACGCTCGCCAGATCGCGAGCGCGGCGACCGTGGCGGCGACGTCGTGGACGCGAACAATGCGCGCGCCGCGCTCGACGGCGAGGACCGCGGCGACGACGCTCGCCGCGTCGACTCGCGCTCGTTCCTCGTCGGAGCGATCGGCCGGTGCCGTCGTCACCCCGACCAGCCGCGCCAGCGTCGACTTGCGCGACCAGCCGACGAGCAGCGGCACGCCGAGCGCGAGCAGCTCGCGCTGGCGCTCGAGCAGCTCGAGGTTGTGCGCGGGCGTCTTGCCGAAGCCGATGCCCGGGTCGACGACGAGGCGGTCGACGCCGATGCCGGCCGCACGCGCCGCATCGAGCCGCTCGCGCAGGAAGCCCGAGACTTCCAGGACGACGTCGTGGTAGCCGGCATCGCGCTGCATGGTCCGCGGCGTGCCGCGCATGTGCATGAGGCCGACGCCGCAGGCGCCGTGCGCCGCGACCATCTCGAGCGCACCCGGCGCGCGCAGCGCCGAGATGTCGTTGACGATGTCGGCGCCGAGGTCGAGCACCTCGCGCATCACTTCGGGCCGGGTCGTGTCGACCGAGATCGGACAGCCGAGCCGCAGCGCCTCGGCGAGCACCGGCATCAGGCGCACGCGCTCGACCTCCAGCCCGACCGGCACCGAGCCGGGTCGGCTCGACTCGGCGCCGATGTCGAGCAGGTCGGCGCCGTCGGCCAGCAGTCGCTCGCAGCGCGCGAGCGCCTGCGTCGCCGTGAGACCCGGAACGCCGTCCGTGAACGAGTCGGGCGTGACATTGACGATGCCCATCACGCGCGGGCGCGCGAGATCGATCTCGAAGCGCGTCGTGCGCCAGACGCTCACGGTAGCGATCCTCGCTGCCATGGAAAACGGGGCCGAAGCCCCGTTGTCCAGACCCGCAGAGCCATCCTCAGGCGGCAGCGGGCGCACTGCCCGGCGTCACCGGCGGCACGCCACTCGCGGGCTTCACTGCCGGCGCCACCCAATCCTTGGGGACGCGCGGCGGCTTGCCCGACATGATGTCGTCGATCTGCTCGGCGTCGATCGTCTCCCACTCGAGGAGGGCCGCGGCCATGGCGTGCATCTTGTCCTGGTTGTCCTCGATGAGCTTTCTGGCGATCGCGTACTGCTCGTCGATGATGCGGCGGATGACGAGGTCGACCTTCCTCATCGTCTCCTCCGACATCGTCGTCGTCTTGGTCACCGAGCGGCCGAGGAAGACCTCGCCCTCGTTCTCGGCGTAGACCATCGGGCCGAGCTCGTCGGTCATGCCGTAGCGCGTGACCATGTCGCGCGCGATCTGCGTCGCGCGCTCGAAGTCGTTGCTCGCGCCGGTCGTCATCTGGTGCATGAACACCTCCTCGGCGATGCGACCGCCGAAGAGCACGGCGATCGTCGAGAGCATGCGCTCCTTGTCGAGGCTGTAGCGGTCGCCTTCGGGCAGCTGCATCGTCACGCCCAGCGCACGGCCGCGCGGAATCACGGTGACCTTGTGGACCGGATCGGTCTTGGGCATCAGACGGGCGACAAGGGCGTGGCCGGACTCGTGGTATGCGGTGTTGCGGCGCTCTTCCTCCGGCATGATCATGGACTTCCGCTCGGGGCCCATCATGATCTTGTCCTTGGCCTTCTCGAAGTCGACCATCTCCACGACCCGGCCGTTGCGCCGCGCTGCGAACAGCGCCGCCTCGTTGACCAGGTTCGCCAGGTCGGCGCCCGAGAAGCCCGGCGTGCCGCGCGCCAGGATGTCGGCACGGATGTCCTGGCCGACCGGGACCTTGCGCATATGGATGTTGAGCACCTGCTCGCGGCCGCGCACGTCGGGCAACGTGACGTAGACCTGTCGGTCGAAGCGACCCGGGCGCAGAAGCGCCGGGTCGAGGATGTCGGGGCGGTTGGTCGCCGCCATCACGATCACGCCGACGTTGGTCTCGAAGCCGTCCATCTCGACCAGCATCTGGTTGAGGGTCTGCTCGCGCTCGTCGTTGCCGCCGCCCAGGCCGGCGCCGCGATGGCGGCCGACGGCGTCGATCTCGTCGATGAAGATGATGCAGGGCGCGCTCTTCTTGGCCTGCTCGAACATGTCGCGCACGCGCGCCGCGCCGACGCCGACGAACATCTCGACGAAGTCGGAGCCCGAGATCGAGAAGAACGGCACCTTCGCCTCGCCGGCGATCGCCTTGGCGAGCAGTGTCTTGCCGGTGCCGGGAGGCCCGACCAGCAGCACGCCGCGCGGGATGCGGCCGCCGAGCTTCTGGAACTTCTGCGGGTCCTTCAGGAAGTCGACCAGCTCCTTGACCTCTTCCTTGGCCTCGTCGCAGCCGGCGACATCGCCGAAGGTGGTCGTGTTGTTGGCCTCGTCGAGCATGCGTGCCTTCGACTTGCCGAAGCTGAACGCGCCGCCCTTGCCGCCACCCTGCATCTGGCGCATGAAGTAGATCCAGACGCCGATCAGCAGCAGGATCGGGCCCCAGGAGGCGAGGATCGAGAGCAGGAACGAGGGCTCCTCGCGCGGCTTGACGTCGAACTTGACGCCGTTGTTGATCAGGTCACCGACCAGGCCGCGGTCGAGATAGGTCGCGGTGGTGCGCAGCTCCTTGTCGTCGGTCGTCTTGGCGCGGATCTCGGTCGAGCCGCCGACGCCTTCCTGCAGCGTGACGCTACGGATGCGCTTGCTGCGCACCTCATCGAGGAAGTCGGAGTAGCCGATCATTCCGCTCTGGGCGCCGGTGCGCTCGAACTGCTTGAAGACCGTGAACAGGACCAGCGCGATCACGAGCCAGACCGCGACTTTAGAGAACCATTGATTGTTCACCGCGACTCCAATAGAGATCGAGCTCGACAGGTCGCTCGATCCACCGCATCTGTGGTTGATTTTAGTCCACGCAAGCCCGGCGAGCCGACCCGGTGGAACGAGGCATTTGACCGCTACGTCTCGAGATCGTTGACGGATGCCACGCGTTTCAGTCCGATGCCGACCAGAAAGGTCTCCGCGGACTTCGCCCGCGAGGCCTTCGGCTTGACCGCTTTCACGGCCCGGAAACGGGCCTTGAAGCGCTCGACGAGCTGACTGTAGCCGCTGCCGTGAAAGACCTTGCAGACGAGGGCACCATCCGGTCGGAGGTGGTGGCCGGCGAATTCGATCGCCAGCTCGACCAGATCGGCCATCCGCGCGGCATCGGACGATTCGATGCCCGACAGGTTGGGCGCCATGTCCGACAGGACGACGTCGATCGGCCGCCCCGCCACCCGCGCCTCCAGCTCGGCCAGGACGGCATCCTCGCGAAAGTCACCCAAGATGAAATCAACGCCGTCGACCGGCTCGAATTCGAGCAGGTCGAGGGCGATGATCGTGCCGTGCATCGGGCCTGGCCCGGTTGCCGGGTCGGCGCCGGCACCTCGGCCGAACTTGCGCCGCACGTACTGGCTCCAGGCACCGGGAACGGCACCGAGGTCCACGATCAGCTGGCCCGGAACGAGCAGATGCAGCTGCTCGTCGATCTCCTTCAGCTTGTAGGCGGCGCGGGCGCGGTAGCCCTCGCGCTGCGCCTGCTTGACGTAGGGATCGGTCAGGTGATCGTGCAGCCACGCCTTGTTCAGCTTCTTGCCTTTGCGGCCGGTGCTCATGGGGCGCCGATAATAGGCGCGTGCCTACCCTCTTCCTCACCCCTGCCGAACGCAAGCACAAGCGCGCCGAAGCCCATCACCTCCACCCTGTCGTGGCGATCGGCAACGACGGCGCGACCGACGCCGTGCGCCGCGAGATCGAAGCCGCGCTCGACGCGCACGGCCTGGTCAAGATCCGCGTCTTCTCCGACGACCGCGCCGCTCGCGAGGCGCTCCTCGGCGAGCTGAGCGCGGCGTTCAGCGCGGCCCCGGTGCAGCACATCGGCAAGCTCCTCGTCCTCTGGCGCCCTCCGGCCGAGAAGGTGAAGATCGAGAAGGAAGGCCGCATGCCGGGCCCGAAGGTCGTCAAGGTGCTGAAGTTCGCCAAGAGCGGCAATCACCGGCCGCAGGTGAAGAAGGTGACCGTGGTCGGCAACATGCGGCTGGCGGCGGGCGGCACGCTCAAGCGTGCCAGGAAGCGCACGACGAGCCTCAAGAAGTCGGCCCAGCAGCCGTAGCGCCGCGGCGCGCGGTCAGCCGCCAGGCGAGGGCTGCGACGGCGACGAACTTGGCGACGAAGAACAGCGTCGCGACGCCGTGCAGCAGCGCGAACGACGGGCTGCCCTCGCCGCGCCGGACGGAGTCGATCATCGGCTGCACCGCGAAGTGGCCCGCGACGATGCAAAAGAGCGCCGCGAGCACGAGCATCAATTCGGCGCTGAAGCGCGACGATCCTGCCGGTCGCATCGCATCCGAAGCGCGCATGGCGAGCATCAGCAGGATCGCGCCGGCCGCGAGTCCGACGTAGGCATCGATCTCGAACAGTCGGGCCACGACGCGGCCGGCATCGGCACGGGGCAGCGTGGCGAAGAGCGTCGGCGCGGCGACGAATCCGATCGCCGCGATCGAGCCGGCCCAGAGGCCCGCGAGCCAGCCGGCGAAGCGGCCCGGCAGCGACGCCCTCACCGCGCCGTCACTCGTAGCGCACCGCCATGATCTCGTAGCTCTTGACACCGCCGGGCGCGTTCACCTCGGCAATGTCGCCTTCGACCTTGCCGATCAGAGCCCGCGCGATCGGCGAGCTGATCGAGACCAGGCCTTGCTTCAGGTCGGCTTCGTCGTCGCCGACGATCTGATAGGTCACCGCCGTGCCCGATTCCTCTTCCTCGAGGTCGACGGTCGAGCCGAAGACGACGCGGCCTTCGGCATCGAGCGTCGACGGATCGATGATCTGGGCCGCCGCGAGCTTGCTCTCGATCTCGAGGATGCGGCCCTCGATGAAGCCCTGCTTGTCCTTGGCGGCCTCGTACTCGGCGTTCTCCGACAGGTCGCCCTGGGCGCGCGCCTCCGAGATCGCCTGGATCACGGCGTGACGCTCGACGTTCTTCAGTCGGGCGAGCTCGTCCTTCAGCTTTTCGGAGCCGCGTCTCGTGAGCGGAATGGTGACCATGCGAACCTCGACAAAAAGAAAACCGCCGCCAGGTTGCTCCGGCGGCGGCGAGTAACGGTCAGTTTAGTGCAGCAGCGAATGCAATTCCTGCAGCGAGGTCACTTCCAGGTCGTCGCGATGCTTCATCCCTTCGACCGCCGCCTCGCAGCCGGCCATGCTCGTGTAGTACGTGACGCGGTGGGCGAGCGCCGCCTGGCGGATGTGACGCGAGTCGGCGATCGCCGTGCGCGTCTCGTCGACCGTCGTGAAGACCAGCTGGATCTCGCCGCCCTTCAGGAGGTCGACGATGTGCGGCCGACCGTCCTTGACCTTGTTGACCGCGCGCACCGGCACGCCGGCCTCCGCGATCGCCGCCGCCGTGCCGCGCGTCGCGACGAGCGAGAAGCCGAGCGCGTGCAACTCGCGGGCGACGTCGACGGCGCGCGCCTTGTCGGTGTTGCGCACGGTGATGCAGACCGTGCCCTTGGTGGGCAATCGCGAGCCGGCGCCGAGCTGGCTCTTCAGCATCGCCTCGCCGAACGTGCGGCCGACGCCCATCACCTCGCCGGTCGAGCGCATCTCGGGCCCGAGGATCGGGTCGACGCCGGGGAACTTGTTGAACGGGAACACCGCCTCCTTGACCGAGAAGTACGGCGGTACGACCTCGCCGCGCACGTTCTTCTGGTCGGCGAGCTTCTGGCCGACCATGCAGCGCGCGGCGATCTTGGCGAGCGGCTCGCCGGTCGCCTTCGAGACGAACGGCACCGTGCGCGACGCACGCGGATTGACCTCGAGCACATAGATCACGGCGCCGTCGCCGTCGCCCGACACATCGCCCTGGATCGCGAACTGCACGTTCATCAGGCCGACGACCTTGAGCGCCCGGGCCATCAGCGCCGTCTGCCGGCGCATCTCGTCCTGGAGCTTCTTCGGCAGCGAGTACGGCGGCAGCGAGCAGGCCGAATCGCCCGAGTGGATGCCCGCCTGCTCGACGTGCTCCATGATCCCGCCGATCATCACCTCGCCGCCGTCGGAGATGCAGTCGACGTCGACCTCGATCGCGTCGTCGAGGAAGCGGTCGAGCAGCACCGGCGACTTCTCGCTCACCTTCACCGCCTCGCGCATGTAGCGCTCGAGGTCCTTGTCGCCGTGCACGATCTCCATGGCGCGACCGCCGAGCACGTAGCTCGGCCGCACGACGAGCGGATAGCCGATCTCCTGCGCGAGCGCGATCGCCTGCTCCTCCGTGCGCGCCGTGCGGTTGGGCGGCTGGCGCAGGCCGAGCTCGACGAGCAGCTTCTGGAAGCGCTCGCGGTCCTCGGCGATATCGATCGAGTCGGGCGTCGTGCCGACGATCGGCACGCCGGCGCGCTCGAGCTCGAGGGCGAGCTTGAGCGGCGTCTGGCCGCCGTACTGGACGATCACGCCGAGCGGCTTCTCCTTGGCGACGATCTCGAGCACGTCCTCGAGCGTCACGGGCTCGAAATAGAGGCGGTCGGAGGTGTCGTAGTCGGTCGAGACGGTCTCGGGGTTGCAGTTGACCATGATCGTCTCGTAGCCGTCCTCGCGCAGGGCGAGGGCAGCGTGGACGCAGCAGTAGTCGAACTCGATGCCCTGGCCGATCCGGTTCGGCCCGCCGCCGAGGACCATGATCTTCCTGCGATCCGTCGGCTCGGCCTCGCATTCCTCGTCGTAGGTCGAGTACATGTACGCCGTCCGGGTCGCGAACTCGGCAGCGCAGGTGTCGACCCGCTTGTAGACCGGCCGCACGTCCTGCGCATGGCGTTGCGCGCGCAGGGTCGACTCGCTCACCTTCAGCAGCACGGCGAGGCGGCGGTCCGAGAAGCCCTTGGCCTTCAGGAAGCGCATCTCGACGGCCGACAGGCTCTCGAGCGGGCGCCCGTCGAGCTTCTTCTCGGTCGCGACGATCTCCTCGATCTGCGCCAGGAACCACGGATCGATCGCGGTCTCGTCGAAGATCTCGTCGAGACTCATGCCGATGCGAAACGCGTCGGCGACGAAGAGGATGCGCTCGGGGCCGGCCTCGCCGATCTCCTGGACGATCTCCTCGCGGTCGCTCGAGCGCGTGGAAAAGCCGTCGATGCCGGTCTCGAGGCCGCGCAGCGCCTTCTGCAGGCTTTCCTGGAAGGTGCGGCCGATGGCCATCACCTCGCCCACCGACTTCATCTGCGTCGTCAGGCGCGAGTCGGCGGCGGGAAATTTCTCGAACGCGAAGCGCGGGATCTTGGTGACGACGTAGTCGATCGACGGCTCGAAGCTCGCCGGCGTCTGTCCGCCGGTGATGTCGTTCTTCAGCTCGTCGAGGGTGTAGCCGACGGCGAGCTTGGCGGCGACCTTCGCGATCGGAAAGCCGGTCGCCTTCGAGGCCAGCGCCGACGAGCGTGAGACGCGCGGATTCATCTCGATGACGACCATCCGGCCGTCCTTCGGATTGACTGCGAACTGCACGTTCGAGCCGCCGGTTTCCACGCCGATCTCGCGCAGGATCGCGATCGACGCGTTCCTCATCAGCTGGTATTCCTTGTCCGACAGCGTCTGCGCCGGCGCGACGGTGATCGAGTCGCCGGTGTGGATGCCCATCGGATCGAGGTTCTCGATCGAGCAGACGATGATGCAGTTGTCCGCCTTGTCGCGGACGACCTCCATCTCGAACTCCTTCCAGCCGATCAGGCTCTCCTCGATCAGGAGCTCCTTGGTCGGCGAGAGGTCGAGGCCGCGCTTGCAGATCTCCTCGAACTCGTCGGGGTTGTAGGCGATGCCGCCGCCGGTGCCGCCGAGCGTGAAGCTCGGCCGGATGACGATCGGGAAGCCCGCCGAGCCGGTGTCGTCGGCGCCGACGCTGCCCAGCGCGATCCGGCGCTGCACGGCGAGCGCCTCGTCGAAGGAATGCGCGATCCCCGACTTGGCCGAGGCCAGGCCGATGCCCGTCATCGCGTCCTTGAACTTGAGCCGGTCCTCGGCCTTCTCGATCGCCTTCTCGTTGGCGCCGATCATCTCGACGCCGTACTTCTGCAGCACGCCGTGCTTGTGCAGGTCGAGGGCGCAGTTGAGCGCGGTCTGGCCGCCCATCGTCGGCAGCACGGCGTCGGGCCGCTCCTTGGCGATGATCTTCTCGACCACCTGCCAGGTGATCGGCTCGATGTAGGTGACGTCGGCCGTCTCCGGGTCGGTCATGATCGTCGCGGGGTTGCTGTTCACCAGCACGACGCGATAGCCTTCCTCGCGCAGCGCCTTGCAGGCCTGGGCGCCGGAGTAGTCGAACTCGCAGGCCTGGCCGATCACGATCGGGCCCGCGCCGATGATGAGGATCGACTTGAGATCGGTGCGCTTAGGCATGCGCGCTCCGGGACTTCGCCTTGTCCTGTTCCATCAGGACGACGAAGCGGTCGAAGAGGTAGCCGATGTCTTGCGGCCCGGGCGACGCTTCCGGGTGACCCTGGAAGCAGAACGCCGGCTTCGTGACGTGGGCGAAGCCCTGCAGCGTGCCGTCGAAGAGCGAGACGTGCGTGGGGCGCAGCGTCGCCGGCAGCGACTTCGGATCGACCGCGAAGCCGTGGTTCTGGCTCGTGATGCTGACGCGGCCGGTGTCGAGGTCCTTCACCGGGTGATTGGCGCCGTGGTGGCCGAACTTCATCTTGTAGGTCTTCGCGCCGGCGGCGAGCGCCATGATCTGGTGGCCGAGGCAGATTCCGAACAGCGGCACGCCGCGCTCGACGAACTCGCGCGTCGCCGCGATCGCGTAGTCGCAGGGCTCGGGATCGCCCGGGCCGTTGGCGAGGAAGACGCCGTCGGGCCGCCGCGCCAGCACGTCGGCCGCCGACGTCTCGGCCGGCACGACGGTGATGCGGCAGCCGCGCGCGGCGAGCATGCGCAGGATGTTGAACTTGACGCCGAAGTCGTAGGCGACGACGTCGAAGCGCAGCTCGCGTGGCGCTTCGTAGCCGCGGCCGAGCGCCCAGACGCCGTCCCGCCATTCGTAGGGATGTTCGATGCTGACGACCTTGGCGAGGTCGAGGCCGGCCATGTCCGGCGCCGAACGCGCCTTGGCGATCGCGGCGTCGACGATCGCCGGCGTCACCGCCTGGCCCGCGGCGAGGGCGACGATCGAGCCGTTCTGCGCACCGCCCTGGCGCAGGTGGCGGGTCAGTCGCCGCGTGTCGATGCCGGCGATCCCGACCGTACCTTCCTTGCGCAGGTAGTCGCCGAGCGAGGCCTCCGAGCGGAAGTTCGAGGCCCGCGCCGGCACGTCCTTGACCACCAGTCCTGCCGCGAACACGCGCCGCGACTCGATGTCTTCCGCGCTCGTGCCATAGCTGCCGATGTGCGGGTAGGTCAGGGTGACGATCTGCCGGCAGTAGCTGGGATCGGTGAGGATCTCCTGGTAGCCGGTGAGTGAAGTGTTGAAGACCACCTCGCCCGCCGTCTCGCCGATTGCGCCGATCGAAACACCTCCGAACACCGTGCCGTCGGCGAGGGCCAGCAGGGCCGGGGCGTGGTCGGGCAGCAGTTGCGGGAACAAGGGGTCAGCTCCGTGGCGAGGCGCGATGTGGGCGCGGCGGCTGCCGGCCGGGATGCCGGACGGAGCGAGGGGCGCCGGGCCGGCGCGACAACCGCCTCGTCGAGGCTGGCTGAAGCCGACCGATTGTAGCGGAGGCCCCACCGCTGATCGGCTCGCGGAGCGAGGCGCCACTCTATTGAAACGGCACTGGCGGGCCCCATGTCATTGCCAACGGGAACTAGAATCCCCGCCGATACTCTCAGTCGTTGTTATTCATCGTCGTTCCTTTCGGAGGATTCATGGACGAAAGCCTGCGGACAGTCAATCTCGGATACGCGGTCGCGAGCGAAGAGCAGCGCAACCGGGTCCTGCGCAACACCTACTGGTTGCTCGCGCTCTCGATGGTGCCGACGGTGCTCGGCGCCTGGATCGGCGTCAGCACGGGCATCGTGGCGACGATGGGCATGGGCATGAGCTTCATCGTCTTCATGGCCGGCGCGTTCGGCTTCATGTTCGCGATCGAGAAGACCAAGAACTCGTCGGCCGGCGTCCCGGTGCTGCTCGGGTTCACGTTCTTCATGGGCCTGATGCTGTCGCGGCTGCTCGCCGCCGTGCTCGGGCAGCAAGGGGGCGCCGGCCTGATCATGATCGCGTTCACGGGAACGGGCCTCACCTTCCTCGGCATGGCAGCGCTCTCGACGGTGATCAAGCGTGACCTGTCGGCGATGGGCAAGTTCCTGTATGTCGGCGCGATCATGCTGCTGGTGGCGATCGTCGCCAATCTCTTCCTGCAGTCGAGCGCGCTCTTCATCACGATCGCCGTCGTCATGGTCGGCATCTTCTCCGCCTTCATGCTGTACGACCTGAAGGCCGTGCGCGACGGACAGGAAACCAACTACATCAGCGCCACGCTGCGCATCTACCTGGACCTGTTCAACGTGTTCCAGGCTTTGCTCTCGCTCCTCGGCTTCGCCGGCGGCAGCCGCGACTGACCGGCGCTTCGCTCAGTTCCAGACGGGGCCTTCGGGCCCCGTCTTGTTTGGTCTGTCGAAGACCGCGATGCTTTCGACGTGCGCCGTGTGCGGGAACATGTTGACCGCGCCGGCGGCAGCGCACGTGTAGCCCGCTCCATGAACGAGCAGTCCGGCGTCTCGCGCCAGCGTCGCCGGGTTGCAGCTGACGTAGACGATCCGCTTCGGTGCGCGCCATTGCGAAGGCGCGCCATCCGCTTGCCGTTCGACCGCCTCCGCCAGCGCCTTGACGATCGCGAACGCGCCTTCGCGCGGCGGGTCGACGAGCCAGCGGTCGACCGTGCCGAAAGCCTCCAGATCGTCGGCCGTCATCTCGAAGAGGTTGCGTTGCGAAAAGCTCGCGACCGCCGCGAGCCCGTTCAGCGCTGCGGCTTCGCTCGCCCGCTCGACGAGCGCCGCGCTCCCTTCGATGCCGTGGACGCGCGCTGCCCGCGTCGCCAGCGCAAGCGTGAAGTTGCCCAGGCCACAGAACCAGTCGATGACGTTGTCGCCCGGATGCACGTCGAGCAGGCGCAGTGCGCGCGACACGAGCGCCTCGTTGATCGACTGGTTCACCTGCGTGAAGTCGGTCGGCCGAAACGGCATGCGGATGCCGAACTCGGGCAAGGCATAGGCCAGCCTGGAAGCGACGCCGTCGAGCGTGCGGACCGTGTCAGGGCCCTTCGGCTGCAGCCACCATTCGACGTCGTGCTCGCGCGCGAATGCGCGCAGACGGTCGAGATCGCTGTCCGGCAGCGGCTCGAGATGACGCAGCACGAGCGCCGTGCAGTCCGCGCTCGCCGCGAGCTCGATTTGCGGCAGCCGGTCGCGCGTCACCATCGCGCCGATCAGCGCTCGCAGCGGCAGCAGCAGGTCGCTGACCTTCTTCGGCAGCACGTCGCAGCTGGCGATCTCGGCGACGTAGCTCGACTTGCGCTCGTGGAAGCCCACGAGCACGGTGCCCTTCTTGGCGACGTAGCGGACCGACAGCCTCGCCCGCTGGCGATAGTTCCAGGCCGGCCCCTCGATCGGCCGCAGGACACGCTCCGGCCGCACCTTGCCGAGATGCCAGAGCGCATCCTCGAGCGCGCGCTGCTTGGTCGCGACCTGCGCGCCGACGTGCAGGTGCTGCATCTTGCAGCCGCCGCAGACGCCGAAGTGCGGGCAGCGCGGCACGACCCGCTGCGCGCTCGGACTGCGCATCTCGACGATTGCGGCCTGCTCCCACTGCTTCTTGCCGCGTCTGACTGCGACGCGCACTTCCTCGCCTGGCAGCGCGTCCTCGACGAAGACGACCTTGCCTTCGGCGTTGTGGGCGATGCCCTGGGCCTCGAGATCGAGCGACTCGATCCGCAGCCATTCCTCGCTACTGGTCATGCCGAGGATTATCCCGACGAGGTGCGCTGCTAAACTCGGGCCGCCAGGAGAGTGCTTCGCTGACGCGAAGCCGCCGAAGGCGCAGACCGGGGCCAGGCACGGTCGAACGCTCAGGCACCAAGGACTGGCAAACGCTTGCTCGCAAGCGTCCTCGCTGGAGAGAGGCCCGCCTCGAGCGGGTCCACCGAAGGGGCAAGCAACGTCGTTCGCGGCGCTGTCAATCTCTCAGGTAGAGCGGACAGCAGGAGCAGTTTTCCCGCAGTGCCTTCGGGCTCCGGCGGGCGTGAAACATGCTCCGGAGCGATCGATGTCCGAACCCTCCCCGTCCACGGCGTTGTCGAAGACGCCCCTGCACGCGCTGCACCGCGAGCTCGGCGCGAAGATGGTGCCGTTCGCCGGCTACGACATGCCGGTCTCGTTTCCCGCCGGCATCCTCGCCGAGCATCGGCAGTGCCGCGAGTCGGCCGTGCTGTTCGACGTCTCGCACATGGGCCAGCTTCGCCTCGTCGGCACCGACGTCGCTGCGGCGCTCGAGACGCTCGTTCCGGTCGACGTGCTCGGCCTGGCCGAAGGGCGGCAGCGCTACGCGCTCTTCACCGACAACGAAGGCGGCATCCTTGACGACCTGATGGTGACGCGCCGCGCCGACCACCTCTTCCTCATCGTCAACGCGTCGTGCAAGGAGGCCGACACGGCCCACCTGCGGTCGCGCATCGGCAACCGGTGCAGCGTCGAGCCGATGTCCGAGCGCGCCCTCCTCGCCCTGCAAGGGCCGAAGGCCGCCGCCGTCATGGCGCGGCTCGCGCCATCGCTGGCCGGGCTCGTCTTCATGAGCGGCGCCGAAGCGCGCATCGCCGGCATCGAGGTCTTCGCGACGCGCTCCGGCTACACCGGCGAGGACGGCTTCGAGATCTCGGTCGCCGGCATCGACGCCGAGGCGCTCGCCCGCGCCCTCCTCGCCGAGCCCGAAGTGATGCCGGCCGGCCTCGGCGCGCGCGACACCTTGCGGCTGGAAGCGGGCCTGTGCCTCTACGGCCACGACATCGACACGACGACCACGCCCGTCGAAGCCGGCCTGACCTGGGCGATCCAGAAGGTGCGCCGCCCGGGTGGCGAGCGCGCCGGCGGCTACCCGGGGGCGGCGACGATCGGCGCCCAGCTCACCGACGGCGTCGCGAGGAAGCGCGTCGGCCTCGTCGGCCTCGACCGCGCGCCGGTGCGCGAAGGCACGGCGCTCCTCGACGCCGGCGGCACCAACGTCGGCCGCGTGACGAGCGGAACGATCGGGCCGACGGTCGGCAAGCCGGTCGCACTCGCCTACGTCGCCACCGCCCTCGCCGCGGCCGCAACGCCCTTGCTCGCCGACGTGCGCGGCAAGCTGCTGCCGATGCAGGTCGTGCCCCTGCCCTTCGCCCCGCACCGCTACTTCCGCGGCTGAGCGGCGCCGCTTCGCCTTCATCCCCACAGGAGACCGACATGCCCGTCCTCTACACGCCCGAACACGAATGGATCGACACCGGCGACACCGGCGCAGCGACGATGGGCATCACCGTCCATGCGCAGGAGGCGCTCGGCGACGTCGTCTTCGTCGACCTGCCCGCGGTCGGCGCGTCGTTCAAGAAGGGCGAGGTCGCCGGCGTCGTCGAGTCGGTGAAGGCCGCGGCCGACATCTACATGCCGGTCGACGGCGAGATCGTCGCGGTCAACGAAGCGCTGCGCGCCGACCCGTCGCTCGCCAACAGCGACCCGCTCGCCGCAGGCTGGTTCTTCAAGCTGAAGCTGGCCGATCCGTCGTCGACCGCTTCGCTGATGGACCAGGCCGCGTACGACGCGCTGGTCAAGGCCGGCTGAGCCCGTCCCGTCTGCCACCTACCGCGAGTCCACGATGCTGATGTCCGCCCTGAAACCGCTCGCCGAGCTCGAGACCGCCGGCGAGTTCGCCGCCCGCCACATCGGCATCGACGCCGCCGCCGAGGCGCACATGCTGTCGGTGATCGGCGCGGCGTCGCGGCGCGCGCTGATCGAGCAGGTCGTGCCGGCGTCGATCGTCCGGGCCGCACCGATGCGCCTGCCCGCGCCGATCGGCGAAGCCGAGGCACTGGTCGAGCTGAAGGCGATCGCCGGCAAGAACAGGGTGCTGAAGAGCTTCATCGGCCAGGGCTACCACGGCACGCATACGCCGGGCGTGATCCTGCGCAACGTGCTCGAAAGCCCGGCCTGGTACACGGCCTACACGCCCTACCAGGCGGAGATATCGCAGGGCCGGCTCGAGGCGCTCGTCAACTTCCAGACGATGGTGACGGACCTCACCGGGATGGCGATCGCCAACGCATCGATGCTCGATGAAGCGACCGCCGCCGCCGAGGCGATGACGCTGGCGCGGCGCAGCGTGAAGTGCAAGAGCGACACCATCGTCGTCGCCGGCGACTGCCATCCGCAGACGATCGAGGTGCTGAAGACACGCGCCGAGCCGCTCGGCCTGACGATCGTGCTCGCCAACTCGGCCGAGGACTGGGACGCGCTGATCGCCGGCGGCGACTACTTCGCCGTCCTCGCGCAATGGCCGGCGACGAGCGGCGCGCTCCACGACATGCGCGCAGACGCACCGAAGATCCACGCCCACGGCGCGGCCTTCATCGTCGCCGCCGACCTGCTCGCGCTCACGCTCGTCACGCCGCCGGGCGAGATGGGCGCCGACATCGCCTGCGGCACGACCCAGCGCTTCGGCATGCCGATGGGCTGCGGCGGCCCGCACGCCGCCTACCTCGCCTGCCGCGACGAGTACAAGCGCGGCCTGCCCGGCCGGCTCGTCGGCGTCAGCATCGACGCCCACGGCGACACGGCGTACCGCCTCGCCCTGCAGACGCGCGAGCAGCACATCCGGCGCGAGAAGGCGACCTCGAACATCTGCACGGCGCAGGTGCTGCCTGCCGTCGTCGCCAGCATGTACGCGGTCTATCACGGCCCGAAGGGACTCAAGCGCATCGCCGAGCGCGTCGCGACCTACACGGCGGTGCTCGCCGACGGCCTCGGCCGGCTCGGCTGCACGGTGCGTCGCGACAGCGCCTTCGACACGATCACGCTCGACACGGGCGCCGCGACCGGCGCGCTCTTCGACCGCGCGCTCGACGCCGGCATGAACCTGCGCCGCTATCCCGAGTGGGGCGACACGATGCTCGGCATCTCGCTCGACGAGACGACGACACGCGACGACATCGTCGCCCTCTGGCGCGTCTTCGCGAAGGACGGCCAGGCGCTGCCCGACATGGCTGCCTTCGAGCGCGGCATCGCGCCGATGATTCCCGAGGGTTTGCGCAGAACCTCGCCCTTTCTCACCCATCCGGTCTTCAACCGCCACCACAGCGAGACCGACATGCTGCGCTACCTGCGCAGGCTCGCCGACAAGGACCTCGCCCTCGATCGCTCGATGATTCCGCTCGGCTCGTGCACGATGAAGCTGAACGCGACGAGCGAGATGATCCCGATCACCTGGCCCGAGTTCGCGCAGATCCATCCGTTCGCGCCGGCCGACCAGCGCGCCGGCTACGAGGAGCTGCGCAAGGGCCTCGAAGGGTGGCTGTGCGAGGCGACCGGCTATGCGGGCGTCAGCGTCCAGCCGAACGCGGGATCGCAAGGCGAATATGCCGGCCTGCTCGCGATCCGCGCCTGGCACGCGTCGCGTGGCGACTCGGCGCGCACCGTCTGCCTGATCCCGGAATCGGCGCACGGCACCAATCCCGCGAGCGCGCAGATGGCGGGCCTCTCGGTCGTCGTCACGAAGTGCGATGCCGAAGGCAACGTCGACCTCGCCGACCTCGAGGCGAAGTGCAAGCAGCACGAGGCGACGCTCGCCTGCGTGATGATCACGTACCCGTCGACCTACGGCGTGTTCGAGCGGCGCGTGCGCGAGCTGTGCGCCATCGTCCACCGCTACGGCGGTCGTGTCTATGTGGACGGCGCGAACCTGAACGCCCTCGTCGGCATCGCGGCGCCGGGCGAATTCGGCGGCGACGTCAGCCACCTCAACCTGCACAAGACCTTCTGCATTCCCCACGGCGGCGGCGGCCCCGGCGTCGGACCGGTGTGCGTCGTCGCGGACCTGGTGCCCTTCCTGCCCGGCCACGCGACGGCCGGCGTCGAAGGCGGCGTCGGCGCGATCTCGGCCGCCCCGCTCGGCAACGCGGCCGTGCTGCCGATCAGCTG
>CAJDUN010000036.1_pt1 | contig 18729 bp, 15 predicted proteins | sample 7390741 | NCBI WGS metagenome assembly CAJDUN01 (sample SAMEA7055660, study PRJEB34461) | soil metagenome | biome: terrestrial ecosystem; feature: Peninsula; material: soil | place: Antarctica | collected 2016 | reverse complement strand
TGCGCGCCTCGATGGGCTATTGCGGCTGCGCGACGGTGGAAGAACCCTTCCCGCTCGGGACGATGACCGCAATAAGGCGCAGTCCCCGGGCGTTGGCCTACTCGAGCCGCGGCGCGCTGTTGCGATTGCTGCCGTTCTGGCGGCCGTGGTGCTCGCGGTGCTTGACGCGGCGATCACCAACGTGGCGCTTCCAACGATCGCGCAGTCTCTGCAGGTGACGCCGGGCACGTCGGTATGGATCATCACCGCCTACCAAACGGCCCTTGTGATGGGCCTGCTGCCCTGCGCAGCGCTCGGGGAAAGCCTGGGCTATCGCCGTGTATTCACGATGGGGGTTGCGCTGTTCACGATCGCGTCCGCGTTGTGCGCTCTGGCGCCGGCACTACCGTGGCTCGTCGCGGCGCGCTTCCTCCAAGGGCTCGGCGCTGCGGCGATCATGGCGCTTGGCATCGCGCTGCTGCGCCTCGTTGTTCCCCGGCATCAGCTGGGTGCCGCCATTGGTTGGAACGCGCTCGCCGTCGCCCTGTCATCGGCGGCCGGTCCGACGATCGGCGCGCTGATCCTGTCCGGCATGAGCTGGCCCTGGCTGTTCGCGGTCAACCTGCCCCTGGGTGCGGTGGTGCTCATTGCGGCCCGTGCGCTGCCAGCTTCGGCCGGCACGGCGCGCCGGCTGGACCGGTTCAGCGTGGCGCTGAATGCTGGATCCTTTGCGTCGCTGGTGGTTGGCGCGGAAGTTCTGATGGCCAAGCCGGCGCTTGCCGGCGCCTTGCTCGCCGTGGCAGCCCTTGGCCTGGCCGCGCTCGTTCGTCGGGAGATACAAAGGGAGGCGCCATTGATTCCACTTGACCTTCTGCGCGAAACGTCATTCAGCATCTCGGTGATCGCTTCCGTTTGTTGTTTTGCTGGCACCACCGTGGGCTTGTTGGCGCTGCCCTTTTACCTGCAGCACAGTCTCGGCCAAGACACTCTGACGACCGGGTTCTACATGACACCCTGGCCGCTGAGCGTGGCGCTCGCGGCCCCCCTGGCGGGCCGCCTCTCGAATCGCGTATCGACAGCCTGGCTTTGCGCCACTGGCGGTGCCTGTCTCGCGGTCGGGCTCGCTGCCACCTCGCTATGGCCTTTGCAAGGCCACACGTTTTGGCTTGTACCGCTCACCATGCTGTGCGGCATCGGGTTTGGCCTCTTTCAAGTGCCGAACAACCGCAACATGTTCCTCTCGACACCACGCGAACGGAGCGCCGCCGCCGGAGGCATGCAGGCCACCGCCAGGTTGGCGGGGCAAACCGCTGGCGGTGTCATCATGAGCCTGCTCTTCACTGTTGCATCCGTTGACGCGGCACCGACGGTCGGTCTCGCAATTGGAGCGCTGCTGACGTTGGCGGCAGGACTCGTGAGCGCACTGCGGGTCGGGGCGCCGGCAAACCGACGTGCATGACCTTTGAGCGCCGGCGTTTCAAGCGCACCAGGATGCCGCGACTTTGCTTCGCCGCCTACGCTCCGGACGAGTCGAGTCGCGCCTTCAGTGCTCGGCTTTAGCCAGCTCGATTGCCAGCGGCTGCAGAGCGCTGTCCGGACCCGAAGTGGCCCTGCAGACCTCTCGAACACACCCACGAAGCCAGCGGTGCGCAGTATCGCCATCCAGACGTGGATGCCAGAGCAGAGAGACCGTGAACTGCGGAATGGTCAGTGGTATCGCAAAGCTGTGCATTCCAGCGTAGAGGTCGCCGGTGTGCCTCTCGTGAACGGTTGCGACCAGATCGGTGGTGCGAGCCAATGCCAATGCGGCCGAGAAACCGCCAACGATGGTGGCGATCCGACGTTCTAGCCCCAGACCGGCCAAGACGTTGTCGATGGGTCCTTTGTCATCGGCTCGGCGCGAGACATGGACGTGCGCAGCCTGGGCGAAACGCAATGGTGTGATTTCGCCTTCGCTCAGCGGGTGCCCCACCCGGACGACGCCAACGTAGCGGTCTCGAAACAGCGCCTGCGTGCGTACTTCCGGACTGATGGACTTGTCCACCACGCCAGTCTCCAGATCGACGGACCCGTCGCGTAGCGGCCCGCTATCCTTGTCAAGCTTATGCAGGAAGTGCAAACGGACGTCGGGCGCCACTTCGGACACGCGAGCCAGGAGCTTCGCCCCGAAGTCTTCGGACACGCGAGCCAGGAGCTTCGCCCCGAAGTTCTCTACAAAGCCCTCGCTAACGCGCATCGTGAACGTTCGGTCGAGCTGTCCGAGGTCGAGTTGGTTGGCGGGGCGCAGAGCTGCCTCCGCGTCATGTACGAGTTGCGCGACGGAATTGCGAAGGTCGAGTGCCCGGGGCGACGCAACCAGACCTCGTCCCGCCCTCACCAGCAGCGGATCGCCCGTCGCTTCACGCAATCGCGCAAGTGCGCGGCTCATCGCTGACGGACTTACGCGCAAGCGTCGGGCAGCGCGCGCAACGTTTCCTTCCGCGAGCAAAACGTCCAGTGTAAACAGCAGATTCAGATCCGGTCGGCTCAAGGTGTCGCTCCAAGCGTGGCAGTCCTGGCCTGGCGTCCCACGCACGGCCGAGCGCAAATCATGCGCCCGCTTGCACAACAGCCACGAGCGCCGGAATCGGGCCGTCTTCGTTTTCCACCAATCACGCGCAGATTCATCCACGATTGGCCTAATCCGAGTCAGGCATCCGTGCCGCGGTCGCGCAGATTCACCTGATGCGGCCCCGTGCGGTCATCGTCCAGGTTCATGACGCTTGGCGTCACGTCCCACAGCGCACCGGCGAGCCTGCTAGATACAAGCATTCGCGATGCCGCTCAAGAAATTGAAGAACCGTACCCTCGGGCACACCGGGTCGTGACGAATTCGGCGGGGTAACCGTCCGCGCTACGGCTCGTTTTCTGCGGCGGCAACGGATGAAGATGGGAGTTGGCCTCCCATGACCGTTGGCTCAGCGACATTTGCACCGAGCGTGCTTTCACCGCCTGTCTGACCTCCGGTCGAGGCTGCGACCGGTTGGCGAGATTGCCGCATGTCGATGTTCCGTCCTGCGCTGGTGAAGCTGCTGACGGCGAGCGCGACGATGGCGGACGCGGTGGCCAGCCCCGGTATGCGGATGCCCGTCTTCTGCCTGAAGGCGGCGCGCATCCCCGGCAAACAGATGAGCGCGATGATGAGCAGAAGGACCGCCGAGAAGAGGCCGTTGCGGACAAAGAGTACCGCCATGACGAACCATGCCGTCGCGGCGAGCACCCAGATCGCTGATGCCACCGTTGCATCGTCAATGTCTGCCTGCTCTTTGGTCGGCGCGCTTGTTTCCATGCTTTGGTTGTAGCCAGAACCGGCATGCATGTCCGTACGCCAGCGCACACTGCGCTCAGAGCCAGCTCCACATTTTTTCAGCCAGAAGCGCGGTTGCCACGTCTGGGGGCAATACGTCTGACGCAGTTGTTGGTGCAAAGCGAGAGCCTCCGAGCAACCAATTGCGTGCGGCGGGGTGACTGCAAGCTCGACGCGGTCGTTGCCGGGCAGCGACCGTGTTTTCCAGTCAGCGACCGCGTTCTCGGTCAACGCCCATGTTTTCAGCGCACAAGAAGAAGCTGGAAAAGCCCGGTCACTCGACCGTGACGCTCTTGGCCAGGTTGCGCGGCTTGTCGACATCGGTGCCACGCGCCACCGCCGTGTGGTACGCGAGCAGCTGCAGCGGCACGACGTGCAGGATCGGCGAGAGCGCGCCGTAGTGCTCGGGCATGCGGATGACGCGCACGCCCTCGCCCGATTCGATCCGTGTGTCGGCGTCAGCGAAGACGAAGAGCTGGCCGCCGCGCGCTCGGACCTCCTGCAGGTTGCTCTCGAGCTTCTCGAGCAGCGTGTCGTTGGGCGCGATCGCGACCACCGGCATCTGCGCGGTGACGAGCGCGAGCGGGCCGTGCTTGAGCTCTCCCGCCGGATACGCCTCGGCGTGGATGTAGCTGATCTCCTTCAGCTTCAGGGCGCCCTCGAGCGCCACCGGATAGTGCATGCCGCGGCCGAGGAAGAGCGCGTTCTCCTTCGACGCGAACTCCTCGCTCCAGGCGATGATCTGCGGCTCGAGCGCGAGCACGGCCTGGACCGCGACCGGAAGGTGGCGCAGCGACTTGAGGTGGCGCGCCTCGTCGTCGTCGCTGAGATGCCCACGCGCCTGCGCGAGCGCGAGCGCGAGCAGGAACAGACCGACGAGCTGGGTCGTGAACGCCTTGGTCGAGGCGACGCCGATCTCGACGCCGGCGCGCGTGAGATAGGCCATCGCGCACTCGCGCACCATCGCGCTGGTCGCGACGTTGCACACCGTCAGCGTGTGCTCCATGCCGAGCGAGCGCGCATGCTTGAGCGCGGCCAGCGTGTCGGCGGTCTCGCCGCTCTGCGAGATCGTGACGACCAGGGTGCGCGGGTTCGGCACGCTGTCGCGATAGCGGTATTCGCTCGCGACTTCCACCGAAGTCGGGATGTGTGCGAACGACTCGAGCCAGTACTTGGCGACCGAGCCGCTGTAGTAGCTCGTGCCGCAGGCGAGGATCAGGACGGAGTCGACCGACTTGAAGACGCGATGCGCGCCGTCGCCGAAGAGATCGGCCGAGATGCCGGGCACGGCGTCGAGCGTGTCGGCGATCGCCTTGGGCTGCTCGAAGATCTCCTTCTGCATGTAGTGCCGGTACGGGCCGAGCTCGGCGGCGCCAGTGTGCGCGATCACCGTCTTCACGGCGCGCTGCATCGGGCGGAACGCGCCCTTCTCGTCGGCCTGCGTGATCCAGTACTTGCCGAGTTGCAGGTCGACGACGTCGCCTTCCTCGACGTAGACGATCTGGTCGGTGACGCCAGCGAGCGCCATCGCGTCGGAGGCGAGGAAGTTCTCGCGCGCGCCGTTCTCCGTGCCGACGCCGAGCACCAGCGGCGAGCCGCGCCGCGCGCCGACGACGCGATGCGGCTCGTCGCGGCAGATCACGGCGATCGCGTACGCGCCGCGCAATCTCGGCAGGGCGCGGTGGACGGCGTCGAGCAGGTCGCCGTCGTAGAGATGGTCGACCAGGTGGGCGATGACTTCGGTGTCGGTCTGCGTCACGAACACGTAGCCCCTGGCTCTCAGCTCGGCGCGCAGCTCGTCGTGGTTCTCGATGATCCCGTTGTGGACCAGGCCGATGCGGCCGACGGCGGCGATGCCCGACGCGTCACCGCCCGCCGCCGCGTTGCCCGGGCCGTGCGAGAAGTGCGGATGGGCGTTGTGCACGACCGGCGCGCCGTGCGTGGCCCATCGCGTGTGGGCGATCCCGGTGCCGCTGTGGATGTGGTCGGCCGCGACGTTGGCCGCGAGCTCGGCGACCCGCGCCGTGCTGCGCGCCCGCCGCAGCCCGCCGTCCTGATGCACGGCGATGCCGCACGAGTCGTAGCCGCGGTATTCCAGCCGGCGCAGGCCCTCGACCAGGATGGTGACGCAGTCGCGGGAACTCACCGCAGCGACGATTCCGCACATGAGGCATTCCGGAAGGTGGAAGAGAGTCGCACTCTAGGCTCCTGATATAGAAATTAATAATCAATACATTGCGATTCATGAAAGATTCAATTCTCACCTCACAATTATGAAATAATCTACCATCTGAATTAATTTACGTATGAATTCATACAAGCCCGACACCACGGATCTCAAGATCCTCGACGTCCTCCAGGACGATGCGTCGCTCACCAACGACGCCCTGGCGAGCCGCGTCCACGTCTCGCCGGCGACCTGCCTGCGCCGCGTCAAGCGGCTCGTCGAAAGCGGCGTGATCGAGCGTCGGGTCGCGCTGCTGTCCCACGAGGCGCTCGGTCATGGCCTCACGGCCTTCGTCGAGGTCTCGCTCGATCGCCAGTCGGCCGAGGCGATGGCCGAGTTCGAGTCGCGCGCCGTCGCCGACGCCAGCGTGCAGCAATGCCATCGCGTCTCGCCCGGCCCGGACTTCATGCTCGTCGTGCAGCTCGCCGACATGCGTGCCTACGACGCCTTCGTCGAGCGTCTCCTGACCCAGGACGCGAACGTGCGCAACGTGAAGGCGTTCTTCAGCGTGCGCCGCGCCAAGCACGCGACGCGGATCACGCTGCCGCAGGCCGCCTGATCAGCGCCTCAGCACGACCCAGCCCTTCAGGTACTCGCCTTCGGGAAAGGTCACGGTCATCGGGTGATCCGGCGCGGCGCCGAGGCGTGCGTAGAAGAAGCCGTCGACGCCGGCATCGAGGCCTGCGCCGGCGATGATCTTGTGGAACAGGTCGGCGCCGATGCCGCCCGAGCACGAGCACGTGAAGAGCGCCCCGCCCGGCCTGAGCAGCTGCAGGGCGAGGCGGTTGATGTCCTTGTAGGCGCGTGCTGCGCGCTCGGCATGCGCGGCGGTCGGCGCGAGCTTGGGCGGGTCGAGCACGATCGCGTCGAAGCTGCGGCCCGCTTCGAGGAAGTCGCGCAGGGTCCGGTTCACGTCGGCGTCGATCGCCTCGTGACGTGACGCGTCGAAGCCGTTGCGCTCGACATTGGCCGACGCCTGCGCCAGCGCCGGCGCCGACGAGTCGATCGCCGTCACGTGGCTCGCGCCGCCCGCGAGCGCGGCGACGCTGAAGCCGCCCGTGTAGCAGTAGCAGTTGAGGACGCGCTCGAAGCCAAAGTGCCGGACCGTGTCGGCGAAGAGCCTGCGGTTGTCGCGCTGATCGAGATAGAAGCCGGTCTTGTGGCCGGTCGCGACGTCGAGGGCGAGCGACCAGTTGTGCTCGCGGATCGTCACGGCCGTGCCCGAAGCGTCGCCGTCGGCGGCGCCGCGCAGCCAGCCCGTCGCCGGCACGAGCCCTTCACGCTGGCGCGCCGACGTGTCGCTGCGCTCGAAGAGGCGCCCGGCATGGGTCTCGGCCATCAGCGCGTCGGCGATGACGCTCTTCCAGCGCTCGACGCCGGCCGAGAGGAACTGCGCCGAGAGCAAGTCGCCGTAGCGGTCGACGATGAGGCCGGGCAGTCCGTCGGACTCGCCGTGCAGGAGGCGCATGCCGTCGCTCGCGATCGGCAGCCGTCGTCGCATCGCCACGGCGGCCGCGATCCGGCGCGCGAAGAACGCGGCATCGATGCGCTCCTTCTCGTCGAAGCTCCATGCGCGAACGCGGATCGACGAGAGCGGGCTGTACGCGCCCCAGGCCAGGAACTGGCCGTCGCTCGCCTCGACGCGAACCGTCTCGCCCGGATCGGCCTTGCCGCCGGCGATGCTGCCCTCGAACAACCACGGATGCCGGCGCTGAAGCGAGCGCTCCTTGCCGGGCCGCAGGCGGATGGCCTTCACTTGCGCCGGGCGCGCGGGTGCGCGGCGTCGTACACCTTCGAGAGGTGGCCGAAGTCGAGCTTGGTATAGACCTGCGTCGTCGTGATGTTGGCGTGGCCGAGCAGCTCCTGCACGGCGCGCAGGTCGCCGCTCGACTGCAGCACGTGCGAGGCGAACGAGTGGCGCAGCATGTGCGGGTGGACGTGCGTCGGCAGGCCGGCGGCGATGGCGCGATCCTTCAGACGCGTGCGCACCTGGCTTTGCGTCAGGCGCGTGCCGCGACGGCTGACGAAGAGCGCCGGCTCGTCGTCGCGCGCGATCGCCGCGCGCGACGCGATCCATTGGCCCAGTGCCTTCAGCGCCGGCGCGCCGACCGGCACCGCGCGCCGCTTGCGCCCCTTGCCGAGGACATGCGCGCTCGCATCGGCGACGTCGATCCAGCCCGCGGCCGATCCGCTCGCGACGAGGTCGAGGCCGACCAGCTCGCCGACGCGCAGGCCGCAGCCGTAGAGCAGCTCGAGCATCGCCGCGTCGCGCGCCGCGAGCGTCGCGTCGCCGTCCTCGGCGCGGTGCTCGACCAGCGCGACCGCGTGATCGACGGAGAGCGCCTTCGGCAACGGCCGCGGCGCGCGCGGCGCGCGCACGCCTTCGACCGGATTCGCGGCGACGAGACCGTCGCGGCCGAGCCAGCGATAGAAGCCGCGCCACGCGGAAAGCAGCAGCGCGATCGTGCGCGGCGACAGGCCCGAGCCGTGCAGCTGCGCGGCCCAGCGGCGGACGTGATGCGTCTCGGCGCGTCGCAGCTCGACCGACGTGGCCGCGGCCAGACGTTCGAGACGATCGAACGCGTCGCCGTACATCTCGAGCGTGCGCGGCGCGAGTCGCCGCTCGACCTTCAGGTAGTCGAGATGGCGCGCGATGTCGGCGTCGCGCGCGGGCTCGGCGCCGTCGTTCATCGGCGCGCGCGCCCTAGGCCGCGGGCAGCAGGCGCGTCAGCGCCGCGCTCGCCACTTCGCCGATGCGACCGAGGAACTCGGTGCCCATGTCGGCGCTGTAGCGCGTCGGGTCGGGCGAGGCGAGGACGAGCAGGCCGAACGCCTCGGCTTCGCCGCCGCGCCGCAAGGCGATCATCGCGATCGACAGCGCCTGCGCCGGATCGCCGAGCCACTGAACCGCCTGGAAGCCCGTGTTGGCGCCGCAGTAGGGCGTCGCGAGACTGGTGGCGAAGCTCTTCACGTCGTCGTCGACGGCGCGCGCGAACGGCAGGCCGGCGAACGCTTCGGCCGCGCCCCAGATTCGGATCGCCCCCTGCGGGATCAGGTACTGGTACTGCAGCTCGCGCACGAGCACGGTCGGCAGGTCGGCGGCGTTGGCGGTCAGCATCAGCGCGTTCGTCCAGCGATGGAGCTTCTCGGCGATGGCGACGTTGTCCTGGCCGTTCCTCACCATCTCCACCAGCTGGCGCTCGAGGCCCTTGATCTTGTCGCGCAGCATTTCCATCTGCCGCTCCTGCAGCGAGACCGCGCGCCGGCCGTGAGGGCTCGTCAGCTGGATGCTGCCGAGCAATTCCGCGTGGCGCTCGAAGAATCCGGGGCTGGCCGCCAGGTAGTCGGCGATGTCGTTCTCGGTGATGCCTTGCACGCCCATCGACGAGCCTCCTTGTGCGTTCGTCATGTGTTGTCGCTCTTGCTGGAATTCAAAGCTCGATCTCCCCTTCGTACACGGTCTCGGCCGGGCCGGTCATGAGGACCGGCGCCGTGCCGCCTTGCCATTCGATCGTGAGGCCGCCGCCGCGCGTGGCGACATCGACCTTCGCGTCGAGCAGGCCGAGCCGGATGCCGACCGCGACCGCCGCGCACGCACCGGTGCCGCACGCCAGCGTCTCGCCTGCGCCGCGCTCCCAGACGCGCAGGCGGATCGCGGTGCGCGACACGATCTGCATGAAGCCGGCGTTGACGCCCTGCGCGAAGCGCACATGCTTCTCGATCTTCGGACCCTGCGTCGCGACCGGCGCGGTGTCGACGTCGGCAACGACCTGCACCGCGTGCGGGTTGCCCATCGAGACGACGCCGACATCGACCGTCCGGCCCTCGCCGAGCTCGAGCGGCCAGAGCGGCAGGCCGGCGTCGCTCGCGCGCGGCGCCATCCAGGTGATGTCGAACGGGACGTGTGCCGGCTCGAAGTCGGGCGGGCCCATGTCGACCGTCACGCGGCCGTCGTCCTGCAGGCGCAGCTCGAGGCGGCGGTTCATCGTCTCGACGACGAGGGTCTTCTTGTCCGTGAGGCCTCGTTCGCGCGCGAAGCGGACGAAGCAGCGCGCGCCGTTGCCGCAGTGCTCGACCTCGTCGCCGCTGCCGCCGTTGAAGATCCGGTAGCGGAAGTCGACGCCGGGCGCCGTGCTCGGCTCGACGACCAGGATCTGGTCGGCGCCGACGCCGAACCGGCGATCGGCGAGGCGGCGCAACTGCTCAGGGGAAAAGTCGAGAGGCGCATGCGTCGCATCGAGCACGACGAAATCGTTGCCCACTCCGTGCATCTTCGTGAAGCGCAGCCGCATGGCACGGATTATCCCGCGCCGTTCGGGCTGGGCGACGTCGGCATGCGGAGCGCGCCGCCGCGGCGCGGCAGATCAGACCCTGGCCTCCTGCATCGGGTTCGCAGCCAGCGCTTCGTCGCGCTGGATGCGGCCGTCGATGAGCTCGATCACGCGGTCACAGCGGGCCGCGAGACGGCCGTCGTGCGTGACCAGCAGGAACGAGATGCCGAGTTCGGCGTGCATCCGCCGCATCAGCCGGAAGACCTCGTCGGCCGACTGCGTGTCGAGGTTTCCCGTCGGTTCGTCGGCGAGCACCAGCGCAGGCTGCTGCACCAGCGCGCGGGCGATGGCGACGCGTTGCTGCATGCCGCCCGACAGCTCGCCTGGCCGCTTGGCCGCCGCGGCGGCCAGCCCCACCGCGGACAACATCGCGAGCGCGCGCTCGTGCTGCGCCGGCGTCACGCGCCCTTCGCACATCAGCGCCGGCAACGTCACGTTCTCCAGCGCCGTGAACGCGGGCAGGAGGTGATGGAACTGGAACACGAAGCCGAGGGTGGTGCGACGCCGCAGGGTGAGCTCGGCGTCGCTGAGCTCGTTCGTCTCCTCGCCGTCGATGCGGTAGCTGCCCGAGGTGGCGCGCTCGAGCAGGCCGACGATGTTGAGCAGCGTGCTCTTGCCCGATCCCGATGGGCCGATGAGGGCGACGAACTCGCCGCGCTCGATCCGGAACGACAGCCCGTGCAGCACCTCGGCCTCGTTCGGGCGGCCGAGGTTGTAGCGCTTGCGGATGTCGGCGAGCTCGATCAGCGGCGCAGCGGAAGCGGTCATGGGCGGCTTCGCTCGCCGCTCACATGCGGATCGCCTGCGCCGGATCCAGCCGCGCCGCGCTGCGGGCCGGCGCCACCGCCGCGAGCACGCCGCACACCGTCGCGATGGCGGCGACCTGCAGGGCGAGGGCAGGTGAAAGCGATATGGCGAAGAGCGGCAGCCCGTCGGCGCCCTTCGCGAGTCCGGTGAACGCGAAAATGAGTCCGACCGCGAGGACCACGCCGAGCATCGACCCGAGTGCACCGACGATCGCGCCCTGCAGCAGGAAGATGCGCAAGACCTGGCCGCGCGTGGCCCCCATCGCTCGCAGGATGCCGATCTCGCGTCGCTTCTGCACCACCGACACGACCAGCACGCTGGCGATGCCGAGCACGACGACGATCATCACGACCCCGCGGATCACGGCGGTGCTGACCGACTGCGCGTTGAGCGCCGATACCAGCGAGGCGTTGGTCTCCTGCCAGCTCTCGACCCGGTACGGCAGACGTTCGGAGAGTTCATCGGCCACCCGCTGCGCCGACCAGACGTCGTCCAGCGTGATGTCGATGCCTGTGGCACCGCCCGGCAGCTGGAGCAGGCTTTGCGCGGTGCGCAGCGGAACGAACACGCTACGCCGATTGAGCTCGCGAACGCCGAGATCGACGAGCGCCGTGACGCGCGCCGAGTCGGAGACGGTGCCCGTCGCCAGCGAGACCCGGTCGCCGACGTGGACTCCGAGGTCGTCCGCGAGTTCGCGGCCGAGCATCGCTTCGCCGGGAGCGAGGCTGGCGACGCCTTCGACGACCTTCGAACGCAGGTGGACGATGCGGTCGTAGCGGTCGAGGTCGACGCCGACCAGCGCGATCGCCTTGGTCGCCTCCCCGCGTGTCGCCAGGCCCCCGCCCGACACGTTGGCCGAGACCGCGGCGACCCCGGGAATCGCCTCGAGGATCGGAACCAGCTGCTGCCAGTTGGCGATCGAGCGCAGCCGCTGGGCGCGCGCCTGCGTCTGTGCCAGCACCGTCGAGCCCGGGGCCGGAACCAGCGACGGCGTGACCGTGTCGTCGCGTTCGCTCAAAGTCACGTGCGCCTGCGCGCCGAGCGTCTTGCTCAGCGTGTTGTCCTGCAGGCCGGTGATCAGGGCCGAGATGTAGGCGACCACGGCCACGCCCGCGGCGACGCCGACGATGATGAGCAGCGTCTGCATGCGGCCTTCGCGCAGGAAGCGCGTCGCGACGCGGCGTTCGAAACCGAAGGCGAAGCCGTCGAACATGACCTCAGCGACCCATGGCGTTGGTCATCGCCGAGCCCGCATCCTCGACGGTGCGCCGCGCGCCCGACGCGCGCCGGAACTGCAGCGGTTGCACCTCGGCGCGCACCCTGCTGCCGGGCGCGGGTGCGGGCCCGAGCAGGACGGTGTCGCCGGCCGACAGCCCCTCGACCACCTCGGCGGCATCGAGGGTGCGCAGGCCGACGCGCACCGCGCGTTGCTCGACGCGGCCGTCGCGGTCGACCAGCACGGTGGCGTCGGCGCCCGCGGTCGCGCCGCGCAAGGCGCTCGCCGGCACCACCAGCGCGGCGTCGCGATGTGCCGTCTCGACCTCGACCGAGAGCGTCATGTCCTCGCGCAGGAACGGCGGCGGACCCTGCGGCAGCGAGAACTTGACCTCGACCGCGCCGCGCTGTGCATCGACCAGCGGTGCGATCGACAACACGCGCGCCGCGAACGGCTGGCCCGGGTACGCATCGGCGACGACGCTGGCCGGCTGTCCGACGCGCAGTTGCGCGAGGAAGCGCTCGTCGGCCTGCGCGACGAGTTGCGGCGGGCTGCTCAGCGCCAGCGTCAGCAGCGCCCTGCCCGGCTGGACGATCTGGCCCGGCTCGACCAGGCGTGCCAGGACTCGAGCGTCGGTCGGTGCGGTGATGACGGTCTGCTCGAGGCGGGCGCGCGCGGCTGCCGTCGCCGAAGTCGCCAGCGCGAGCTGCGACTGGGCCTGTGCGATGTCGGTGCCCTCGTCGACCGTGGCAGCGTACTGCGATCGCGCGCCGGCCTGCTGTGCCTCGGCCACCGCGAACGCGCGCCGCACCTCGTCGAGGCGGGCCGGGCTGAGGAACCCCTGCGCGACGAGCGCTTCGGTTCGTTGCAGGTCGGCCTTCGCTGCCGCGAGCACGGACTCGGTCTGCGACAACGCAGCGCGGGCGCTCGTGCGGCCGGTGCCGCGCAAGCCGGCCAGGCGTGCGACCGCCTGGCGCTCGCTCGCCTGCGCCTGCCCGAGCGCGGCCCGCAGCTCCTCGCTTTCCAGCCGCACCAGCAACTGGCCCTGGTGCACCTGCGCGCCTTCGACGACCGCCACCTCGAGCACCCGGCCGGTGATCGTGCTGCCGACGTCGACGCGCGACGCGGTCGCGACCCGCGCCGAGAACTGCAGCGTGCGAACGAGCGGCGCCACGGCCACCGTCACAGCGGCCGCGGTGGGCGAGCGCAGCGTCCACCAGCCGACCAGCGCCGCGATCGCGACGACGCCGGCCGTCAGTGCGGCGATCGTGCGACGTTGCATGCGAAGAAGCGGCTGCGCGTCGCGCCGCGAAGCGTGCGAGGGACGCGCGATCGTCTCGCGCGGCAGCCCGGTCCAGGCCTTGCGGCGGCGGAACCGGCGCGGTGGATCGTGCGCGATGCAACAGGCGTCATTCGCGCAGGATAGGGCCGAGTCGCAATGGACTGACGCGAATGCGGGGACATTGCGGACCCGGGAGGCTCGCCGGACGGCGAACGTCCAGGGCGCGCAGACGACCTCAATACAGCGACGCCTCGCCCGGCGGCCGCGTCTTAAAGCGGCGATGGACCCAGAGGTACTGCGCCGGGTCGCGCCGGATCTCGCTCTCGATCCAGCGGTTCATGCGCGCGCTGTCGGCGACCGGGTCGTCGGTCGGGAAATCGGTCCACGGCTCGCCGTAGCGGACGACATAGCCTTGGCCGCCGGGAAGGATCTCGGCGACGACCGGCTGCACGACCATGTCGAGCGCCTTCGCGAGGCGCGAGGGCGCGAGCAGCGTCGCGGCCGGCACGCCGAAGAAGGGCACGAAGGCGGCGTCGCGCAGGCCGAAGTCCATGTCGGGCAGGTTGAAGAAGCCGTCTCCCTTCCTGATCGCTCGCATCAGCGCCTTGCCCGCCTCGTCGCGCGAGAAGATCTCGGCATTGCCGAGGCGAAGGCGGCCGCGCCGCAGCGCGCGGTCGAGCACCGGATCGCTCTGGCGCTGGTAGATCGAGATGCCCTTTCGCTTCTGGAACAGCAGCACCGAGGCGCCGGCGACGTCGAGGCCCATGAAGTGCGGGGCCAGCCACATCACGGGCCTGTCGCTGCGCTCGGCGAATCCGACGTCGCCCTCGACCCGGATCAGTCGCTTCAGCCGAGCCGGCGACGCGTACCAGAGAAGACCGCGCTCGAGGAGGCTGCGGCCGAGCCAGCGAAAGTGCTCGCGCGCGAGGCGCTCGCGCGCCGCTGCGGCCATCGCCGGGAAGCACAGCTCGAGATTGCGCAGCGCGACGCGACGCCGCGAAGCGACGACGTGCCAGCCGATGGCGCCGAGCCCGCGTCCGAGCAGCGCCTGCGCGCCGAGGGGCAGGAGCTGCACGAGCCACAGCAGCGACAGCAGAACCCGAGAACCCAACCCCGCCCTTCCGGCCTGCGCCCGATCGGCGCAGGCGGAAGTATCGGCGTCGGGCTACGGGAGAGTGAGCAGCAGGAGCTGGGTCCCACCCGATATCAGGATTCGCTTCGGACCGAGCACCGCGATCGACCGCACCACCGGCAGCGACGGGTTGACGCTGCCGAGGTGGATCAGCTGATCGGTGCCGGCGATGATCAGTCGCGTGCTGGTGCCGGTGGCCGGGTCGTATGCAAAGAGCCCCCCTGGCAGCACGAGGTCGGCGGGGACCATGTAATAGACGATGCCGGCGGAGTCCGAGGCGAGCGCGCTGATTCCGCTGCCGGGAGAGAGGATCGTGGACACGGTCGAGCCGTCGGCCGAGATCTTGCGCAGCGACTGCACCGGAGAACCGTCGGCGAACCAGATCGTGCCGTCGGGCGTGCGCGTCACCCAATACGGCAGCCGCAGTCGCGCCGTGGCGATCGGGCCGTCGATCTGGGCGGCAACGCCCATCACGCCGGCGTAGGTCGTGACGTTGCCTGCCGTGTCGACGCGACGGATGGCGTTGTTGCCGGCGTCGCCGACGAAGACGTCGCCGCCCGGCCCGACCGCCAGCCCGAAGAGCCGGTTGAAGCGCGCCGCGGCGCCGGTCCCGTCGACGCCGCCGAACGCGGTCGTCGATCCGGCGAGGGTCGTGACGGTGCCGTCGCTGGCGATCCGGCGCAGCACGTAGCTGTCGCCCACGTAGAGCGTGTTGCCGGGCCCGGCGGTGATCGACAGGCCCGCGTCGCCGAACTGGGCCGCGCTGCCCATGCCGTCGACCACGCCTGCGTAGCTGCCGGTCAGGCCCGCCACCAGCGTGACGTTGCCGCTCGAATCGACCCGGCGCACGGCGCGGCTGGCCGCGTCGTAGTTGGCAACGCGGCCGAGGCTGTCGACGGCGATCGAGCCGGCCTGCAGCGGCAGCTGCACGAGGACACCGGTGCCGGCATCGGTCTCGTTGCCGTTGCGCGAAGCGATCGTGGTCACGTTGCCGGACGCGTCGACGCTGCGCAGGCCGATGTCGTCGCCGACGACGAGGCCGCCGGCCGTTCCTGCCGTGATCCCGTAGCCGAAGCCGCGAAACTGCGCGGCGCCGAGCGGCCCGTCGGCATAGCCCGAGCCCAGCGTCCGCGAGCCGGAGAAGGTCGAGACGACACGCGTCGTCAGGTCGATCTGCCGGATCAGTCCGGGGAAGTCGAGCACGAACGCCGCGTTGCCTTGCAGCGCGAGGGCGCCGGGCGACGAGATCTCCGCGGCCGCCCCGATCCCGTCGGCTCCCGGCGTCGCGAAGACGCCGCTTCCCGCGAGCGTCTCGACCAGGCCGGCGACAGCGCCGGCGCGCAGGACGCGCCGCACGCGGTGGTTGGCGCGGTCGGACACGATCAGGTCGCCGTTGGCCGCGGCCGCGACGGCATACGGCTGGCTGAACCGCGCACTGGCAGCAGCACCATCGGCGAAGCCCGCGGTGCCGCTGCCGGCGTAGGTCGTCACCACACCGGCCGTCGTCACGCGACGGATCGCGTTGTTGCCCCGGTCGGCCACGTAGAGGTCGCCATCGGGAGCGAGGACGATGCCGGTCGGCTCGGAGAAGCGCGCGGCGCTGCCCGTGCCGTCGGTCAGGGCGTTCATGCCTGCGGTCCCGGCCAGCGTCGACACGGTGCCGTCGGTGGCGACGCGCCGGATGACGTGGTTCTGGGTGTCGGCGACGTAGATGACGCCCGCCCCGTCGTGGGCGATGCCGAGCGGCGTCCTGAACTGCGCCGTGGCCGCCGGGCCGTCGAGGTAGCCGGTCTGGAGGGTTCCGGTGATCGGCGTGATCGACAGGCGGTCGGCGCTCAGGCGCTTGAGCTGCGAGCCCACGAGCAGGGCGGTGCTGCCATCGGCGAGCCGATCGACGGCGCTGACGCCGTTGATGCGCGCCTGGTCGCGCAGCCCGTTGAGCGGGTAGAGGCTCAGCGTGACGCCGCTGGGCGCCGACACGGTCAGCGTCGCCACGCTGCTCGTCGTCGCCGCCTGGCCGCTGCACGACAGCGCAGCGCGGAACTGCGCGCCGTTGTCAGCGAGCGCGGTGGTGATGTTGTAGGTGGCCGCCGTCGCGCCGGCGATGTCGGCGAAGGCCGCGCCGGCGAGTCGCTGCCACTGGATCTGCAGCGTGCCGCTGCTGCAGGTGCCGCCGACGGTGAAGGATGCCGGCGCGCCGGCGACCACGGCCGCGTTGGCCGGCTGCGGCGAGATCGTGAGGACCGGCGCCGTGGCGGTGACGGTCAGCGTCGCGCTGTTGCTCGTGGCGCTGCCGGCCGCATTGCTGACGACGGCGCGAAAGGTGGCACCGCTGTCGCCGAGCACGGTCGTGCCGATCGCATACGTGGTGCCGGTCGCGCCGGCGATGTCGGCACCGTTGCGCTGCCATTGGTAGGAGAGCGGCGCGGTGCCGGTCGCCGCGACCGTGAAGCCGGCGGCCTGGCCGACCGTCACGGAGAGGTCGGCCGGCTGCTGCGTGATCACCGGCGGCGTCGGCAGCACGGGCACGACCGGGCCGGTCGACGCCGGGGGCGGCGCGTCCGCGCTGCCGCCGCATGCGGCGAGGACGACGCCGACGAGAAGCGCGGCGACGGCAGGAAGGACCGCGCGCAGGCGGACGGAGAGCGAAGGCATGAAGAGCGAGCGGGCAGTCATGGCAGCGGTCCGGTCAGAACGAGAACTGCGCGGCGACGCCGAGCATGCGAAGCGAGCCATTCCTGGTGTAGACCTTGAAACGGCTGACGTCGTAGTCGACGCCGAGTCGCACCGACGGCGTGATCGCGTAGCCGATGCCGAGGCCGGCGAGCGGCTGGACCGTCGACTTCGAGACGTCTGGAAGGAGCGCGTTGGCGTATTGGAAGCGCGTGCGCATGCTGGCCGCGCCGAAGCGGGCGACGGCGCTCCAGCCCGGCGCGAAGTCCCAGCGATAGCCGGCGCTGAGGCCGAGGCCATCGACGCGAAACGTGCCGCCGAACTCGCCACCGCCCGGAATCGGATCGCCGCCCTGGAAGCGGCCGGCGCTGAAGTAGGCCAGTTGCGCGTCCCAGGCGTCGGCGAAACGCCACGCGCCGGTCACCTTGAAGTGGCTGCTCGAGCGGTCGCAGGGAAACGAGGCGACGCAGTCGACGCGGCCGCGATCGACGCCACCACCGACGCCGACGCTGAAGCCCTGCGAGTTCGCAGCGCCTGTGGCTGCCACTGCGGCGAGGGCAAAGGCCAGGCGCGCGGCGAGGCGTCGGAGCGGAGGACAAACGAGGTGTGGCATGCGGGCTCCTGGGCAGTCGACGTCGAGGCGCGACCCTGCGGCGCACGCCTCCCTGCTCACTGGAACGCGGTGGCGCCGCCAAACCTGCCACGCGCCGCGACGGAAGTTCAGCTCCCCCACCGTCCGCGGGGGTCGGGTCGGTTGTGGTGCGTCAGGTCGCGGCGGGAAGCGCCGCCAGCTCCGCGGCGTCGGCCTGCCGTGCCGCCATGCCGTCGACCTGGCCGGCCTCCCAGACCGAGAGTGCCTCACGCCAGCGGAGCGCCGCCTCGGCCGGCTCGCCGGCGGCGAGATGGCAGCGCGCCGCCTCGACCAGCGCCAGTCCGTGCTCGAGGCCGGGACAGTCGCCGCCTTGCGCCGCGGCGAGCGCAAGCTGCACCGTCGCGACCGATTCGGCCGGCCGGCCCGTCGCGCGCAGCGCCATCGCCCGGGCGTGCAACAGACGCAGCCTGTACTGTCCCTGGGCAGCGCTCGACTCCGCGGTGCTCGCGCCGGCGGTGGCGGCGAGCACCTCGTCGTAGCGGCCGGCGAGGGCCAGCGCCAGCGCGCGCAGCGACGCGCGGTTGAGGGTCTGCCATTCGCCCTCGTCGCCGAGCGGCCGCGCGATGTCGTCAGCGTGGTCGAAGCAGGCCAGCGCTGCCGCGCCGTCGCCCTGCATGACGGCGGCGCGCCCGCGCCAGGTGTGCGCGCCCGCGGCCTCGTGGGTCCGGCCGCCGGTGAGCCGGTCGAGCAGTGCCGCGCCCTGCGCGAACAGGTCGCTCGCCTCGTCGAGCTGGCCCGATAACAGCAGCGCCTTGGCGAGGAAGACCATGGCCTCGCGCACACGCACCGTCTCCTCGACGTCGAGGGCGCGCTGGTCCGCGAGCACCTGGCGCAGCAGCGCCACCGCCTCGCGCGGGCGCTGGTTCGACGCCATCGCATCGGCCTGGCCGCGCTCGATGCCGAGCAGCATTCGGTGCGGCCGCTGCGTGCCGTAGGCCGCGCGAGCGAGGACGAGCGCCGGACCCATCGCCTCCAGGCCCTCGCGCTTGCGGCCGAAGTGGATCAGCGTGTTCGACAGCGCCACGCGCGTCGACAAGGCATCGTCGCTGGCCTCGCCGAGCACCCGGGTCGCGACCTCGAGCGC
>CAJDUN010000037.1_pt1 | contig 18755 bp, 16 predicted proteins | sample 7390741 | NCBI WGS metagenome assembly CAJDUN01 (sample SAMEA7055660, study PRJEB34461) | soil metagenome | biome: terrestrial ecosystem; feature: Peninsula; material: soil | place: Antarctica | collected 2016 | reverse complement strand
AGGCCTTCTACGCGGCCGCCTGCGATCCGGCGCGCTCGTGCGTCGTCGAGGCGTGCGCCGGCTCGGGCAAGACGTGGATGCTGGTCTCGCGCATGCTGCGTGCGCTCCTCGACGGCGCGGCGCCGCACGAGATCCTGGCGATCACCTTCACGCGCGCCGCGGCCGGCGAGATGCGCGATCGGCTCGATCACTGGCTGGCCGGGTTCTCCACCGCGCGCTCGACCCACGCACAGCGCGTGCAGGCGCTCGTCGAGCGCGGCGTCGACCCGGCGCGGGCGGAAGCGCTCGCGCCCGAACTCGGCTCGCTCCAGGAACGCGTGCTCGCGGCCGGCCGGCCGGTGGAGATCCGCACCTTCCACGGCTGGTTCGCGCAGCTCCTGAGGTCGGCGCCGCTCGCGCTGCTCGACCGCCTCGGCGTGCAGGCCGATGTCGAGCTGGTCGAGGACTGGCGCGAGCATCGCGGCGCCGTTCACCGTGCCTTCCATGCCGAGCTCCTGCGCGACGCCGCCTTGCGCGCCGATCACGCCGCGGTCACGGCAGCGCGCGGCCGCCACCAGCTGCGTGTGTGGCTCGACGTCGTCTGGGACCGGCGCGTCGAGTTCGAACTGGCGGACGAGGCCGGCGTGCTCGCGACGAGCGTCGAGCGCGCCGAAGACCTGTGGCCCGAGCTCGCGGCCTACGCCCATCCCTGCGAGGTGATCGCGACCGCGGCATGGAGCGAGCGCCTGCGCGACGCGGCGCGCGAGCTCGCGTCGGCGCGCGGCAAGCTCGCCCGTGAAGCGGCCGACAAGCTCGTCGACTCCATCGAGCTGGCGCCGCGCGAGCGTTTCGCCGCCGTTTGGTCCGCTCTGTTCACCAACGACGACACGCCGCGCGCGCTGGCCAACGGCCTGCCGCTCGCCCAGGAGGCGCAGGCCGCGCTCGAGCATCTGGCTTCCCAGATCCACCAGCACGAGTCGCGCGAGGAGCACCTGCGCATGGTGCGACTCGGCCGCGCGCTGCTCGCCGCGCTCGCTGACTACAAGCGCACGCAGGGGCTGGGCGACATGGCCGACCTCGAGCGAGTGGCGCTCGCGCTGCTGCGCGACGGCGAGCTGTCGGGCTGGGTCCAGGAGCGCCTCGATGCGCGCGTTGCGCATCTGCTCGTCGACGAGTTCCAGGACACCAGCCCGCTGCAGTGGCATGCGTTGCACGGCTGGCTCTCGGGCTACGCCGGCGCCGGCGGCGGCGCGAGCGGCCAGCGGCCGCCGGGCGTGTTCATCGTTGGCGATCCGAAGCAGAGCATCTATCGATTCCGTCGCGCCGAGCCGCGCGTGTTCGAGGCCGCGACGGCCTTCGTGCGCGAAGGCCTCGGCGGCAGCGTCCTCGCCTGCGATCACACGCGCCGCAATGCACCGAAGGTGATCGAGGCGGTCAACGGCGTCTTCCTCGCCGCGACCGACGTGTTCTCGGGTTTTCGCCGGCACACGACCGAGATCGGCGCCGACGCCACCAGCGAGGTCTCGACGCTGGCACGGATCGACCGCCCGCCGCGGGCGCCTTCGCGCTCGGGCAGCGATGCGGCGCCGCTCGTCTGGCGCGACAGCCTGACCACGCCGCGCCTGGTCGTCGACGAGGTCCTGCGCGAGAAGGAGGCCGAAGCGGTCGCGGAAGCAGTGGCGGCGCAGATCGCTGCCGGCACGCGCGCCGACGAGATCTACGTGCTCTGCCGCAAGCGCCAGTCGCTGCGCCTCGTCGCCTCGGCGCTCGAGCGTCGCCACGTCGGCCACTCGGCGGTGGAGGACGCGATGCTGGCCGAGACCACCGAGGCGCAGGACCTGATCGCGCTCCTCGACGCGCTCGTCTCGACCGGCCACGACCTCTCGCTCGCGCGGGCGCTGCGAAGTCCGCTCTTCGGCGCCTCCGATCTCGATCTGCTCGCGATCCGCGAGCGCGCCGCCGAGGGCGCGAGCTGGTGGCGCGCGCTGCGCGAGCTCGAAGCGCCGAGTGCCGCACTCGAGCGTGCGCGCGGACTGCTCGGGCGCTGGCATGCGCTCGTCGCGGCCTTGCCGCCGCACGACCTCCTCGATCGCATCGTCGTCGAGGCCGACGCCCATGCGCGCTACGCGGCCGCGGTGCCGCCGGAGCAGCGCGCGTTCGCGCTCGACGCGATCGACGCCGTGCTCGCCCAGTCGCTCTATCTCGACGGCGGACGCTACGCCACGCCGTATGCCTTCGTGCGGGCCTTGAAGAAGCGGGCGGTGAAGGCGGCACTGCCGGTGCGCGCCTCGACCGTGCGCCTGCTCACCATCCACGGTGCGAAGGGTCTGGAGGCCGACAGGCAGCAGCTCTCGCAGGTCTACAACACGTACCTGGCCGCAACGGCGGCGCTCAACCGGATCTTCGACGTGATGGACACCGAGCCCGAACGCCAGAACCCGCCGATGACGACGCTGCTCGTCGAGTGGCCGGTCGAGGCCGACCGGCCGACGCGCTGCGCCTTCGTCTACAACGAGAACCGCTGTCCGCCCTCGCTGCGCACCGCGCTCGACGAGGAGATGCGCGCGCGGGAGCGTGAAGAGCTGAACAGCCTCTACGTGGCGATGTCGCGGGCGAAGCGCCGCCTCGTCTTCAGCGCCACCGAGCCCTTCCAGGCACCGGTCGGGCCGACGTGGTGGAGCCGGGTCGGCGCCGTCGCGCAGGCCCTCGCCGTGCCGGGGCAGGCCGATCTCTTTCACGGCAGCTCGGGTGCCGCAGCGGCCGTGCCGGCGACGGGCGACGTCTTCATCGCGACGCTTCCCGAGTGGCATCGGACGACGAGCGGCGCCGGCGCGGCGGTCTCGCCGCCAGCGGATGCATCGGCGACCGCGCGCCTGGGCCGCGCGATCCATCGTGCGCTGGAGTGGATCGTCGCCGACGCCGAGACCGACCGCGACGAAGCCGCCGACGCCGCGGCGCGCGAGTTCGGCGCTCCGGCCGCGGCGGTTCGCCGCGGCGTCGCCGACATCGTCGACCATCCCGACGGCGCCCGCTTCTTTCGCGGCGCGCAGATCCGCTGGAGCGGCAACGAGGTGTCGGTGAGCGACGAGGGCGCGGTCCTGCGCATCGACCGCCTCGTGCTCGTCGACGAGGCGAGCGGCCCGGTCTGGTGGGTGCTCGACTACAAGCTGAGCCACGCGCCCGAGCAGCTGGCGCCCTACCGCGAGCAGCTGCTGCGCTACCGCGCTGCGATCGCCCGTGCCCAGCCCGGCGAGGTCGTGCGCTCGGCGTTCGTCGCGGGCGACGGGCGGATCGTCGAAATCGCATAGGGCTGCCGGCAGAGAACTCTGCACGGCGAGAAGGCCGGCTTTGGCGGCGTTTCTCGCCGCTTGGGCGGGGCGTCCGCTAGGCTCCAATCAGGCAACTTCGTCTGTCGCGATGCCGCTCGCTGTCGCCCCTGCTGTCCGTTCCTCGTCGCCGATGCGCGCCTTCGGCCGCTTCACGCTCCAGCGTCTCCTGGGCAAGAGCGACGCGACGATGACCTGGCTCGCCACCGACAACGCGACCTCGACCGAGGCGATGCTCTCGATGCCGCGCATGTCGCCGATCGGCGCGGGCGGCCTCGGGCACTGGCTCCATGCGGCACGGCGCGCGGCCCGGCTCGATCATCCGAACCTCGCGCCGGTCGCCGAGTTCGGCGTCCACGAGCACTGGCCCTTCATCGCCGTCGACCGCCGCGCCGGCGAGACGCTGGGCGAGTGGCTGGCCCAGCATCCGTCGCCAACGAACGAGGACGCGGCCGCCTGGATTGCCGGCGTCCTGCGTGGCCTGGCCTACGCCCACGAGGCCGGTGTCTCGCACCTCGACCTGCAGCTGCACAACATCCTCGTCGACGAGCGCGGCCAGGCCGCCGTGATGGCGCTCGGGGCCGCGCTCGACGCCGGCGAGGAGGCGGTCGAGCCGCGCCGCGCCGAAAGCCGCACGATGCCGCTCGAGCCCAGCGCGCTGCGCCTGCAGCGCGTCTCGGCCGAGCGCGACGTGCTCGCCTGCGGCATCGTCCTGCATCGCCTGCTCGCGGGCGCGCCGGCGCTCGGCATCAGCGACGTCGCCCACGCGATCGACGCGATGGCGCCGATCGGGCGCGAGTTCGTCCGTCTGCCGTGGACGACGCCGCACCCTATTCCCGAGCCGCTGCGCGCGATCGCCAACCGCAGCACGGCCAGCCAGATGCGCCTGCGCTACCGCGGCGCGCGCACCTTCCTCGGCGCGATCGACGGCTGGCGCGAGTCGGCGCAGGGGTCGGGCGGCCCGGTGGCGCTGCTGCTCGATCGCCTGTACACGGTCGGCCACCTGCCGGCGCTGCCGGGTCTGGCCGCGCGCGTCCAGCGCGTCACCGCGCGGGAGAGCCAGCGCACCGACGAGATCGCGCGCTACCTGCTGCCCGACCTGGCGCTGTCGTTCGAGCTGCTGAAGACGCTCAACTCGGTCCAGGTGCAGGGGACGCAGATCCCCGGCAACGGGCCGGTGCTGACGTTGCGCCGAGTCGTCGCGCTGATCGGCGTCAACGGCGTGCGAGAAGCCGCCAACAGCCTGCGCACCTGGCCGGGTCCGCTCGATGCCCGCGGCGCTGCTGCGCTGCGCGTCACCATCGACCAGGTGCGCCTGGCCGGCCATGTCGCGCAGGCGCTCCGGCCAGCCGGCTATGACGCTGAGGTCGTCTACCTGATCGCCGTGCTGCAGAACCTCGGCCGGCTGCTCCTCGGCTATCACTTCGCCGACGAGGCCGAGCAGATCCGCCAGCTGATGCAGCCGGTCGCCGCGAGCCGGGGCGAGGGCGACGCCGTCGTGGCCGAGCAGCCCGGGCTCAGCGAGGAGCTCGCCGCGTTCGCGGTGCTCGGTGTCGAGGTCGACGCCTTCGGACATGCCGCCGGCAAGCAGTGGGGGCTCGGCGACGACATCCTGCACATGACCCGGCGTCTGCCGCCGCAAGCGCCGGTACGCAAGCCCGACGGCGACGGCGAGTTGCTGCGCATGCTCGGCAGCGCCGCCAACGAGATCGTCGAGGCGCTCGATCTTCCCGCCGCCAAGGTGACGGTCGGCCTGAGCCGGATCGTCACGCGCTACGCGAAGGTGCTGCGGATCAACACCCGCATCCTGCACGAGGCGGTGCAGGAAGCGCGCAACATGCTCAAGAACGTCAGCCGGGTGCCGTCGGCGGCGAGCGCGCGCGCGGAAGCGATCGCGCCCGCCGAAGCCGTCGCCGACAAGGCCGCGCCGCCGACTTCGGCCTGAGCGAGCCACCGACGCGCAGCGAGACGGCATCGAGTCCGACAGCGCTCGCCCGTGCGCGATGGCATGCTGCGCCGATCAAGGACTCGGCACACCACTGTCATGGCACGACCGGAAGAAGAGCGCTACACCGATCTCCTGCGTCACCTCGCCGCGCCGTCGGTGATCGACCCGACCGGGCTGGCGGAGTCGCTGCGCGAGGTCGTGCGACTGCATTCGATGGGACACGTCACGCCGGACCAGCTTCAGCACGCGCGCGACGCTTATGCCGCGACGATCGAGCGTGAGCCGCGACAAGGCGCGCCGCGATCGCCGGAAACCCGCGCCGAAGCGCGTTAGACGTGGCTGGCGCGCCGGTCAGGCGCCGCCTTCGTGACGTGTCCTGGCGCCCTCGTGCGTCGCATCGGCTGCCTGGGCGAGCCGCTCGAGCTCGGCCCGATGCCTGGCTTTCGACGACGCCTGGCGCACCTTGGCCACGACGGCCCAGACGGCGAGCGCCAGTACCAGCCACAGCCACCAGGGCGCTCCGAGGAATGTATACGCCTGCATGTCGAGGAGAGGATAAGGTGACGAGCCTGACCCCGGCACTGGTCGCAACGGTTAGGGCTGCTTCGTTCCCGACCTGACCCGGTTGGCCGCGCTTCCATGCGGGGAGGCCCGTCAGTGTCGATTCTAGGCGGCCGGTCCTTTCCGACCGGAACGAAGGGCGTCAGGCGCGAACGCCGAGCTCGTCGCCTTCGTATTCGACGCCGAGCGGCTCGATCACCAGGCGCTTCGGCCCACTCTCGACCGAGCCGGCGACCCAGGCGTCGACGCCGCTCTTCCTGGCGATCGCAGCCGCACGCTCGGCGTCGGCGTGGTCGACGAAGAGCGCGAAGCCGGCACCCATGTTGAACGTGCCGTAGGCCTCGCGGTCGTCGAGCCCGGCTTCGGACTGGATGAACGAGAGCACCGCGGGCACCTCGGGCAGGACGTCGATGCGGTAGGTGAACTCGGACCGGTGGCGCATGAGCTTGCGCCAGCCGTGACCGGTGATGTTGACGGCGTAGTGCACGCGCACGCCCGCTCGGGCGAGCGCTTCGGTGATCGGCGAATAGAGCACCGTCGGCTCGAGCAGCGCCTCGCCGTAGCTGATCGGCACCGCGCTCGACGTCAGCGGCGTGAGGTAGCCGCGCGGCAGGCGCGTCGCGAGCTGGCGTGCCAGGCTGAGGCCGTTGGCGTGGATCCCGCTCGAGGCGAGCAGGACGATGGCATTGCCCGGCGCGAGGCGCTCGCCGAGCGAGAGGCGCTCCTTCGGGCTGACGATGCCGGTGCAGGCGGCGGCGAGATCGACCCGGCCCGCCTCGACGATGCCGGCCAGCGCCGGCGTCTCGCCGCCGCCCCAGGTGATGCCGCAGTGGTCGCAGGCGCGCTTCCAGCCCGCCACGAGCTGGCGCGAGCGCTCGGCGTCGTCGAACCAGGCCGAGCCGCCCGCGGCCCAGTAGGCCTGGACGACGACCGGCGTCGCGCCGACCGTGATGACGTCGTTGACCGCCATCGCGATCGTGTCCTGCGCGACTGCGGCGTACGCGCTGGTGCCGGTGAGCTGCGCCATCTCGTCGGCGACCAGCGCCTTCGAGCCGAGGCACTCGACGATGCTCGCGAGATAGAACGGGCCGACGTCGATGACGTACGCCGACTCGCCGCGCGAGGCCTCGACCTCGCTGAAGCCGTGGCCGTCGAGATGGACGGCGGTCGCGGCCGCGGCCTTCTGGGCGGCGATCTTGAGCGGGTCGATGCGCTCGTAGTCGACCCCCGACGCGCCGTAGGTGAGCGGCGCGGGGACGGTCGGAGCGTTCGATGCGTCTGTGGCCACGGCGGCTCGCATTATCCCGCAGCACCGGTGCGACGAAGGGCGGCCCGTAGAATCGTTCGGATGTCCTCCATGGTGCTCGCGCGCAAGTACCGGCCGCGCAATTTCGAGACGCTGGTGGGGCAGGCGCACGTCGTCCAGGCGCTCGCCAACGCACTCACGCAGCAGCGCCTGCACCACGCCTATCTCTTCACCGGCACGCGCGGCGTCGGCAAGACGACGATCGCGCGCATCCTCGCCAAATCGCTCAACTGCACCGGCGCCGATGGCCAGGGCGGCATCACCGCGCATCCGTGCGGCGTGTGCGCCGCGTGCCGAGAGATCGACGCCGGCCGCTTCGTCGACTATGTCGAGCTCGATGCGGCCTCGAACCGCGGCGTCGAGGAGATCACGCGGCTGCTCGACCAGTCGGTCTACAAGCCGGTCGCGGGCCGCTTCAAGGTCTACCTGATCGACGAAGTCCACATGCTCTCGTCGCACGCGTTCAACGCGATGCTGAAGACGCTCGAGGAGCCGCCCGACTACCTGAAGTTCATCCTTGCCACGACCGATCCGCAGAAGGTGCCGGCGACGGTGCTGTCCCGCTGCCTGCAGTTCAACCTGCGGCCGATGGCGGGAGCGACGATCGTCGAGCACATGACGTCCATCCTCGCCAGCGAAGGCGTCGCCGCCGAGCCGGCGGCGCTGAAGCTGATCGCGCGAGCCGCGCGCGGCTCGATGCGCGACGCGCAGTCGCTCACCGACCAGGCGATCGCCTACGGCAGCGGTCGTGTCGACGAAGCCGGCGTGCGCCAGATGCTGGGCGCGGTCGATCGCAGCCATGCGATCCGCGCCATCGAGGCGACCGCGGCGCGCGACGGCGCCGGGCTGATCGCGGCCGTCGACGGCCTGCGCGAGCTCGGCCTGTCGGCGCCCGGCGCGCTCGAGGAGATGGCGGCGCTTTTGCAGGAGATGGCGGTCGCGCAGGCGATGCCGGACTCGGTCGATGCGGGTGACGCCGACGGCGCGGTCGTCGCGCGCCTGGCCGTGCTGCTGCCCGCCGACGAGACGCAGCTGCTCTACAGCATCGCCCTCGCGGGCCGGGCCGAGTTGGCGCTCGCGCCCGATGAATACAGCGGCCTGGTGATGGTGCTGCTGCGGATGCTGGCGTTCGCGCCGGCGGACGATCGTGCGACGGCTCCGACGACGCCCACGCCGACCGCTGCAGCGGTGCCGTCGGCTCGTCCCGTGAGCCGGCCCGTCGTCGAGCCGGTGGCGCAGGCCCGCCCGGCGAGCGAAGCGCCGAAGGCCGCGTCGACGTCGCCGGCCGCGCCGATCGAATCGACCGATGCCGCCCGCAGCGATGGCGTCGTCGTGGCCGATGGCTGGACTGCGCTGGTCCGGCGTCTCGCCGAAGCTGGCGCGATCTCGGCGATGGTGCGCGAGCTCGCGATGCAGGCGCAGGGGTTCGCGCGGGTCGAGAGCGCGGCGGCGCAGGTCTGGCACCTTCGCGTCGAGCGCGAGAACCTGCGCGCGCCGGCGCTGCGCGAGCGCTTGCAGGCGGCGGCGACACAGCTGGAGGGTCGCGAGGTGCGCCTCGAGATCGAGGCCGGTGCGGTCGACGACACACCGGCGCTGCGCGATTCCGCCGAGCGCGATCGCCGCCAGGCCGAGGCCGAGCGCGTGATCCACGACGACCCGCTCGTCCAGGCCCTGATGGCGCAGTACAAGACGGCGCGCATCGTTCCGGGCTCGGTCAAGCCCCATTAGTTCATCGGCCGCGGCCGCGTTTCACGAGGAGCAGACGACATGATGAAGGGCCAACTTGCCGGCTTGATGAAGCAGGCGCAGGCGATGCAGGACAACCTGAAGAAGGCGCAGGAAGAGCTTGCGACGATCGAGGTCGAGGGCCAGTCGGGTGCCGGCCTCGTCAAGGTGACGATGACCTGCAAGCACGACGTCAAGCGCGTCGCCATCGACCCGAGCCTGCTCGGCGAGGACAAGGACATGCTCGAGGACCTGGTCGCGGCCGCGTTCAACGACGGCGTGCGCCGCGCCGAGGAGGTGAGCCAGGAGAAGATGGGCAAGCTCACCGCCGGCATACCGATGCCGCCCGGCATGAAGCTGCCGTTCTGATGGCTTGCAGCTCGCGTGGCCGCTGAGCCTTCACTCGAAGGACTGGTCGAAGCACTGCGCCGCCTGCCCGGGGTCGGCGTCAAGTCGGCGCAGCGCATGGCCTGGCACCTGCTCCAGCACGACCGCGACGGCGCGCGCCGCATCGCCGACGCCTTGCAGGCTGCGGTCGCACGCGTTCGTCATTGCGAGCGCTGCCACACCTTCACCGAAGCCGAGGTGTGCAGCATCTGCCTCGACGCCTCGCGCGACGCGCGCCAGCTCGCCGTCGTCGAGACGCCGGCCGACCAGGCCGCGTTGGAGCGCACCGGCAGCTATCGCGGCCTCTACTTCGTGCTGATGGGCCGGCTCAGCCCGCTCGACGGCGTCGGCCCGTCAGAGATCGGCGCGCGCCAGCTCCTCGATCGCGCCACCGACGGTCGCGTCGAGGAAGTGATCCTCGCGACCAACTTCACCGCCGAAGGCGAGGCGACGGCGCACGTGCTCGCCGAGGCACTCCAGTCGCGCGGCGTGCGCGTCACTCGGCTCGCGCGCGGCGTGCCGATCGGCAGCGAGCTCGAGTACGTCGACCTCGGCACGATCGCGCACGCCTTCGTCGACCGGCGCTGAGCGCACGGCTTCAGTGCGGCACGCCCCCTCGGCCTCAGTTCCTGGCGAGGCGAACGTGCTTGTGCGTCGCGGTCTTGTTCGCGCTGCGTGCGGCCGATTTCGACGGGCCGGCGCCGTTCGAGGCGACCTTGGCTCCGCCGCGAGCGCCGTGCGCCTTGGCGGTCCGGGTCGGCGCGGACGCCGCCTTACCCTTGCCGGCTTTCGCCGCCACGTAGACCACGATCGACTGACCCGGCGTGAACCTCGACGACGCGCCCACGGAATTCCACTGCGCGACCTGCACCGCGCCGACGCGATAGCGGCGTGCCACCGACTCGACGCTGTCACGCTTGCCCGCGCGCAGCGACATCTTGCGCAGCACCGGACCCTCGGGCGTCAGCATCATGGTGGCGTTGTCGGCGACCGTGCTGGAGACGTCGGCGATGCGGGCGCTGCCGCGTGGCACCAGCAAGGTCGAGCCGGCATGGATGGTCATCCGCGCCGGGATGCGGTTGACCTCTCGGAACTGCTCCTCGCTCATGCCGACGACGTGCGCCGCCTCGACCGACTTCATCGACTTCGGCGCGACCCATGCGGTCCAGGTCGCGAGCGGCCCGCGATGCAGCGGCAGGTCGCGCACGAAGCGGTTGGCGTTGTCGTAGGGCAGGAGGATCTGCGGCGTGCCCGCGGCGAGAATCACCGGCCGGTTCATCTGCGGGTTCAGGCTCTGGAATTCGTCGATCGGGATGCCGGCGAGCTGGATCGCCAGGCCGACGTCGATGTCGTGCTCGATGGGCACGCTCAGGAAGTACGGGTGGTTCATCAGCTCCGGCAGCTTCAGCCCGAAGCTTTCCGGCTTGGCGATGATGTTCTTCACCGCCTGCAGCTTGGGCACGTAGCCCTGCGTCTCGGCTGGCATGCGCAGGCTCTGGTAGTCGGTCGGCAGACCGGCGCGCTGGTTCTTGGCGATCGCCCGCTGCACGCTGCCTTCGCCCCAGTTGTAGGCGGCCAGGGCCAGATGCCAGTCGCCGAACATGCCATAGAGCTTCTGCATGTAGTCGAGCGCGGCGCGCGTCGACGCCAGGACGTCGCGGCGGTCGTCGCGGAAAATGTTCTGCTTCAGCTCGAAGTCACGTCCCGTCGACGGGATGAACTGCCACATGCCCGAGGCGCGCGCGACCGACATCGCCTGTGGGTTGTAGGCGCTCTCGATGAAGGGCAGGAGCGCGAGCTCGGTCGGCATGCCGCGCTTGTCGAGCTCCTCGACGATGTAGAAGAGATAGCGACCGCCTCGTTCGGTCATGCGCGCGACATAGTCGGGGCGGGACGCATACCAGCGCTCGCGCTCGTGCACCAGGTCGCTGTCGAGATCGGACATCTTGAAACCGCGCCGCACCCGATCCCAGAGATCGACGCGAGCCGTGCGATCGTCGAGATTGAGGTGGATGCCGGGCCTGAGCGGATCGACAGGCACCGGGGCGGCGACCACCTCTTCTGCGGACGACGCTGCCGGCGCGCTCGGCGCCGCGGCGATCTCTGCAACGTCCGTCGCCGGCGGCGCGGGCGTCGCGACAGCGACCGTCGGGGAGGGAGGCGACACGGGCGCCGAGACGCAGCCGGCGAGGAGGAGGACGGGCAGCGCGAGCCGGAGGAGCATGCGGGCGGCTGCGCGGGGCTGCGTATCGGGTCGGGTCGTCATCGGAATTCGTTCTTCCAGGTTCTGAGCGCCGAGCCGCGGGCGCGGACGGTCTCGGCCGGCCGGGTCTCGGCGGCACGGCGGGTCACTAGAATCGCGGCCAACTGGCGGCAGCGAGCGTCGAGCGCCTCGACGACCGGCATCGACGTGCCGGGACCGACGACGATCGCGCGGGCGCCGTCATCGAACATCCAGCGGGGTCGGTTGGCGAACGCGGGCAAGGCGGTCTGGCTCATGACAGAAGGCGCGATTCTACAGTTGCCCCAGTGGCTCACGACCCCTGCAGGTCAGTACCTGCTCGCCTGGGAACAGCGCCATCTCGACCAAGCGGTCGCAGATCTGTTCGGATTTCACGCTTTGCAGCTCGGCCTGCCGACACTCGACGCGCTGCGCGCCAACCGCATGCCGCATCGCTGGGTGGCGGTCGAGTCGCCGCGCGACGACGAGCGCAGCCACGTGAGCGCGATCGCGCCGGCCGGCATCGCGCTCGACGACGATGCCGCCGCGATCGGCCAGTACGAAGCGGCCATCGCTGCGCCGTCGCTGCGCTGCCACTTCGACGCCTTGCCTTTCGATGCCGCCAGCCTCGATCTCGTCGTCCTGCCGCACACCCTCGAGCGGGCCCGCGATCCGCATCTCACGCTGCGCGAGGTCGAGCGCGTGCTCGTGCCCGAAGGCCGCGCCCTCATCGTCGGCTTCAACCCGGCGAGCCTGTGGGGCGCGCGCCAGCGCCTCGGCCGGCTGCGCCAGAGCCTGCCGTTCGCGTCGCGGGGCGAGCTTTTCCTGCCGCGCGCCGGCGAGTTCATCGGCTACCGGCGCCTGCGCGACTGGCTGCGCCTGCTGAGCTTCGAGGTCGAGGCCGGCCGCTTCGGCTGCTACGTCCCGCCCGTCACCTCGGCGCGCTGGGTCTCGCGCTTCGGCTGGATGGAGCAGGCGGGCGAGCACTGGTGGCCGGTGTTCGGCGCGCTCTACTACATCGTCGCCGTCAAGCGCGTGCGCGGCATGCGCCTGGTCGGCCTGGCGCGCAAGGACGCGCGCGTCAAGGCCGCGACCGCGCCGGCGCCGGCGACGCAGCAGGCCGGATCGACCGCGTCGCACGTCGAGACCTCCGCGACGGGGCGGTCCTGATGTGGACCGCCTACACGGACGGCGCCTGCGCGCCGACGAATCCCGGCCCGGCCGGCTGGGGCGCGGTGCTGATCGCGCCGGACGGCACGACCGAGTCGGATCACTTCGGCTTCATCGGCCTGGGCACGAACCAGATCGCCGAGCTGACGGCGGCGATCGAAGGGCTCGCGCTGGTGCCGGTCGGCGCCGAGGTCGAGCTCGTGTCGGACAGCCAGTACGTGCTCAAGGGCCTGACGGAATGGCGCGCGGGTTGGGAGCGCAAGGGCTTTCGCAACTCCAAAGGCGATCCGGTCGCCAACCTGGCGCTGTGGAAGCGACTGTTCGCGGCCGCCGACGAGCGCCGCGTGCGCGTGCGCTGGGTGCGTGGTCACAACGGCGACCGCCGTAACGAGAAGGCCGACGGCCTCGCCAACAAGGCGCTGGCGCTGAAAACGCGCAGCGACGCCTAGCGGCGCGCGCCGCTCAGGGCAGGCTGCGCTCGACCTCGAGCAGCTGGAAGCGCGCCAGCGCGAGGTTCGTCCGGTGCTTCTCCAGCACCGCGACCAGCACCAGGTCGGCATGGCGCTGCAGGGCGCGGATCAGCACGTGGCGCGCGCCGGCGGTCGTGATCACCTCGTCGATCGGATCGTGGAGCCCCATCCTGGAGGCCGCGTCGCGGTGACTGGCCAGGACGTGGGCGCAAGACGCCGCGGCGACCTCCATGTCGAGCGACTGCGGATCGCGCGTCTCGTGCGCGAGGACGAGGCCGCTCGCGGCATCGACGAGCGCGCAGCCGAGCAGGCCGTCGAGCTTGAGGAGGCTCGACAGCGCCTGGCGGCCGCGGGCAGCGTCGAGCACGCCACGGCCGGCGGACGCCGGGTCGGCCTCCGCTTCGGCGGCGACCGTGGCGGCATCGCTGACGCCGATCTCGCCGACCTTGATCGGGAAGTCCGAGGTGCCGAGCATCGGTGACACCGCTGCAGGATCCCAGCCGGGCTGCAGCTTGGCTTCGTTCCAGACGCCGAGCATGGCGTTCCAGACCGACGACGCGCCGGTCATCGGCTCGCTCACGATATGGACGTGGAGGCGCTCCGGCCAGACGACGGCGCTGACCTTGGCATTGATCCACGCCGCGTTCGGCGGCAGTTGGAAGAGCAGATGCGCGCAGCGCCATGTCGGCAGGCTGGTGGCGAGCTTGAGCGAGGCGAGCAGCGCGTCGATCGCGTGCGGCTGCATCGGGCCGATGATCACCGCCGTCATCTGGCTGCGCTCCATGAGCGCCACCGGAATCTCCGCGTTCTCCGGGCCGGGCGCGCGCACGTCGGCGTGGAAGATGCGCAGCGTGTCCTCCTGGCGGCGCACGAGCGTCGTCCGCTCGATCATCGCGAGGGTGCGCAGGGTCGTCTGTTCGCGCAGGTGCAGCCGCTCGATCGGCCGGCCCCCGGCATCGGAAAGCGCCTTCACGACCGAGGAGGCCCACACGCCCACCGGATCGAGCAGGGTGATCATCGAGGTCGCCGTCTCGAGGTCGGCGCGGGTCGAGGCGAAGTGCTCGCGAATGGCCTGCGCCGGCGAGCCGGTGACGACCAGGTCGCTGGTATGGCGGTCGATGATCTGGCCGCGGTCGTTGACCTCGGTGGCGATGCTTTCCATGATCGCGGTGGCGGCGAATCCCTGGGAGCCTCCGACCTGCGTGTCCTCGAAGTCGGCCTGCTTCGACCGGTCGTCGCGGGCGGACCGCAAATCTCCGAAGAGCGATGTCAGCATGAGAGCTCCTGGTATCGATCGGGCATCGACAGCGCTCGCGATCCCTTGTGACGGAGTCTAGGCGGCCGGTCGCGTACACGTTTTGTTACATCGACGTGCGGCAGGGCGCGGCCGATGGTCGGCGACGGCGTTAGAGGTGCGTTAGAGGTGCGTTAGAGGCGCTTCAACCGACCGTTGCCGACGATGGTCGAACTCGGCGTCACGTCGCCTCGATAGAGCACGTCGCCACTGCCGGCGATGGTCGCGCCGAGCGAGGTCCGGGCGTGGACACGGGCGGTGCCGCTGCCGGCGACGGCGACCGAGACGTCGCCGGCGACGAGGCGGTCGAGATCGCAGCGGCCGCTGCCGGCGACGCTCACCGAGAGCGAGCGGGCGCGCCCGTCGGCGGCGATGCGGCCGCTGCCGCCGACCGAGACCTCGAGCGTCGTCGCCACCTCGAGTGCAGGCAGGCGCATCTCGCCCGAACCACCGACGGCGGCGGCGAGCTTGCCGAGGTGCAGCCTCTGGCCGGTGATCGTGCCCGAGCTGCCGAGGGCCAGCGACTCGAGCCTCACGAAGTCGACGGTGACGACGACGGGCGTGCGCGGCTCGACCCGCGTCTCGCGCGGCACCTGGATCGATTGCGACCGCCTGCGGACCGGAGCACCTGCGCTGCGTGACGACGCGACGGATCGGCGCGTCGCGTCGTGGTCGCTCAGCTCTCGCGCATCGAGACCGCGCGCAGGAAGCGGGTCGGCGTCGCGCCGACGGAGCGGCGGACCATCGCCGCGAACGCGCTCGGACTGGCGTAGCCGAGCTGGGCGGCGATGCTCGCCATCGGCACCTTGCGCGCGGCGAGCGGCACGGCGCGGGCGAGCAGCACCTGCTGGCGCCATTGCACGAACGACGTGCCGAGCTCGCTGCGAAAGAGCCGCGTCATGGTCCGTGCACTCGCGCCGGTGTCCGCGGCCCAGGCGGCCAGGGTCGGGTGCCTCGACGGCTCCTCGATCACCGCCGCGCACAGGCGCCGCAGGCGCTTCTCGCGCGGCAGATCGACGCCGAGACGCACCGGCGCGGCGCGACACAGCTCGTCGAGGAGCAGGCCGGCGATCCGGCTCTCGCGCGTCAGCGCGTCGCGAGCGCGCGGCGCACCGTCGCCGTCGGGATGCGGGTCGAGTTCCTGCGACAGGGCGAGCAGGAGCGGCGAGACCTCGAGGACGCGGCACTGGCGCCAGCCGTCAGATCTGGTGACCGATCGCTCCGGCCCGCAGCGCCCGCCCGCCTGGTGCAGGTAGAGCGTGAGCAGCTCGGCGTCCTCGATCACCGTGACGGCGTGCTCGACGCCGGGCGGGACCCAGACCGCGCGCGACGGCGGCACGATGTAGCTCGCGTCGGGCGACGTGACGCGGATGACGCCGGTCGTCGAGAGCGCGACCTGCCCCCAGGGATGCGAATGCGGCACGACGCGCGTGTCGGCGCGCAGCCGCTGCTGCTTCGCTCGCACCAGGCGTCGGGCTGTCGGCATGAAGAGGTCCGGCGTGAGTGGATCGATGGGCGGGCGGCGGGGCTCGGAATGCATTGGCGTGATCTCGACAGGAATTGACGCCCTATCGGCAACGCGACGGGCTACCCGAGTTTACGATCACGCTTGCTTCTTCGCCGATTCGCGCACGCCTGCATGGACGCTTCTCTCGCCGCTTCGCCACCTCCCGCACGCGCCGACGCCAAGGTCATGGGCCTGGTCGGGCTGGCCCATTGCATCAGCCACTTCAGCCAGCTGCTGCTGCCGCCGCTCTTCTTCCTCCTGAAAGACGCGTTCCATGTGAGCTTCGCCGAGCTCGGCTTCGTGCTCACGGTGTTCTTCGTCGTCTCGTGCGGCGTGCAGGCGCTCTCCGGCTTCATCGTCGACCGCGTCGGTCCGCGCCCGGTCCTCTTCGGCGGGCTCGTGCTCCTCGCCATCGCGGCCTTCGGCTACGCCGCGAGCACGAGCTACGGGATGCTGATCGGGTTCGCGGTCGTCGCCGGTCTCGGCAACGGTGTCTTCCATCCGGTCGACTACACGCTCCTCAATCGCAAGATCCACTCGACCCGGCTCGGCCACGCCTTCGCCGTCCACGGCATCACCGGCAGCCTCGGCTGGGCGCTGGCGCCGGCGATGATGGGGACGATCGCCCTGGCCTCGTCGTGGCGCGTCGCGCTCGCCTCGGGCGGCGCGCTGATCGTGGCCGTCATCGTCGCGCTCTGGTTCGGTCGCTCGCATCTCGGTCTCGAGGCGGCGAGTGCCGTCGCCGGCAAGCCGCACTCGGGCAAGGCCCCGACCGCCGCCAGCAGCTTCGGCTTCCTCGCGATTCCGGCCGTGTGGATGTGCTTCGGCTTCTTCTTCTTCTACGCCGTCGTCATCAGCGGCATCCAGACCTTCGCGCCCGAAGCGGCGCGCCAGCTGCACGACGTGCCGATCGCCTGGGCCGCGATGTGCCTCACTTTCTACATGGTCGCGAGCGCCGGCGGCATGGTGCTCGGCGGCTTCCTCGCGACCGATCCGACGCGCTGCGAGAAGATCGTCGGCACCGGCTTCGGCATCGCCGCGATGCTGGCGCTCGTCGTCGCGTTCGCGCCGCTGGCGCCGATGGCGGTCCCCGTGTTGTTCGCGCTGATGGGCGTCGCCTCGGGCATCGCCGGCCCGTCACGCGACCTCATCGTCAAGCGCGCCGCACCGCCGAATGCGACCGGCCGGGTCTACGGTGTCGTCTACTCCGGCCTCGACATCGGCCAGGCGTTCGCACCGCTCGTCTTCGGCCCGCTGATGGACATGCACCGCCCGTCCGATGTCTGGCTCGGCATCGCGATCGTCCAGGCGATCCTGATCACCACCGCGTTCAACGTCCACCGCGCGCGTCGCACGGTGCTCACGCCCGCCACGGCCTGATCGCTCGCAGGCTCGGCGCTCAGACGACCGTGCGGTGCCTCGCGATGCAGGTCGCGAGCACCTCGTCTTCCGGGCGCTTCCACCAGTCCTGGTTCGAGAAGATCTCGACCTCGCTGTAGCCCGCGAAGCCCGCGTCTTCGACCCAGCCGCGGATCCGCGGGATGTCGATCACGCCGTCGCCCATCATGCCGCGGTCGTTGAGCAGGTCCTTCGTCGGCACGAGCCAGTCGCAGACGTGCAGTGCGTGCAGGCGATCGCGTCCGGCGCGCGTGATCTGCGCCTCGAGCTTCGGGTCCCACCAGACGTGATAGACGTCGACGGCCACCCCGAGTGGAGCGAGCGGGGCGAGCGCGTCGTTGGAGGAAGACGAGGCCGGCCGCGGATCGATCGCGTCGCACAGGTCGAGCGCCTGCTCGATCGTGTTGACGCAGGCGCGGTCGGCGGCATACATCGGATGCAGCGGCTCGATGGCGAGCGGCATGCCGGCGCTCTTCGCGTACTCGAGTGTCGCGGCGATGCCGTCGTGGACGTCTCGGCGCGCGGCGAACAGGTCTTTCGTCTGCGGCGTGCCGGCGAGCGCCCCGGGCAGGCTGCCGACGACGAGGACGAGGCAGGTCGCATCGAGCGTCTTCGCCTCGTCGATGGCGCGCCGGTTGTCGTCGAGGGCGAGGCGGCGGCCAGCCGCGTCCATCGCCGGGAACATGCCGCCGCGGCAGTAGCCCGACAGTTGCAGGCCGCGCTCGCGCACGAGCGCTGCGGTGCGATCGAGGCCGATCGCCGTCACCTGATCGCGCCAGGGCGAGATCGCGCGGATGCCATGGCGGGCGCAGACGTCGAGGATGCGGTCGAGCGGCCCGGCGCCGCGCAGGGTCGCGGTGTTGATCGAGAGCCAGCGGTGATCGGCGGAGAAGTCGCGCATGGTCGATCGGCCCGAAGGCTCAGCCATCGACGCCGTGCAGCGCGAGCAAATGCTTCATCCGCTGTGTTGCCAGCTCGGGCTGCTCGAGCAGGTTCGCGCCGTCGGCGAGGCGGAACAGCTCGGCGAAGTGGACGATCGATCGCGCGCTCTGCTGGCCACCGACCATCGTGAAGTGCGACTGGTGGCCGTTGAGCCAGGCGAGCACGACGATGCCGGTCTTGTAGAAGCGCGTCGGCGCCTGGAAGATGTGGCGCGACAGCGGCACCGTCGGCGCGAGGATGGCGTGGAAGCGCTCGGTGTCGCCGGCGCCGAGCGCTGCGAGGGCGGCGCTGGCAGCCGGCGCGATCGCGTCGAAGATGCCGAGCAGGGCGTCGCTCTTGCCATGCTCGGGCGCGCTGCCCGCGCCGTCGCCGGCGATCAGCTCGGCGTAGTTGAAGTCGTCGCCCGTGTACATGCGAACGCCCGGCGGCAGACGACGGCGCATCGCGATCTCGCGATCCTTGTCGAGGAGCGAGATCTTGATGCCGTCGACCTTGCCCGGGTTGGCGGCGATGACGCCGAG
>CAJDUN010000032.1_pt1 | contig 18767 bp, 17 predicted proteins | sample 7390741 | NCBI WGS metagenome assembly CAJDUN01 (sample SAMEA7055660, study PRJEB34461) | soil metagenome | biome: terrestrial ecosystem; feature: Peninsula; material: soil | place: Antarctica | collected 2016 | reverse complement strand
GATCGCCGATCATGCGCAGGAGCTTCTTTCTCGCGTCCTTGATGCCGCCGTGGTAGTCGACGACGATCTCGCGGACCGGGTCGTAGTACATCGCGTTGATCGTGAAGTCGCGCCGCGCCGCGTCCTCGACCTGCAGCCCCCAGACGTTGTCGCGCAGCACGCGGCCGTTGGCGTCGACGACGTGGCTCTTGCCGGCGAGCGCACTCCTCGAGGTCTTTTCGTTGCCCTCGACCTGCTCGGCCCCCGCGGCATCGAGAAAGGCACGGAACGTCGAGACCTCGACCACCTCGCTCAAGCCCCGATCCTGGCGGCCGCGTCCGAACACGACGTGGACGATGCGAAAACGCCGCCCGACGATGAAAGCGCGGCGGAACAGCGTCTTGACCTGCTCGGGCGTCGCATTGGTCGCGACATCGAAGTCCTTGGGTCGTCGGCCGACCAGCAGGTCGCGCACCGCGCCGCCAACGATGTAGGCCTCGTAGCCCGCCTCGATGAGGGCGGAGACGACCTTGGCGGCGCGCTCGTCGACGAGCTTGGGGTCGATCCCGTGCTCCGATTTCGGCACCTCGACGCGCTTGCCGCGCACCGCGCCGCCGCCGGTATCGCCCGACTTGCCCAGGAGCTTGGAGATGAACTGCTTGATCATGCGAAGAGTGTGAGGATGCGCCAGCCGCGCTCGCGCGCGACAGCCTCGAGCTCGGCCGAGGGATTGGTTGCAACGGGATCGGTCGCCCGCTCGAGCAGGGCGAGGTCGTTGAGCGAGTCGCTGTAGACGCTGACGCGCTCGAAGTCGGCCCAGCCGCGACCCTCGGCCGCCAGCCATTGTCCGACACGCGCGACCTTGCCCTCCCGGTACGACGGCACACCGTCGATTCGCCCCGTGATCGCGCCTGCGGCATCGCGCTCGAGTCGCGTCGCGATCAAGGTGTCGATGGCGAAGGCCGCGGCGATCGGCGCGGTGACGAAGTCGTTGGTCGCGGTGACGAGCGCGACGCGGTCGCCGCGCTCGCGATGCGCCTGCACGAGGCCCTCGGCCGCCGGCGTCATCACCGGCGCGATCACCTCGTGCATGAAGCGCGCCTGCGCATCGCGCCGCTCGCCCTCGCTGCGCGTGCGAAAGGGCCGGCTCGCGAATTCGATCCAGGCGTCGATGTCGAGCTGCCCGATCCGGTACTGGTCGTAGGCCTCCTGGTTGCCGCGCCTGAACTCGGCCGCGTCGACCCAGCCGATCGAGATCATGAACTCGCCCCACGCATGGTCGGAGTCGATCGGCAGCAGCGTGTGGTCGAGGTCGAAGAGACAGAGTGACTCCTTCACCGGACGCCCTCCTCGGCCAGCATCTGCTTCAGGAGCGGCACCGTGATCGCCCGCTTGTTGGCCAGCGAGAACTCGTCGAGCCGGTCGAGCTGCGCCATGAGGTGCTTGAGGTCGCGCGCGAATCGCGTCATCACGTAGTCCATCACGTCGTCGGAAAGGAAAGTGCCGCGGCGGTCGGCCTCCCGGCGCAGCGCCGCGCGCACCTCGCTCTCGCCGAGCGGCGCGAGGGCGAAGACATGGCCCCAGCCGAGGCGCGTGCGCAGGTCTTCGCGGACCGGGAGATCGACCGGGGGCACCGCGCCGGCGGAGACGACCACCGCGCCGCGCGCGGTCGCGTCGACGAAGAGCGCGAACGCGGCCTGCTGGCGCTCGGCGTCGAGCGCGTGGGCGTCGTCGATGACGATCCAGTCGCGCTCCTCCGACGCGTTCCACGGCGTCGGCGAGGTCGAGCAGAACCAGGCGGCGTGCCGGCCCTGGCGGGTCGCGCGATCGATCACCGCATGGAGCAGGTGGGTCTTGCCGCTGCCTTCGGGTCCCCACAGGTAGACCGGCGGCGCGCCCGGCGCCAGCGCCAGAAGGTGAGCCAGCGCCTCGGCGTTGGCGCCAGGCATGAAGTTGTCGAAGGTGCGCGCCGGCTCCGGGCCGATCGCGAGCGGGATCTGCTTCACGAGAGCGGCGGCCGCCGCGGGCGCGCGGTCGACGTCAAGGTCAATGGAAGCGCGACGGATCGCCGTGGCCGAGCTCGATCAGCCGCTCGGCGACGACGCCCCGGTCGCCGGCCTGGGGCATGTGCTCGAGGTAGGCCGAGAGATCGGCGACGGCGGCGTTGACGGCGCCGAGCCGGGCCGCGACCAGGCCGCGATCGCGCCGCTCCTCCCAGGCGTCGGGCAGCAGCACGACCAGCCGCTCGAGGACGGCGTGCAGACGTGCCGGATCGTCGCTGCGGCGGTGAATCTCCTTCAGGTTGCGCAGCATGCGCGCGACGGTCTCGCGCGGCGTCGCCGCCTGCAGGAAGACGACCAGCGACACCGGCGATTCGGCCGGCAGCCCGTGCCGGCCGCGGTACGGCGCGAGCAGTGCGTCGAGCGCCTCGCGCGACATCGACTGGCCGGTGAACGGATCGATGACGACCTCGCCCTGCGGCATGCGCACCTTGACCAGGAAGTGACCGGGGAACGAGACGCCGGCCGCGGCCAGCCCGATCTGGCTGGCGATCTCGACGTAGACGAGCGCGAGCGTGATCGGGATGCCGCGCCGGGTGTGCAGCACCGAATGCAGGTAGCTGTTCCTCGGGTCGTAGTAGTCGTTGACGTTGCCCGCGAAGCCGAGCTCCTGGAAGAAGAATCGGTTGAGCAGGCGCAGGCGATGCATCGGCGCTGCGTCCTCGGCGAGGCGGACCTTGAGCCGCGCCGCGAGCGTGTCGATGTCGGCGAGCACGCCCTGGCAGTCGAGCGTCGGGACGTCGTCCTGCGCGATCGCGATCGCGGCCTCGAGGACGGGGAAGCTGGCGTCTTCGGCGACGAGCGAGGCGAAGTACTCGAGCGCGGTCGGCGCGTGCAGCAGCAGGGAGCCGTTCATTTCGCGCAAGTTTAGAGCCTCGGCGCGAGCGCCGTAGCGGGCAGCAGCCTCAGACGCGGCGCGAGAAGTCGCGCGGCCGCAGCCCCGCCGCGAGCAGCACGCCGAAGTAGACGACCGCGGCGGCGCCGAGGCTGGCGGCGAGCCAGCCGATGCGCACGCCCTCGTGACCGACGAGCCCGAACCAGTCGATGCGCCAGGCGGCGAACGCCAGGACGCCGCCGAGGGCGAGCGTCGCCACCAGCACCTTGGCCGCGAACCGTCCCCAGCCCGGCGCGGGCGTGTACCAGCCGCCACGCTTGAGGCCGATGAAGAGCCAGACGGCATTGATCGTCGCGCCCAGGCTGACCGAGAGGGCCAGGCCGGCGTGGGCGAAGAGCGGGACGAAGACCACGTTCATGGCCTGCGTCAGCACCAGCACGATGACGGCGATGGTCACCGGCGTGCGGATGTCCTGGCGGGCATAGAAGCCCGGCGCGAGGATCTTCACGCCGATCAGTCCGACGAGGCCGACGCCGTAGCCGCGCAGGGCGAGCGCCGTCTTGGCGGCGGCGAGCGCGTCGAACTTGCCGCGCTGGAACAGCGTCGCGACGAGCGCGTCGGGAAAGACCAGCAGCGCCGCCGCGCACGGCAGCGCCAGCACGAGCGCCACGCGCAGGCCCCAGTCGAGCATGCCGGAATACGCCGCCGCGTCGCCGCGCCCTTGCGCCGCCGAGAGCTGCGGCACGAGCACGGCGCCGAGGGCGACGCCGAGGAGCGCGGTCGGGAACTCCATCAGCCGGTCGGCGTAGAAGAGCCACGAGACCGCGCCGACGCCCTGGTGCGAGGCGATCTGGGTGTTGATGAGGATGGACAGCTGCGCCACCGAGACGCCGAGCAGCGCCGGCGCCATCTGGCGCAGGATCGTGCGAACGCCGGGATGGCGCCAGGCCTCGCCGAGGGCGCGAAAGCCGAAGGCGATGCGCGGGAAGACGCCGATCCGCGCCAGCGCCGGCACCTGCACCGCGAGCTGGAGCACTCCGCCGAGCATGACGCCGCCGGCCAGGGCGTAGACCGGCTCGATGCCGAAGCGGATGCAGAGCGGCACGAGCAGCCAGACCGAGGCGATCATGGCGACGTTGAGGAGCACCGGCGTCGCCGCGGGCACGGCGAAGCGCTTCCAGGTGTTCAGGATGCCGGCCGAGAGCGAGACCAGCGAGATGAAGCCGATGTAAGGGAACATGAGCCGCGTCATGACGACCGCCTGGTCGAACTGCTCGAGCCCGGACGCCATCAGCCAGACGACGACCGGCGCCGCGACGACGCCGACGATGCAGGTGACGACGAGCGCCAGGAACAGCACCGTCGACACGGCATCCACCAGCCGCTGGGTCGCCTCGTCGCCGTCGCTGGCTCGTGCCCGCGCCAGAGTCGGCACGAAGGCCTGGGAAAAGGCACCCTCGGCGAACAGGCGGCGCAGCAGGTTGGGGATGCGGAAGGCGACGTTGAAGGCGTCGAACGACGCGCCGGCACCGAACATCGCCGCGATCACGACTTCCCGGGCGAGCCCGGTGATGCGCGAGGCCAGCGTCAGGAGTGAAATGGTCGACGCCGCGCGCAGCAGGTTCATGGGTGAGGGAAAGGCTTCGGACAGGCCGCGGGAGTTGCCGATGCTATACTCGCGGTCTTTGCCGAAATACTTCCAGCGACAACCTCCAGCGACACATGGCCACCGCAGCTAAAGCCAAGAAGAAGACCGTCCGCATCGCCTCGGGCCTCAAGCGCGTCCGCCAGGATGTCAAGCTCAACGCCGCCAACACGGCGCTCCGGTCGCGCTTTCGCACCGTGATCAAAAACGTCCAGAAGGCGGTCGACGCCGGCGACAAGGCCAAGGCCGTGGAAGCCTTCAAGACCGCCCAGCCGATCATCGACTCGGTCGCCGACAAGAACCTGTTCCACAAGAACAAGGCCGCGCGCCACAAGAGCCGCCTCTCTGCCAAGGTGAAGGCGCTCGCGGCCGCCTGAGCCGCCCCGCTCTCGAACGAAAGGCCCGCCCCGCGGGCCTTTTTTCATGGCGCCGTGAGGTTCGGATCCTCGTCGACCAGGAGATCGTTGTCGCGGGCGAAGTTCATCACGAAGTCCCAGGCCATGGGCTCCATCTCGCGCAGCTCGCGACTGACGATCACGCCCTTCACGCTGCCGATGAAGCGCGGCACGCAGAACGGTGAGTAGCCGATGAAGGCGGCCGGGCCACCGCCCACGCCGTCGGGGCGAAAGCAGGACATCGCACCGGCGAGCCGCTCGGCCCAGTCGCTCGGGCGAAAGACCTTGCCGTCCTTGGTCTGACCCTGGATGAAGACTTCTCTCGGCTCGGCCACAGGCACAGGCAGCATGGGTGTGGATCGATTGTCGCCGCCGCACCGCGCTTCGAACCGCTCGCGTCGTGCGGCAAGCGTGCACAAACGCGCGCCTTTAGAATCCGCCCTCCCTCGCTCGCGGAGCCACGCCCATGAACGCGCCTGACAGGCATCCCGCCACGCCGCCGGCCGCCGCCGACGCCGAGCCGCACGTGATGAAGACCTATGGGCGCCTGCCCGTGGCACTCTCGCATGGCCGAGGCTGCTGGGTCTGGGACACCGAGGGCCGGAAGTACCTCGACGCGCTCGCCGGCATCGCCGTGAACACGCTCGGGCACGCGCATCCCAAGTTCGTCCCGGCGCTCAACGACCAGGTCGGCAAGCTGATCCACAGCTCGAACTACTACCTCGTGCCGCTCCAGGAGCAGCTCGCGGCCAGGCTGGTCGAGCTTTCCGGCCTGACCAACGTCTTCTTCTGCAACTCGGGGCTCGAGGCCAACGAGGCGGCGCTCAAGATCGCGCGCAAGTTCGGTCACGACAAGGGCATCGACAAGCCGGAGATCGTGGTCTACGAGGCGGCCTTCCACGGCCGCTCGATCGCGACGCTGTCGGCCACCGGCAACGCCAAGATCCAGGCCGGCTTCGGCCCGCTCGTCGAGGGCTTCGTGCGCGTGCCGCTCAACGACATGTCGGCGATCGAGGACGTCGCCAGGACGCGTCCGAACGTGGTCGCTGTCTTCCTCGAGGTGATCCAGGGCGAAGGCGGCATCCGGCCGACGACGATCGACTACCTGAAGGCCGTGCGGCGCCTCTGCGACGAGCGCGGCTGGCTGCTGATGCTCGACGAGGTGCAGTGCGGCATGGGTCGCACCGGCAAGTGGTTCGCGCACCAGTGGGCCGGCATCCGCCCCGACGTGATGCCGCTCGCCAAGGGCCTCGGCTCGGGCGTGCCGATCGGCGCCGTCGTCTGCGGCCCGCGCGCGGCCGACGTGCTCCAGCCCGGCAACCACGGCACGACCTTCGGCGGCAACCCGCTGGCGATGCGCGCCGGCGTCGAGACGCTGCGCATCATGGAAGAGGACGGCCTGCTCGCCAACGCGGCCGAGGTCGGCGCCTTGCTGAAGACGGAGCTGCAGCGCCGCCTGGCCAACGTCGCCGGCGTCGTCGAGGTGCGCGGCCAGGGGCTCATGATCGGCATCGAGCTCGACCGCCCGTGCGCGCCGCTGCTCGGCCGCGCCGCCGAGGCGGGGCTGATGATCAGCGTCACCGCCGAAAGCGTCGTACGACTGCTGCCGGCGCTGATCCTGTCGCGCGAGGAAGCCGAGCAGATCGCCGTCCTTCTCTGCCCGCTGATCGAAGGGTTCCTGCGCGAACCGGCATGAAGCCCGGCATGAGCATCGGCAAGCACTACCTGCAGTTCCGGGATCTGCGCGTCGAGGAGTACGCCTACCTGTTCGAGCGCGCGACGATCATCAAGAAGCGCTTCAAGAACTACGAGAAGTACACGCCGCTCGTCGACCGCACGCTGGCGATGATCTTCGAGAAGGCCTCGACGCGAACGCGGGTGAGCTTCGAGGCCGGCATGTATCAGATGGGCGGCTCGGTCGTGAACCTCACCGCGACAGACAGCCAGCTCGGCCGCGCCGAGCCGGTGGAAGACACGGCGCGCGTGATCAGCCGGATGGTCGACATCGTCATGATCCGCACCTTCGAGCAGTCGAAGATCGACGCCTTCGCCGCGAATTCCCGCGTGCCCGTGATCAACGGCCTGACCAACGAATACCACCCGTGCCAGATCCTGGCCGACGTGTTCACCTGCATCGAGCAGCGCGGCAGCATGGCCGGAAAGATCGTCGCCTGGGTCGGCGACGGCAACAACATGGCGGCCACCTGGCTGCAGGCCGCCGACATCCTCGGCTTCACGCTGCACATCAGCACGCCGAATGGCTACGAAGTCGATCCGGTCGCGGCCGGCGTGAAGCGCACCGACTGCGTGAAGGTCTTCGGCGATCCGCTCGAGGCCTGCCGCGGCGCCGACGTCGTCACCACCGACGTCTGGACCAGCATGGGCTACGAGGCCGAGAACGCCGCGCGCATGAAGGCCTTCGCCGACTGGTGCGTCGACCGCGAGATGATGGCCGTCGCCAAGGCCGACGCGCTCTTCATGCACTGCCTGCCGGCGCATCGCGGCGAGGAGGTCGAGGCCGAGGTCATCGACGGGCCGCAGTCGGTGGTCTGGGACGAGGCCGAGAACCGGATGCACGTGCAGAAGGCGCTCATGGAATATTTGGTGCTGGGTCGGATCGGCTGACGTCGGGGCGGGGGCCGCGCGTCGCCATCGCCACGCCGATGCAGGCGACGACCATCCCGGCCCACATCACAGGCGTCGGCAGGACGCCGAACACCGCCCACTCGGCGAGCGCGGCGATCGGCGGCGTCAGGTAGAGCAGGCTCGTCACGCCGGTCGCCTGGCCGTGGCGCAAAAGCAGGTGAAAGATCGAGTACGCGCCGATCGACGCCAGCACGACGTGATAGCCGAGCGAGAAGAAGATCTGCCGGTTCCACTGGATGTCGAAGCCCTCGAACACGATGCCGAGCGGCAGCATCACCACGGCTGTCGCGAAGAAGTGGATGCAGACCGCCGAGCGCAGATCGGAGCGTGCGCAGAACTGGCGCTGGTAGAGCGTGCCGGCGGAGACGCAGGCGAGCGCCCAGAGCACGACCAAGAGGCTCGCCCACGACGACGATGCCTCGGCACGCTGGCCGACGACGAGCGCGACGCCGGCCAGGCCGACGCCGACGCCGACCTTCTGCACCGCCCCGAGCCGCTCGTGCAGCCAGCGGGACATGATCACCGCCGTGAGCAGCGGCTGGAGCGCCAGGACGAGCGCGGTGACACCCGCCGAGAGCCCCCAGCGCTGCGCGTAGTGGCTGCCGCCGAGGTAGCCCGCGTGGCTGAGCAGCCCCGCGACAGTGACGTGCCCCCATTCGGCACGCGTCTTCGGCCACGACGCGCGCAGGCCGAAGGCGAGGAGCGCGACGACGAAGGCGATCGAGTAGCGCACGCCGATGTAGGTGAACGGTGCGGCGTATTGGAGCGCGATGCGGGTCGCGACGAAGCCAGCGCCCCAGATCGTGACGAAATAGGCCGCGAGGGCCATGAGGACGGGCTCGGAGAGCGGCCGGTCGACGCGCGGGACGGAGACGGCGCTCAAGACGCTGATTATCGAGGAGGCGCAGCGAACGGGCCGGGCGTTGCCGACAGCGGCGACGGTGCTACCGTCGCATCATCGTGACCGTGCCGTCGTTCACCGCCCGTTTCGCCGCCGCGAGTCGCGCCGATTGCGTCGCGCTCGACCGTGCCGACGTGCTCGCGCCGCTGCGCGACGAGTTCACACTGCCCGACGGCGTCGTCTACCTCGACGGCAACTCGCTCGGCGCCTTGCCGAGGAGCACGGCCGCCCGCATCGCGCAGGTCGCGCTGCACGAATGGGGCGAGGACCTGATCCGCAGCTGGAACACCGCCGGCTGGATCGAGCTTTCGCGCCGCATCGGCGACAAGATCGCGGCGCTGATCGGCGCGCGCGCCGGCGAGGTCAGCGTCGGCGACTCGACCTCGGTGAACCTGTTCAAGGTGCTGAGCGCGGCCGTTGCGATGCAAGGCGTCGATGCGCCGGGGCGTCGCGTGATCCTCTCGGAGCGCGGCAACTTTCCGACCGATCTCTACATGGCCGAGAGCGTCGCCGCAACGGCGGGCCTGACGCTGCGGCTCGTCGATGGTGCGCGCGTCGCCGAGCATCTCGACGACGACGTCGCGGTGCTGATGCTGACCCACGTCAACTACCGCAGCGGCCGCATGCACCGCATGGTCGAGACGACACGTGCCGCGCACGCGGCCGGCGCGCTCGCGATCTGGGACCTGGCTCACTCGGCCGGCGCCGTGCCGGTCGACCTGCACGGGGCCGACGCCGACTTCGCCGTCGGCTGCGGCTACAAGTACCTGAACGGCGGTCCGGGCGCTCCCGCGTTCGTGTGGGCTCATCCGCGCCACACCGCGCGCATGGACCGCGAGCAGAGCCGCCAGCCGCTCTCCGGCTGGCTCGGCCATGCAGCACCGTTCGAGTTCTCGCCATCGTACCGGCCGGCGCGCGGCATCGAGCGCTTCGTCTGCGGCACGCCACCGGTGCTCGCGATGGCGGCGCTCGAGTGCGGCGTCGACGTCTTCGCCCGCGCCGAGGCGCACGGCGGCATGACCGCGCTGCGCGCCAAGTCGATCGCGCTCGCCGAGCTCTTCATCGATCGCGTCGAGGCGCGCTGCGCCGGCCTCGGCCTGACCCTCGCAACGCCGCGCGACGCTGACGCGCGCGGCAGCCAGGCGAGCTTCGCGCATGCCGAGGGCTATCCGATCATGCGGGCGCTGATCGAGCGCGGCGTGATCGGCGACTTCCGCGCCGGCGAGCGGAGCAGCGGCGGCGATGCCGGCGACCCGGCCCTCACCGGCGACCTGCTCCGCTTCGGCTTCACGCCGCTCTACACGCGCTTCGTCGATGCCTGGGATGCCGTCGAGCAGCTGCGCGACGTGATGGCGGGCGGCGCGCACCGGAGCGCCGAGTTCGCCCGGCGCACGGCGGTGACCTGATGAGCGATCCGAACGCCCCGAAGTCGGCGGCCGAGGTCGTCGCCGGCGAAGCCGCCAAGGTCGACTTCAGCCGCGACATGAGCTACGGCGACTACCTCCACCTCGACGAGATCCTCGGCGCGCAGCACCGCCGCTCGAGCGCGCACGACGAAATGCTCTTCATCGTCCAGCACCAGGTGAGCGAGCTGTGGATGAAGCTGCTGCTGCACGAGCTCGAGGCCGCCGTCGCCGCGGTCGCGGGCGACCGGCTGCCGGCGTCGTTCAAGATGCTCGCGCGGGTGAGCAAGATCATGGAGCAGCTCGTCCACGCCTGGGACGTGCTCGCCACGATGACGCCGCCCGAGTACTCGCGCATGCGGCCTTCGCTCGCGTCGAGCAGCGGCTTCCAGAGCTGGCAGTACCGCTCGATCGAGTTCATGCTCGGCAACAAGAACGCGGCGATGCTGAAGCCGCACGCGCACCGTCCCGACCTGCTCGCCAAGGTGAAGGCGCTGCACGAGGCGCCGTCGCTCTACGACGAGTCGCTGCGCCTGCTCGCGCGGCGCGGCCTGCCGGTGCCGCCGGAGTACGTCGAACGCGACTGGTCGCAGCCGTACGTCGCGAGCGAAGCGGTCGAGCAGGCCTGGCTCGTCGTCTACCGCGACCCGGAGGCGCACTGGGATCTGTACCAGCTCGGCGAGGAGCTCACCGACCTCGAGGACACGTTCCGGCTCTGGCGCTTCCGCCACGTGACGACGGTCGAGCGCGTGATCGGCTTCAAGCGCGGCACGGGCGGCACCAGTGGCGTGAGCTACCTGAGGAAGATGCTCGACGTCGTCCTCTTTCCCGAGATCTGGAAGCTGCGCACCGATCTCTGACGCGGCGCCTCAGCGCGACGCGAGCACGGCCTCGCGCACGAACTCGAGCCGGTCCTGGCCGAAGAACATCTCGTCGCCGACGAAGAAGGTCGGCGCGCCGAAGACGCCGCGTCTCACCGCCTCCTCGGTCGTGGCGACCAGCCGCGCCTTCACCTCGGGATCGGCGACGAGCGCCGCGAAAGCCTCCGCGTCGAAGCCGGCCTCGGCGAGCGTTGCCGCGAGCACGGCGGGATCGCCGAGGTTCTTCGGCGTCTCCCACATCGCCCGCTCGACCACCTCGAGGTAGCGCGCGAGCTGCTCGGGGTGTCGCATCTGCAGGCCGGTCGCGCCCCGCATCAGCGTGAGCGTGTTGATGGGAAAGTGCGGGTTGAAACGGAAGGTGACGCCGTAACGCTTCGCCCAGCGCGCGATGTCGCCGTTCATCCAGCGGCCCTTCGCGGCCACGGTGATCGGGCTCGCGTTGCCGGTCGCCTTGAACACGCCTCCGAGCAGCATCGGCCGCCAGACGACGGTCGCGCCGGTCTCGGCGGCGATCTTCGGCAGCTGGGTCCACGCGAGGTAGGCCGTGGGGCTGCCGACATCGAAGAAGTACTCGATCTTGCGCGCGTTGCTCTGTTCGCTCATGGTGCTCACCACTTCTCCATCCAGGGCCTCAGGTCGAGCTCATGCGTCCACGCGCTCCTCGACTGGCGGTGCAGGTTCCAGTAGTTCTCGGCGATCGCCTCGGGGTCGAGGATGCCGTCTTTCTCCTTCAGCACATAGCGCTCGGGAAAGTTCTCGGCGATGAACCGGGTGTCGATCGCGCCGTCGACGACGATGTGCGCGACGTGGATCCCCTGCGGCCCGAGCTCGCGCGCCATGCTCTGCGCCAGCGCCCGGAGCGCGTGCTTCGCGCCGGCGAAGGCGGCGAAGCCCGCCGAACCGCGCACGCTCGCAGTCGCGCCGGTGAAGAGGATCGTGCCACGGCCGCGCGGCAACATCGCCTTGGCGACCTCGCGGCCCGTCAGGAAGCCGGCGAGCGCCGCCATCTCCCAGACCTTGCGGTAGACGCGCTCGGTCGTGTCGACGACGTCGAAGCGGACGTTGGCGCCGATGTTGAACACCGCGACCTCGATCGGCGCGATGTCGCGCTCGACGCGCGCGACCAGCGCCTCGACGTCGGCCTCCTTGCGCGCGTCCGACGCGAAGCCGTGCGCCTCGCCGCCCGCGGCGCGGATCTGCTCGACGAGCGGCTGGAGCTTGTCGAGCGTGCGCCGCGTGACGCACGCGACCAGGCCCTCGCGCGCGAAGCGGCGCGCGATCGCGCCGCCGGTGGCATCGCCGGCGCCGATCACCAGCACCGATCCTCGTTCGCTCATGGGGCTCGCCTTTGCATCGGAACCGACATCAGAACTGCGGAGAAGTCGCGCCCGCAGGGGTCGACGAACTGTCGCAGAACGCGTCACGCTTGCGAATTCGGGTAAGCGCAGTCGCGGCCAGCGCGCACGTCATTCCCCTGATGTGCGACGGCGTCACCGAGACGCCGCCGAGCGCGCCGTCGACCTCCGGCGCGAGCCGTGAGCGGCATGCCCGCCGCCGGTCACGGCGGCGGCGGCGGCTCTCAGCGCGTGACGGCAGCGACCGTCTTGGCGCCGCCCCGCGCGGCCTGCGCCGGCAGCCTGGCCAGCGCGGCGCCCGCCGAGCCCTCGACGGGCAGGTGCTTCTCGCGCCACTCGGGCATGCCGCCGCGGAACCAGTAGATCTTCGAGTAGCCCGCGGCCACGGCGGCCCTCGACGCCTTGTACGACTTCCAGCATTCAGGACCGTTGCACAGGAACACCGCCGGCTTGTCCTTCGGGATCGTCTTCAGCGCATCGAAGTTGTCCTTGCTCACGTCGTAGTCGGTCTCCTTGAGACTTTTCTCGACGTACGACGCGATGATCGCGCCTCGGATGTGTTCGTTGTCGTATTCCTTCTGGGTGCGCGTGTCGACGACGAGGACGTTCTGCTTCGCGAGCTCGGCCACTTCCTCGGCGCTCACGCGGGTCGCGCCCTTCAGCGTGTCGGGCGTGGCGATGCCGAGTGAAGCGACGTAGGTGAACTGGCGAGCCGCATCCGGCGAGGCGATGCGAAAGCGCCCGACGCCCGGGATCGCGCCGTCGGGCGAATTCACCCAGTCGGCAAGGCGGCCGCATTCGGTGGCGCAGAAGTCCTTGCGCACCACCATGTTCATGCCACCCGGCACCGGCCGCGTCGTCTTGAGGATGCGCGCCTGTCCGGGATGGGCCGTGATCCATTGCTTGGCCTGCGCCTCGTCGGCGACCGTGACGTCGGCGATGTCGAACGAGAGCGCGACCAGGCCGCCGCCGCTCGTGTTGCCGTAGGTGACCTTGGAGAACTGGGAGAGCTTCACGCCCGACTCGGTCAGCAGGCCCTTGGCCACGTAGCTGCGAAGCGAATCCTGCTGCGGCAGGTAGAGGCGCTTGCCGGGAAGCTTCTCGACCTTGTCGATGTCGTTCCTCACGACCAGCGCGTAGACCTGCTCCTGTCCGCTCGTCGCGAGCAGTTGATAGGCATGGAGAATGGCCGAGGCCGTGACGTGCGCCGGCGCGATGATGATCTCGTTCTCGACCGTCCGGCTCGCGCGCATCACGTCGGCCATCGTCGAGGTCTGGGCGATCGTCGTCTTCGTGCCCGTGGCGCGCGTCAGCGACTGGGCCGGCGCAAGCGATGCGCTCAGCAAGACATCGCCGGCGGCATCGGCCGGGTCGACACCGAGCAGAACGTGGATCTCGCCGGCCGACGCGGCGCTCGCGATGAAACAAAGTGTTGCGACAAGCGTTCGCGCGACGAGGCGCGCTGAAGACAAAGGCGATTTCATGGCACGACTCCTGGCATCGACCGCGCGGGGCGCGTCAAACCCGCGAAGCTTAGATCGCTGATCGATCGCACATGAGGAATTCGCCGCCGTCAAGCGGAAATTAGTTCACACGTATGGCCGCGGCACCACAGTCGCGCGCGTGAGATAGGCACGAAGCGAAGCGCCCGACCGCTCTCGGCGGTCCGGCGCACCGATCGACTGCAGGCGAAAGTCTCAGCCGATTCGAACCGGCACGAAGATCTTCTCGCCATCGCGCTGGACGAGCAACGCGACGCTCTTCGGCTTGGAGGCCATCACGCTCTTCACCTGATCGATGGACTGCACCGACTTGCCGTTGATCGCGAGCAGCACGTCGCCGGCAACGATGCCGGCACGCTGCGCGGGGCCGCCGACATCCTCGACGACGAGGCCTGCATCGACCTTCGCCTCGCGCCTCTCGTCCTTCGTCAGCGGCCTGAGCGACAGGCCCAGTTGGCCCTGGTCAGCAGCCGCGCCGGCGTCGGCGATTTCCTTCGCATCCGCGCCGGCACCGCCGAGCTTGGCCTCGATGGTGCGCTCGGAGCGATCGCGCCAGACCTTGAGCTTGACGTGCTCGCCGGGCGCCGACATCCCGATCAGGCTCGACAGCGATCCCGAGCGAACCACGGGCTCGCCGTTGACGTCGGTGATCACGTCGCCCGACTTCAGTCCGGCGGCCGCGGCCGCGCTGTCGGGAGCGACGCTCGAGACCAGTGCGCCGTCGACGTGCTTCAGACCGAACGAATCGGCGAGCTGCTGGTTCAGGTCCTGCACCGTCACGCCGAGCCGGCCGTGCTGCGCCTTGCCGGTCGCGACGATCTGGTCCGCGACCTTGAGCGCCACGTTGATCGGGATCGCGAACGACACGCCCTGGAAGCCGCCGCTCCTCGAGTAGATCTGCGAGTTGATGCCGACCACGGAGCCGGTGCCGTCGAAGAGCGGGCCGCCGGAATTGCCGGGGTTCACCGCCGCGTCGGTCTGGATGAAGGGCACGACGGCGTCGCCGGGCAGCGAGCGGCCCTTGGCGCTGACGATGCCCGAGGTCGCGGTCTCCTCGAGGCCGTAGGGCGCGCCGATGGCGAGGACCGGATCGCCGACCTCGAGGTTCTTCGGATCGCCCAGGCGCACGACCGGCAGGTTCTTGGCGTCGATGCGCAGGACAGCGATGTCGGTGGCGGTGTCGAGGCCGAGCACCTTCGCGGTGTACTCGCGTCGGTCGCTCAGCTTGACGGTGACGTCCTTGGCGTCGCGCACGACGTGGGCGTTGGTGAGGATCAGGCCGTCGGAGCTGATGATGAAGCCCGAGCCCATGCCCTTGAAGGGCGTCGACGGACTCTGGCCCTGGTGGCCGCGCTGGCCGAGGCCCGGGACGCCGCGGAAGAACTTGAAGAACGGATCGTCTTCCATCCCGGGCGGCATGCCCTGATCCTCGAGCGAGGCCTTGCGGGTGCCTTCGACCATCACGCCGACGACGGCCGGCGCCGATTGCTTGACGATGGCGCGGTAGTTCGGCACCTGGCCCGGCGCCGTGATCATCGGCTGCGCCGGGACGACGCGCTCGCCCTGCTGCGAGCGTTCGACCTGCGGCGACGCCTGCGCGACGACCGCGGGACTGTCGCCGCCCTTGAGCCAGTGGGGCAACTCGATCGCGCCGGAGGTTCCGAGCACCGTCACGCCAGCGGCGAGCAACGCCGCGCTCAGGGGATTCAGCTTCATGGTCGACATCCTTCGAATCAGTCGCGGAAAACCCGCGGATGAGACGGAAGATAGGGTCGGCCGGTTAGGACTCCATTAGCGATCGATTAAGCGAGGATTAGGACGCCGCGCCCCCGCCCGCGCGCCGCGGGAACCGGACGACGACCCGCAGCCCGCCCGACGGCGATTCGTCGAGCGCCAGCTCGGCGCCGTGGCGCTCGGCGACGGTCTTGACGATGGCCAGGCCGAGGCCGGTGCCGTCCTCGCGGCCCGACTCGCGGCGGTAGAAGCGATCGAAGACGCGCGCCCGCTCGGGCGCCGGAATGCCCGGTCCGGCATCGTCGACGCGCAGCCACGCGGACCCTGCGTCTTCCCACACTCGCACCTCGATGCGCGTCTTCGGCGGCGAATAGCGCAGAGCGTTGTCGATGAGGTTGCGCACCAGCGCCGACAGGCTCGCCCGGTCGCCGTCGATGGGCACCGGCCGCTCGGCATCGAGGATCTGCTCGCTGCCGCGGTCGAGCGCGAACGGATGCATCGCCGCCAGCGTCTCGCGCGCGAGCCCGGCGAGGTCGACCGGCTCGAGCGCGAGCGGCGCCGCGCCCGGCTCGCTGCGCGCCAGCGTGAGCAGCTGCTCGATCAGGCGCGCCGCACGCTCGATGCCGGCCGAGATGCCTTCGATCGCCGCCGCGCGCGCGACGTCGTCTCCGGCATGGCGCAGCAGGCGCAACTGCAGCTTCAGCGCGGTCAGGGGCGAGCGCAGCTCGTGCGCGGCGTCGGCGACGAACGCGCGCTGCGCGTCGAGCGAGTTCTTGAGGCGGTCGAGGAGCGCGTTCAGTGCCTTCGCGAGCGGCGCGACCTCGTCGGGCAGGTCGCCGGTGGGTACCGGATCGAGCGAGCCGGCGTCGCGCGAGCGCACCTCGCCGGCCAGGCGCTCGAGCGGCGCGAGGTTCTTCGCCGCCAGCCACCAGATCGCGAACGCGGCGAGCGGCGTCATCAGCAGGAGGGGCAGGACGCTGCGCCACGCGGCATGCGCCGCCAGGCGCTGGCGGATCTCGACCGGCTGCGCCACCTGGATCACGCGATCGCGCGTCGCGACGCTGTAGGTCCGCCAGGCCTGGCCCTCGACCGACAGCGTCGCCAGCCCGAGCAGCGCGCGTGCCGGCAGCGTGGAGTGCGGACGCGAAGCGTAGATGCTGCGGCCGTCGACGGTCCAGATCTGGATCACGACGTCGAGCTTCTGGTCGGCGAGCGTGCTCGCCTCGGATGAATCGATCCGGCCCTGGTCGCGCAGCGAGAGCGCCATCTGCTGGAGCTGGTAGTCGAAGAGCGACTCGGTCTCGGCCAGCACGTTGCGGTACGTGATCGCCGCGATGGCGACGGCCGTGAGGCCGAGCAGCACCAGCAGCGAGACCAGCAGGCGGACGCGGATCGAGCTCATCGCGGCTGCGGCGTCTGCGGCGCGGCGTCGATGAAATAGCCGACGCCGCGGACATTGCGGATGAAATCGGCGCCGAGCTTTCGGCGCAGCTGGTGGATGTAGACCGAGACGGCGTTGCTCTCGATCTCCTCGCCCCAGCCATAGAGGCGATCCTCGAGCTGCGCCCGCGACAGCACGGCGCCGGGCCGCGCCATCAGTGCCTCGAGGACCGCGAACTCGCGCGCCGAGAGCGACACCGGCACGCCGTCGCGCGAGACGCGGCGCTGGGCCGGATCGAGCGTCACGCCGCCGTGCGAAAGCTGCGGCTCGCCGCGCCCCGCGTGACGGCGCAGGACGGCGCGAATGCGCGCGTTGAGCTCGTCGAACTCGAAGGGCTTGACGAGGTAGTCGTCGGCGCCGGCGTCGAGGCCGGCGACGCGATCGCCGCGCGCGTCGCGGGCGGTGAGCACGATCACCGGCGTCGCGTCGTGGCGCGCGCGCAGGCCGCGCAGCAGCGCGAGGCCGTCCGCCGGCCCAGCGGGCACCCCGCCGCGCGGCAGGCCGAGATCGAGCAGGACGAGATCGAAGCGCTCGCTCGCGAGCGTGCCGTCGGCCGCCGACGCATCGCGCACCCAGTCGACGGCGTAGCCCTCGAGCCGAGGAGTCGCATAGCCGGACGAGGATAGCGCGCGTGTCCACCGTCTCGCGTGCAATGGACAATGGCGCCATGCACCACGGCTGGCGCGTCACCCTGCTCTCGCTGCGCGATCTCTTCCTCACGGCGGCGCCGTTCATCCTGCTCGCCGTCGCCCTGCTCGCCGTCGCCTATTGGCTGCTCGATCCGACCCCGCCGCGCCGGGTCGTGCTCGCGACCGGCCAGGACCAGGGCGCCTACGCCGAGTTCGGCAAGCGCTATGCGCAGATCCTGAAGGAGAACGGGATCGAGGTGCAGCTGAAGAAGACCGCCGGCGCGGCCGAGAACATCGCGCTCCTGAAGGAGCCCGACGGCGACGTCGACATCGCGTTCGTGCAAGGTGGTGCTGACGAGACCTCGCCGACCGCCGCGACCGACGAAAGCGACCTGCCCGACGACGGCCTGGTCTCGCTCGGCAGCCTCTTCTACGAGCCGGTCTGGCTCTTCTATCGAACCGAATCGGCGCAACGCCTGCGCAACGAAGCCACGCTGACGAGCCTGACGCAGCTGCCCGGCTGGCGCGTCAACATCGGCGCGCCCGGCAGCGGCGTGCCCAACCTGATGAGCAAGCTGTTCGAGGCCAATCGCGTCGATCCCGCGACGGTGACGCTCGTGCGCGACGAGCAGACGCCGGCCGTCGTCGGCCTGCTCGACGGCAGCATCGATGCCCTCGTGTTCGCGTCGGCGCCCGAGTCGCTGCTCGTGCAGATGCTGCTGAAGACACCGGGTATCGCCCTCTTCGACTTCGCCCAGTCCGAGGCCTACGCGCGGCGCTTTCCGTTCCTGAGCGCGGTGACCCTGCCGCGCGGCATCGTCGACCTCGCCCTCGACATCCCGCCCGCCGACGTCCGCCTGGTCGCGCCGACAGCGACGCTCGTCGCGAGGAAGAAGACCCACCCCGCGCTCATCCAGCTCTTCGTGCAGGCGGCGCAGAAGGTGCACGGCGAAGCGGGCTGGTTCCAGAAGAAGGGCGACTTCCCGAACGCGCGCAACACCGAGTGGCCGCTCGCGCGCGAGGCGCAGCGCTTCTACACCAGCGGCGCGCCGGTGCTGCAGCGCTACCTGCCGTTCTGGCTCGCGAACCTGATCGACCGGATGTGGCCCGTGCTGGTGACGATCCTCGCGGCGCTGCTGCCGCTCTCGCGCATGCTGCCGCCGCTCTACACCTTTCGCGTCCGCTCGCGCATCTTTCGCTGGTACCGGCAGCTGCGCGAGGTCGAGAACGCGATCGGCCGTCGCCCGAACGAGGAGCTGCTGCGCGACCTCGAGGAGATCGAGCGGCGGGCCGAGCACGTGCACGTGCCGCTGAGCTACGCCGAGGAGCTCTACGCGCTGCGCGCGCACATTCACATGGTC
>CAJDUN010000087.1_pt1 | contig 19276 bp, 16 predicted proteins | sample 7390741 | NCBI WGS metagenome assembly CAJDUN01 (sample SAMEA7055660, study PRJEB34461) | soil metagenome | biome: terrestrial ecosystem; feature: Peninsula; material: soil | place: Antarctica | collected 2016 | reverse complement strand
AACGTCGCCTGCCCGAGCTGCAGCCGTCCCGCCCGGCGTGAGACGGACACCATGGACACCTTCGTCGACAGCTCGTGGTATTTCATGCGCTACTGCGACCCGAAGCTCGACAGCGCGATGGTCGGCGAAGGCACGAAGTACTGGATGCCGATGGACCAGTACATCGGCGGCATCGAGCATGCGATCCTGCACCTGCTCTACGCGCGCTTCTGGACCAAGGCGATGCGCGACATCAAGCTGGTCGACTTCGACGAGCCGTTCACACGCCTGCTCACCCAGGGCATGGTGCTCAACCACGTCTGGGCGCGCACGTCCGCTCAGGGCGGGGTCGACTACTTCCCGCCCGGCGAGGTCACTGCGGCGAGCGATCCCCCGGGCGCGGCCGGCGGGCTCCTGGCCGACGGCAGCCCTGTCGAGTACCGCGGCATGCTGAAGATGGGCAAGACCGAGCGCAACGGCGTCGATCCGCAGGAGCTGATCGACCGCTACGGCGCCGACACGGCGCGCCTCTTCGTCATGTTCGCGTCGCCGCCCGAGCAGACGCTCGACTGGAACAACGCCGGCGTCGAAGGCGCGCACCGCTTCCTGAGGCGCCTCTGGAAATTCGGCGCGCGCCACGCCGACACGCTCGACTCGACCGCCGCACGCGCCAACGCACAAGGCACGGCGCCGGCGCTTCGCCACGAGGTCCACTCGGTGCTGCGCCAGGTGAGCTACGACTACGAGCGGATGCAGTACAACACTGTCGTCTCCGGCGCGATGAAGCTGCTCAACGCGCTCGAGTCGCACGAGAACGCGGAAGGCGTCGCAGCGGCGCTGCGCGAAGGCTTCGGCATCCTGCTGCGCGTGCTCTACCCGGTCTGCCCGCACACCACGTGGACCCTCTGGGGCGCGCTCGGCTTCCAGGCCGCGCACGGCGACCTGCTCGACGCGCCCTGGCCGGTGGTCGACGAAGCGGCCCTGCGCCGGGACGAGATCGAGCTCATGTTGCAGATCAACGGGCGGCTGCGCGGCTCGCTCCGGGTCGCGGCCGATGCCGACAAGGCCCACATCGAGCAGGCGGCGCTCAACTCGCCCGAGTTCTATCGCCACTCGGAAGGGCGCACGGTCAAGCGGGTCGTGGTCGTTCCGGGCCGGTTGGTCAACGTCGTCGTCTGATGCGACGACGCCTGCTGCTCGGCGCCGCGGTCACGCTCGCCGGCTGCGGCTTCGAGCTGAAGCGGCCGCCCGAGCTCAGTTTCCGCACGATCCAGCTGACCGGTTTTCCGCCGCGCTCGCAGCTCGTCGTCGAGCTCAAGCAGAACATCGAGTCCGGACCGACGACCCGCGTGGTCGAGGCCGCGAAGGATGCGCAGGTCGTGCTGCAGTCGCTCGGCGAGTCGCGCGAGAAGGTCGTCGTCGCGCAGACTGCGGCGAACCAGATCCGCGAGTTCGAGCTGCGCTACCGCTTCGATTTCCGCCTGCGCACGGCCTCCGGGAAGGAACTCATCCCCGACAGCGAGATCCTGCTCAAGCGCTCGCTCACCTACACCGAGAGCGCGGCGCTCGCCAAGGAGCAGGAGGAGTCGTTCCTGTATCGCGCGATGCAGAGCGACATCGTCTCGCAGGTGCTGCGCCGGCTGTCGTCGGTGCGCGTGCTCTAGCCACGATTCCGGGAGCGCTTCGATGCAACTCGCCGCCGACCGACTCTCCGGGCAGCTGCAGAAGGATCTGCGCGCCGTCTACACCGTCTGGGGCGACGAGCCCTTGCTCGCGCAGGAAGCCTGCGATGCGATCCGGGCCGCGGCGCGCGCCGCCGGCTGCAGCGAGCGCCAGGTGCACACCGTCGCCGGCGCGCATTTCGACTGGAGCAGCCTGCTCGGCGCGGCGCAGGCGCTCAGCCTCTTCGCCGACCGCCAGCTGGTCGAGATCCGCATCCCGTCCGGCAAGCCCGGCAAGGACGGCTCGGAGGCGCTGCAGCGCTATTGCGACATCGCGATCGAAGGCGGCGGGCGCGACGTGATCACGCTCGTGCAGCTGCCGCGGCTCGACCGTTCGCAGCAGTCGAGCGCGTGGTTCGCCGCGCTCGACAAGGCGGGCGTCACGGTTCGCGTCGATCCGGTCGAGCGCAGCGCGCTGCCGCAATGGATCGCGGCGCGGCTGGCTCGCCAGGAACAGCATGTCGCCGCGGGCAGCGAAGGCCAGAAGACGCTCGCGTTCTTCGCTGATCGCGTCGAGGGCAACCTGCTCGCCGCGCATCAGGAGATCCAGAAGCTGGCGCTGCTCTATCCGGCCGGTGAGCTCGGCTTCGAGCAGATCGAGGGCGCGGTGCTCAACGTCGCCCGCTACGACGTCTTCAGGCTGGGCGAGGCGGTCCTCGCCGGCCAGGCCGCGCGCGCCCTGCGCATGCTCGAAGGCCTGCGCAACGAAGGCGAGGCGGCCGTGCTCGTGCACTGGACGCTGGCCGAGGACATTCGCGGCCTGAAGCGCGTGAAGGACGCGCTCGCCTCCGGCAAGCCGCTGCCGCTGGCGTTGCGCGAAGCGCGCGTGTGGGGCGCGAAGGAGCGGGTCTTCGAGCGTGCGGTGACGCTGCTGAGCGAGTCGACCGTCGCGCACCTGCTCGAGGCGGCACATGTCTGCGACGGACTCGTCAAGGGACTGCGCCATCCCGACTGGCCGATCGATCCCTGGGAGGCGCTGAAGCGGCTCGTCCTGATGCTCGCCGAGCAGACCGCGCGCGTCGGCTCGCGCACGACGACCACGACGCGGCTCGCACTGACCGCCTGAGGCGTCAGCGCGGCCCGGGCGGCGTCGCCTCGACGCGTGCGAGCAGGAGCTCGAGCGCGCGGACGACCGAGCAGCGGCGGACTTCGTCGCGATCGCCCGACGCGTTCAGCAAGGTGGATTCGGCACCGCCGTTGCGCGACGCGGTCGCCAGCCACACCGTGCCGACCGGCTTGCCCGGCGATCCGCCGCCGGGTCCGGCGATGCCGGTGATGGCAACGGCGAAGCTCGCTGGCGAACGCACGAGCGCACCGTCCGCCATCGCTCGCGCCACTTCCGCGCTCACCGCGCCGTGGCGCGCGATCGAGGCCGCATCGACACCGAGCAGCTCGGTCTTGGCGGCATTCGAGTACGTGACGACGCCGCGCTCGAACCAGTCGCTCGAGCCGGCGAGCGACGTGCAGGCCGCGGCCACGAGTCCGCCGGTGCACGACTCGGCGCTCACCATGCTCGCTGCGCGAAGACGCAGCGCGGCGGCGAGTCGGCCGACGAGCACCTCGACCGGGTCGCCGGCACTCACACGAACCGCCACGCCGCGATCACGAGGAGGGTGCACAGGGCGGCGACGAAATCGTCGAGCAGGATGCCGAAACCCTGCGCCCAGCCGATCGGCTGTCCGCGGCGCAGCTTGAAGCGCTGGTCGGCCCAGGCGACCGGGCCGGGCTTGGCCGCATCGAAGAAGCGAAAGAGCACGAATGCGATCGCCTGGGCGGTGAAGCTCGCCGGCATGACGAGCCAGAGGACGAGCCAGAAGGCGACGATCTCGTCCCAGACGACCGACGACGGATCGGCCTGGGCGAGATGGCGCGCCGTCACCGTGCACGCCCACCAGCCGGCGAGCGTGGCGACGACCAGCACGACGGCGCGGCCGATGTCACCGAGCCCGGGTTGGAGCAGGACGTAGACGAGCCAGGCCCAGAGCGTGCCGGCGGTGCCCGGCGCAATCGGCGACAGGCCGCTGCCGAAGCCGAGGGCGACGACGTGGGCCGGATGCGCGAGCAGGAAACGCCAGCCGGGTCGGCGACCCTGGCCGGCGAGCGGCGGGTTGACCACAGGCTCGTTCGCGCTCATCGCGGTCGCCGGGTCACGAGCGGAAGTGATCGAAAGGCCGGCCGCGGCTCGTCACCGCGTTGCCGTGCCGATCGACGACACGCAGCCCGCGGCCGCCCTCGATCTGGCCGATGCGCGTGATGGCGACGGCCGCGTTGCCCGCGGCTGCCGCGACCGCGTCGCGCCGTTCCGGCATGGCCGTGAAAAGAAGCTCGTAGTCGTCGCCGCCGGTGAGCAGGCATTCGCGCTGGACCTCGATCGGCTGCGCCGCGAGAACCGCGCTGCGCGGCAGCGTGTCGATCTCGACGACCGCGCCGACGCCCGAGCGCTCGAGGATGTGACCGAGGTCGCCCACCAGCCCGTCGGAGACGTCGATCGCGCTCGTCGCCAGGCCGCGCAGCGCCAGGCCGAGGCCGATGCGCGCCGCGGGCGCTTCCATCGCCTGTCGGACCGACCGGAACGCCTCTTCGTCGAGCGCGACATTGCCGCGAAAAACCTCCAGCGCGAGCCGCGCATCGCCGAGCGTGCCGCTGACGTAGAGGTCGTCGCCCGGACGCGCGCCCGAGCGCAGCAGCGCCGAGCCGGCGGGCAGCTCGCCGAGGACGGTGATCGCGATCGCCAGCGGCCCGCGCGTCGTGTCGCCGCCGATCAGCTCGCAGCCTTCGCGCTCGGCGAGCGCGAAGAGGCCGCGCGAGAACCCCGCGAGGAAGGCTTCGTCGACGCTCGGCAGCGCCAGCGAAAGCGTGAACGCGAGCGGCTTCGCGCCGCAGGCGGCGAGATCGCTGAGGTTGACGGCGAGCGCCTTGTGGCCGAGCAGCTCGGGCGCGACCGTCGAGACGAAGTGCCGGCCTTCGATGAGCATGTCGGACGAGACCGCGAGCGTCATCCCGGGCGTCGGCTGGATCAGGGCGCAGTCGTCGCCGACACCGAGCGCGGCACGTCGCGCCGGTCGGGTGAAGAAACGCTCGATGAGCTCGAATTCGCCGAGGGCGGGCATGGCCGGCGATTATCGGTGGCCGCCGGACACGACCTGCGCGCCCGGGGAACATCCCGGTCGACGCGGGGTGCAAGTCTGCAATGATCGACGTCGACGGCCGCACGGCCGCCTGCACATCCCGACTCCTGCCTCGAGCGAACCATGTCGAACTCCGAACAGAAAGCCGCCGAACTGCGCCAGGCCGCGCTCGATTACCACCAGTTCCCGACGCCGGGCAAGGTCGCGATCGCGGCGACCAAGCAGCTGCTCAACCAGCACGATCTCGCGCTCGCCTATTCGCCCGGTGTCGCCGCGGCGTGCGAGGAGATCGTCGCCGACCCGGCCAACGCCTTTCGCTACACCTCGCGCGGCAACCTCGTCGCGGTCATCACCAACGGCACCGCGGTGCTCGGCCTCGGCGACATCGGCCCGCTCGCGGCCAAGCCGGTGATGGAAGGCAAGGGCGTCCTGTTCAAGAAGTTCGCCGGCATCGACGTCTTCGACATCGAGGTCGCCGAAAAGAACCTCGACAAGCTGATCGACCTGATCGCCGCGCTCGAGCCGACCTTCGGCGGCATCAATCTCGAGGACATCAAGGCACCGGACTGCTTCTACGTGGAGCGGGCGCTGCGCTCGCGCATGAAGATCCCGGTCTTCCACGACGACCAGCACGGCACGGCGATCGTCGTCGGCGCCGGCGTGCTGAACGCGCTGAAGGTGAGTGGCAAGAAGATCGACGAGGTCAAGCTCGTCACCTCGGGCGCCGGCGCGGCCGCCCTCGCCTGTCTGGGCCTGCTGGTGAAGATCGGCATCAAGCGCGAGAACATCTGGGTCACCGATCTCGCCGGCGTCGTCTACAAGGGCCGCACCGAGCTGATGGACGACGACAAGGCGGTGTTCGCGCAGGACACCTCGAAGCGCACGCTCGCGGACGTGATCGTCGGCGCCGACATCTTCCTCGGCCTGTCGGCGGCCGGCGTGCTCAAGCCCGACATGGTGTCGAGCATGGCCCCGCGCCCGGTGATCTTCGCGCTCGCCAATCCGGCGCCGGAGATCCTCCCGGAGGAGGTCCACGCCGCGCGCAACGACGCGATCGTCGCGACCGGCCGCAGCGACTATCCGAACCAGATCAACAACGTCCTCTGCTTTCCGTACATCTTCCGCGGCGCCCTCGATTCCGGCGCGACGACGATCACCGTCGAGATGGAGATCGCCGCCGTGCACGCGATCGCCGAGCTGGCGCAGGCCGAGCAGAGCGAGGTCGTCACGGCCGCGTACGCGGGCGTGACGACCAGCTTCGGGCCCGATTACCTGATCCCGAAGCCTTTCGATCCGCGCCTGATGATGCGGATCGCGCCCGCGGTCGCCGCCGCGGCGGCCGAGTCCGGCGTCGCGGCGCGGCCGATCGTCGACATGGACGCGTACCGCGACAAGCTCCAGACCTTCGTCTACGCGTCGGGCACCACGATGCGGCCGATCTTCACGCTCGCCAAGGGCGCGAAGAACAAGCGCATCGCCTTCGCCGAGGGCGAGGAAGAGCGCGTGCTGCGGGCGGTGCAGGTCGTGGTCGACGAGCACCTGGCACGGCCGACCCTGATCGGCCGTCCCGAGGTGATCGCCCAGCGCATCGCCAAGTTCGGCCTGCGCCTGGAGGCCGGTCGCGACTACGACCTCGTCAACACCGAGAACGACCACCGCTATCGCGACTACTGGCAGACCTATCATCAGATGACGGCGCGAAAAGGCGTGACCGCCCAGCTCGCGAAGATCGAGATGAGGCGGCGCCTGACCCTGATCGCCTCGATGCTGCTGAAGACCGGCGAGGTCGACGGCATGCTGTGCGGCACGTGGGGCGGAACGGCCATGCACCTGCAGTACATCGACCAGGTCATCGGTCTGCGCGAGGGCGCGAAGACCTACGCCTGCATGAACGGACTGATCCTCCCCGGCCGGCAGGTGATGCTGGTCGACACGCACGTGAACTACGACCCCACCGCCGAGCAGCTCGCCGAGATCACGGTGATGGCCGCCGAGGAGATGATGCGCTTCGGCCTGCGGCCCAAGGCGGCGCTGCTCTCGCACAGCAACTTCGGCTCGAGCAACCATCCTTCGGCGGTGAAGATGCGCGACGCCCTGGCACTGCTTCGGGCTCGCGCGACATGGCTCGAGGTCGACGGCGAGATGCACGGCGACACCGCGCTGGATGCGGCCTATCGGCACGAGCTCATGCCCTCCAGCACGTTGAAGGGCGAGGCGAACCTGCTCGTCCTGCCGAACATCGACGCCGCCAACATCGCCTACAACCTGCTCAAGACGGCGGCCGGCGGCGGTATCGCCATCGGGCCGGTGCTTCTGGGGGCTGCCCAGCCGGCCCACATCCTCACGCCGTCGGCCACCGTGCGCCGCATCATCAACATGACCGCGCTTGCGGTCGCCGACGCGAACGCTGCGCGCTAGTTTTCAGTGCATGGGAATTTTTTGGCCGTGCGAATGAGTGCGAGATTCAATCCATAAGCTCTCATTCAAGACAGCGAGCACATACTTAATCCCCGCCAAAACTGCCCAAATATGTGGCACCTGCTTGAGGTTTCCGCCCCGATTCGGTAACATCTGCAGCTTCTTCGTTCAGGGATCTCCCCGTGGTTTTGTCGGGTCGGCTGCAGCAGTGGCGGCCATTGCTCCGGTGGGGAGCGGGCATCGGCGTCGCAATGCTGCTGGCCTTCGGCCATGCACAGGCACGAGAGCGGGCACCTACGTCGGTGCCCGTGCTGGTGTCGGAACTCCCGGCGGAAGCGCAATCGGTGGGACGTGCGATTCGCTCCGGCGGACCGTTCGCCTATCCCAAGGACGGCATCGTCTTCGCCAACCGGGAGCGCATCCTGCCTTTCGAGCGGCGCGGCTACTACCGCGAGTACACGGTCGCCACGCCGGGCGCCCGCGACCGCGGCGCGCGACGCATCGTCTGCGGCGGCAAGCAGCCGACCGCACCCGTGGCCTGTTACTACAGCAACGATCACTACGCGAGTTTTCACCGCATCACACCATGAGCGCAGCAGCAGTTTTTTTCGAACAGGAGGAACGTGACATGCTCTTGCAGACCGTCCGTCCGAACATCGTGCAGTCGATTCGAGCCTACAGGGTCGACGATCTCATGCATGCGGCGCATCACGCCGACCAGCACTTCCTCTACGCCAATCTCACCGCTGCGCAATCCAAGCAGGACGTGCTCGAGGCGATCGCCGAAGCATTCGTCTTCCCGTCGCATTTCGGCAAGAACCTCGACGCGCTGTTCGACTGCATGACCGATCTGGTCCACAAGGCCGGGCCGCAGCCGGGCTTCGTCGTCGTCCTCGAGCAGCTTCCCGACAACCCGAGGTTCGATCGCGAGGCCCGCGAGCAGCTGCTCGACGTGTTCCGCGACGCGGCCGACTTCTGGGCGGAGCGCAAAGTACCGTTCAGGTGCTTCTATTCTTTTCAGTAGCCCGCTCCCAGGAATCAGCATCATGGGAGCGGGCTACCGAAGTGGCCCCCGCAGCAGGCAATGTCAACGGCACGGAAAAGCCGGTGAAGACCGCGAAGACAGCCGCGAACGGCGCATTCGGCGCGAACATGCCGCTCATGAGCAGCGCGTTCGACACCGCGATGTGGCTATCGGCGGCCTGAGCTCGCCGGCCTGAGCTCGAATCCGGCGTCGCGCCCGCGCACGACGCGCGTTCACTCGCTCGGCTTCGCCGCCACTGCGGCGGCGAGTCGAAGGTATTCCTCCACCGGAACCTCCTCGGCTCGGCGCTGGACATCGAACGGCGCATCCACGCTGCGCTCCTCGAGCCAGCGGCCGAGCGTGTGGCGCAGGAGCTTTCGTCGCTGCGAGAACGCCGACGTCACGATCTCGCGCAGGAGCGCCGGGCGGATCGGCGCCGGCTCGGCGCGCGGCGACATCCGCACGACCGCCGACTCGACGCGCGGCGGCGGATCGAACGCCTCGGGCGGCACGTCGAGCAAGGACTCGATCTCGTAGCGCCACTGAAGCATCACGCTGAGCCGGCCGTAGTCCTTGCCACCCGGTCCCGCGGCGATGCGGTCGACGACCTCTTTCTGCAGCATGAAATGCTGATCCTCGATCCGCTCGGCAGCGTCGAGCAGGTGAAAGAGGATCGGCGTGGAGATGTTGTACGGAAGATTGCCGACGACGCGCAGCTTGCCCGTGCCGCCGGCCGGCGCGATCGACGCGATCGACGCGAAATCGACTTCGAGCACATCGGCTTCGACGACCTCGAGCCCGGCGGTGCGGCGCAGTTGCGCCGCGAGATCGCGATCGAGTTCGATCACCGTCAGCGCCGGCGTGCGCCGCAGGAGCGCGAAGGTGAGCGCGCCTCGGCCCGGCCCGATCTCGATCAGCGCCTGGCCGGGACGCGGGTCGATGCAGTCGACGATGCGGTCGATCACCGACCCGTCGACGAGGAAATGCTGGCCGAACCGCTTCCTGGCGCGATGCAAGACGTGTCGGCGCGCTGCCGCTACTGCGCCTGCGGCGGATCGCGCAGTTCGATGTAGGCCCGGCCGCGCAGATCGCGCAGCCACTCGGCGAAGGCTTCCTCGAACTTCTGCTCGCGCAGGACGTTGCGCGCCTGTTCGCGCTGCTGACGCACGTCGAGCGAGATCTGGCGCCGGTCGACGACCTGGATCAGGTGCAGGCCGAAGCGCGTCGTCACCGGATCGGATATTCCGCCGATCGGCAGCGCGGTCATCGCCTCCTCGAACTCCGGAACGAAGGTGCCTGGCGAGGCCCAGCCGAGATCGCCGCCCTGCGGCGCGCTGCTGTCTTCCGAGTTCTCGCGCGCGAGCTGCTCGAAGGTCCGCTTGCCGCTCTGGATCTCGCTCTTGAACTGGAGCAGCCGCCGCGCCGCCGCTTCGGGCGTGAGCTCGGCGGACGGCCGCAGCAGGATGTGCCGCACACGCGACTGCGTGACCATGAATGCGCTCGGCTCCTTGCGATCGACCAGCTTCAGGACATGGAAGCCCGCGCCGCTCCGGAGCAGCTCGGGCGCGATCTCGCCGACCTTGAGCGGCTTGACCGTCTTCACGAAGACGTCGGGCAGGCGGTCCGCGGGCTTCAGGCCGATCTCGCCGCCCTGGGCGCGGTTGCCGTCCTCGGACATTTCGCGCGCAACGCTCGCGAAATCCTCGCCGCCGCGCACGCGCGCCAGCGCCGCCGCCGCACGGGCGCGACGCTCCTCGACCACCGCGGCGCTCGCGCCCTCGGGAACCGGTACCAGGATCTGCGCGACATCGATCTCGACGCCGGCGCCGGCCGCGGCGCGACGCTTCTCGATCAGGTCGTCGATCTCGGCGTCGGTGATCCGGATGCGGCTGGACACTTCGCGCTCGCGCAGCCGCTCGACCATCAGCTGGTCGCGGATGTTGTCCCGGAACTTGGCGTATGGCTGGCCCTCCTGGCGCAGGCGCTCGCGCAGCTGCGGGATCGTCAGCTGGTTCTGGGTCGCGATGTTGGCGACGGCGCGATCGAGCTCCGGCTCCTCGATTCGGGCGCCGCTCTCGCGCGCGTTCGTGACCAGCACGCGCTCGTCGATCAGGGTGTCGAGGACCTGCTTCCTCAGCACCGACGGCGGCGGCAGAGGCGTGCGGTTGCGCGCCGCGTCGTCGCGGACCCGCGCCAGCCGCTGCTGCAGCTCGCCGGCGGTGACCAGCTCCTGGTTGACGACGGCCACGATGTAGTCGCCGGTCTGCGCCACGGCGTGAAGGCTCGACACGAGCAAGCCCGCCGCGACGAGCACGCGGCGCCAGGAAAAGCGCGAATCAGTCATAGGGGGTGAACGGAGAGGACGTCGTGCGCTCGTCGCGCAGCAGTTGGTAGCCGGGAACATTGTCCTTCAACACCTTGAGTGGATTTGATCCGAGCCGCGAGAGGCCGACGAGTTCCAATTGAAGGAGCAGCCGGGTTGTCGTTTCGCTGCGACCCGTCGACAGGCGCTCGACCACGACCCGCCCAATCCAGCAGCCCGCGCTGTAGTTGACGTGGCCGACGCTGTAGAGCGTGCCGCTGCAGCTGCTGCCCGCCGGCCGCTCCTGGGTTCGCGCCGGCCCGTAGACCGGCCATTGCCAGCCGAGCTCGAACTGCTCCGACAGACCCCGTGTCAGCCGGTAGGTGAGGCCGACGGTGCGATACGGCCCCGGCGAGTACCGGAAACCGGCGAGCGAACGCTGGATCCGGTGGCTGTCGGGATTGAACTGCGCCGAGGTGTCGAAGGTCCAGCGCGGCACGAGCGTCGTCGAGCCGAAGACGAGCACGTCGGAATAGCGCTGGGTGAGCGGCACGCCGTCGGGCGTGATGCGCTGGTCGCGGAATCGATAGCGCTGCGCCATGCCCACGCGCAAGGCCTCGGCGCCCGTGTCCGGGTCGAGGATGCGCGACGTGAGACCGGCGGTGAGCTGGTTCGAGTCGGAGACCCGGTCGACACCGGAAAAGGCGTTCTCGGTGAAGTAGGAGTCGAAGTTGAAGTCCTTGGCCGCGGCGTCGAAGTTCGGCAGGTCTTCCTGGCGCCGATAGGGCGTGTTGACGTAGAAGAGGCGCGGCTCGAGCGTCTGGCGCACGGGCCGGCCGAAGAAGCTCGTGTCGCGCTCGAGCGTCCAGGCGCTGTCGACGCTCACCGTCGGGATCACCCGCGTGGCGCTGCGCCTGCCGTCGTCGAGCGGCAGGTCGTACGAGTACGACGCGGCGTTGAAGGACAGCTTGGGCGTGAGGGTCCAGCCGGGCGAGAAGAACGGCCTGCGGATGCTGCCGAGGGCATGCGCGCGCAGGCCGGTCTGGCGCTCGAGCAGGTAGTCGTCGCTCGGGTTGGCGAAGCGGTTGAACTCGCCTTCGAAGGCGACATCGAGGCCGCCTCGCCACAACCCGGCGTAACGCGCGCCGATCTGCGGCGCGCGCTCGTAGGGCGGCGGATCGATCCGGGTGGTCGGATCGGTGGTCTGCAGCACCTGCCACTTCAGCGCGCGCGCGTAGGCAGACCAGTCGCCGAAGGGCCGCGTCAGCAGCAGGTCGGTCTGCAGCAGGCGAGGCGTGAGGCTCTTCACCTCGCCGGGGAAGTCCTTCCAGTAGTCGTCGTCGGAGACGCGCATGACGCGCATCTGCAGATGGCTCGAAAACGGCAGCGAGCCATCGTGATCGGCACGCAGCGAATAGCGCGACCGGTCGGCGGCATCGTCGTGCGGCATCAGCTTCAGGTTGAGGGTGCCGTTGTAGTTCGGCTCGAGGTAGCGGAACTCGGTGTCGACGGCCGGCCCGCGCCTCAGGCTCTCGCTCATCGTGAAGGTCGCGTCGCGGTTCGGGGCGATGTTCCAGTAGTACGGGATCGCCATCTGCACGCCGCTTCGGCTGTCGATGCCCAGGCTCGGCGGCAGGAAGCCCGACTTGCGCTCGTCGCTGAGCGGAAAGCTGAACACCGGCGCGGCCAGGATCGGCACGCCGTAGAAGCGCAGCACGGCGTCGCGGGCGATGCCCTCGTTGTTCTCGGTGTCGATGCGAAGCTCGCGCGTCTTCAGGATCCAGACCGGCTCGGCGTCATCGGTCGCGCTGCAGCTGGAATACGTCGTGTCGGTCGCGATCGAGCGTTGGTCGTCGATGAAGTCGATCCGCCCCGCCTTGCCGCCGGCGCCGGTCTTGGCCAGGCGATAGGTCGGCATGCGAAAGAAGCCCTCGAAGCGCTCGATCCGCAGCTGCAGCTCCGGTCCGCTGAAGACGTTGCCGTCCCGGACGACGACGACGTGGCCGGTCGCGCGGGCGAGGTCCTCGCCCTCCTCGTAGGTCAGCCGGTCGGCGTGGATGACGGTCGCGCCGCGCCGGAACTCGACATCGCCCAGCGCCTCGGCGTCGAGGTTCGGGCGCGACCGGATCTCGCGCGCGCGCAGGATGATCGGCAGCTGGCGCGCCGCGTCGCCGCGTGGCGGGGCGGTCAGCGTGTCGGCCTGTCGAAGCTCCACCCCTGAGGCGGCCGGCGCCGGCGACGACGACGACTGGGCGCGAGCCGACGAGGCGACGAGGATCGCGACGACGGCGATCGCGCCGAGATATTCGGGTCCTCGCAGGCGAGCGCGGGATCGTGGATCGTTGCGAGCGGCTGGACTCACTGGGCGACGCGGACGGAAGCACCCTGGAGGCGCGAAGCCGGCTTTCGCGTGCAGCGCACCGGATGGAGACGAGCGCCGCGCCGCCACTCGGGCGCCGGGCATCGATTTGTAGAATCGATTATCCACGAGCCCTGCCTCGCCATGCGCCCGGCGCGCCTGGCTCTCCCATGACCTCCATGCCCGCTGCCTCTCCCGTCGTCGAGTGGTCCGATCCGGCGCGGGCGTGCGCGTTCGGCGTCTGGCTCGAATCGGTCGGGCCGCGCCACGGCGTCGTCGCCGCGAGCCTGCGGCCGGCGTCGAGCGACGCCAGCTTTCGCCGCTACCTGCGCGCCGATCGCGTCGGCGGCGGCAGCCTGATCGTCATGGACGCACCGCCGCCGCAGGAGGACGTGCGGCCGTTCGTCCATGTCGCGGGGCTCATCGCGGCGGCAGGTCTGAACGCGCCGCGCGTGCTCGAGGCCGACGCGATCCACGGCTTCCTCCTTCTCGACGACCTCGGCAACACGCTCTATCTCGCCGCACTTCTCGAGGCGCAGAGCCGCGGCGACACGAAGCGCGCCGACACGCTGATGCGCGACGCCATCGCCGCGCTCGTCACCTGGCAGCTGAAGGTGCCCGGCGCGTCCTTGCCGCCCTACGACGACGCGATGCTGCGCCGCGAGCTCGACCTCTTCCCCGACTGGTGCGTGACGCGCGAGTGCGGCGTGACGTGGACGGCGACCGAGACCGCCGCCTGGGTCGATGCCTGCGAGCGTCTCGTCGCCAGCGCGCTCGCCGGGCCGCGCGTCGCGGTCCACCGCGACTGGATGCCGAGGAACCTGATGGTCTGCGACCCGAATCCCGGCATCCTCGACTTCCAGGACGCGGCCGAGGGCGCCATCAGCTACGACATCGCCTCGCTGCTGCGCGATGCGTTCATCTCGTGGGACGAGGAGCAGGAGATCGACTGGGCCGTTCGCTACTGGCAGGCGGCGCGCAAGGCCGGCCTGCCGCTGAACGACGACTTCGGCGAGTTCTGGCGCGGCCTGGAATGGATGGGCCTTCAGCGCCATCTGAAAGTGCTCGGCATCTTCTCGCGCCTGAAACACCGCGACCGCAAGCCGGCCTACAGCGCCGACCTGCCGCGCTTCTTCGCCTACGCGCACAAGGTCGCCACGCGCTACTCGACGCTGCGTCCGCTCGCCCGCCTGCTCGAGCCGCTGATGGGCGCGACGCGCATCGACGCGTTCCACTGACCTCCGGCGAGCCGGGCCGCACGCCGAACCGTGATCCGCCTCACCGAACTTCGCCTGCCCCTCGATCACATCGAGGGCGACCTGCGCGCCGCCGTCATCGCCCGCCTCGGCATCGACGACGGGGCGTTGCGCGCCATCTCGGTCTTCCGGCGCGGCCACGACGCGCGCAAGAAGGCCGCGATCGTCTTCGTCTACACGGTCGACTGCGCGGTCGACGACGAGGACGCCGTGCTGGCTCGTCACGCCGGCGACGTGCATGTCAAGACGACGCCCGACATCCGCTACCGCGCGGTCGCGACGGCGCCTGCCGACTTCGCCGCGAGCGGCCGGCCGCGACCGGTGGTCGTCGGCTTCGGCCCCTGCGGCATCTTCGCCGCGCTGATCCTGGCGCAGGCCGGATTCCGCCCGCTCGTGCTCGAGCGCGGCCCCGCGGTTCGCGAGCGCACCCAGGACACCTGGGGCCTGTGGCGCCAGGGCGTGCTCGACCCCGAATCCAACGTGCAGTTCGGCGAGGGCGGCGCCGGCACCTTCTCCGACGGCAAGCTCTGGAGCCAGATCAGCGACCCGCGCCACCTGATGCGAAAGGTGCTCGACGAGCTCGTCGCCGCCGGCGCGCCCGACGAGATCCTCTACGTCGCCAAGCCGCACATCGGCACCTTCCGGCTCGTTGGCGTGGTCGAGAAGATGCGCGCCACCATCGAGGCGCTCGGCGGCGAGATCCGGTTCCACACGCGCGTGATCGACCTGCTCATCGAAGCCGGCGCGGTGCGCGGCCTCACGGTCTCGGCGACGCGTGGCGAGGACGCCGGTCGCGAGGAGATCGCTGCCGAGCACGTCGTCCTCGCGCCCGGGCACAGTGCGCGTGACACCTTCGAGATGCTGCATGAGCGCGGTGTCTTCCTCGAGCCCAAGCCGTTCTCGATCGGCTTTCGCATCGAGCACCCGCAGTCGGTGATCGACCGTGCCCGTTTCGGTCCGAGCGCGGGCCACCCGGGGCTCGGCGCCGCCGACTACAAGCTCGTCCACCAGGCGAAGAACGGCCGCGGCGTCTACAGCTTCTGCATGTGCCCGGGCGGCACCGTCGTCGCCGCCACCTCCGAGTCCGGCCGCGTCGTCACCAACGGCATGAGCCAGTACTCGCGCAACGAGCGCAACGCCAACGCCGGCATCGTCGTCGGCATCCAGCCGTCGGACTACCGACTCGAGGGTGCGTCGCCGGGCCGGGACGACGACGGCGTGCTCGACGGCATCGCTTTCCAGCGCTTCTGGGAATCGCGCGCGTTCGATCTCGGCGGCGGCGGCTACGTCGCGCCGGGGCAGCGCGTCGGCGACTTCCTCGCCGGCCGCGCATCGACGTCGTTCGATGCGGTGCAGCCGTCCTACCGGCCGGGCGTGCGGCCGGTCGATCTCGGTGCGCGCGATGCGCCCGCGCTGCCCGTCTACGCGATCGAGGCGATCCGCGAGGCGCTGCCGGCGTTCGAGCGGCAGATCAAGGGCTTCGCGATGGACGATGCGGTGCTCACCGGCGTCGAGACGCGCACCTCGGCGCCGCTGCGCATCACGCGCGGGCGCGACCGGCAAAGCGTCAACGTGCGCGGCCTCTATCCGGCCGGCGAGGGTGCGGGCTACGCCGGCGGAATCATGTCGGCCGCGGTCGACGGCATCGAAGTGGCCGAGGCCCTGTCGCTGGCCGTCACGGGCAGGCTGCCATCACCTGTGCCACCGCGGCCGTGAGCTTCTTGCCGTAGGGCACGTGCAGGAACTCGTTCGGTCCGTGGGCGTTGCTCTTCGGGCCGAGCACGCCGCAGACCATCATCTGCGCCTTCGGGAAACTCTGCTGCAGCATCGACATCAGCGGGATCGTGCCGCCCTGACCGATGTAGCCGCAGGGCGCGCCGTAGTGGGCCTGCGATGCGGCGTGGAGGGCGGCGTCGAGCCACGGCGCGAGGGTCGGCGCATTCCAGCCGGTCGTGCCCGAGGCGACGTCGGCGCCGGCCGCGCCGGTGTGGAACGTGACCTTGGCGTTGTAGGGTGCGTTGTCCTCGAGCAGCGCCTTCAGCGTCTGCGCCGCGACGTCGCCGTCGACCAGCGGCGGCGTGCGCAGGCTGAGCTTGAACGCGGTGTACGGACGCAGCACGTTGCCCGCGTCCTTGAGCGCCGGCATGCCGTCGACACCGGTGACCGAGAGCGTCGGCCGCCAAGTCCGGTTGACGAGCGCCTCGACCGGATCGGTGGTCGTCGGCAGGGTCGCGCCGCCGTCGGCGCCGCAGGCCCAGGGGAAGCGCTTCCAGACCTCGTCGCCGAGGATCTTCGCGGTCGCCTTCGCCTGCTCGACGCGCTCGGCGGGGATCGCGCAATGCAGGCTCTCGGGCAGAAGACGTCCGGTCTTCGAGTCCTCGAGGCGGTCGAGCACCTGGCGCAGGATGCGAAAGCTCGACGGCACGAGCCCGCTGGCATCGCCGGAGTGAACGCCTTCGGTGAGTATCTCGACCTTCAGCGTGCCCGTGACGTTGCCGCGCAGGCTGGTCGTGAGCCAGAGCTGGTCGTAGTTGCCGGCGCCGCTGTCGAGGCAGACGACGAGGCCGATGCGGCCGAGCCGCTCCTTCAGCGCCTCGACATAGACCGGCAGGTCGGGCGAGCCGCTTTCCTCGCAGGTCTCGATCAGGCCAACGCAGCGCGGCCGCGCGATGCCCTGCAGGTCGAGCGCCTTGATCGCGGTGACCGCCGCATAGATCGCGTAGCCGTCGTCGGCGCCGCCGCGGCCGTACAGGAGCCCGTTCTCGTAGCGTGGCGTCCATGGGCCGAAGCCGTTCTTCCAGCCGCTGAACTCGGGCTGCTTGTCGAGGTGGCCGTAGAGGCAGATCGTCTCGGCGCCCGCCGCGTTGCCGCCCGGCCGGGTGGCCGGTACCTCGAAGAAGATGACCGGCGTGCGCCCCTCCAGGCGGATCACCTCGAGCTTCAGTCCGGAGATCTGCTGGCGCTCGACCCAGGCCGCCGCATCGCGCACGACGTGGTCGATGAAGCCGTGCTGCTTCCACTCGGCGTCGAACGCCGGACTCTTCGCGGGCACCTCGATGTAGCGGGTGATCTGCGGCACGATCTCGTCGTCCCAGACGCGATCCGCGAAGCGGCCGAGCGCCTCCGCCTCGTCCTTCTGGATCGGTTGCAGCGGGTCGCGTGCGTTCATGGCGGGCTCCTTGTCGACGGCGAAAGGGGCAGTGTATCGAGCCACGCCACGAGGACCGATAACACCTCGGCCTGCTCGGGTTCGTTGAAGATCTCGTGGAAAAGCGGCGCGAACTCGCGCGCCGTGACGACTTCCTTCGGCGCGGCCGCGGCGAACGTGGCGCTCGCCGACGGCAGCACGCAGCGATCGCTGCCCGCATAGAGCAGCAGCGTCGGCACGACCCAGCGCGAGGCCAGGCTGCGCACGCGCTCGCCGCCGTCGACGATGAAGCGCGTGAGCCGCGCGGTGACGCGATCGTGGACGAGCGGATCGCTGCCGTAGCTGGCGACCGTCGTCGCGCTGCGCGAGACCGACGCGGCGCCCAGGCCGTTGCCCACCGCGAGGTCGGGCGCGATCGGGCCGAGCACGGCGAGCAGCGCGCGCTGGAGCGGCGTCATCGGGATGCCGAGCGCGGGCGACGACAGTGCCAGCGCGTCGACCGCGCGAAGCCACGCGGGCGCCGTCGACTCGAGTCCGCCCGCGACGAAGCGCGCGGCGACGAGGCCGCCGAGACTGTGGCCGAGGAGCACGAGCGGCCCGTCGAACTCGGCGCGCACCGCGTCGATCGCGTAAGCGAGATCGAAGAGCAGATCGTCGCCGGCGACGAGCCGGCCGCGGGCGCCGGGACTGCGGCCGTGGCCGCGATGGTCGTAGCCGACCACCCGCCAGCCGCGCTCGTTCAAGGCTGCCGCGACGTGGCCGTAGCGGTCGATGTGCTCGCCCAGGCCGTGGACGATGACAATCGTTCCCCTGGCTCCGTCGGACGGCCAGTCGCGCCTCCTCAGGTCGAGGCCGTCGCGGGTTCGAATCGTCCGGCTCATCGAGCTTCCTTCACGCCATGGACCCACACCACTTCTTCGCACTCTCGCACGAGAGCGGCGTCGCCCATCTTCGCCTCGACCGGCCCGAACGCATGAACACCATGACGCCGGCGTTCTTTCCGGCCCTCCGTGACGCCGTGCGCGAGCTCGACGACGCCGGCAAGACGCGCGCGCTCGTGATCTCGTCGACGGGCAAGCACTTCTCGGCCGGCATGTCGCTCGACGTGTTCGCCGGCGACGATCTCGGCGTCAGCACCGAGACGGCGCGCGACCGCCTGAGCTTCCAGACGGCCCTGCGCCGGCTCATGGACTGCTTCGACGCGATCGACGAGGCGCGCTTCCCCGTGATCTGCGCGATCCAGGGCGGCTGCATCGGCGGCGCACTCGACCTCGCCACCGCCTGCGACATCCGCCTGTGCAGCGCCGACGCCTTCTTCACGGTGCAGGAGATCTCGATCGGCATGGCCGCCGACCTCGGCGTGCTGCAGCGGCTGCCCAAGATCGTGCCGCAGGGTATCGCCCGCGAGATGGCCTACACGGGCGAGCGGCTCGGCGCCGAGCGCGCGCTCGCGGTCGGGCTGGTCAACGCGGTGCTGCCCGACGCCGCCGCGCTCGTCGACCGCGCGCTCGCGCTGGCCCGGACGATCGCCTCGAAGTCGCCGCTCGCAATCGCCGGCAGCAAGCTCGCGCTCAACCACGCCCGCGACCACTCGACCGACGCGGCGCTGCAGCAGATGACCCTGCTGCAGAGCGCGATCTTCGACCGCGACGAGATGGCGCGCGCGATCGCCGGCTGGAAGGCCAAGCGCGACCCCGAGTTCGACGCCCTGGCGCCGGTCGCGAAGGTCTGAGGCGTCGTTCAGCCCGGCGGCGGCAGCTGCGGATTCGACGGCGCGTCGACTTCCGACGCTTCGCGCCAGCCGCCGCCCAGCGCGCGATAGAGCGCGACCAGGTTCTGCAGCTGCAGCGCCTGGGTCTGCACCAGCGCCTGCTGCGCCGAGAAGAGCGAGCGCTGCGCGTCGAGCGTGTCGAGGTAGCTCGCCGCGCCGGCGCGGTAGCG
>CAJDUN010000081.1_pt1 | contig 19422 bp, 18 predicted proteins | sample 7390741 | NCBI WGS metagenome assembly CAJDUN01 (sample SAMEA7055660, study PRJEB34461) | soil metagenome | biome: terrestrial ecosystem; feature: Peninsula; material: soil | place: Antarctica | collected 2016 | reverse complement strand
GAGCTCGGCGAGCTCGGCGTCGACCGCGCCGCGCTCGGCGCCGAGCTGCTCGCGGCGCAGGCTCGTCTGCTCGGCGAGCTGCGTGAGACGGAGCAGCTCGACGTGCTCGCGATGGGCCTGGGACTGCAGCTCGGTCGCGTCGCGCTGACCGGCGGCGAGGTGCGCGGCGGCATCGGTGCTCGCCGCGTCGGCGCGCACGAGATGACTGCGCGATTCCTCGACGACGAGCGCCTGCGCCTTGGTCTGCCGATGCAGATTCTCGATCTCCTGAGCGCGGGCGAGGAGACCCGCCTGCTCGGAGTCGGGCGCGTAGAAGGCGACGGCGAACTGGCTCACCGCGTGACCTTCGCGGGTCATGATGACTTCGCCGTGGGTGAGCGTCGAGCGCGCAGCGAGTGCGGCGTCGAAGTCGTCGGCGGTGTAGACGCCTTCGAGCCAGTCGCCGAGCAAGGCGGAGAGGCCGGCGTCGCCGAGATGGAGCAGATCGGCCAGGCGCGGCAGCGTGCGGTGCGACGACGGCGTCGCTGCCTGTGGCGGCGTGAAGAAGGCCAGGCGCGACGGCGGCGCATCGGCGGCGAAGGCGCGCACGGTCTCGAGCCGACCAATCTCGAGCGCGCCGAGCCGCTCGCGCAGGGCCGCCTCGAGCGCCGCCTCCCAGCCCGGCTCGATGCGGATCCGCGTCCACAGGCCGGCGAGCGACTCGAGGCCATGACGCGCGAGCCACGGCTTGAGCTTGTTCTCGACCTGCACCTTTTCCTGCAGCGCCTGCAACGCCGACAGACGCGCGCCCAGCTCGGCGTGGCGCCGGCCCTCGTCGTTGACGTGGTCCTGGAGCGTGCGCCGCGCCTCGGCCAGCGCCGGGATGCGTCCTTGCCAGTCCTCGACCGTGGCGAGCGCGGCCGCGTGGCGCGCGTCGGCCGCGCCGGTGCGCTCGCGTGCCTGCTGCAGCTCGGCCGGCTCGATCGCGACCAGGCCCTTGGTCTCGGTCAGCAGGCGCTCGCGGCGGGCCTCGGCCTGCGTCCAGCGCTCGTCGACGCCGCGCGCCTCGGCGGCGAGAACCTGGATCTGCTGCTGCACGGCGGCGACGGCGCCGCGCTGTTCGTGGCTGCGCGCCTGCGCCTCGCGCAGTCCGTCCTCGACGGCGGCCGTCGCGCTCGACGCCGTCTCGAGATCGGCGCCGAGTGCCTCTGCGTTGCGCCCGGCGGCTTCGAGCTCGCCACCGATTCGCTCGTGCTCGGCGCCGGCCTCGGCTTCGCGCGTGCGCCACGACACGCTCTGCGCCTCGAGCTCGCCGCGCTGGCGCGACAGCCGCTCGCGACCGGCCGCGACGTAGCGGATCCGCTCCTCGAGCCGGCTCACTTCGAGTGCCGCCTGGCCGAGCAGGCCCTGCGCGGCGTGGAGCGCGTCGTTCGCTTCGTAGTGCGTCTGCCGGATCGCCTCGAGCTCGGCCTCCGCGCGGCGCAGGTCGGCGCTGCGCGACTCCAGGGCGGTCGTCGCCGCGATCACCGCCTGGCCGACCCGCTCCTCCTCGCGCGCCGCGTCGCGGTGCTTGAGGAACCAGAGGTGATGGAGCTTGGTCTGCGCCTCCTGCTGCATCGCGCGGTAACGGCCCGCGACCTCGGCCTGCTGCTCGAGCTTGTCGAGATTGCCGCCCAGCTCGCGCAGGATGTCCTCGACACGGGTGAGGTTCTCGCGCGTGTCCTTGAGGCGCGACTCCGTCTCGCGGCGGCGCTCCTTGTACTTCGAGACGCCGGCGGCCTCTTCGAGGAACAGGCGCAGCTCTTCGGGCTTGCTCTCGATGATCCGCGAGATCGTGCCCTGGCCGATGATCGCGTAGGCGCGCGGCCCGAGGCCGGTGCCGAGGAAGACGTCCTGGATGTCGCGGCGGCGCACCGGCTGGCCGTTGATGTGATAGCTGCTCGTGCCGTCGCGCGTCAGCACGCGCTTGACGGCGATCTCGGAGAAGCGGTTCCACGGGCCACCGGCCCGACCTTCGCTGTTGTCGAAGGCGAGTTCGACGCTGGCGCGGCCGGCGGGCTTCCTCAGGGCCGTGCCGTTGAAGATCACGTCCTGCATCGACTCGCCGCGCAACTCGCTCGCCTTGCTTTCGCCGAGCACCCAGCGCACCGCGTCGATGATGTTCGACTTGCCGCAGCCGTTCGGGCCGACGACGCCGACGAGCTGGCCCGGGAGCTGGAAATGGGTCGGCTCGACGAACGACTTGAAGCCCGAGAGCCGGATCGAGTGAAGACGCATGAGAGGGCGGCGGCAGTCTGCCTAAGCTATTGATTTAATTGGCAAAAGTCGGGCCCCGGGGCGCGCGTGATGCGTCTGGATGATAGCATCGCGACCCTTCGCTCCCGAGCGCTTGCCGCGACGTCTCCCATGGCCCGAAAGTCCCGTCCCAGCATCCTCGGCTCGACCCGGGCGGCTCCGTCGATCGCGCCGACGGCGCCGCAGGACCACCTCGACGTCTTCGCCAATCCGACGCCCGGGCGCGACTACGTGATCCGTTTCGAGATCCCGGAGTTCACCTGCGTGTGCCCGCTCACCGGCCAGCCCGACTTCGCCCGCTTCACGATCGAGGTCATCGCCGACAGGCTCTGCGTCGAGCTGAAGAGCCTGAAGCTCTACCTCTGGAGCTTTCGCAACGTCGGCGCCTTCCACGAGCAGGTGACCAACGACATCCTCGACGAGATCGTCGGCGCGACGAAGCCGCGCTTCGCCCGCATCTCGGCGCACTGGAACGTGCGCGGCGGCATCTACACGAGCGTCGTCGCCGAGCAGCGCAAGAAGGGCTGGAAGCCGGCGCCGGCCGTCCTCCTGCCCGCAGCCGCCGACGATTGACGATGGCGCCGATCCGCGCCGCCGGTTTCCGGGCAAAAGTGCCGCGACGCGTCGCGGCACGCCGCGCCCGCAGCCGCTTCTGACACGACCCGCTCCCTACAATGCGAGCGTTTTGCCCGGACGCCCCATGACCCACCCGCTGCAGAGCACCATCGAACTCGCCTGGGACGCACGAGCCTCGCTCGAGCCGGGCAACAGCCCCGAGATCCGCACAGCGGTCGACAAGGTGATCGCCGAACTCGACGCCGGAGAGATCCGGGTCGCCGAGCGCAGAGGCGTCGGCGACTGGGTCGTCAACCAGTGGGTGAAGAAGGCGGTGCTGCTGAGCTTTCGGCTCACCGAGAACCATCTCATGCAGGCCGGCGACCTCGGCTTCTTCGACAAGGTCGAGCCCAAGTTTTCCGGCTCGAGCGAGACCGCGTTGCGCGCCAGCGGCGTGCGCATCGTGCCGCCGGCGGTCGCGCGGCGCGGCGCGTTCCTCGCGAAAAACGTCGTGATGATGCCGAGCTACGTGAACATCGGCGCCTACGTCGACGAGGGCACGATGATCGACACCTGGGCCACCGTCGGCTCGTGCGCGCAGATCGGCAAGAACGTTCACCTCTCCGGCGGCGTCGGCATCGGCGGCGTGCTCGAGCCGATGCAGGCCAACCCGACGATCATCGAGGACAACTGCTTCATCGGCGCCCGCTCCGAGGTCGTCGAGGGCGTGATCGTCGAGGAGAACTCGGTGCTCGCGATGGGCACCTTCATCTCCCAGAGCACCAAGATCCTCGACCGCGCCACCGGCCAGGTGAGCTACGGGCGAATCCCGTCGGGCTCGGTCGTCGTCAGCGGCAGCATCCCTGCGGCCGACGGCAGCCACAGCCTCTATTGCGCCGTCATCGTCAAGCGCGTCGACGCACAGACGCGGGCCAAGACGAGCATCAACGAACTGCTGCGAAGCTAAGGAACCTGCATGAGCGCCGGCAACATGGAACGCGTCCTCCGACTGATGTCGGAAAAGGGAGCGTCCGACGTCTACCTGTCGGCCAGCTCGCCGATCCTGATCAAGATCAACGGCCAGCTGCTCCAGCTCTCCGACCAGCCGCTGACCCACGCGCAGCCGCGCCAGCTCCTCGCCGAGCTGCTCACCCCGAGCCAGCTCGAGGAGCTCGAGGACACCGGCGAGCTCAACGTCGGCGTCGGCCTGGCCGGCGTCGGCAGCTTCCGTCTCTCGGGCTTCAAGCAGCGCGGCACGATCGCCGCCGTCTTTCGCTGCATCCCGTTCGAGATCCCGACGCTCGAAAGCCTGAACGTGCCGTCGATCCTCAGCACGCTGGTGCTCGAGAAGCGCGGCCTGATCCTGATGGTGGGCGCCACCGGCGCGGGCAAGAGCACGACGCTCGCGGCGATGCTCGAGCAGCGCAACCAGCAGATGGCCGGCCACATCCTCACCATCGAGGATCCGATCGAGTTCCTGTTCAACAACAAGAAGTCGGTCGTCAACCAGCGCGAGGTCGGCCGCGACACGCAGACGCTGCAGGTCGCCCTGAAGACGGCGCTGCGCCAGGCGCCCGACCTGATCATGATCGGAGAGATCCGCGACCGCGAGACGATGACCGCGGCGATCTCGTACTCGCTCTCGGGCCACCTCGTGCTTTCGACCCTTCACGCCAACAACAGCTATCACGCGCTCGGCCGCATCCTCTCGTTCTACGCACCGGAAGCGCGCCCGGCTCTCCTCGCCGACCTCGCCGCCGGCCTGCGCGCGGTCGTCTCGCAACGGCTCGTGCGCAGCGTCGCCGGCGGCCGCATGCCGGCGGTCGAGGTGATGCTCAACACCAAGCTGATCTCCGAGCTGATCGAGCGCGGCGACTTCAGCGGTGTCAAGGAAGCGATGGAGAAGTCGCTCGCCGAAGGCTCGCAGACCTTCGAGCAGGACCTCTCGCGCATGATCAACGGCAACATCATCACCCGCGACGAGGGACTGGCCTACGCCGACTCGCCGACCAACCTGATGTGGCGCCTGCAGAACGACATGTCGCCGGCATCGCGCATCACGCAGAAGAAGGAAGAGGAGAGCGACCAGCCGAGCTTCACCGAGATCACGATCGACGTGCGGCCGGAAGAGGTCGTCGGCGTCTCGCCGAACCTGCGCCGGTTCTAAGTCCGGCCTCGACCTGCGAGGCGCCCATGTCGGCGACCCTTCGACTCGCCGAGCAGCTGATCGCACGCCGCTCGGTCACGCCCGATGACGGCGGCTGCCAGGCGCTGATTTCCGAGCGCCTCGCGAAGCTCGGCTTCGTCTGCACGTCGCTCCCGTTCGGCCCGGAGACGGCGCGCGTGTCGAACCTCTGGGCCGACCGTCCAGGTTCGGCGGCCAGCGGCAAGCGACTGATCTTCGCCGGCCACACCGACGTCGTCCCCACCGGTCCGCTTTCGGCCTGGCACAGCGACCCGTTCGTGCCGACTCATCGTGACGGCTTGCTCTACGGCCGCGGCGCCGCCGACATGAAGAGCTCGATCGCGGCGATGGTCGTCGCGGCCGAAGAATTCGTCGCAGCGCGTCCGGATGCCGCCGGCGCGGTCTCGTTCCTGATCACGAGCGACGAGGAAGGCCCGTCGCGCGATGGCACGGCGCGCGTCTGCGACTGGCTCGTCGAGCGCGGCACCGCGCTCGACTACTGCATCGTCGGCGAGCCGACGTCGGTCCAGCGCGTCGGCGACATGATCAAGAACGGCCGCCGCGGCACGCTCTCGGGCAAGCTCAGGATCCTGGGCGTGCAAGGGCATATCGCCTATCCCCATCTGGCGAAGAACCCGATCCATCTCGCCGCGACGCTGCTCGCCGAGCTCGCGACGGTCGTCTGGGACGCCGGCAATGCGCACTTCCAGCCGACGTCGTGGCAGATGTCGAACATCCACGCCGGCACCGGCGCAGGCAACGTCATCCCGGGCGAGTTGGTGGTCGACTTCAACTTCCGCTTCAGCACCGAGTCGACGCCCGAGACGCTCCGCTCACGGCTCGAAGCCGTCGTCGCGCGTCACGGCGTCGATTTCGAGATCGCCTGGACGCTCGGCGGGGAGCCGTTCCTCACGGCGCCCGGCACGTTGAGCACAGCGATGGCGGCCTCGATCCGCGAGCATGCCGGCATCGAGACCGAGCTGTCGACGACAGGCGGCACCTCCGATGGCCGCTTCATCTCGCGCATCTGCCGCGAGGTGATCGAGCTCGGTCCGGTCAACGCCAGCATCCACAAGATCGACGAATGCGTCGACATTGCGAGCCTCGACGTGCTGAAGGACATCTACCGCGGCGCCCTCGAGCGGCTGGTGGCATGAAAGTGCCCCCACGCTCGCTTTGCTCACTGCCCCCCGAGGGGGCGTCATCGCCCTTGGGGCGGCCCGGCGTGCGATGACACTCGTCGAGCTCGTCGTCGCCCAGTCCGCGTTGCTGAAAGCGTCGGGCGTCTCTTTCGGGCACGGCACGGGAAACGCCTTCGACGAAGCGGCGTGGCTCGTCACGTGGTCGCTCGGCCTGCCGCTCGACGCGCTCGAGACCAAGGGCAAGCGCCCGGTGACGATCGACGAGCAGGCGAAGGCCGAAGCGCTCGTCGCACGCCGGATCGAGACGCGCCAGCCCGCCGCCTACCTCACCGGCGAGGCGTGGCTGCAGGACATCCCGTTCACGATCGACGCACGCGCGATCGTGCCGCGTTCGTACATCGCCGAGCTGATCGTCGATCCGGAGGAAAGCGGCACGCTCGACGCCTGGCTCTCCGACCGCACCCATCGCGTCCTCGACCTGTGCACGGGTAACGGCAGCCTCGCGATCCTGGCGGCGATGGCGTATGCCGAGGTCGTTGTCGAGGCGTCGGACATCTCGCCGGGCGCGCTGGAGATCGCGCGCATCAACGTCGCGCGGCACAAGCTCGAAAGCCGCGTCACCGTCATCGAGTCGGACCTGTTCGCCGGCCTGAACGGACGCTACGACCTCATCGTCTGCAACCCGCCCTACGTCAACGACGAGAGCATGGCCGCGCTGCCGCCCGAGTACCGTGCCGAGCCGCCGCTCGCGCTGGCCGGCGGCGCCGACGGCATGGACCTGACCCGACGCATCGTCGCCGACGCGCCGGCGTACATGAGCGACGACGCGGTGCTGGTGATCGAGGTCGGCCACGAGCGGGCGCACTTCGAGCAGGCGTTCCCGCGTCTCGAATGCGCGTGGCTCGAGACCAGCGGCGGCGACGATCATGTGGTCCTGATCGAGCGTCGGGCCCTGCCCGGCTGAATCCGGCAAGCCCCGGCCTGCCGAGCGCCACCGGGCCGGGCAGGCGAAAATCGCGCCATGCTCGTTCTCACCCAACTTTCGCTGCGCCGCGGCGTCAAGCTCGTCCTCGATCGCGCCAGCCTCACCGTCCAGCCCGGCGAGAAGGTCGGCCTGGTCGGCCGCAACGGCGCCGGCAAGTCATCGCTGTTCTCGTTGCTGGCCGGGCGACTCCAGGCCGACGCCGGCGATTTCTCGATCCCCGCGCGCTGGCGCATCGCCGAGGTCGCCCAGGAGATGCCCGAGACCGACCGAAGCGGAGCTCGAGCGCGCCGAGGCCAGCGACGACGGCGAGGCGATGGCGCACGCCCATGTGTCGATCAGCGAGGCCGGCGGCTTCGACGCCCGGCCGCGCGCACAGTCGATGCTGCTCGGCCTCGGCTTCAAGTCCCCAGAGCTCGACGCGCCGGTGTCGAGCTTCTCGGGTGGCTGGCGCATGCGCCTGCAGCTCGCCCGCGCGCTGATGTGCCCGGCCGACCTGATGCTCCTCGACGAGCCCACCAACCACCTCGACCTCGACGCCCTGGTCTGGCTCGAGGCCTGGCTGCAGCGCTACACCGGCACGATGATCGTGATCAGCCACGACCGCGAGTTCCTCGACGCCGTCACCAAGGTGATCGTCCACCTCGACGAGACCAAGCTGATTCGCTACACCGGCAACTACACCGCGTTCGAGGAGATGCGCTCGATCCGCCTGCAGCAGGCGCAGCAGAGCTTCGAGAAGCAGAAGGAGCGCATGGCGCACCTGCAGAAGTTCATCGATCGCTTCAAGGCCAAGGCGAGCAAGGCCAAGCAGGCACAAAGCCGGGTCAAGGCGCTGGCGCGGATGGAAAGGCTCGCGCCGGTGCTCACGAGCGCCGACTTCCAGTTCGAGTTCCGCGAGCCGCAGAGCCTGCCCAATCCGATGCTCGCCTTCGCCGACGTCGCCTGCGGCTATCCGGGCGAAGGCGGCGCGGCCGCCAGGCGGATCGTCGACCACGTCGACCGCTCGGTCCTCGCCGGCCAGCGTATCGGCATCCTCGGCGCCAACGGCCAGGGCAAGTCGACGTTCGTGAAGACGATCGCCGGCGACCTCGCGCCTCTGTCCGGCGAGATCGTCGCCGGCAAGGGCCTCACGATCGGCTACTTCGCGCAGCAGGAGCTCGACGTGCTCTCGCCTGCCGACGGGCCGCTGATGCACATGGTGCGGCTGGCGCGCGACGTCGGCCCGCCCGGCCGCGAGCAGGAGCTGCGCGACTTCCTCGGTTCGTTCCGCTTCACCGGCGCGATGGTCACGCAGGCTGTCGGCACGCTCTCGGGCGGCGAGAAGGCGCGCCTCGTGCTGGCGATGCTGGTGTGGCAGCGACCGAACCTGCTGCTGCTCGACGAGCCGACCAACCACCTCGACCTGACGACCCGCGAGGCGCTCAGCATGGCGCTCAACGAGTTCGAAGGCACGGTCATGCTCGTGAGCCACGACCGGGCGCTCCTGCGCGAGGTCTGCGACGAGTTCTGGCTCGTCACGGCCGGCGGCCTGAAGCCGTTCGACGGCGACCTCGACGACTACCAGCGCTGGCTGCTCGATCAGTCGAAGGCGACTGCTCGTGCGGCGCGCGCGGAAGCTGCGCCGAATCGCCCCGCCGCTGCGCCGGCGAATAGCCAGAACGCCCAGCCCGAGAAGACGGCGAAGCCGGCACCCGTCGACGACCGCAAGGCCACCGCCCTCGCGCGCCAGCAGCGCGCGGACGCCGCCAAGCCGCTGAAGAAGGAGCTGAACCAGATCGACAACCGTCTCGGCGTACTCTTCGAGGAACGTGGGCGGCTCGAAGCGCCCGAGGCCGGCGTGGTCGTCGACGTCGACCGGCGCGCCGAGAACGGACGCCGACTGAAGACGATCACAACGCAGATCGAACAACTCGAGGCACGCTGGCTCGAGCTCAGCACGCAACTCGACGACATCGCAGAATCGGTCGGCTGACACTCTCACCTTCAAGGAGTCCGCAATGCCCACCAAACCCGAAGCCGTCCTCTACACCGCCCACGCCACATCGACGGGTGGCCGCGACGGCACGTCGAGGACCGACGACGGCATCCTCGACGTCAAGCTGGCGACACCCAAGGGGCTTGGAGGCAACGGCGCGCCCGGCACGAATCCCGAGCAGCTCTTCGCCGCCGGCTACTCCGCCTGCTTCATCGGCGCGATGAAGTTCGTCGCCGGCGCGCAGAAGATCGCTCTGCCCGCCGACACCTCGATCACCGCCGACGTCGGCATCGGCAAGATCCCGAACGGCTTCGGCATCCAGGTCGCGCTGCACGTGAAGATCCCCGGCATGGACAAGGCGGCAGCGCAGAAGATCGTCGAGGCGGCGCACCAGGTCTGCCCGTACTCGAACGCGACGCGCGGCAACATCGAAGTTCTGCTCGACGTCGTCTGACCGCGACGGGGCCGCGCTCAGACGCGGCGGGCCAGGAGATCGAGGATCAGTTCGATGCGCGCCTTCACGGGCGTGAGATCGCCGGCCGAAGGAAAACGTCCGGGGTCGGCTTCCACGATGCGCCCGTCGAGGCAGCGCGTGCTGCGCAGCACGACGATGCCACGTGCCATGGCGCGGTCCAGCGCACCCGCGAGCGCGCGATGCACGGTGCCGTTGCCGGTGGCCGCGACGACGATGCCGGCGACGCCGCGTTCTGCGAGCATCTCGACGACGCGACCGTCGCTTCCCGCAACGCTGGTCACGATCTCGACCCACGGCCAAGAAGATTCATCGACGGGCAGCGCCGCGAGGTCGAGCGCACGCGCCACGGTCGGCCACGGCCGGATCATCGCGATCCTTCCCTCGTCGACGCGACCGAGCGGTCCGGACTCGCCCGAGGTGAAGGCGTCGAGCCGGTACGGATGGGCCTTGCGGACGTCGCGCGCAGCGTGGATCTCGCCCGCGAACGCGACGAGCACGCCGGTCGCGCCTTCGGACGACCCCGCGCCGGCGACGACGATCGCGTCGGCGAGATTGCGCGGCCCGTCGGCCTCGAACGACGTCGCCGGCCTCATCGCCGCCGTGAGCACCACCGGCCGGGTCGCGTCGATCACGCGCGAGAGGAAATAGGCCGTTTCCTCGATCGTGTCGGTGCCGTGCGTGACGACGACGCCGGCGACCTCGGGCCGGTTCAGATGACGCTCGACCGCTGCGGCGAGGCGCTTCCAGGTGGGGAAGTCCATGTCCTTGCTGTCGAGTTGCGCGACCTGTTCGCTGGCGACCTTTCGGTGCGCAGGCAGCGCCGCGACGAGCGCGCCGACGCCGATCCGGGCCGACTCGTAATCCAGGCTCGACGGCGTCGCCGCACGGCCGGCGATCGTGCCGCCCGTGCCGAGAACCACCACCTCCAGCACTTGCCTTTGCATATTTTCCGAGACTGGATGAAAATACAGGGCTGGATAAATCGTCAGCTGAGGCCCGGCCACGGCGTCGAGGTCCAGATCCCCCGGAGGCCGCCATGCAGGAATCGCCCAAGCTCACCGACCGTCAACAGCAGATCCTCGACCTCGTGCAGAGCGCGATCGAGCGCACCGGCGCGCCGCCGACTCGCGCCGAAATCGCCAACGAGCTCGGCTTCCGGTCGGCCAACGCCGCCGAAGAGCATCTGCAGGCGCTCGCGCGCAAGGGGGTGATCGAGCTGGTGGGAGGCACGTCGCGCGGCATCCGTCTGCAGTCTGACACACTGCGCGCGCTCAACCAGGCGCGCGGCAAGCAGTTCAGCCTGCCGCTGCCGAGCCTGGCGCAGCTCTCGCTGCCGCTGATCGGCCGCGTCGCCGCCGGCAGCCCGATCCTCGCGCAGGAGCACATCGACCGCAGCTTCCTCATGGAAGCGAGCATGTTCTCGCGTCGCCCCGACTACCTGCTCAAGGTGCGCGGCATGAGCATGAAGGACGCCGGCATCATGGACGGCGACCTGCTCGCCGTGCAGAAGGCGAAGGAAGCGAAGAACGGGCAGATCGTCGTCGCCCGCCTCGGCGAGGACGTCACCGTGAAGCGCTTCAAGAAGACCCGCAACGGCATCGAGCTGCATGCCGAGAATCCCGAATTCAAGACCATCGTCGTCGGCCCCGACGAGGAGTTCGAGATCGAGGGCCTCGCCGTCGGTCTCATTCGCAACAACATGCTGATGTGATCGCGGAGTGCGCCATGGTCATCAAGGCCCCGAAAGCGAAGAGCGCCGACGACTGCGAGCGGCTCGAGCAACTCCCCAACATCGGCCCTTCCCTCGCCGCCGACCTGCGCCGGATCGGCATCCAGCGTCCGGCCGAACTGCGCGGGCAGGACCCGCTGGCGCTCTACCGGCGCCTGTGCGAAGCCACCGGTCAGCGCCAGGACCCGTGCGTGCTCGACACCTTCATGGCCGTCACCGATTTCATGCGCGGCGGCCCCGCGGCACCGTGGTGGAATTTCACGGCCGAGCGCAAGGCGACCTTCGGCGCGATCTGAGCCACCGTTCGCGCCGCGGTGACGGAACTGTCCTGTTCGGCCGCGCTTTTCGCGGCTTCGTCACGCGGCGCCCGTCAAACAATGCACTGACCGGTTTCTGCCGGATAAGAAAAGTGCCATGGCGATGCCTCTCTCTCGTCCGCGCTGGCTCGCGTCGGTCATCAGCGAACATTTCGCGGCCCGCTCGGCCGCTCGATCCGTCGAGAGCTTCCCGCCCTCGACGCAGGGCACGCATCGGGCCTGGCCGTCGCTCATCGGCCGATGGCTCGGTGCGAGCGCCTGGTTCTCGCCGAGCCCCGAGTCGCTGCCCGCGATGGGACATCGTCGGCGCAGCGCGGCGCTGGCCGCCGCCCGGCTGGACTTCTCCGAGGCGCTCTTCGACGTCCGCACCGATGCCTGCGCATCGCTGCTCGATCGAATCGCCGTCATCCGCTCCTTGCATGAACTCTGGCATCTGCGCGGCGAGGTCTTCGGCCACGTCTCGCGCCGTCACGGCCAGGCCGAGGCGGAAGACCGCCTGATCGCGCTCGACGCTCACTTCCCCCGACGCATGCGGCGCGCGGGCCACGCCGCCCGCGCACCGCTGATCGCCGACGACGCGATCCGCATGCTGCGTGCGCATCGCCGCGCCGCGAACGACGCGACCAGCCGCTGAGGATCAGGCCGCGGGCGCCTCGCCCTGGGGCAGCGCGCCGAGAAAGTCCATCTTGCCGAGCGGCGTGCCGTAGTGGCGCAACAGCGCATACGTCGTCGTCACGTGGAAGAAGAAGTTCGGCAAGACGAAGAACTTCAGGTAGTCCTCGCCGGTCATCGTGATCGAGCCGCCCCGGCGCGGCACGGTGATCGATCGCGCATCGCTGCCATCGATCTGCGCGGCGGACACCGACCTGGCGTACTCGATCGTCTTGGCGATGCGCTGCTTCAGGTCGGCGATGCTCGCTTCGTTGTCCTCGAACTTGGGACCTTCCACGCCGGCGAGGCGGGCGACGCAGAACTTGACCGTGTCGCACGCGATCTGGACCTGGGCCGTGAGCGGCAACATGTCGGGTGCCAGGCGCGCGCCGAGGTAGACGCTCGGCTCGAACTTCTTCTCGACGGCGTGGGCTTCGGCCTTGTCGAGGCACGTCGACAAGTTGCCGAGGATGCGAACGAAGATCGGCACGCTCGCCGAATGCATGGAAATGCTCATGGGGTCTCCTCCTTGGGGTAAGGGCGGAATCGTAGCCGCGCGACGACGGCCGTGCACAATGACGCACGGTCGCTCGAGGCGAGCCGCGACTCTCCGGACCCCCGCTCCCGTGAACATCATCATCCTCGACGACTACCAGGACGCCGTGCGCAAGCTCAAGTGCGCGTCGCTGCTGGAGCACATCAACACCAAGGTCTTCACCAACACCGTCAAGGGGATCGGCCAGCTCTCGGTGCGCTTGCGCGACGCCGAGGTGCTGGTGCTGATCCGCGAGCGGACCCATTTCCCGCGCCAGCTGCTCGAGAAGCTGCCCAAGCTCAAGCTCATCTCGCAGACCGGCAAGGTCGGCTCGCACGTCGACGTCGAGACCTGCACCCGGCTCGGCATCGCCGTCGCCGAAGGCGTCGGCTCGCCGGTCGCGCCGGCCGAGCTCACCTGGGCATTGATCATGGCGGCGATGCGCCGCCTGCCGCAGTACATCGGCACGCTCAAGCACGGCGCCTGGCAGCAATCGGGCCTCAAGGCGGCGTCGATGCCGCCCAACTTCGGCATCGGCATGGTGCTGAAGGGCAAGACCCTCGCCATCTGGGGCTTCGGCAAGATCGGCCAGCTCATCGCCGGCTACGGCCAGGCCTTCGGCATGCGCGTCCTGGTGTGGGGCAGCGAGGCGAGTCGCGAGCGGGCGCGAGCGAGCGGCTTCGACGCGGCCGAAAGCCAGGAGGCGTTCTTCGAGGCCGCCGACGTTCTGACGCTGCACCTGCGCCTGAACGACGCGACCCGCGGCATCGTCAGGCTCGACGCGCTCTCGCGCATGAAGCCGACCGCGCTCCTCGTCAACACCTCGCGCGCCGAGCTGCTCGAGGAAGGTGCGCTCATCTCGGCGCTCAACCGCGGCCGCCCGGGCATGGCGGCGATCGACGTGTTCGAGGCCGAACCGATCCTCGCCGGCCATCTGCTGCTTCGGCTCGAGAACGTGGTCTGCACGCCGCACATCGGCTACGTCGAGCAGGACAGCTACGAGCTCTACTTCCGCGCCGCCTTCGAGAACATCGTCAACTTCATCGACGGCCATCCGACGAACATCCTCAATCCCGAGGCGCTCAAGGTGCGGCATTGAGCGACGCGGTGGCGCGCGCCGGCGCGCAGCCCGCGGCTCCCGCCGCCACGATCACGGATCGGCGGCGCTTTCAGGTCAGGTTGTCACTCCTCTTCGGCAACTTCGCGATCGGCTGCGGCGTGATGTGCGTGGTCGGCACGCTCGACGACATCGCGCAGTCGCTCTCGGTCTCGGTCTCGGTGGCCGGGCAGCTGGTCACCGTGGCGGCGGTCGTGATGTGCTTCGGCGCACCGCTCCTGGCCGGCTGGATCGGCAGCATCGACCGCAGGAAGCTGCTCGCCGGCGCGCTCGCCTGGTACGCGATCGGCCATCTGCTGTCAGCGCTCGCGCCCGGCTTCGCGACGCTGCTGCCGATTCGCGCGCTCACCGTCCTCGGCGCCGCCGCGTTCACGCCGCAGGCCGCGGCGGCGATCGGCGCGATGAGCGCGCCCGAGCATCGCGGCCGCGGCGTCACCTTCATCTTCCTCGGCTGGTCGATCGCCTCGGTCGTCGGCATCCCGGCGTCGGCGTGGCTCGGCGACACCTTCGGCTGGCGCAGCGCCTTCTTCGCCGTCGCCGCGCTCGGCGCGATCGGAGCCGTGTGGGTCTGGAGGACGATGCCGAGTGGCGTGCGTCCGCCGTCGTTGTCGCTCGCCGCCTGGCGCGGCGTCTTCGGCGACCGCGTCCTGATGGCCATCGTCTTCGTCACGGCACTCTCGGGCGCCGGCCAGTTCACGCTCTTCTCGTACTTCGCGCCCTACTTCAAGCACGCCGTCGGCGCGAGCACCGGCGAGGTGACGCTGCTCTTCGTCTGGTTCGGCGTCTTCAGCGTGATCGGCAACACGCTCGCGTCGCGCTACGTCGACCGCATCGGCGTCGACCGCGCCGTCGGCTTCGCGCTCGTGCTGATGGCGCTCTCGCTGATCGCCTGGCCGTTCGCCGACGGTGTCGTGTCGCTGGGGGTCGTGATCGCGCCCTGGGCGCTGGGCTGCTTCTCGTCGCAATCGATGCAGCAGGCGCGGCTCGGCGCCGCAGCGCCGATGTTCGCTCCGGCGCTGATGGCGCTCAACACCTCGGCGATCTATCTCGGTCAGGCGGCGGGCGCTTCGAGCGGCGGCTGGCTGATCGCCCGTCAGGGCTACGGCGGGCTGAGCACCGCGGGGCTGGCGTGGATGGTCGTGGCGATCGCCCTCAGCGTCTGGGCCGGCCGAGCCCTGCGGCAGCGACGCGCATGAGCGACGACGCCGAAGGCGCGGGCGAACCGCTCGCGCCGATACCGCCTGCGACGGCGCCGTCGCGTCCCGCCTCGACCGGCGAGTTGTTCTTCACCTTCAACCGGCTCGCGCTGCAGGGCTTCGGCGGCGTCCTCGCCGTCGCCCAGCGCGAGCTGGTCGAGAGGAAAGGCTGGCTGACCCGCGACGAGTTCGTCGAGATGCTCTCCCTCAGCCAGGTGCTGCCCGGGCCGAACGTCGTCAACCTGGCGCTGATGTTCGGCGACCGCTTCTTCGGCCTGCGCGGTGCCGCCGCCGCGGTCGGCGGCATGCTCCTCGTGCCGCTCTTCATCGTCCTCGCGCTGACGGCGGCGTACAGCGAGTTCTCGCGCTTCGCCGTCGTCTCGGGCGCGCTTCGCGGCATGGGCGCCGTCGCCGCCGGACTCATCATCGCGACCGCCGCCAGGCTGATCCGCACGCTCGGCACCAATCGCCTCGGGCTGCCGCTCGCCATCGCCTTCGCCGCGCTCACCTTCGTCGCGGTCGGACTGCTGCGCTGGCCGCTGATCTGGGTCATCCTGGCTCTCGGAACCGGCGCCGTCGCCATCGCCTACGTCCGCCTGAAATGACGCTGCTTCATCCAGCGCTCTCGGGCGCCGACCTGCTGGCGCTGTTCGCGCACTTCCTCTCCCTGAGCCTGCTTGCCGTCGGCGGAGCCATCACGACCGCCCCGGGCATGCACCACTTCGTCGTCGACGAGCACCACTGGATCACCGACGCCCAGTTCAGCGCCTCGGTCGCGATCGCCCAGTCGGCGCCCGGACCGAACGTGCTTTTCGTCGCCGTGATCGGCTGGAACGTCGCCGGGCCGCTCGGTGCGCTGGCGACGATGACGGGCACGCTGCTGCCGTCGACCGCGCTCACACTCTTCGCGGCGCGGTGGGGATCGCGCCGGCGCGAGGCGCGTGGCATGCGCGCGTTCACCACCGGCCTGACGCCGCTCACCATCGGACTGCTCGTCGCGACCGGCTGGCTGCTCGCGCGACCCTACGTCGGCGACGGTGCGCATCCGGTCGGCGCGCTCGTGGTGATCGGCGTCTCGATCGCGCTGATGATGCGCACCCGCATCAGTCCGATGTGGATCGTCGGCTTCGGCGCCGTGGTCGGCGGGCTCGGCTGGGTCTGACTCGGCCGGACCCGAGACTGCGCGAACGGCGCGTGTCAGCGCGTGCCGAAGATGCGGTCGCCGGCGTCACCGAGGCCCGGGATGATGTAGCCCTTGCCGTCGAGGTGGCTGTCGATCGCCGCAGTCCAGCAGCGCACGTCGGGATGCGCCGCGGTGAGCGCGGCGATGCCCTCGGGCGCGGCGACGAGCACGAGAGCGCGGACATCGGTGGCGCCGCGCGACTTGAGCAGCGTGATCGCGGAGATCATGGAGCCGCCGGTCGCGAGCATCGGGTCGAGGACGATCGCCGTGCGCTCGGCCAGGCTGCCGGCGAGGCGATCGACATACGGCTCGGGCTGCAGCGTCGCGTGATTGCGGGCGATGCCGACGACGCTGACCTTCGCGTTCGGGATCGTGTCGAGCACGCCCTGGAGCATGCCGAGGCCGGCGCGCAGGATCGGCACGACCGTGACCTTCTTGCCGCTGATCCGGTCGACCTCGACCGGGCCGCTCCAGCAGTCGACGATCGCGCGCTCGAGCGGGAAATCGGCGGTCGCTTCGTAGGTGAGGAGCCGGCCCAGCTCGGCCGTGATCTCGCGAAAGCTCTTGGTGGAAAGAGCGGCCTCGCGCAGCAGGCCCACCTTGTGCCGGACGAGCGGATGGGTGACTTCGATGACCGGCATGGCGGGCTCCCCGTCAGCCCGGCGTCGCGGCCGGGGCGCGTGCCGCCTGCGCCAGGCGCTGCCGCGCCGCCTCGTACAGGCACACGCCACTCGCCACCGACACGTTGAGGCTTTCGACGGCGCCGCGCATCGGCAGGTGGACCAGCTCGTCGCAGCTCCTGGCGGTGAGCTGGCGCAGGCCGCTGCCCTCGGCGCCGAAGACGAGCGCCACCGGACCGGTGAGGTCGAGCTCGTAGATCGAGCGCGGCGCGTCCTCGGCGGTGCCGACGACCCGGATGTCGCGCTCCTTCAGCTCGCCGATCGTCCGTGCCAGGTTGGTGACCATGAAGTACGGCACCGTCTCGGCGGCGCCGCTGGCGACCTTGGCGACGGTCGCGTTGATGCCGACCGCATGGTCCTTCGGGGCGACGACGGCGTGCGCACCGGCACCGTCGGCGACGCGCAGGCAGGCGCCGAGGTTGTGCGGATCGGTGACGCCGTCGAGCACGAGCACAAGCGCCGGCTCGCCGCGCGCGTCGACCGCTTCGAGCGTCTCGTCGAGCGAATGGCTGCGCACCAGCGCGTCGACGCGAGCGACGACGCCCTGGTGGCGGTCGCTGCCGGCGATCGAGCGCAGACGCCCTTCGTCGCTCTCGACGACGCGAACGCCAGCCTCCTCGGCTCGAGCGACGAGTTGGCGCATGCGCTGGTCGCGCCGCTGCGGATCGACGTGGACCTCGAGCACCGAGCGCGGCGCGGTCTTGAGCCGCACGGTGACCGCGTGAAAGCCGAACAGGGACTGTGTCGCCATGTGCCGATGCTAGGGCCTGATCAGTGGCGCAGCGAGACGACGAGCCAGAGCAGGCCGATCAGCACCGGCTGGTGCAGCATGTAGAAGCTGAGACTCCAGCGGCCGAGGACGGCGAGCGGGCGCGCCGCACCGGGCAATCGGCCCTTCAGCAGTGACGGGCGATGCGCGAGCAGCCACTCGGACGCGGCCGCGCCCCACCAGACGATGCCGAGCCACGGCAGGATCGGTGCGTAGTCCTCGGTCACGGGCTTGTGCGTGGTCAGGCCGATCCAGTTGGTCCCGCGCGAATCGAAGAACGGGTCGGCGACGAAGAGCGGCAGCGCGATGGCGACGAGCCCGAGCGGCCAGCGCCAGGCGCCCCACGAGGTCGTGAAGCGGACGACGACCAGCATCAGTGCGATCGCATGCAGGACGCCGAAGCTGATGAAGCTGTTCGGGAACATCGCCCAGGAGCCGATCGAGACCAGGAGCGCGCAGCCCGCGATCTGCGCGACGCGACGCCAGAAGCGCGCGAGCGACTGGCCCTGCGTGGCGGCGATGCCCTGGCCGAGGCCGACGCACAGCATGAACAGCGTGACGATGCAGGTGCGCTGCACGGTCCACACCGGGTCGCGATAGAAGTCCTGATGGGTGAAGCGAAAGTAGTTCAGGTCGAACGAGAAGTGGAACGCGGCCATCCAGACGATGGCGGCGCCGCGCAGTGCGTCGAGTCGGTCGAAGCGCTCGTGATCGGCAGGCCGGTGCACGAGCGCGTCGAGCGGCGCAGGCGCCGTCGTGCGCGCGATGAAGGCGGCGGCGCGGCGCCTGTTGCGTGCGCTCATGCGTTCTCGGCGGCGACGAGCCTCTCGGCCTCGGGTGCGCACCGGGTCTTGCCGGTGAAGCGCCTGCGCCGCGGCCGCGCCGCGCGGATCGAGGAGCTCGGCCCGGATCGCCGCGATCTGCGCCGCCAGCACGAACGCCGACTGCAGCGCCATGCTGATGCCTTCGCCGACGATCGGGTGCGCCTCGCCGGCGGCGTTGCCGATCCGGAACACGCCGTCACCCGCGTTCAGGCGGACGCCCGGCCTGAGCGGCCCGCTCGCGAGCCAGGGACCTTCGCGCGTCGCCTCGCGCAACGCCTCCGCGACGCCCGCGCACTGGCTGCGCAGCATTGCCTCGACGACATCGCCGGCGCGCTCGCCCGGCCGCTCCGCGCGCAGGGTCTGCAGACGATCCTCGCGTACGCAGCAGGCGAGCGTGGCGAGCCCGCCGTCGGCGACGACCATGCCACCGTAGCCGCCGCGAAACGACAGCACCGGCAGCAGATCGGCGGCGATCGCCGCGTCGCGAAAGTTGGCCTTGAACGCGAACAGATCGCTCGGCGCGCGTCGCTCGCGCAGTTCGGCGCGCTCGGACGGCAAGGGCTCCCACGATCCGTGCGCGGCCACGACGAGGCCGGCGCGCAGCTCGAGATCCTCGCCGGGCCCGTCGAGCGCGCGCACGCGCAGCACGAAGCGTCCGGCGCAGCCCGAGATCGACTGCAGCGTCCACGGCTGCAGCCGGGTCGCGCCGGCGTCCCGGGCCGCGTCGGCGAGCAGGGTGTCGAGATGCTCGCGGCCGAGCGCGCGACCCCAGCGATGCGCGCCCTCGCCGGCCGGCAGCGACGCGACGATCGTCTCGCCGCCGCGCATCA
>CAJDUN010000101.1_pt1 | contig 19500 bp, 18 predicted proteins | sample 7390741 | NCBI WGS metagenome assembly CAJDUN01 (sample SAMEA7055660, study PRJEB34461) | soil metagenome | biome: terrestrial ecosystem; feature: Peninsula; material: soil | place: Antarctica | collected 2016 | reverse complement strand
GGTGAGCACGCGGTAGGTATCTTCGGAGAAGTCCTGGTGGCCGGGGGTGTCGAGCAGATTGATGACGCAGTCACGGTATTCCATCTGCATCACCGACGAGGCCACCGAGATGCCGCGCTGCTTCTCGATCTCCATCCAGTCGGAGGTGGCGTGGCGCGACGCCTTCCTCGCCTTCACCGAGCCGGCGATCTGGATCGCGCCCGAAAAGAGCAGGAGCTTCTCGGTCAGCGTCGTCTTGCCGGCGTCGGGGTGGGAGATGATGGCGAAGGTGCGCCGGCGCTGCACCTCGGGTCTGAGTTCGGTCATGGGGCGGCAAGTATCGCCACAAATGCGACCGCGGACCGTGCCGGCCTTTCGGCGCCGGGGCTCGGACGACTAGACGCCGACCGGCTCCTCGCCGGGCACCGTGCAGCGGTTGTCCCAGACGATCAGCTGGTGCGGCTCCCACCGATGCTCGCCGAGTTCACGCAACGACTCACCGCCGAGAACCACACCGTCAAGCGCTCGCTCACCGATCCACGCCGCGCATATTCGGACGGCGATCCTCCATCGCGCGCGGATCTGCGGCGCACCGGTCCGGCGCATCCTCCGCGCCGACAACGAGACGAACTACCGCGCGCGCTGCCAGACGAGCGGCAAGCCGCTCGAAGCACATCGACGAGCTGATGCGACGCGGCCGCGGTGCCGCGTGCGGTCTGCAGGCGATTTACTCGAGCAGGCTGCGCAGCATCCAGGCCGTCTGCTCGTGGATCGCGAGACGCTGCGTGAGCAGGTCGGCCGTCGGCTCGTCGCTGGCCTTGTCGACCAGCGGGAAGATGCTGCGCGCCGTACGCGCCACGGCTTCGTGGCCCTGCACCAGGATCGCGACCATCTCGAGCGCTTTCGGCGGCGTCGCCGGCGCGTCCTTGATCGAGCTCAGCTTGCCAAACTGCGCGTACGAGCCGGGAGCGGGATGGCCGAGCGATCGGATCCGCTCGGCGATCGGGTCGACCGCGTTCCAGAGCTCGGTGTACTGCCCCATGAACATCAGGTGCAGCGTGTTGAACATCGGCCCGGTGACGTTCCAGTGGAAGTTGTGCGTCGTCAGGTAGAGCGTGTACGTGTCGGCGAGCAGCTTCGAGAGTCCGCCGGCGATCGCCGCCCGGTCGGCCGCATCGATGCCGATGTTGATGCGGGGCGCAGTGGAGTCCTTCTTGGCCATGATCGATTCCTGAAGTCGAGGGTGCGTCGGGTGTCGGAGACAGCGTATCACCGCCTCATAGCCGTCGCCAATTGATCGTCTATATCCGATTGATAAGGCTTTCGACCGTCGCCCTCCGAGCTCTCAGCCCGTGAGTCGCTTGACGCCCTTCAGGTCGCAGGCATAGATCGCATTGCGCAGCGCCGCGATCGCTTCGTAGCGCGTGAAGCTGCGCCGCCAGGCGAGGACGACGCGCCGCGTCGGCACGGGCTTCGTGAACGGCACGTAGGCGATGTGCGGCTGTGGCTCGTCGCTCACCGACAGGCGCGGAACCACGGTGACGCCCATGCCCGAGGCGACCATGTACTTGATCGTCTCGAGCGAAGAGCCCTCGAAGGACTTGCGGATGCCTTCCGCGTCGGGCGACGAGAACTGCGCGTATTCCGGGCAGACCTCGAGGACGTGGTCCCGAAAGCAGTGGCCGGTGCCGAGCAGGAGGAGCTTTTCCTGCTTCAGCTCGTCGGCGCTGATCGTCTTGCGCCTGGCGAGCGGGTGCTGCTTCGGCACCGCGACCATGAACGGCTCGTCGTAGAGCGGCGCGATCGCCAGGCCCGTGTCGGGAAAAGGCTCGGCCATGATCGCGCAGTCGAGCTCGCCGGCGCGCAGCAGCTCGAGCAGCTTGGCGGTGAAGTTCTCCTGCAGCATGAGCGGCATCTGCGGCACGCGCTCGATCGCCTGGCGCACGAGCTCGGGCAGCAGGTACGGGCCGATCGTGTAGATCACGCCGAGCGAGAGCGGGCCGCTGAGCGGGTCCTTGCGGCGCTTGGCGGTCTCGCGGATCTCGGCCGCGCCCTCGATCACCGCCTGCGCCTGGCGCACGATCTCCGCGCCGATCGGCGTGACGGCGATCTCGCCGGCGCCGCGCTCGAAGATGCGCACGTCGAGCTCTTCCTCGAGCTTCTTGATCGAGACCGAGAGCGTCGGCTGCGAGACGTTGCACGCCTCGGCGGCGCGCCCGAAATGCTTCTCGCGCGCGACGGCGACGACGTAGCGCAGCTCGGTGAGCGTCACGGCAGAGGGCGGGCAGTCATGGCCGAAGGCTAGCGCAAGCGCGCCGGCGCCGCGCCTCGGGGGCTACGCGTTCAGATAGCCGGCGCGGCTGCCGAGCCAGCGGTCGATGTGGCGCAGCGCGGCTTCGGGATCGGTGTCGAGCAGCCGGGCGGCGGCGTCGCGGGCGGCGAGGGCCAGGTCCTCGTCGGTGACCGGATCGGCGAAGCGCAGCAGCGCCGCGCCCGACTGGCGTGCGCCGAGGAATTCGCCCGGGCCGCGGATGTCGAGGTCGCGGCGCGAGATCTCGAAGCCGTCGTCGGTCTCGAGCATCGCCTTCAGGCGCGCTTTCGCCGTCTCCGAGAGCGGCGCGCTGTAGAGCAGCACGCACACGCTCGCCGTCGTGCCCCGGCCGACGCGGCCGCGCAGCTGGTGCAGCTGCGACAGGCCGAAGCGCTCGGCGTGCTCGACCACCATCAGCGACGCGTTCGGCACGTCGACGCCGACCTCGATCACCGTCGTCGCGACCAGCACCGCGATCTGCCCGCTGGCGAAGAGCGCCATCGCCGCCGCCTTCTCCGCGGCCGGCATGCGGCCGTGCAGCAAGCCGATCGTCCGGCCCGGCAACGCGGTGCACAGCTCGGCGTGGGTCGCGGTCGCGTTCTTGAGGTCGAGCGCCGCCGATTCGTCGACGAGCGGGCACACCCAGTACGTCTGCCGGCCGAGGGCCGCCTCGTCGCGGATCCGGGCGACGACCTCGTCCCGGCGCGCCTCGGCGAAGAGCTTGGTGACGACCGGCGTGCGTCCCGGCGGCAGCTCGTCGAGGGTGCTGACGTCGAGGTCGGCAAAGAGGGTCATCGCGAGCGTGCGCGGGATCGGCGTCGCGCTCATCATCAGCAGGTGCGGCTCGAGCTCGCCCTGGTCGTGCAGCTTGGCGCGCAGCGCCAGGCGCTGCGCGACGCCGAAGCGATGCTGCTCGTCGATGATCGCCAGCCCGAGGCGCGCGAAGCGCACCTGCTCCTCGATCAGCGCGTGCGTGCCGACGACGAGCCCGGCCTCGCCCGAGACGACCTGCGCGAGCATCTCGTCGCGCTTCTTCCCTTTGCGGCTGCCGGTGAGCCAGGCGACGGTGACGCCGAGCGGCGCCAGCCAGCCGACGAGCTTCTTCAGGTGCTGCTCGGCGAGGATCTCGGTCGGCGCCATCAGCGCGCATTGCCAGCCGGCGTCGATCGCGCGTGCGGCGGCCAGGGCCGCGACGACCGTCTTGCCCGAGCCGACGTCGCCCTGCAGCAGGCGATGCATCGGGATCTCGCGGCCGAGGTCGGCGTCGATCTCGGCGGCGACGCGACGCTGTGCTGCGGTGAGCGCGAACGGCAGCGCCGACGACAGCGACCCGTGCAGGCGCTCCTGCTTCGTCGAGAGTGACGGCGCGCGCTGCCGTTCGCGCTCGCGCTTGGCGAGCAGCTGCGAGAGCTGCTGCGCGAGGAGCTCGTCGAACTTGAGCCGCTGCCAGGCCGGATGCGAGCGGTCCTCGAGCGCGGCCGCATCGAGGCCGGGCGCCGGCTCGTGCAGGCGCGCGATCGCGTCGCGCAGGGCCGGCAGGCCCGGCGGGACGATGCCGGACGGCAGGTGCTCGTCGAGGTCGGCGCGCTTGCGGCCTTCGGCGATCGCCTTGCGCAGGAAGGCCTGCGACAGCTGCACCGTGCCCGGATAGACCGGCGTCAGCGACGTCGGCAGCGGCGTGTCGGGCGTGACGACCTTGACCGCGGGATGGACCATCTCGAGTCCGAAGAAGCCGCCGCGCGCTTCGCCGCGCACGCGCACGCGCTTCCCGGCCGCCAGTGTCTTCTGCTGCGACGGATAGAAGTGCAGGAAGCGCATGACGAGGTCGCCGCTGTCGTCGGCGATCGTGACGACGAGCTGCCGGCGCGGCCGGAACTGGATCTTCGAATCGGCGACGACGCCTTCGACCTGGCCGATCTCGCCGTCGTGGAGCGACGCGATCGGCACGACGCGCGTCTCGTCCTCGTAGCGCAGCGGCAGGTGCAGCGCGAGGTCGATGTCGCGCACCAGGCCGAGCCTGGCGAGTGCCTGCTCGGGCGCCGACCGCGCGCCCGCCCCTTCGCCGGCGCTCGCCTTCGCGCTCGCCTTGGACTTGCGCCGCGCGGAAGTGGCCATGGGAGAATTTTGCCCTTCGATGGCGACTTCCCTGACCCTCGGCGATTTCGACTTCGCGCTTCCCCATGAGCTGATCGCGCAGCAGCCGATGGCCGAGCGCAGCGCATCGCGTCTGCTCGATGGCGTCGCCGAGCCGCCGGTCGATCGAAGGTTTCGCGATCTGCCCGGCCTGCTGCGCGAGGGCGACCTGTTCGTCGTCAACGACACCGCGGTGATCAAGGCACGCCTTCTAGGAGCGAAAGCGAGCGGCGGCGCGGTCGAGGCGCTGGTCGAGCGGGTCGAGGCCGACGCCGTCGTCGTCGCTCACGTGCGCGCGAGCAAGTCGCCGAAGCCGGGATCGCTCGTCCGCTTCGCCGATGCGTTCGATGCCGAGGTGCTCGGCCGCGCCGGCGACGACGGCTCGCTCTTTCGCCTGCGCTTCCCCGACGATCCGTACCGACTGCTCGAGCAGCACGGACACGTGCCGTTGCCGCCCTACATCGAGCGCGCCGACGACAGCGACGACGTCGCGCGCTACCAGACCGTCTTTGCCGAGCGGCCGGGCGCCGTCGCCGCGCCGACGGCCGCGCTCCATTTCGACGAGGCCTTGCTTGCGGCCCTCGCCGCACGCGGCGTCGAGCGCACGGCCATCACGCTGCACGTCGGCGCCGGCACCTTCCTGCCGGTGCGCGGCGACAGCATCGACGGCCACGTGATGCACAGCGAGCGCTTCGAGGTCGGCGCCGAGGCGACGCGTGCGATCGCGGCGGCGCGGGTGAGGGGCGGTCGCGTCGTCGCGGTCGGCACGACGAGCCTGCGTGCGCTCGAATCGGCAGCGCTGCGCGGCGGCGATGCGCTCGCGCCCGCGTCGGGCGAGACCGATCTCTTCATCACGCCGGGCTTCCGCTTTCGCGTCGTCGACCTGCTGCTCACCAATTTCCACTTGCCGAAGAGCACCTTGCTGATGCTGGTCTCGGCCTTCGCGGGTCATGCGCGCATGCGGGCGCTGTACGACCACGCGATCGCGGAGCGCTATCGCTTCTTCAGCTATGGCGACGCGATGCTGCTGGCGCGCGACGGCGGGAACGCGCGATGACCTCGCTTCGCTCGCGCTGCAGACGGGCCCTGGCCGCCGCCTGCGTCGGCGCGACGCTGCTGGCCGCACCTGCGATCGCTCGCGCGGCGACCTACGCGACCGAGGGCACGTGCGCGGGCTTCCCGCGCGTCGACCTCGTCGTGCCGAAAGGCTGGTGCGTCGCCCTCGTCGCCGACGCGGCCGACGGGCTGAACTTCCCGCGCCGCGTCCTCGAGGTCGCGCCCGGTCGCTTCTGGCTGGTCGACATGGGCAGCTGGGAGCCGCGCCGCGGCCGCCTGCTGCAGTTCGATCTGCCGCCGGGAAAGGCCGCACGGCCGGTCGCGATGACGGTGATCGCCGACAAGCTCGACCGCCCGCTCGGCCTCGTCCTCGGCCCCGACGGCAAGGTCTACGTCGGTGAAGCCGGTCGCGTCTGGCGCACGAAGGTCGCGCTGCCCCTGGTGCGGGAGACCGTGCTCGACCGCCTGCCCGACGACGGCGCCCATCCGCTCAAGGAGATCGCATTCGCGCCCGGCGGCCGGATGTTCGTGAGCGTCGGCTCGAGCAGCGATGCCTGTCGCGACGACAAGGGCGCGCTGCCGATGCCGTGTCCCGACCGGGTCGGGCCGACCCCGCGCGCTGCGGTGTACGAAGCGGTGCTCGGCGGCGACGACTTCACTGTGCGGTCGTTCAAGCCCTACGCGACGGGCCTGCGCAATTCGCTCGCACTCGCCTGGGTCGCCGCGCCAGGCGTGCTGGTGCAAGGCGAGAACTCGATCGACTACCGCGACGAGGACGCGCCGGCCGAAGAGCTCAATCGCCTCGTCGCCGGCGCCGATTTCGGCTGGCCGTACTGCGTCGGTGCACGCCAGGTCGCGCGCGGCTACGAGGGCCGTTTCGATTGCGCCAGGACCGAGGTGCCGGCGCTGCTCTGGCCCGCGCATGCCGCGCCGCTGCAGATGATCGCCGTGCCGGCGAACGCGGCCAACGCCTTCGCTGGTCAACTCGTCGTCGCGTGGCACGGCTATCGCGCCGCCGGCCACCGGATCGCGAGCTTCGCGCTCGACGCCAACGGCAAGCCGACCGGCCCGGCGCGGATGTGGATCGACGGCTGGGCGGCGCGCGGAAAGGGTCATCCGCTGGGCACGCCGGCCGGGTTCACGATCGACGGCGCAGGCCGCATGCTCGTCGTCGACGATCGCAACCGATCGCTGCTCATGCTGGTGCGCGATCCGGCTCCCGCCGGCGCGGCCGCGACAATCCGCTGATGCTGTCCTTCGACGTCCTCGCCACCGAAGGTCACGCCCGCCGCGGTCGCATGACCTTGCGCCGCGGCACGGTCGAGACGCCGGTCTTCATGCCGGTCGGCACCTACGGCACCGTCAAGGCCGTCGCGCCGGCGTCGCTCGAGACGATGGGCGCCGAGATCATCCTCGGCAACACCTTCCATCTCTGGCTCCGGCCCGGGATGGACGTGATCGCGCAGTTCGGCGGTCTCCATCGTTTCGAGGGCTGGACGCGGCCGATCCTGACCGACAGCGGCGGCTTCCAGGTCTGGTCGCTCGGCGCCAACGCGAAGGTGAGCGAGAACGGCGTCGCGTTCCAGTCGCCGGTCAACGGCGACAAGCTGCTCCTCACGCCCGAGGTCAGCATGCAGATCCAGCGCGTGCTCGACAGCGACATCGCGATGCAGTTCGACGAGTGCACGGCCTACGAGGTCGAAGGCCGCGTCACCGGCGAGGCCGAGGCGCGCCGCTCGATGCAGATGAGCCTGCGCTGGGCCGGACGCTCGCGCGCCGAGTTCGCGCGGCTCGAGAACCCGAACGCGCTCTTCGGCATCGTCCAGGGCGGGATGTTCGAGTCGCTGCGCGAGGAATCGGTCGCAGGTCTCGCGCAACTCGACCTGCCGGGCTACGCGATCGGCGGCGTCAGCGTCGGCGAGCCGAAGGCCGAGATGCAGCGCATCGTCGCCCACACGCCGCATCGGCTTCCCGCGATGAAGCCTCGCTATCTCATGGGCGTGGGCACGCCCGAAGACCTGGTCGACGGTGTCGAGGCCGGCGTCGACATGTTCGACTGCGTCATGCCGACCCGCAACGCCCGCAACGGCCATCTCTTCACACGCTTCGGCGACCTGCGCATCAGGAACGCCCGCTACAAGACCGACCCGGCGCCGCTCGACCCGACCTGCGGTTGCCCGACCTGCGCACGCTTCTCGCGCGCCTACCTGCATCACCTCGACCGCTGCGGCGAGATGCTCGCGCCGATGCTCGCGAGTGTCCACAACCTGCACTTCTACGTCGCCTTGATGCGCGACATCCGCGCCGCGCTGGAAGCCGGCACGTTCGCCGCGTTCGCGGCGGTGTTTCGCGCCGATCGACAGCGCGGGGTGTGACCGGCCGGCGGGAGGCGCTCGCGGTCACGCGACAATCGGCGCCTACGAACGAAACTCCGCGCCCCATCCGGGCGCCCGATCGTTGACGTCATCTTCTCCCAACGCCCTGCAACGCTACCTCGGCGATCGCATGATCGGGCCCGCCGCGCAGCACGTGCTGCGCCACCCATGGTCGTTCGCCTGGAACACCATCAAGGCGTTTCGCGCCAACCAGGGCCTGCTGCTCGCCGGCGCCGTGGCCTATTACGCGCTCCTCTCGATCGTGCCCCTGCTGATCCTGACGGTGATCGCCCTCTCGAACGTGATCGACCAGAACGAACTGCTCGCCACGCTCGGCCGCTATCTGGAATGGCTGGTGCCTGGCCAGTCGGCAGCCATCGTCGCCGAGCTTGCCCACTTCCTCCTGCGTCGTGACAGCGTCGGCTGGCTCCTCTTCGGCACGATGATCTTCTTCAGCTCGCTCGCCTTCACGGTGCTCGAGAACGCGATGTCGGTGATCTTCATGCACCGCGTGGTCGCCAAGAAGCGGCGCTTCATCTTCTCGGTGCTGATTCCTTACGTCTACATCCTCTCGCTCGGCTTCGGTCTCCTGCTGGTGACCCTCGTCGCGGGCAGCCTGCAGGCGGTCGGAAAGGAGAGCGTCGACTTCCTGGGCTGGTCGTGGTCGCTCAACGGCGTGTCGGGCGCGCTGCTCTACCTGCTTGGGCTGGCCGGCGAAATCTTCGTGCTGACCTCGGTCTATCTCGTCATGCCCTCGGGCCGGCTCGCCTGGCGCCACGCGCTGATCGGCGGCATCGTCGCGGCCCTGCTGTGGGAAGTGACGCGCCACATGCTCGTCTGGTACTTCACGACGCTGTCGCAGGTGACCGTCGTCTACGGCTCCCTCACGACGGCGATCGTCGTCCTGCTGAGTCTCGAGATCGCCGCGACGCTGCTGCTGCTCGGCGCGCAGGTGATCTCTGAGTACGAGCGGATCGGGCTGCCGTCATCGGCGACTCCCGGCGGCTTCACGACCGCCTCGCGCTAGCGGCGCGTTCTAGGCAGCGAGCAGGCTCGCGACGCGATCGCGCAGCGATGCCGGCGTCGCTGCCGCAGGCGGCACCGGGTCGCCGGCGACGAGGTCGACGCGGTTGAAGAAGCCGCGCCGGAACGGCCGGCTCATGGCCTTGCCGCCGGCGCGCGAGAAGAACGAGCCCCAGAGGTTCTTCAGGGCGAGCGGCACGACCGGCACCGGGTTCGTCTCGAGCAGCTTCATCACGCCGCCCTTGAACTCGGCGAGCGCGCCGTCGCGCGAGATCGCGCCCTCGGGGAAGAGGCAGAGCAGGTCGCCTTCGTCGAGCACCTGGCGCGCGCGGGCGAAGGCCTTCTCGTAGGTCGCCGGATCGACCTTCTGCGGCGCGATCGGGATCGCCTTGGCGAGCCGGAAGAACCAGCCGAGCACCGGCATGGCGAAGATCTGATGATCCATGATGAAGCGGATCGGCCGCGGGCTCGCCGCCATCAGGAGCACCGGGTCGATGAAGCTCACGTGGTTGCAGACCAGGATCGCCGGACCCTGCGTCGGGATGTGCTGGTGGATGTGCTCGTCGCCCGTCACGTGGAAGCGGTAGACGACTCGCGCCAAGAGGAAGGCGACGAAGCGCAACAGGTACTCCGGCACGAGCAGGAAGATGTAGCCCGCGACCACCGCGTTGAGGACGCCGATCACGAGGAACACCTGCGGGATCGTCAGGCCCGCCGCGAGCAGGGCGCCGACGCGGATCGAGCTCGCGATCATCAGCAGCGCGTTCAGGATGTTGTTGGCGGCGATGATCCGGGCCCGGTGGCTGGGGGCGGAGCGCAGCTGCACGAGCGCGTACATCGGCACGCTGTAGAGGCCGGCGAAGAGCGAGAGCAGCGCGAGGTCGGCCATCACGCGCCAGTGGGCGTGCTCGGCCAGGAACGAGGCCAGCGTGTAGCCGGCCGAAGGCGGCAGGCCGCGCGCGGCGAAGTAGAGATCGACCGCGAAGACGCTCATGCCGATCGCGCCGAGCGGCACCAGGCCGATCTCGACGTGGCGCCGCGACAGCACCTCGCACATCAGCGAGCCGACGCCGATGCCGATCGAGAACACGACCAGCAGCAGCGACGCGACCTGCGCGTCGCCGTGCAGCACGTCCTTGGCGAACGACGGGAACTGGGCCAGGAAGGCGGCGCCGAAGAACCACATCCACGAGATGCCGAGGAGCGAGCGGAAGACGACGACGTTGCCGTGCGCGAGCTTGAGGTTGCGCCAGGTCTCGGTGACCGGGTTCCAGTTGACGACGAGGTTCGGGTCGGTCGATGGCGATGCCGGCACCGACTGCGCGGTGACCCGGCCGATGAGCGCCAGCAGGATGCATGCGAAGGCGACGTAGTGGCGGCCCACCTCGGGGATCGAGACGAGCAGGCCGCCCGCCACCTGGCCGAGCAGGATCGCGACGAAGGTGCCCATCTCGACCATGCCGTTGCCGCCGGTGAGCTCGCGCTCGCTCAGGTGTTGCGGAAGGTAGGCGAACTTGACCGGGCCGAAGATCGTCGAGTGCAGCCCCATCAGGAAGACGCACGCCAGGAGGACATACGGGCTCGCGATCCAGAAGCCGTACGCCGCGAGCACCATGATCCCGATCTCGAGGTTCTTCACGAACCGGATCACGCGCGTCTTGTCGTACTTGTCGGTGATCTGCCCGCTCGTCGCCGAGAAGAGCAGGAAGGGCAGGATGAAGAGCGCGCCGATCACGAGTCCGGCCATCTTCGGCGTGAGCCAGGAGACCTGGAGCTGGTACGTGACCATCACCGTGAAGGCGAACTTGAACAGGTTGTCGTTGCCGGCGCCGAGGAACTGGGTCCAGAAGAACGGCGCGAAGCGACGCTGCCCGAGCAGCGCGAACTGGTTGGGATGCTCGTGGGCCGTGGCTGCGAGCGCTCGGGGCGCGACGTCGGCGTGTGTGTTCAAGCGATGCTCCGGGATGGGGCGAGCGGCGAGCGGGCGGACCGCGCGAATCTAGCGCACGACCTGGACCGGCCCGCCTAGACCGTCGCGCTCGAGCCAGCGGAAAACCGAGTCGACCGTGACGGTTTCGATGCGACCCTCGAATCGCGGGTACGCGACCATGCTGTAGTCGCGCGTGTCGAGCCGGGCGACTTCGACGTTGTCGACGAGCGCGGCCTTCAGGTGCGCCTGCGCCGCCGGCGCGAGGACGACGATCGCGGCCTCGTACTGCCACAGGTCGTCGAGGAAGAACTCGCCCAGGCCCTGGCGATAGAGCGAGGCGTGCGCCGAGCCGCACTGGTTGAGCTTGTGCACGACGCGCCAGACCGGGTGTGCGGACGAGTCGTCTCGGTAGGCGAAGCCCAGGTGCGAATAGCGCAGCCCGTATTCGCTCAGGTTCTGGCCGGCGCGGGCGTTGACGACGACGTTCGCGCCGGTCTGGTCGAGCCGGGCGGCAGTGCGCTCGGCCAGCGCCATCGCGCGGACGACGCTGTCGGCCGTCGGCGGGCGCTGCTCGCAGCTGCGGCCGGCTTCGGCGCCTGCCGCGGTCGTGATCAGCGCGGTCGCAAGGGCCACGCGAACGAGAAGAGCGCGCTTCATCGCGTGATCCTCTCGTTGTAGAGCAGCGCGCGGCCGATCTCTTTCGGCACGAAGGCGATCACTTCGCCCGCGGCCGACAGCACCCAGCCGGCGCTGAGGGCGGTGCACGCGATCACGGTGCCGGCCGCGAGCGACGCGCCGGCGATGCCATGCCCGACCAGTTGCACGCTGGCGCGCGTGCCGTCGGAAGCGCGTTCGAGCACCCAGACCGCACCGGTGCTGGTCGCCTCGACGGCGACGACGGTGAAGACTGCGCCCGCCAAGAGCAGCGCCACCGGCGCGGCGAGCGAGACGGCGATCGGCAGGGCCGAGAGCGCGCTCGCGTCGGAGATCGTCGACTGCGCGTGGGCGGTCGTGAGGAGGGCCAGCGACAGCGCGGTCGCTGCGCAGAGTCGGCGCACGGCCAAGGCGCGGATCGTGGTGGTGTTCATGGAGTCCTCGTGAGCGGGGAAGTGGTTGAAGAGCGGGCGCATCTTCAGCGGCCGCAACGTCGCGCGCCATCGCTCGCAGGAGCGTGGCAGGCGTCGGCACCGCAAGGCGCGTCGCGCGCTACCGCGGGCAAGCGCATGTCGATCTGCCGCGGCGCTGATCGATACTTCCGCTCGACTCGCCGCCCACATGAGCACGACCCAAGACCTCGTCAACATCCTCAAGGCCGAGCTGCGCGCGGCCGGCATCACGTATGCCGATCTCGCCGACGCGCTCGGCATGTCGGAGTCGAGCGTCAAGCGCGTCTTCGCGAAGGGCGACATGCCGCTCTCGCGCATCGACGAGATGCTGCGCGTGCTGAAGATGGATTTCGCAGAGCTGGCGAGAAAGGTCGCCGACGCGCAGCCGCTCAGCCGCCAGCTGACGGTCGAGCAGGAAGCGGCCGTCGTCGCCGACCGCCGGCTGCTGCTGCTCGCGATCTGCTGCCTCAGCCAGTGGACCTTCGAGGCGATGACGCGCGACTACCTCTTCACCGACGCCGAGTGCATCCAGTACCTGACCCAGCTCGACCGGCTCGGCATCATCGAGCTCAGGCCGCTCAACCGCTACCGGCTCAAGGTCGCGAAGGGCTTTCGCTGGCTGCCGCACGGCCCGGTGATGAGCTACTTCCGCGAGCACGTCGCCGCCGACTACCTGAGCGGCGGCTTCGATGGTGAGGGCGAGACGATCATGCTCGTGCACGGCGAGATCGCGCCGAGCATGGCCAAGGGGCTGGTCGAGCGGCTGCAGCGCGTCGGCCAGGATTTCGCGCAGGCCCACGTCGCCGAGCTGCGCATGCCCGACGAGCAGCGCACGCCCTACACGCTGCTGGTCGGCATGCGCACGTGGCTGTTCGCCGCGTTCCGGGATCTCAAGCGCGTTCCGCCGACGTCCTGAGTCGGACGCGGCGCGGATCGATCGGCGCGCTCAGGCGTCGACGCGGTCCATCGCGAAGTTCGCACCGTCGTACTGGCCGAGCACGTCGACGAGATAGGGCAGCGTCGCGGCCAGCGGCCCGGCCAGCGTGTGCGGCGGATTGAAGACGAAGACGCCGCTGCCCGCCAGGCCGAACCCTTGCGCATCGGGCACCTGGACCGAGAGGCGCACATGCAGCCAGCCCTTCGATGCGAGCGCGGTCAGGCGTCGCGGCAGCTCGGCGGCCTCGACCTTGCTGACCTGCGGATACCAGACCATGTAGACGCCTTCGGCGAACCGGCCGATCGCCTCGCGCACGGCGCCGACCACTTTCGCGTAGTCGCCGTTGCCTTCGTAGCTCGGGTCGACGAGCACCGCGGCGCGGCGCGACGGCGGCGGCACCTGCAGGCGCAGGCCCTCGAAGCCGTCGCCGTCGTAGACCGTCGCGCGGCGGTTCTCGCCGAGGGTCGAGCGCAGGATCTTCTGCTCGGTCGGATGGAGCTCGAACGCGCGCAGTTCGTCCTGCGGCCGCAGCAGCATCTGCGCCAGCGCCGGCGAGCCCGGGTATTGCCTGAGGACGCCGTCGGGATTGAACTCGCGCACGAGTGCGACGTAGTCGGCGAGCGGTGGCGGCAGATCGTCGCGGGTCCAGAGGAGGCCGACGCCGCGCTCGAACTCGCCGTTCTTCTGCGCGTATCGCCCTTCGAGCGAGTAGCCGCCGGCACCCGCATGGGTGTCGACGAATCGATAGGCCTTCGGCTTGGCGTTCAGGTGCTTGAGCACCAGCATCAGCACGAGGTGCTTGAGCACGTCGGCGTGGTTGCCGGCGTGAAAGGCGTGTCGGTAGGCCAGCATTCAGGCCGCCCTGCTGGTGCGTGCACGGAAGAGCTCGACGATGCCGACCTCGCGCGGCCCGGGAACGAGCGTGAACGACTCGCCGGCGGCGATCGTTCCGGGCTCGCGCACCGCCAGGTAGAAGCCGCACCAGGTGCTTTCGGCCATCAGCTTGCTCGCGTGCTGGAAGCCCAGCGCGGCGTCGAGCTTGAAGCACGGGTAGCGCGGCTCGCTCACCGCGAGCGCGCAGTGCGGGAAGCGCAGCACGTCGCCGATCCAGACCTGGCTCTCGACGATGCCGGCGAGGCTCAGGTTCTCGCCGATGGATCCCGGCGGCAGCGGCTCGTCCCAGAGCGACGCGCCGGCCTGCGCCCGGACTGTCCGCCAGAAGGAGTAGTGCTCGGTCGGATAGGCGTAGACCGCCTTGCTCGGGCCGCCGTGCACCGACAGGTCGGCCTGCTCGTCGCCGTCGAGGCCCAGCGGCAGGACGGCCATGCGCCCTTCGACGGCGCGCTTGGCGATCGCGGTCATCACCTTGCGGCCGTTGATCGACACCGGCGTCGCGCGCGCGGCGTTCAGGCTGTGCAGCTGTCCCGAAAGAGCCATCGGCAGAGGCCGGGTCAGGCCGGGCGATAGCCGCCGTGGGCGGCCACGACGGCGCGACCGCGCCCGCCGGCGATCCATGCGATGAAGATCTTGCCGGCCGGGTGGCTGACCCGGAACGAACGCATGGCGTGGACCTGCTCGGCGAGCACCGGGTCGCCCTCGACCAAGACGGCCAGCGGCGCGCCGCCCTGGCGCAGCCACGCGCCTTTCTCGACCACGGCGTAGGCGCCGCGTCTGCGCGCCTGCGCGATCAGCGGTTGATCCGGCGCGGCGTTGACGTACCACGGTGCCGCCGGCGCGATGTGCGCCGCCCGCCACAGCGATTGCTCGGCGACGTGCACCCCCGAGCCGTCGCCAGCCGAAAGGAAGACGAGGCTGGCGGGGTCGGCTTCGGCCTGGGCGCGGATGCGCTCCAGCGCCTCGGCGCCGTTGCGGCCCGGCGGCGGGGTTCGCCGTCCGCGCAGTGCCGCAGGCGCCGGTCCGACGAGGATGAACTCGCCCTGGGCGATCGACTGCCGGTCGTGGACCAGGCCCTGTCGCTCGAGGTCGGCCTCGGCATCGGCAGCATTCAGCAGTGCGGCGTCGACCTCGCCGTTCTTGATCGCCTCGAGCACCGCCAGCGCCGGCCCGGGCACGAGCAGGACGGCGATGCCGGTGTTGGCGCCGAAGGCGTGCTGCAGGCTTTTCGCCAGTCCCGATGCCATGAGCGCGTGGTCGACCCCGAGGCGAAGCGGTCCGCCGCGATCCGCCGGCCGCTCGGCGAATACGGCGCCGGACCACGTCGGGGCGGTGCAAACCGTGAGGAACGAGCGCCGGCTGACCATCGGCCCCCATTATCGCGGGGGGACGTCCGGACCGCCGGCTCGCCGCTCCGATCCCCCGGGGCTACACTGCCGTTCGTCCCCCTATTCGCGCCCTACCCGCGCCGCAGAGACATCGCCGACGAGTCGTGAGCCGCCCCGAAATCGCGCACCGCGACGACCGGCCCGGCGACCGAGCCTGACCCGGGCCGCCAGCGCTCCCGACCTCGACTCGCTCCTCTCTGCCCACGATCATTCACTTCCTCGAGCCGTCATGACTGCATCGCCGATGAACCGTCTCGCCACGCCCGGTCGGGTGTCGCGTCCGCCGCCCCATGTCCGCCACGCCAAGCTGATCGACTGGGTCGAGGCGATGGCCGCTCTCACCGAGGCGCGCGACGTCTACTGGTGTGACGGCAGCAATGCCGAATACGACCGGCTGGCCGAGGTGCTCTGCACCGCCGGCACCTTCCTGAAGCTCGACCCGGCGCTGCGCCCGCGCAGCTTCCTGGCGCGCAGCAGCGCCGCCGACGTCGCCCGCGTCGAGGACCGCACCTTCATCTGCTCCGAGCGCCAGGAAGACGCCGGTCCGACCAACAACTGGAAGGCGCCGGCCGAGATGCGCGCGCTGCTCCAGACCGGCCTGGCCGACGGCACGCCGCCGCTCTTTCGCGGCTGCATGCGTGGCCGCACGATGTACGTCGTGCCGTTCTCGATGGGGCCGCTCGGCTCCGACATCGCCCAGATCGGCGTCGAGCTCACCGACAGCGCCTACGTCGCGGTGAGCATGAAGATCATGACCCGCATGGGCAAGGCCGTGCTCGAGGTGCTCGGCAACGATGGCCACTTCGTGCCGTGCATGCACACCGTCGGCGCGCCGCTCGAGCCGGGCCAGAAGGACGTGGCGTGGCCGTGCAACCCGGTCAAGTACATCGTCCACTATCCCGAGACGCAGGAGATCTGGAGCTACGGCTCCGGCTACGGCGGCAACGCTCTCCTCGGCAAGAAGTGCCTCGCGCTGCGCATCGCCTCGACGATGGGTCGGGCGGCCGCCGACGTCGGCGCGGGCAAGCCAGGGTGGCTGGCCGAGCACATGCTGATCCTGGGCGTCACGTCGCCCGAGGGCAGGAAGCATCACGTCGCTGCCGCGTTCCCGAGCGCCTGCGGCAAGACCAACTTCGCGATGCTGATCCCGCCGGCGACGATGTCGGGCTGGAAGGTGACGACGGTCGGCGACGACATCGCCTGGATCAAGCCATCGAAGGACGGCAGGCTCTACGCCATCAACCCCGAGGCCGGCTATTTCGGCGTCGCCCCGGGCACCAACGAGAAGACGAACCCGAACTGCATGGCGAGCCTGACCCACGACGCCATCTTCACCAACGTCGCACTCACCGACGTGGGCGACGTCTGGTGGGAAGGCATGACCGACGTGCCGCCCGCGCACCTGATCGACTGGCAAGGAAGGGACTGGACGCCGGCGATCGCCAAGGAGACGGGCGCGAAGGCAGCGCACCCGAACGCGCGTTTCACGGTCGCCGCGACCAACAACCCGGCCCTCGACCCGGCCTGGGATTCGCCCGCCGGCGTCCCGATCGACGCCTTCATCTTCGGCGGCCGCCGCTCGACGACGGTGCCGCTGGTGGCCGAGGCGCGCGACTGGACCGAAGGCGTCTACATGGCCGCGACGATGGGCTCCGAGACCACGGCCGCCGCGGCCGGCACCCAAGGCATCGTGCGGCGTGATCCGTTCGCCATGTTGCCCTTCATGGGCTACAACATGAGTGAGTACTTCCAGCACTGGCTCGATCTGGGCAGCATCCTGGCCCGCTCGGGCGCCCAGGTGCCCAAGATCTTCTGCGTCAACTGGTTCAGGAAAGGCCCGGACGGCAAGTTCGTCTGGCCGGGCTACGGCGAGAACATGCGCGTCCTGCGCTGGATCATCGAGCGTGTCGAAGGACGTGCCGGAGGCGAGATGAATGCCTTCGGCCTGACGCCGCGCTACCGGGACCTCGACTGGTCCGGGCTCGACTTCGACGCCACCCGCTTTGCGCTCGTGAGCAGCATCGACGCGGCCGCGTGGAAGGACGAGCTCGCCCTCCACGACGAGCTCTTCGCCCGGCTCGCCCATCGCCTGCCGCGTGAGCTGCCTGAAGTGCGGCAACGCCTCGCCGCCCGCCTCGCCGCTTGAGTTCGTTCTCGTCCGCGCCGCCGTCGCGGGGCGCGGTGGCAGCCTGCGATCAGGACCTGAGCGAAGCCGAGTTCGGCGAGCTCGACGAGATCCTGGCCGCGGTGCCCGAGCCGCTCGAACCGCTCGACGCGGTGATGCTCGACGGCTTTCTCTGCGGCGTGATCGTCCAGCCGCGGCTGATCAACGCCGGCGAGTGGATGCCCTTCGTGTTCGACGCCGGCGGCCACCGCTGGGGCGAGGCCGAGCCCGGACCGGAGCAGACGCGCGCCCGCGAGCTGATCCTTCGCCGGCACTCGGCGCTCAACCGCTCGATCGCCGAATTCGGCGGCTTCGATCCGTTCGTGCTCGAACCGCTCCCGGCAGAAGGCGATCCGGTTGAGCCGGCGGACGAGCCGGTCGACCCGGTCCGCGCGACGATCTCGCCGTGGGTCTCCGGATTCGACCAGGCGCTGCAGCTGCTGCCCGAGCTGACCGACCTGTCGGACGCGGAGGTCGACGAGACGGTCGCCCGGATCCTCCGGTTTCTCCCCGAAGGCGCGCCTGGCGAGCCGGCGCTCGGCGCAGGCTCCACGGCATCGCTCGACGGCGCGATCGGCGCGGTCGTCGCCGCGGTCGCCGACCTCTACGACATCACGTCGCCACTGCGCTACAAGGTCGAGGCGCTGCGCCGCGACACGCCCAAGGTCGGCCGCAACGACCCCTGCCCGTGCGGCAGCGGGCGCAAGTTCAAGCAGTGCCACGGCGCCGCGTCGGCGTCCCCGCGCTGATGCGGCTGCAGCTCCTCTCCGACCTGCACCTCGAGACCGAGCGCTACGACCCGGAAGCGGCGCCCGGCGCCGAGCTGCTCGTCCTTGCCGGCGACATCGACAGCCGCTGGGACGCACTCGATCGCTTTCGTGGCTGGCCGGTGCCGGTCGTGTTCGTCGCCGGCAACCACGAGTTCGACGGCCGCGATCTGCTCGAAGCCACTGCCGCGCTCCGCGAACGTTGCGCCTCGCGCGGGATCACGATGCTCGAACGCGACAGCCTCGTCGTCGAAGACGGTGCCGGCGCTCGCATCCGCCTTCTCGGCACGACCCGATGGAGCGACTTCGACCTCTTCGGCGTGCTCGGCCGCGCCAAGGCGATGCGCGCCGGCGGCTACTTCCTCGAGCTGATGCAGGCGACCCGGGGCGGTCGTCCGTTCGATGTCGATGCCGTGCGCGCCGAGGCGCTCGCCTGCCGGGCCTGGCTCGAGACCGAGCTCGGGCGCCGGCGCGACGGCTGGGACAAGACCGTCGTCGTCACCCATTTCGCGCCCAGCCTGAGGAGCGCCGATCCCCGCTACGGCGCGAAGAGCGGCACGGCGAGCTTCTGCAATGCCGACGACGATCTGCTGCCGTTCGCCGACCTCTGGCTGCACGGCCATGTCCACTGCGCCCACGACTACCGGGTCGAGCGGGCTGGCGGCCCGACTCGCGTCGTCTGCAATTCGCGTGGCCACGCGAAGCGCGGCGAGCCCGCCTCGCATCGACCGCAGCTGGTCATCGAGGTCTGAGAAAAGCTGGAAGAGAGTCCGGCGGCGACGCCGGCGCCGGTCAGAACGTCGAGCGGCGGTGCAGCCGCAGATCCATCCGGCTCGGCGGCGCGGCGCGCTCGCGCGCGGCGGTCTCGGTGGCGGTCTCGGGCTGGATCGTCGTGATCGCGTCGAGACCGAAGGCCGTGCCCATGTCGGCCGGATCGTCCGTCGAGCGACGCGCGCGCGGCGAAGTCGAAAGATAGCGGCGGGCACGAGCGATCAGGTTCATCGAGGTCTCCGAAGCGAAGCTCCGTGACCCAGTATCGACCTGCCCCATGAGGAACGCATCCCGCAGGCGAGGGGCGCAGCGGTCGCATTTGGCACCTGTTCGCCGAACGCGTGGCCGCGCCGCCACGTTCGGCTCCGCTGGCCGCGTCGGCGCTGCCGAAAGCCGGCGCTGAAGGCAGACTCCTAGAATCGCGCCCCCGCTCCGATCGCCTCCGCGCTTCCGCATGACCGCCGCGACCTACTGCGCGATCGACTTCGGCACCTCCAACTCCGCGATCGCCGTGCCCGGCGGCGCGCGCATGCGGCTGGTCGAGCTCGAGCCCGGGTTCACGACCATGCCCACGGCGGTGTTCTATCCCGGCGAGGGCGGCGGGCGCCACGCGTTCTCGGCGCCCGCCTGCGAGTTCGGCCGCGCCGCCGTCGCCGCCTACGTCGA
>CAJDUN010000024.1_pt1 | contig 19552 bp, 16 predicted proteins | sample 7390741 | NCBI WGS metagenome assembly CAJDUN01 (sample SAMEA7055660, study PRJEB34461) | soil metagenome | biome: terrestrial ecosystem; feature: Peninsula; material: soil | place: Antarctica | collected 2016 | reverse complement strand
TTTCTGCCCCAGCACCTCGTCGTGCTGCTCGACCCGAACGCGATCGTCTCGAACCTCCATCACGCCTACCGCCATCGCGGCTTCGTCGAGGCGCGCTATGCGGTGCTGATGACCGGCCCTTCTGCCACCGCCGACATCGAGGGCGTGCTGATCCGTGGCGCGCAGGGCGTGCGCACGTTCACTGTCATCCCGGTCGCCGCCGGACCGGACGTGCCGCGCTTCGATCCGAGAGACCCCTCCTGATCGCCGCGCCAGGACGACGATTCACGAGACCGAATTCGCTGCAGGAGTCGTCATGGAAACTTGGACCCAGATCTACAACCCGCTGGGCAGCTTGTGGCTGTCGGCACTCGTCGCCGCGTTGCCGATCGCATTCTTCTTCGTGACGCTGGCGCTGCTGCGCTGGCAGGGCTACCTCGCCGGTCTCGGCACGATCGTCCTGACCGTGATCATCGCGCTCGCCGTCTATGGCATGCCGGTCGGCCTGGCCTTGCGCGCCACGGTCGACGGCATGGCCTACGGCCTCTGGCCGATCTCCTGGATCATCCTCACCGCGGTCTTCCTCTACAAGCTGTCGGTCAAGTCGGGCCAGTTCGACATCATTCGTGCCTCGGTCGTCTCGATCACGCAAGACCAGCGGCTTCAAGTCATCCTGATCGGCTTCGCGTTCGGCGCGTTCCTCGAAGGCTCGGCGGGATTCGGCGCGCCGGTGGCGATCACCGCGGCCATCCTGGTCTCGCTCGGCCTCAACCCGCTCTATGCGGCAGGGCTGTGCCTGATCGCGAACACGGCGCCGGTCGCCTTCGGTGCGCTCGGCATCCCGATCCTGGTCGCGGGCAAGACCGCCGGCATCGATCCGTTCCTGATCGGCAAGATGGCGGGGCGCCAGCTGCCGTTGCTGTCGATGTTCGTGCCGTTCTTCCTGGTCTGGCTGATGGACGGTTTCAAGGGCGTGCGCGAGACGTGGCCGGCGCTCCTGGTCGCCGGCGGCTCGTTCGCGACGACGCAGTTCCTCACCTCCAACTTCATCGGCCCGGAGCTGCCCGACATCACCTCGGCGCTGGTGTGCCTGGTCGTGACGACGGCTTTCCTGAAGTTCTGGCACGCAGAGAATCCGTTCACCTTCTCGGGCGCCCGCGCCGGCGGCGTCGACAAGCCGAAATTCGGCGCGGTCGGCGCTCAGGTCGCCAATCCCGTCCGCTACTCGACCGGCGAAATCCTGAAGGCCTGGTCGCCCTTCATCATCCTGACGGCGGTGGTCGTGGTCTGGAGCCTGCCGGCGTTCAAGGCCCTCGTGGCCGTCGGCGGCCCGCTCCACTTCACGTTGCTGAGCTTCAAGATTCCGGGCCTGCACGAGCTCGTGATCCGCGTTCCTCCGGTGGTCGCCAAGAGTACGCCGTACGCCGCGGTCTACAACCTGGACCTGCTCACTGCCACCGGCACCGGCATCCTGCTTTCCGCGCTGATGTCGATGGTCGTGCTCGGGATCTCGATCCGCGACGGTGCCGTGGTGTTCAGGGACACGTTGTTCGATCTGGCCAAGCCGATCTTCACCATCGCCTGCGTTCTCGGCTTTGCCTTCATCGCCAACTATTCGGGGATCTCGTCCACCCTGGCGCTGGCACTCGCCTCGACCGGGCAGCTGTTCCCGTTCTTTGCGCCCATGCTCGGCTGGCTCGGTGTGTTCCTCACCGGCTCCGACACCAGCAGCAACGCGCTCTTCTCCAGCCTGCAGGCGACCACGGCGCACCAGATCGGCGTCAGTGACATCCTCATGGTGGCGGCGAACAGCACGGGCGGCGTGACCGGGAAGATGATCTCGCCGCAATCGATCGCCGTCGCGTGTGCCGCAGTCGGGCTGGTCGGTCGCGAGTCCGAGCTGCTCAGGTTCACGTTGAAGTGGAGTCTCCTGTTCCTGTTCATCATCTGTGTCATCACCTACGTCCAGGCGTTCTACCTGACGTCGATGCTCCCTTGAGTCGCGAGTCCGTCGCATCACTCGAGACCCAGTCGTTCAGGCGTGGCGACGCGCCTCGATGAGGCGCGGTCTCGCGGCCGTCGGCCTCAGCGTGGCCGCACCGCTGACGCTGGCCCAGTCCGACGTCACCCTCTACGGCCTGATCGACGTCGCCGTCGAGCACGTCACGCATGTCGGCGCGCCGCCGCACGGCCTGAGCCGGATGCCGAGTGCGACCGGCTCGCTGCCGTCGCGGATCGGCTTTCGTGGCAGCGAGGACCTGGGCGACGGCCTGCGCGCCGTCTTCGTCCTCGAGCAGGGCTTCGCGCCCGACCAGGGGACCTTCAACCAGGGCGGCCGCGCGTTCGGACGCCAGTCGTGGGTCGGCTTCGCCAGTCGCTGGGGATCGCTGACGATCGGCCGCCAGTTCACGATGCTGTACTGGTCGATCCTCGACGCCGACATCCTCGGCACCAACGTCTACGGCTCGGGATCGCTCGACGCCTACATTCCCAACGCCCGGATCGACAACGCAGTCGTCTACCGGGGCACGTTCTCCGGGCTGACGCTCGGCGCCACCTACAGCGTCGGTCGCGACAGCGTCAGCGGAGGCAATCCGGCGGCCACCGGCTGCCCCGGCGAGAGCGGCAACCTCAGGGCTTGTCGCGAGTGGTCGTCGATGGCGAAATTCGACGGCGCGACCTGGGGCGCGGCGCTCGCCGTCGACGAGATCCGCGGCGGCCCCGGCGCATTCGCCGGTCTGACCAGCGGTGCGTTGAAGGACACGCGCGTGTCCGTCAACGGGTACGCACAACTCGCGGCTCTGCGCCTGGCTGCCGGCCTGGTCCGGCGCGACAACGGCGGCAGCGCGACGACACCGCGCAGCGACCTGTGGTACCTCGGTGCCCTCTACGCCGCGACGCCCTTGCTGCAGATCGACGGCGAGGCGTTCAGGCTCCTCTTCAAGGGCAGCGACAACCGCGCGACGCTCGTCGCGGCACGCGCGACCTACAACCTGTCGAGGCGCACGGCGATCTACGCGACGCTCGGGCACGTCGCGAACGGCGGCCGCTCGGCCCAGTCGGTGAGCGGCGGCGCGCCAGGCAGCGACCCGATGCCGGGGGCTGCCCAGAGCGGTCTGGCCGCCGGCGTGCGCCATTCGTTCTGATCGTGCCGCCGCACCGATACGGGGCAGCTACCGGCCAAACAGCCACGACCCCGGCGTCAGGCATTCCTTGCGCCAGGTCAATGCGCCGCCATGCCTCGGGCCGGAAACTGTCGACTCAAGCAGGAGCAGGACATGACGCAGGCCTCGCAGCATCTCTCGGCGCACCCGTTCGTCGCCGAGTTCGGGCCCGAGCACAAGGCTCGTCTTGCCGGCATGGCCAAGCAGGTCCGCTTCGCCGTCGACCAGGTGATCTTTCGCGAGGGCGACGACCATTCGGTGCTGTACCTCCTCGAGGAAGGCATGGTGGCGATCGAGCTCGAGGTGCCGGGCCACGTGCTCAGGGTGCAGACGCTTCATGGCGGCGACATCTTCGACTGGTCTGCGCTGCTGCCGCACGCCGGCAAACACTTTCAGGCGCGCGCCCTCGATCCCGTGACCGCGCTGGCTTTCCAGGGCGAAGAGCTTCTCGCCAGCTTCAAGAGCGACCCGCAATTCGGCCTGGTCTTCATGCTGCGCCTGATGGGCGTCGTGTCCGAGCGCCTGAGCGCAACGCGGATGCGGCTGCTCGACATGTACTCGCCCGTCGCCAAGCGAGCGGGAACGTGAGGCGAGCGCCGCTGAGGAGCGTGCGGCACCGCACGGACGCGACCTGTTTCGCCGTCTATCGTCTGCCATGCAATCAGTTTCAAAGGTCCGCCTCATGAGCGGCAGGGTGGCCGCTCAAGGGCAGGCGCGCGCTCGCCTCGCTCCGGCACCGGCGATTCTCGAATACGGGGGCGGGCACGAGAACGAAGTCGGCCTGACGGTCGTCCGGCCGATTCGCGCTGCGCCGGGCAGGGTGCCGTGCTCGCAATGCAAGATGCGACCGCAATGCCTGCCCGCCGATCTGACCGCAGCGGAGTCCGACCTCGTCGACAAGGGTCTGGTCGAGGGGCAGCGCAAGGTGGCGCGCGGGGCCTACCTGTATCGGGTCGGCGATTCCTTCGACGCAGTGTTCGCCGTGCGCACGGGCTTCTTCAAGGCCGTCGTCGCCTCCGACCAGGGACTCGAGCAGGTGACGGGCTTTCACATGCTGGGCGAGTTGCTGGGTCTGGGGGGAATCGACGGCCGGCACGAGGTCGATGCGGTCGCGCTCGAGGACTCCCAGGTCTGCGTCATTTCCTACGCCCGGCTGAGCTCGCTCCTGCGCGAGCTGCCGACCCTGCAGCAGCATTTCCATCGCCTCATGAGTCGCGAGATCGCGGGCGATCATCTCGCGATGCTGCAGCTCGGCAGCATGCACGCCGAGGAGCGGCTCGCCGCGTTCCTGCTCAATCTCATGAATCGATTGCAGGCGCGCGGCTTCTCGGAATCGTCGGTCCTGCTGCGCATGAGCCGCGAGGAGATCGGCAGCTACCTGGGCCTCAAGGCGGAGTCGGTGAGCCGGACCTTCTCGAGATTTCATGCCACGGGCCTCCTGTCGGTCCAGCAACGGGAAATCCACATCACCGACCTGGCCGGCCTGCAGCGGGTGCTCGCTCCGTCGAGCGACGACGCGCGCTGACCGGCGCCGTCAGCGCCGATTCGCCACGACCGAGCCGACGTCGATCCTGCGACCGAGCGCCGTAAAAAGCAGTTCGGCGATTTCCTCGTTGGAACGGCCGACCCGGCGCAGCTGGTCGATCTCGTCGTGCAAGGCGTCGAGAAACGCCGGCGTCGTGAGCGGTACGGGTTCGAGACCGAGCGAAAGGCGAAGCGCCTTCTGGGCGGCAACGACGTCCTCGGCGCTGAACTCCGGCGCTGCGTCACGGACACGGCGCTGGCCGGCCGCAGGCTTCGGCTGCGCCAGGAGGCGCGCAATCTCCTCGACCAGCATCTCGGCATCGGCCGCCTTCGTCAGGAAGACGTCGTAGTCGGCGAAGCGCTCGCGCACCCAGTGCTCGTCGAGACCGGTGTGAACGACCAGGTACGCGTCGGCGGTCTTGGGCGAGCTGCGCAAAGCCTGCGCCACCTCGATCCCGCTCATCTCCGGCATGGAGATGTCGAGCACGACGAGGTCGAAGGGCTTGCTCGCCGCGGCCGCTGCCTCGAGCGCTGCGCGGCCGTGCTTCGCGGTGACGACCTGGTGCCCTTCGTACTCGAGCATCAGCTTCACGACCTCGAGGATGTCCCAGTCGTCCTCGACGACGAGGATGCGGGCGGCGGCTTTCCTGGCCAGTCCCAGCACGATCAGGCGAGCGGGCGGAACACTGTCGTCACGGCAGCCATCGCGCCGATCAGGGCGCCGCGGCGGGCAGCGAGTCGCGTGTCGTGCGCGGCAGACGCGCGACGAATCGGGTGCGGCCGGGCTCGCTCGTGTCGGCGACGACGTCGCCGCGGTGCGCCACGACGATCTGGCGCACGATGTAGAGACCGATGCCCAGCCCCTCGCCGCGCGACGAGGGCTCATCCCGGCCGCGGAACGGATCGAAGATGTGCGGCAGGAGCTCGGGCGCGATCTGCCCTTCGTTGCCCACCGTGAGCACCACGACCGTCGGGTCGCGGCCGTCGAGCTGCACGTCGACCGGCGCCAGCGCGCCGCCGTGGCGCAAGGCGTTGCCGATCAGGTTCGACGCCACCTGAGAGAGACGATCGGTGTCCCACTCGCCGTCGAAGCGGCCGTCGGCACGCCACAGAATCTGTCGCTCCGGATGGGCCGCGCGGCACTCCTCGGCGACTCGGTACAGCGGCGCCTCGAGGTCGCCCTCGACCCGGCGCACGACGATGCCGCCGCCGATTCGCGCGCGCGAGAGGTCGAGCATGTCCTCGATCATCCGGCTCATGCTCTTGGCACTGGCGACCGAGCGGCTGGCGAGTCGGCGCAGGCCCTCGTCGCCGCTCTTCCTCTCGATCACCATCGAGGCCATCACGATGGCCGACAGCGGGCCGCGCAGGTCGTGGCCGAGCATGGCCGTGAACAGCTCGTTCATGCGCAGCGTCTCGCTGCGCTCGCGCAGATCCTCGGCGAGCTGGAGCTTCTGCCGGTACAGCTGGAAGAAGACGCGCGCCTTGCTCTTCAGCATGTGCGGCTCGATCGGCTTTTGCAGGAAGTCGACCGCGCCGCTTTCGTAGCCCTTGAAGATGCGGCGCTGGTCGCCGAGCCCGGCGGTGACGAAGATGATCGGCACGTGCCGCGTGCGCTCGCTGCCGCGCATCAGCTCGGCGAGCTCGAAGCCGTCCATCTCGGGCATCTGCACGTCGAGCAAGGCGAGCCCGATCGGATGGACGAGCAGCAGCTCGAGCGCCTCCGCGCCGGAGCGGGCGCGGAGCACCTCGACGCCCGGTTCCACGAGCAGCGCCTCGAGGGCGACCAGGTTTTCCTCCAGGTCGTCGACGATCAGGCACTGGATGACGGGCGGCTCACTCATCGGCGAACTCCCTTGGCACGCGGTGTGCCGGCATGGTGCCCCGGCCCGGGCGTCGCGTGCCCGGCCCGTGACGGCGACAACGTGGCGAGCAGCGCGGCGATGCCCGGCAGCGTCAGCACGTGGGTCGGCGCGAACAGCCGCAGGGCCGCCGCCGGCATCGTCGAAGCCTGGGCGCTGTCGGGCTGCTGAACGACCGTCGTGCCGCCGGCCCGCCGGACCGCGTCGGCTCCCGCGGCGCCGTCCTCGTTGGCGCCGGTGAGCAGGATCGCCATGAGGCCGCCTCCGTAGACGTCGGCGGCCGATTCGAAGAGCACGTCGATCGACGGCCGCGAATAGTGCACCGGCTCGTCGGCCGACAGCGAGAGCTGCGGCCCGGCATCGACCAGCAGGTGGTAGTCGGGCGGGGCGAGGTAGACGGCGCCCGGCTCGACCGTCGCCTTGTCGTGCGCCTCGTGCACCGGCAGCGCGCACTTCGGCTGGAAGATGTCGACCAGGAGGCTCGGCCGCTCGCGTGGCAGGTGCAGGACGACGAGGACGGCGGCGCGCAGGTCGGCCGGCAGCGCCGGCAGCAACTGGCCGATCGCTTCCACGCCGCCGGCCGAAGCGCCGATGACGATCGCGTCGATGCGCGCCAGGCCCGGCGTCTTCGCCGCGTTCATGCGTCCGCCGCCTTGCGGTAGATGCGCTCGCGCGGCACCAGGTCGTCGAAGACGGCCGCCTGCGACGAGAAGCGCACCGACTCCTTCGAGCCGATGCCGAGGAAGCCGCGCCGGCACAGCGACTGGCCGAAGAGCGCGAGGGCGCGATCCTGCAGCGCGCGGTCGAAGTAGATCAGCACGTTGCGGCACGAGACCAGCTGCACTTCGGCGAAGACGCTGTCGGTCGCCAGGCTGTGGTCGGAGAAGACCATGTGCTTCCTCAGCGACTTGTCGATCACCGCCCGGCCATAGGCGGCGCTGTAGTGATCGGAGAGCGAGCCGCGACCGCCCGAGCGGCGATGGTTCTCGGTGAACGCGGCCATGCGCGAAACGTCGTAGACGCCGGCCTCGGCCAGCTTCAGCGCCTGCGGATTGATGTCGGTGGCGTAGATCAGCGTGCGGTCGAGCAGGCCTTCTTCGCGCAGCAGCACGGCGAAGGAATAGGCCTCCTCGCCGGCACTGCAGCCGGCGATCCAGACCTTCAGCGAGGGATAGGTGCGCAGCAGCGGCACGACCGACTCGCGCATCGCCAGGAAGTAGCCCGGGTCGCGGAACATCTCGCTGACCTGGACGGTCAGGAAGTCGAGCAGGCGCGGGAAGAGCTTGGGCTCGTGCATCACCCGGTCCTGCAGCCGCGACAAGGTGGTGCAGCCGAAGTGGGTCATCGCCGCGAGCAGGCGCCGCTTCATCGAGGCACCCGCGTAGGCGCGAAAGTCGTAGTGGTACTTGAGGTAGATCGCGTCGACGAGGAGCTGACGCTCGATCTCGAAGTCGCGCGAGGCCCCCTCGGGCGCGCCTACTTGGGCATCCATACGCGCACCAGCGACAGCAGCTTCTCGACGTCGAGCGGCTTGGCGATGTAGTCGTTCGCCCCCGCCGACAGGCACTTCTCCTGATCGTCCTTCATCGCCTTGGCGGTGAGGGCGATGATCGGCAGCTTCTTCCAGGCGCTCTTCTTGCGGATCTCGCGCATGGCCGTGTAGCCGTCCATCTCCGGCATCATGATGTCCATCAGGACGAGGTCGATCGCGGCGTCGCCGCCGCTCGCGCTGCGCTCGAGCGCCTCGAGCGCCTCCCGGCCGTTGCGCGCGATGGCGACGACCACGCCCTTGGGCTCGAGCACGCTCGAGAGCGCGAAGATGTTGCGCACGTCGTCCTCGACGATCAGGATCCGCTTGCCTTCGAGCGTCGACTCGCGGTTGCGGGCCTCGCGCAGCATGCGCTGGCGGTCCGCCGGAAGATTCGACTCCACCTGGTGCAGGAAGAGCGTGACCTCGTCGAGCAGACGCTCGGGCGAGCGCGCGTCCTTGACGATGATCGACTTCGAATGGCGCCGGAGCGCGTGCTCCTCGTCTCGGCTCAGGCTGCGCCCGGTATAGACGATCACCGGCGGGAACGAGACGTCGTCGCGCGCCGCCATCTTCTCGAGCAGTTCGTCGCCGCTCAGGTCGGGCAGGTTGAGGTCCATCACGATGCAGTCGAAGGTCGACTCCTGCAGCTTCGCGAGCGCCTCGGCCGCGGTGCGCACGCCGACGATGCGCACGTCCTCGAGCTCGAGCAGGCGGGTGATGCTCTCGAGCTGGCGCGAGTCGTCCTCGACGACGAGCACCTGGTGCAGCCGCTGCATGAACCTGGCCTCGAGGCCTTTCAAGGCGTCGACGAGCTCCTCGCGCTTCACCGGCTTGAGGGCATAGCCGACGGCACCGAGCTCGAGTGCCTCGCGGCTGTAGTCCGCGACCGAGGCGACGTGGACCGGGATGTGGCGCGTGTGCGGGTTGCGCTTGAGCTGGTCGAGCACGCCGAGGCCGGAGTGGTCGGGCAGGTTCATGTCGAGCAGGATCGCGCTCGGCCGGTAGGTCGAGGCCGCGGCCAGGCCTTCGCCGGCGGTGTGCGTGACGACGCACTGGAAGTCCATCTCGTGGGCGAGGTCGCGCAGGATGGCGGAGAAGCGAACGTCGTCCTCGATGACGAGGATGAGGCGGGCGCCGGGGCGGAGCTCGTCGCGGTCGTCGTCGAAGACGCGAGCCGGGGCAGGAGGGATCGAGGCCACGGGACGGAGAGGTGCGAAGGATCGCGCCGACTCGCGGCTCGGCGCTGCCGGACGGTTCGCGCCCGGCACGGCCGCGACGAGGCGGCGCGGCAGCGTCAGCGTGAAAGTGCTGCCCTCGCCGGGCGCGCTGGCGAGCGCGATGTCGCCGCCGAGCAGACCGGCCAGGTCGCGCGAGATCGACAGCCCCAGGCCGGTGCCGCCGTACTTGCGGTGGGTGCTGCCGTCGGCCTGGCGAAACGCCTCGAAGATCACGCCGTGGTGCACCTTGTCGATGCCGACGCCGGTGTCGCGCACGGCGAACGACACGCGACCGTCGTCGGCTTCGAACACGCGCAGCGACACCTCGCCCTTCTCGGTGAACTTGAGCGCGTTGGCGATCAGGTTGCGCAGGATCTGTGCGAGCCGCTGCGGGTCGGAAGCGATGCTCGCGGGTGCCGTGGGCTCGACCGTCGCCACGAAGCGGAGCTTTCGCTGCGCGGCCATCGGCTCGAAGGTCTGGCGCAGGCCGTCGATGATGCGCGCGAGCATGACCGGCTCGACCGAGACCTCGACCTGACCGGCCTCGATCTTCGAGAGGTCGAGGATGTCGTTGATGAGCGTGAGCAGGTCGTTGCCGGCCGACGAGATGGTCTGTGCGAACTTCACTTGCTCGGCGCTGAGGTTGCCGTCCTTGTTGTCGGCGAGCAGCTTGGCGAGGATCAGCGTCGAATTGAGCGGCGTGCGCAGCTCGTGGCTCATGTTGGCGAGGAACTCGCTCTTCACCTGGTTCGAGCGCTCGAGCTCGCCGGCGCGCTCGCCGAGCTCGGACTGCGCCGACGAGAGGGCGTTGTTCTGCCGCTCCAGCATCTCGGCCTGGCCCGAGAGCTGCGAGTTGGTCTGCTCCAGCTCGGCCTGCTGCGATTCGAGCATCGTCTGCGACTCCTTGAGGATGCGGCTTTGCTCCTCGAGCTCCTCGTTGCTGACGCGAAGCTCCTCCTGCTGCGTCTGCAGCTCCTCGGCCTGACCCTGTGTCTCCTCGAGCAGCTCCTGAACGCGCTGGCGATCCTTGGCCGTGCGCAAGGCGCCGCCGAGCGACTCGGCCATGCGCCCCAGGATCTCCTCGTCGCTGGTGTCGAGCGTGCGCAGGAAGCCGAGCTCGACGACGCCGTGGACGACGCCGTCGGCGACGGCCGGCGCGATCAGCAGCTCGCGCGACGGCGCGGCGCCAGTCGCCGAGGCGATGCGCAGGTAGCCCGACGGGACGTCGCTCACACGCAGCGGCCGGCCGTCCTTCGCGGCCTGCGCGAGCAGGTTGGCGCCGGCGCCAACCGGTTCGGCGTCGGTGGCGTCATCGAGCGCATAGCCCGCGACGCGTCGCAGATGCCCCGCATCGTCGGCGACGTAGAGCGCGCCCACCCGCGCCTGCAGGTAATCGGCGAGATACGCGAGGACGGCATCGGCCTGGACCTGGAGACGACTGTTGCCCGCGATCGCCGCCGAGAGCCCGACCTGCCCGACGCGGATCCATTCCTTGCGCTTCTGGGCGCGGTAGTCGCGCGAGGCCTGCGCGGCGGCCGCGAGGATCAGGGCCAGCAGGACCAGCGAGCCGCCGACGTTGACCACGGCGCTGAAGCGCGCCGAGTCCTGCCACTCCAGCTGGTACTCGTCGAGCAGCGTCCGCTCGTCGCTCAGCATGCTCTCGATGGAGGTGCGGATGCGCTCCATCGCCAGCTTGCCGCGATCGGTCTCGACGATGGCGAGGGCCACGTCGGCCTTGCCCGCGCGGCGCAGCTGGATCGTCTCGTTCATCTCGCTGAACTTCTCGCTCGTGGAGACCGCGAGCGTGTCGAGCCGCAGCCGGGAGCGCGGCTCGTCACCGGCGAGTTGGCGCAGGCGGGCCATGACGGGCGTCAGGCGGGCGAGCGCCGCGTTGTAAGGCTCGAGGTAGCGCTCTGCGCCGGTCAGCAGGTAGCCGCGCTGGCCGGACTCGGCCTCTTTCACCGTCGAAAGCAGGGTCTGCGTCTGCGAGATCAGCTCGAGCGAGCGCGTCACGCGGCTGGCTGCGAGCCCGCGGTCGGTGAGCGATCGATACGACACGAACGCGACCACCACGACCGCGAGAAAAGCCACCGCGAAGCCGCCGAAGGTGCCGAGCGGCAGAGCGAACAGGCCGCGCGCGCGCGGCAGTCCTGGGCGAGAGAGTTCGGTCAACGCGCGTTCACTGCAAATTAGGTCGATCGATCTTAGGCGAAGGCTCGCGCCAGCCCGGCAACCGGCGCGCCCAGCCGGGCCGCTGCGGACCGAGGCGATGTGTGAATGTGTGACACAGTGCCCGCGATGAGCCGAACCGCACTCGCCGAGACCCGCGCCTGGGTCGAGCGCGCCGTCATCGGCCTGCGTCTGTGTCCCTTCGCACGTGCGCCGCAGGTCAAGGGCCGTGTCCGCTACGCACTCAGCGAGGCGCGCGACGCCGAGGCGCTGCTCGGCGATCTCGTCGTCGAGCTCGGCCGGCTCGCGAAGGCGTCGCCCGAGCGGATCGAGACCACGCTGCTCGTCCATCCGCACGTGCTCGGCCGCTTCGCCGACTACCACCGCTTCCTCGCGGTCGCCGACGAGGCGGTCCGCGCCCTCGATCTCGAGGGCACGATCCAGATCGCGAGCTTTCATCCGCGCTACCGCTTCGCGGGCAGCGCGGCCGGCGACATCGCCAACGCCACCAACCGCTCGCCGCATCCGACGCTGCATCTGCTGCGCGAGGCGAGCATCGAGCGCGCGCTGGCCTCGTTCGACGAGCCCGAGTCGATCTACGAGAGCAACATGCGAACGATGGAGCGCCTGGGCCGCGCCGGCTGGGCCGCTCTGCAGAGGGCCTGCCGGGACGACGCGCTCGCGGCCGAGCCCGAGCAGGCACTTCGCTCGCGGCCCGAGGCCGACGCGCAATTGCCGACCAGCCGCGTGAAGGCGCGCCGGAAGGCCGCCTCGAAGTCGTAGCCGACGTCGGCCTCGGCCCGGAGCACGCCGACAGCGTGTCCTGGTGACTGTCACGTTGGTTCATGCCGTCGGGCGCCACCGAGCGAGCCGAGTCCGCCCGTGCGCCAGAATCTCGGCTATGCCGCCCCCGATCCCCTCGTTGCGCAAGGCCGCTGCGTGGATGGCGGGTTGGCTCTCGGCCATGGTGATCATCACCGTGGCCGGACGCGAGGCGGCACGCACGCTCTCGGTCTTCCAGATCCTGGAGATGCGCTCGCTCATCGGCCTCGTGCTGCTCGCGCCGCTGGTGCATGCCGCCGGCGGCCTCAGGGCGATGCGCACGCGGCGCATCGGCACCCACCTCGCCCGCCACACCATCCACTACGCCGCCCAGTACGGCTGGTTCTTCGCGCTCACGCTGATCCCGATCGGGCAGGTCGTCGCCATCGAGTTCACGATGCCGGTGTGGACGACGATCCTCGCCGTCGCCTTCCTCGGCGAGCGCGTCAACGCGCTGCGCGTCGCGGCGGTCGCGCTCGGCATCGTCGGCGTCGCCCTCATCGTCCGGCCCAGGCTCGATCACGTCGATCCCGGTCAGCTCATCGCGCTCGCCGCGGCGGTCGGCTTCGCGGTGGCGTTCGTCCTCGTCAAGTCGCTGACGGCGACCGAGCGGCCGGTCGCGATCATCTTCTGGATGCTCGTCGTGCAGTCGGTCATCGGCCTCGTGCCGACGCTGATCGACTGGCGCACGCCGGTCGTGGCCGTCTGGCCGTGGATCCTCGTCATCGCGGTCTGCGGCACCTACTCGCACTACTGCATGGCGCAGGCGCTGCGATACGCCGCCGCGACCGTGATCGTGCCGATGGATTTCCTGCGCGTGCCGCTCACCGCGGCCGTCGGCTGGATCGTCTACGCCGAAGGCCTCGACCTCTACGCCGTCCTCGGCGCGGGGCTCATCCTCGGCGCCAACCTCCTCAACCTGCGCCGCGGCCCCGCGGCCGCCACGCCGTCTCGCATGGCGACCTCGACATGAGCGCGATCCCGTTCTCGACTGCCGCCGCCGTGGTGGTCGAACCTCCGCGCTGGCGCTGGCTGCCGGCGCCGAACACGTGGAAGTACCACGCCCTGCTGCTCGCGCTCGGCATCCTCGTCCTCGGTCCGCTCGGCGGGCTGACGGCGTCGTACATGAACTTCTCGCTCGGCTTCTTCGTCGGCGGCCAGGTGCTCGCGGGGCTGCTCGGCTCGACCGTCACCTTCGGCTACGGCGCCGACGGCAAGCACGGTGCGAACTACATCCAGACGGCCGCCGCATCGGTCGCGAGCATGAGCGCGATGGGCGTGCTGATCCAGGCGATGGTCTGGCTCGGCCTGCCGCAGCCGCCGATGTGGCAGCTCGTCGCCTACCTGCTCGCGATCGGCATGTTCGGCGCCGGCATCGGCATGCTCTACACGCCGATCCTGGTCGACCGCATGCAACTCGTCTTCCCGTCGGGCCTGGCGGTGGCCAACATCCTGCGCGCGCTCACCGACCCGGTGCTGCTCAAGCGCTCGGTGTCGCTGCTCGGCGGCGGCGTCGCGAGCGGACTGGTGGGTGGCGTCGCGGCGGCGAAGATCGGGGTACTCGGCACGATCGAGCTCTCGACCTCGACCTTCGGCGCCGGCATGGTGGTCGGCGCGCGCATCGGTCTGGCATCGGTCACCGGAGGCTTGATCGGCTTGCTGCTGAAGCCCTACTTCATCTCGATCGGCTGGCTCCACGAGGGCGACCCGCCGAGGAAGATCATGTTCCTGATCGCGCTCGGCTGGATCATGGGCGCGGCGATCGTCGACATGACGCTGATCTTCTTTCGCGCCGTGAAACGCTGGCGCGAGACGGCGGCGGTGCCGAAGGCCGCGGGCGAGGACGTCGGCGTGCAGGGCTGGCGCCGCGTCCACACCGTGCGCCTCGTGATCTGGTCGATCTGCTGGGGCACGGCCGTCGTCGCCGTCGGCCACCTCGTGCTGCACCAGCCGGTGCTCTACCTCGTCGTCGCGCTCGTGCTGGTGATGGTGTTCGCGCTGGTCAACGGGATCTCGCTCGGCATCAGCGACTCGAACCCGATCTCGTCGGCGTTCGTCGTCTCGATCGTCATCCTCGCCGCGATCGGCCTCAAGGACCCGGCGGTCGGCCTGATGGCCGGCACGGTGCTGCTGGTCTCGACCAGCGTCGCGTGCGACATGCAGCAGGACCGCTCGACGGGCTCGCGCCTCGGCACCAACCGCGTCATCCAGTTCCGCTACCAGGCGGCGGGCATCTTCGTCGGCGCGCTCCTCGCGGTCGGCTTCGCACGCCTCTTCATGGCCGCCTACCCGGTGTTGCTGCTCGACCAGACGACGATGAGCGAAGGCCAGGCGCCGTCGCAATGGAACGCGGCGATGACCTTCAAGTTCGTCGGCATCCTGAAGAGCCTTACCGACGACAAGCCCTACCAGCGCACGGCGATCTGGATCGGCCTCGGCACCGGCCTGCTGATCGAGCTGGTGCGCAAGGTCGCGTTCACGACCGAGCGCTGGCTCGCCTACAAGAAGACACGCGCCGGCGGTGTCGTCGACTTCGTTCTCGACTCGACGGTGCTGTCGTCACCCTACGCGATGTCGTTCGGCGGCTTCGTCAACTTCGCGACCTCGCTCTGGCTCGGCGCCGGCGGCGTCGTCGCCAGCCTGATCGACGCGCGAGCGGCGCGTGCGAAGCAGCGCGATGCGCCCGGCGACGACAACGAGCTGCCGTCGGACATGACGAGCACGTCGCTCTTCGGCGGCGGGCTGATCGCGGGCGACGCCCTCGCGGCGCTCGGCCTGGGCCTGATCGCGCTCGCCGGGCTCGTCGTCGGCTGACGGTCGGGGTCGAGTGCCTCGACCTCTCACAGCTGCGATCCGACCAGCGATGCGACGTGGTCGCCCAGCTTTTCGCGCCAGGGCCGTCGGCGCCAGTCGTCCAGGCTGACCGGCTTCGACTTCGCCAGGTCGGCTTCGAAGATCGCCGTCTGCTCGGCGGCGAACGCGGCGTCGACGACATTGAGCGACGCCTCGTCGTTGAGGCGGAACGACCGGTTGTCGAAGTTGGTGGATCCGACGGAGGTCAACAGGCCATCGACGATCAGCACCTTGCAGTGGAACATCGTCGGACCGTATTCGGCGATGAGCGCCCCTGCCGCAAGAGGCGCTTCCCAGAGTGCGCGCGATGCGGAGCGCGAGGTCTCGGAGTCGATGTGCTCGCCGGGCACGATGATGCGAACCCGGACGCCTCGCTTCATCGCCGCGACGAGGGCGCGTCGGGTCAGCTCGTCGGGGACGAAGTACGCCGACGACAGGTCGATCGTGCGGCTGGCCGACGTGATCGCCAGCAGGTACATGAGCTCCATGCTCTCGCTGCCACCGGTCGGCGAGCTGCTGAACATCTGCGCGCTCAGGCCGCCGGCGGGAGAGAGCGCCGGAAAGTAATCGTCGCCGTGCAGCACCTCGCCGCTCACCTTGATCCAGTTGTCGAGGAACACCGCCTGCATCTGGGCGACGACCGGCCCTTCGACCCGGAAATGGGTGTCGCGCCAGTGGTCCGGGTCCTGGCCGTGGCCGGTCCATTCCGGCGCGATGCCGACGCCGCCGGTGAAGCCGACGTGGCCGTCCGCGACGAGGAGCTTGCGGTGGGTACGGTTGTTGAGCTTGCCGAGGCTATACCAGCTCACCGGGTGGTACTTGCGGATCTGAACGCCGGCGCGCTCCATCTCCGTCACCCAGGCGGCGTCGATCTTCGCCGCCCCGACGGCGTCGAGCAGGACGTGCACCTTCACGCCCGCCCGGGCACGCTCGGAGAGTGCGTCGGCGAAGGCCTTGCCGATCGCGCCCGACCAGTAGATGTAGGACTCGAAGTTGACGCTGCGCTGCGCCTGTTTGATCGCGGCCAGCATCGGCGGAAAGATCTCGTCGCCGTTGCGCAGCACCTCCACCCGGTTACCGCCCACGAGCGGCGGCCCGAGCAGGACGCCGAGCTCCCGGACGAAGCGCGGGTCGTCGATCGGGTACAGCCGCTCGAGGCGCCGCTCGATGCGCTTTTCACCGGGCAGGAAATTGACGACGAGTAGCGTGGCGGCGAGCGTCGCTGCGGCCACGGCGACGACGAGGCCCCAGTGGCCTGTGAACGGGTTATTCATGTCGATTCTCTGGCAGGCTGTCGGGACGCGATGCGTTTCAGCCCATTTTGGAGGGCAGCCAGAGCGCGATCATCGGGAACGCGATCAGGATGACCAGGCGGACCATGTCGGTCGCCACGAACGGCAGCACGCCCTTGAAGATGGTGGTGAAGCTGACGTCCTTGACGACGCTCTTGATCACGAAGACGTTCATGCCGACGGGAGGGTGGATCAGGCCGAGCTCGACCGTCATGACGATGATGACCCCGAACCAGATCGGATCGAAGCCCAGGGCGGTGACGACCGGGAAGATGATCGGCACGGTAAGGATGATCATCGCCATCGCGTCCATCAGGCAGCCGAGCACCAGGTACATCAGCATGATCAGCGCCAGCACGCCGTAGCGACCCACGCCCAGGCCGGTGAGGAACTCGGTGAGCTTTTGCGGCGTCTGCGTGATGGTGAGGAAGTAGCCGAACAGCAGGGCGCCGATCAGCACCGTGAACACCGCCGCCGCGGTGCGCGTGGCCTGCAGCAGCGCCTCGCGGGTGTTGCGCCGGTTGAGCTTCCTGCGCGCCACGCCGAGCAGGAAGGCGCCGCTCGCGCCGACGCCGCCGGCCTCGGTCGGCGTGAAGAAGCCGCCGTAGAGGCCACCGATCACGAACACGAAGAGCAGCATCGGCGCCCAGACCAGGCGCATCGCGCCGGCGCGCTCGCGCCACGGCTTGACGGTGCCGGCGGGGAGGAAATTCGGCCGCAGTCGCACGATGATCGCGATCGTCAGCACGTACATCGCGATCGCCAGCAGGCCGGGCAGGACGCCGGCCATGAACAGCTTGCCGATGTCCTGCTGGGTGAGGATGGCGTAGACCGCGAGCACCGTCGAAGGGGGCAGCATCGCGCCGAGCGTGCCGCCGGCGGCGATCACGCCGGTCGAGAACGACTGCGGGTAGCCGAAGCGGCGCATCTCGGGATAGGCGACCGCGGAGAAGGTCGCTGCCGTCGCCACCGACGAGCCGCAGATCGCGGCGAAGCCGCCGCAGGCGACGACGGTGGCGATGCCGAGGCCGCCGCGCAGGTGGCCGAGGAAGGCGTCGGCCGCCTTGAACATCTCGCGCGAGAGGCCCGAGGCGGAGACGAATGCGCCCATCAGCATGAACATCGGGATCACGCCGAAGGTGTAGTCGGTGACGGTCCGCAGCGACGTCTGGCCGACGAGCTTGAGCGCCGGGCCCGGGCCGACGATCCAGCTGTAGCCGGTGACGCCGACCAGGCCCATCGCCATGCCGACCGGCACGCGCAGCAGCATCAGCACGAACAGGGCGACGAAGGCGATGAACGCGATCCAGTCGTTGCTCATGCGCGGCCGCGGCTCATTCGACGACCTTCGCTTCGCCCGCTTCCACGAGATCTCCCGGATGGAAGGCCAGGCGGTAGGTGCGGATCGCGATCAGCACCACCGCCGACGCGTCGCCGAGCCAGGCGACGGCGTAGAACGGCCAGGTCGGCATGCCGAGGTCGTAGGTGAGGACGTGGTCGACGAAGGTCGCGCGCACCTTGTCGAACAGCATGATCGTCTGCACCGCGACCACGAACAGCAGCACCGTCGTCGCGAAGACGTCGATGCGGCGCTTCCATTTCGGATTCGCCGCCGTCCAGAGCAGGTCGACGGTGATGTGGCTGCCGCGGTAGCTGGTGGCGGCGATGCCCCAGAAGATCAGCGTGCCGAGCAGCATCTTGCCGATGTCGTAGCTGTCGGGGATCTGCCACGCGAAGAACTTGCGCAGGACGACGGCCAGGAAGATGTTCAGCGCGACGATGCCGACGAAGGTCGCGGCGCACCACTCGATCGCATCGATCATGCGATCCATGAAGTCGCGACGGCGGTCCTGCGCCGCCGCGGTGGCCGCCGTCACGGCGTGCCTACAGGCCCGATTTGTATTTCGCGACCGTGCTCTTCAGCGACTCCATCACCTGCTTCGGGTCGTAGCCGGCCTTGGCCGCGCCTTCGGCCCAGGCGGTCTCGGTAGGCGCGACGGCCTTGCGCCAGGCGTCGAGCTGCTCGGCGTTGAGCTTGTACGAGTCGTGGCCCGGCAGGCCGGCGAGCTTGGCGCGGCCGGCGTATTCGAAGTCCGCCCAGGGCGACGCGACCTTCTCGGCCCACTCGGTCGTGCAGTGATCGTCGATCACCTTCTTCTGCGCCACCGACATCGATTCGTACTTGTCCTTGTTCATCGCCCACACGAAGGGCGTCGTGTAGAGCGGCACATCCATGTGGTGGGTGACGACCTTGTCGATGCCGAACAGGCTGATCGAGCCCCATGGGAACGTGATCGCGTCGGCGACGCCGCGCTCGAGCATGTCGCGCGCTTCCGGTGCCGAGGCCTGCACGTTCGTGCCGCCGAGCAGCGTGATCATCTGGCCGATGGTGCTCGTCGCCGGGCGCACCTTGAGGCCCTTGACGTCGGTGGGCGAGAGCAGCCTCTTCTTGCTGTGGAAGGTTCCTGGGTCGTGGATGAAGGCGAAGCAGAACTTGATGTCCTTCATCTCCTTGGCCGCGTATTGCCGGTACCACGCGTCGATCGCCGCCGAGCCGCCCTTGCCGTTGGCGAAGATGAACGGCAGGCCGGCGCCGGCCATCACCGGAAAGCGCCCGGGCTGGTAGCCGGGGTTGACGTAGGCGAGGTCGGCGATGCCGTCCTTGGCCATGTCGTAGTGGTCGAAGGCCTTGCCGAGCTGCTCGGACGGGAACAGCGTCGCCGTGATCGTGCCGCCGGAGGCCTTGGTGATGTCGGCGGCCCAGGCGATCAGCGCCGGGTTGAGCGGATGCTGCGCCGGCACCCAGCTCGACATCTTGAGGGCGACGGGCTTGTCCTGCGCGCTGGCGGGCAGGATCGCGAGGCACGCGAACGCGGCGGCAGCCGCAGCGGCGATGCGCAGCCGGCGCACGGCGATGAAAGTGGCGAGCGGGGCGTGGGTCATGGTCTCTTCGTCTTCGTGGATGAGCCGTTCGATGCGGCGAGCGTAGGGCGACGCACGCACCGCCGCGATCGTGATCTTCCCTGCCATGACGGCGCCGAGGCGCGTCGTCATGGCGCCGGCTCCGACGGGCGGGCGGCGATCTCGGGCGGGCGGCCCGGCCGTGCCGCGACCCAGCGGATCGGCTGCGCCCTGATCG
>CAJDUN010000027.1_pt1 | contig 19843 bp, 18 predicted proteins | sample 7390741 | NCBI WGS metagenome assembly CAJDUN01 (sample SAMEA7055660, study PRJEB34461) | soil metagenome | biome: terrestrial ecosystem; feature: Peninsula; material: soil | place: Antarctica | collected 2016 | reverse complement strand
CTCGGCGCGCGCGCGCCGGTTGTCGACCAGCGCCTGGACCAGCTCGGCGCGGCTGGTCTCGAGCGCATCGGCGGCGGCGCGCACATAGGTCTGGTCGCGAAAGATCTTCGCCAGGCCGACCGGCTCGCCGGAGGCGGAGGCCCGCATCGCCATCATCACGCCGCTGCCCCAGAAGCGGCTGCCGTCCTTCCTGAGGTGCCAGCGCTCGTCGGCGGCGCGCCCTTCGGCGAGAGCCGTGCTCGCCTCGCGGCCGGGCGCGCCGTCGGCGCGGTCTTCCTCGGTGAAGATGAGGTCGGCGGACAGGCCGAGGACCTCGGACTCCTGATACCCAGTGAGTTCGTAGGCACCGACGTTCCAGCTGCGCACGCGCCGATCGAGGTCCATCGACACGATCGCGTACTCGCGCGCGTTCTCGACCACGAGGCGCAGCCGCTCTTCCGATTCCATCAACTGCTGCTGGGCGCGCTTGCTCTGCGAGATGTCGAGGACGATGCCGATGACCGCGGTCGCGGTGCCGGCGGCGTCGAGCGTCGTCGTCACCGCGGCGCTGGCCCAGACGGTGCTGCCGTCGGGCCGCAGGTAGCGCTTCTCGGCCTCGTGCGGTCGGTTCTCCTTCACCATGCGCCGGAACGTCTGGGCGTCGTGCTCGCGCTCGTCGGGCGCGACCAGGTCGAACACCGACATGCCCTGGAGACTCTCGACGCGGCGGTTGACGATCTGCGCGAAGCGCGCGTTGGCGAGGGTGATGCGGCCGTCCAGGTCGGTGTGGACGACGCCGGCCGCCGCCTGGGTGACGATCGTGCGGAAGTGCGTCTCCGACTCGCGCAGCGCGTCCTCGGCGCTGCGCCGGGCGGTGATGTCGAGGAAGGTGAGCACGACGCCGGCGAGCCGGTCCTCGCTGCTGCGGTAAGGCAGCAGGCGCGCGAGCAGCCAGCGGGTGCCCGAGCGGACCTCACGCTCGATCGGCACGAGGCGGTCCATCACCGCGCGGGCGTCGTCGATGATCAGGCCGTATTCGAGGCGGCCGGCGAGATCGCTGAGCGGCCGGCCGATGTCGCTCTCGATCAGGTTGAAGAGCTCGACCGCCGAGGTCGTGAACATCCGGATGCGCAGCGACCGGTCGAGGAAGACGGTCGCGATGGCGGTCGCGTCCATCAGGTTCTGCAGGTCGCCGTTGGCGCGCGCGAGCTCGTCGACCTTGGCCTTGAGCTCGGCGTTGACGGTGGTCAGCTCCTCGTTGATCGACTGCAGCTCCTCGCGGCGGGTCTCGAGCTCCTCGGCAGGACGCTCGCCCGGGCCCGTCGGCGCCGGCCCGTCCTCGGCCGGCGGCATCGAATAGCCCCGCGTCGGCACGGCGTTGTCGATGGCGTCGGCGAAGCCCACCTCGGCGTGGTCGGGCGAAGGCTCGATTCGCACCTCCGGCATCGTTGGCCGCGCGCGCCGAGCGGCGTTCTTCGGAGGAATCCATGGGTCGTCAGTGACGCTCTTGGCAACCGGCGGCCACGGCGACCGACCGGCGCCGATTCTGCGCCCCGCGCCGGCTCAGGCGCGCTACGATGGCCGGACACCCGAGCCGCCATGAACCTGATCGAGAAAATCTTCGCCGCCGTGATGGTGGCGGTGTGCGTCCTGCTCCTGCTGAGGATGCTGCTCAAGCCGCGCTCGCGCGATCGCGTCGACAACGCCGTGCGGCGCGGCGGCGATCGCTGGGGTCGGCGCATCCAGCGACTCGTCGCCTGGCCCGCCGCCGAGGCGCGTGCGCGGCGCGAGGCGAAGGATGCGATCCAGCGTGCGCGCCGCTCGGCGATCGAGCGCGACGGCAACGTCTACCGGCCGAAGGCCTTCAAGGGCAAGCGGCGCGACCTGCACTGAGCGCAGGCGGCGACGCGAAGACGCCTTCGCCCGAGCCGCGCCGCGAGGTCTAGGCGCGCAGGTTCCGGTTGAAGAACGCGATCGTCCGCTGCCAGGCCCGACCTGCGGCCGTGGCGTCGAAGCGCGGCGTCGTGTCGTTGTTGAAGCCGTGCTGCGTGCCGGGGTACTTGAACGCCTCGAAGCGCTTGCCCGCGGCCTTCAGCGCCGCCTCGTACGGCGGCCAGGTCTTGTTCACGAAGTCGTCCGTGTCCGCGAACATCAGGAGCAGCGGCGCGTTGATCGCCGCGACGCTCTCGCTCGCCGGTGCCGGCCCGTAGAAGGGAACCGCGGCGGCCAGGTCGGGCACGCGCGTGGCGAGGAAGTTCACCATGCCGCCGCCCCAGCAGAAGCCGACCGCACCGACCTTGCCGTTGCCGCCGGGAATCGTCTTCAGGTAGCGCACCGCAGCGAGCATGTCCTCGCGCGTCTTTGCCTGATCGAGCTTGCCGAACAGGTCGCGCGCCTGGTCCTCGTCACCCGGATAGCCGCCAAGCGGGAACAGCGCATCGGGCGCGAACGCCATGAAGCGGTCGACCGCGAGCCGGCGCGCGATGTCCTCGATGTGCGGGTTGAGGCCGCGGTTCTCGTGCACCACGAGGACCAGCGGCCAGCCGTCGGCCGGCGCCGGGCCCGCGGGCTTGACCAGGTAGCCGCGGCCGGTGCCGTTGCCCTGGGGCGACGGGAAGTCGGTCATCGTGGCAACGATGCGCGGGTCGTTGCGCGGCACCTGCTCGGCGGCGGCGAAGTCGGGGCTGAGGGCCTGGAGCAGCGCCGCCGCGGTGACGCCGCCGACCGCGAAGCGCGACGCGCCGTCGAGGAAGCCGCGCCGGTCGATCCCGCCGTGAACGTAGCGGTCGAACAGCTGGAGGACCTCGGGCGCGAAGTCGTTCGCGGTGAGTCTCTGGCTGGGAGCGGTCATGTCGTGTTCGGTCATCCGGAGGAGGCGCCGGTTCTACTACGGGCACGCGACCGCGCCACCATCAGGATCGCCTGTGCTAGCGTGCCGGCCGATGCGCCTGCCCCTGCCCGATCTCCTTGCGAGCCGCCGCGGGCGCCTCACGGCGTTCTTCCTGCTCTACGCCACCGAAGGCATCCCGCTCGGCTTCACCGCCGTCGCGATCGCCGCGCAGATGCGGCGCCAGGGCCTCGGCCCGGCGGCGATCGGCGCCTTCGTCGCCTCGCTCTACCTGCCGTGGGCGTTCAAGTGGGCGATGGGGCCGTTCGTCGACACGATCTCGTCGCAGCGATTCGGTCGCCGCCGCACCTGGATCTTCGCGATGCAGCTCGCGATGATCGCCACGCTCTTCGTCGCGATGGGGATCGACTTCGTCCACCAGATCGCGCTCTTCACCGCCGTGATCTTCGTGCACAACGCCTGCGCGGCGACGATGGACGTGGCCATCGACGCGCTCGCCGTCAGCGTCCTGCCCGAGCACGAGCGGGGCTCGGCCAACGGCTTCATGTTCGCGGGCGCCTCGATCGGCCAGGCGATCGGCGGCTCCGGCGTGCTCTTCCTCACCGCGGCGATGCCGTTCGCGTCGACCTACTTCTTCGTCGCCGCGGCGATCTTCGCGATCACGCTCTTCGTCGTCCTGCCGCTGCGCGAGAAGGCGATGACGGCGGCCGAGGCGCAGATCCACGCCGCACGCAACATCGCCGACGAGCTCAAGCGCTTCGCACGCGAAGCCTGGATCGCCTTCACCGGCTCGCGCGCCGCGCTGGTCGGCGTGCTGGCGGCGATCCTGCCGGCGGGCGCCTATGCGCTCAGCCTGGCGCTGCAGTCGAACCTCGCCGTCGAGCTCGGCCTCGACGACAACGCCATCGCCCAGCTCAACCTGGTCTCGACGGTGATCTTCGCGCCGTTCTGCATCCTCGGCGGCTGGCTCTCCGATCGCTTCGGCCGGCGCCGCACGCTCGCCCTCTTCGCCTTCCTCACCGTCGTGCCGACGCTCTGGCTCGCCTGGACGATGTCGAACGCCGGCTGGATCTGGCCGATCGACATCAACGCGGCGAACCGGCCGCGACCGTCGACGATCCTGCTCTACACGTTCTGGGTCACGGTGATCGTCTACAACATCTTCCAGGGCCTCTTCTACGGCATCCGCACGGCCCTCTACATGGACATCACGACGCCGGCAGTCGCGGCGACGCAGTTCACCGCCTACATGGCGCTGCTGAACCTGTGCATCTCGTACACCTCGTGGTGGCAGGGCTTCGCGGTCGAGCGCATCGGCTATCCGTCGACGCTGATCATCGACTCGGTGGTCGGCCTGTTCGGCCTCCTCCTGCTGCCGCTGATGAAGCCGCCGAAGAAAGCGGCGACGACGGCGTCGGCCGCGGTCGCCGCGGCCTGACGCGGATCCGGCAAGGGATCAGGAGCCGCGCGGCAGCGGCATGGCGAGCTCGCCGCGCCACTCGAAGCCCAGGTTCTCGAAGCGCGAGCCGACGAGGCGGCCGGTGATCACCGTGTCGAGCTTGCGGTCGGGCGCGCCGTAGACGCCGATCGCCTGGCGCACGTCGGCGAGGCCGCTGACGGTGATCGGGATGTCGACGAAGGTCTCGCCGAGCGGCGGCGCGTAGCCGCTGACGCTGACCACGCCGGTGCCGATGACCTTGCCGTAGAGCTTCAGCTCCGCGGTCGCGCCGCTGAACTCGATCGGCGTCGGGTTCGCGTTCTGCACGCGCAGCCGGGCGACGAAGCGCAGCTCCATCGAGCCGGCCTCGATGCGCTGGACGCTGGCGACGTTGACCTGCGGCGGCGCCGACGGCGTCGCGCAGGCCGCGAGCAGGCGCCGGTGAAGCAGGCGAGCAGGGTGCGGCGGGTGAAGGTCATCGTTCGTTCGGCCGGCACGGCCTGCGAGAGCTTGGTGATCTCGGCCGTCGGCGACGGGCCGGTCGCGATCATGTCGAGCTCCTGCTCGATCTCCGGGCTGAAGTCGCGATCGAGGACGGCGAAGCGGTCGGTGCGGACGAGCGCGTCCTGGATCCGCTGGCGCAGCTCGATGCCGACGTCGCGCGCCGGCACCATGCGGTCGCCGATCGCAATCGAGGCGCGGTCGAAGCGCAGCGGCGCGACGACGAGCTTGACCTTCTTCAGCTCGGCCGGCGCGACGAAGCATCGCCTCGATGGTGGATGTGCGCGTCTCCTCGGAACCACAATGGCGCGCCGCCATGCGCGCGCCGGGGCATCATGTTCCTGCGTGCCCGCCCCCATGAACATCTTCATCAGCTACCGCCGCGACGACAGCATCCTCGCCGCCAAGCTGCTGCACGCCGAGCTCGAGAAGCGCTACGGCCGCGAGCAGGTCTTCATGGACATCGACGACATCGGCTACGGCGACGACTTCGTCGACGCGATCGATGCACGCCTCGACCAGGCGGAGGTCGTGCTGGTCGTGATCGGCCCGCGCTGGGAGGAGATGCTGCAGCAGCGCGTGCGCGGCGACGACTGGGTGCGTCACGAGGTGGCGCGCGCGCTGGAGCTTCGCGCGGCGAGCCGCGCCGGCACCGGCGCGGGCAGCTCGAAGGCCGAGCGGCCACGCGTGATCCCGGTGCTGGTGCAGCAGGCCAGGCCGGTCGGTGGGCCGCTGACACAGGACCTCGCCGCACTGCCCCATCTCAGCGCGATCTCGATCGACGAGCGCGCTTTGAACGCGAGCATCACGACGCTGCTCGAGGCCATCAACCGCAAGACCTTCGAAGCGACGGTCGAGGAAGACATGTGGCGGGCGCGGGCGCGCGTCCTCTTGCGCGTGCTCGCCCCGCTCGTCGGACTGGCGCTGTTCTGCGCGAGCTGGGTGAAGCTGTTCGACTACCTCGACCTCGACACCGGCATCGGCACGGAGACGATGCGCCTGGCCGGCATCGCGCCGGCGCCGCCGCCCTGGAGCGGCAAGGTCGTGCTGGTCGCCATCGACCCGGCGACGGTGAAGGCGGTCGGACGCGCGTTCGATGCGAGCTGGCGCAGCGAGCACGCCCGGCTGATCCGCAATACCGCCGCGGCCGGCGCGCTCAGCATCGGCTTCGACCTGTTCCTCGACGCGCGGGCCGGCGAGCGGGCCGACGCGGCCCTCGAGCAGGCGCTTCGCGAGACGCGGGCGACGATGCCCGTCGTGTTCGGCGTCGAGGACATGACCGGCAACGTCCCCAAGCTCCTGCCGCGCTTCGCGTCGCTCGCGCACTTCGGCATCGCCTGCGCCGGGGAAAGGCTGACCGAAGCGCGCGCGATGCCGCTCGCGGTGCAGCGCGCCGCGACGCCGCCTGCCCCGGCGACGGCGCCGCTGCGCGATCGGGTCGTCGTCCATCCTTCCCTCGGCCTGGCGACGTACAGCGGCGGCGGCCGCGTCGAGCCCCTCGACGAGCGGGCGCAGACGGTGCAGGTGCTGCTGCCACGCGAGCAGCGCTCGCAGGTGGTGAGCTACTTCTACGCGGAGACGGTGACCAAGCCGCAGCCGGCCTGCGAGGCGATCATGCCGGGCGACCGCTCGGCGAGCCAGCTCTTCGATCCGTTCACGCTGCCGTCGCTGCGCGAGCCGCCGCAGCGCCTCGCCTACGAAAGGGTCCTCGCCGGCGACCCGGCCACGCTCGCCGCGCTGCGCGGCCGCATCGTCCTGGTCGGCCTGCAGCTGCCGGGCGAAGACGAGCTGCCGATGAGCGGGCCGGGCGGCAAGCGCTGGGGCGTCGACCTCATCGCCGCGCAGATCGACGCGCTGGCGCGATCGTCGGCGGTGCGGCCGATCGGTGCCGTCGGCCAATGGGCGATCATGACCGCCATGGCGACCCTGGGCGCCGTCCTCGCGTACCGGCTGCGACTGCGCGCGCTGCCGCTTCGCATCGTCGCCTGGACCGTCGTGCCGCTCGCCTTCGCGCTGGCGGTGATCGCGTGGTACCGGATGGAGGGGCAGCTGATCGCGCTGCCGTACGGAGTCATCGCCTACGGACTGGGCGCGTGGCTCATGCTGAAGTTCACTGCGAGGACCCCACCATGACTCTTCCAGGAGCGCGCCGCTTCCGGCGCCGGGTGGCCGGGCTCGTCACCGCCGCGATGCTGGTGCCGACGCTGACCGGCTGCGTCACCGCCAATCCGCCGGTCCTGCGCCTCGACGGCATCGTCATCGACGCCGAGCGGCGCGCCTCCGAGGGCGAGGGCGGCTGGGTCCGGGTCATCCGGGCCGGCTCGACCCTCGACGGCTACGCCGGCATGGAGCTGCAGACTGGCGACCGCGTCGAGACCAGCGCCCGGGCCGAAGCCGTCATCCGCTACCCCAGCGGCACCGAGGTCCTGATGCGCCCGAGCAGCGGTGGCCGCATCGGCTCGTTCACCGACATCGTCGGCGAGGTCTTCGTCAAGGTCAAAGGCATCTTCTCGGCGGACACGACCTTCGTGAAGGCGGGCGCCCGCGGCACCCAGTACCTCGTCCGGGAGCAGCCCGGCGGGACGACCTACATCGTCGTCTTCGAGGGCTCGGTGGTCGTCGAGTCGACCCGCAACTCCTGGGCGCCGGTGACGCTCACCCCGGGAGACGCGACCTACGCCTACCCGCGCGCGCCGGAGCCGTACCGCGCGAGCGCCGACGAGCTCCGCCGCACGCAGGACTGGGTGCAGCGGCTCGAGCGCAAGGTGCCGGTGCAGACCGCCATATCGCCGACCGGCGTCGTCGTCGGCATCGGCATCGCCGCGGCGGTGGCGGCGATCCTGTCCAGCGGCGGCGGCGGCTCGCGCGACGGCGACCGCCGGCCAACGCCGTCATCGATTCCCGATCGATCGCCGGCCCCGAGCACGCCGTCGACACCGGCAGTGCCCGCCGGGACGGCGTCTCCGTCGCGCGGCGTGCCCTCGTCGACAGGGACGGTGCCGGGAAGCTATGTCCCGCCCGTGCGGACGGCGCCCGGCGCCACCCGCTCGCCGGGCCCGAGTTCTTCCACCACCCGAGCCGCACCGGTGCCGGCGGCGACGACGCCGTCAAAAGTCAAGGCGGCCGCTTCGCCGGTGGCCAAGCCGCGCGCCACGCGGGCCGTGATCCGCAAGCCGGCGTCGCCCGCTTCGAGCCCCAGCCCCGTGATCAAGTGAACGCCTACTCGAGCGCCTTGACGATGTCCTCGACCACCTTCTTGGCGTCGCCGAAGACCATCATCGTCTTGTCCATGTAGAAGAGCTCGTTGTCGAGGCCGGCGTAGCCCGCGGCCATCGAGCGCTTGTTGACGATGATCGTCTTGGCCTTGTACGCCTCGATGATCGGCATGCCGTAGATCGCGCTGCCCTTGGTGTTCGCGGCCGGGTTGACGACGTCGTTGGCGCCGAGGATGACGGCGACGTCGACCTGGCCGAGCTCGCCGTTGATGTCCTCCATCTCGAACACCTGGTCGTACGGCACCTCGGCCTCGGCGAGCAGCACGTTCATGTGGCCCGGCATGCGGCCGGCGACGGGATGGATCGCGTACTTCACCGAGATGCCCTTCTCGGTGAGCCTGGTGGCGAGCTCCTTGACGGCGTGCTGCGCGCGCGCGACGGCGAGGCCGTAGCCAGGCACGATCACGACGGTCTCGGCGTTGCCGAGGATGAACGCGGCGTCGTCGGCGCTGCCGCTCTTGACCGGCCGCTGCTCCGCCTTCGCACCGCCCACCGTCGCGACCTCGCCGCCGAAGCCGCCGAGGATGACGTTGAAGAACGAGCGGTTCATTGCCTTGCACATGATGTAGCTCAGGATCGCGCCCGAGCTGCCCACCAGCGAGCCGGCGATGATGAGCATCGCGTTGTTGAGCGAGAAGCCGATGCCGGCGGCCGCCCAGCCCGAGTAGCTGTTGAGCATCGACACCACGACCGGCATGTCGGCGCCGCCGATCGGGATGATGATCAGCACGCCCAGCAGGAACGCGATCGCGAGGACGAGGTAGAAGTCGACGCGGCTCTCGGTCAGCGTGTAGCCGGCGATGAAGACCACCATCGCGACGGCGAGCGCGAGATTGAGCCAGTGCTGGCCCTTGAAGGTGACCGGCGCGCCCTGGAAGACGCGGATCTTCGACTTGCCCGAGAGCTTGCCCCAGGCGATCACCGAGCCGCTGAAGGTGATCGCACCGATCGCCGCACCGAGGATGAGCTCGAGCCGGTTGCCGGTCGGGATCGGGTCGATCACCGCGCCGGCCGCTATTGCCGATAGAGGCCGCGCGACGATGCCGAACGCGTACGGCTCGACCGCCGCGGCGACGGCGATGAAGACCGCCGCCAGGCCGATCATCGAGTGGAAGAACGCGACCAGCTCGGGCATCGCCGTCATCTCGACGGTCTTGGCGCGCCACGCGCCGTAGCCGCCGCCGACGACCAGGCCGAGCAGCACCCAGGCCAGGCCGATCGTCGGCGAGAGCTGGTACGACTCCATCAGCTTGACGATCAGCGCGCACGTCGTCAGCGCGGCGATCGCCATGCCGGTCATGCCGAAGATGTTTCCTCGGATCGACGTCGTCGGATGCGACAGGCCCTTCAGGGCCTGGATGAAGAACACGCTGGCGACGAGGTACAGCAGCGTGACGACGTTGAGACTCATGACTTGGCGCTCTCCGCCGGCGCGGGCGCGGTCTTCTTCTCCTTCTTTCTGAACATCTCCAGCATTCGTCGCGTGACGAGGAAGCCGCCGAAGACGTTCACCGCCGCCAGCGCGACCGCGAGCACGCCCATCGACTTGCCGAGCGTCGTCTCCGTGAGCGCTGCAGCGAGCATCGCGCCGACGATGACGATCGCCGAGATCGCGTTGGTCACCGCCATGAGCGGCGTGTGCAGCGCCGGCGTCACGGTCCAGACGACGTGGTAGCCGACGTAGATCGCGAGCACGAAGATGATCAGGTTGATGACGGTGTGCGAGACGACGTCCATGGCAGGGCTCCGGTTCGTTCTTTTCGGGTGATTCGCTTCAGGTGCGCTAGACCTGGCCGATGTCCTCAGGCGCGGCGGACTTCGCCGCCCTGCGTCATCAGGCAGGCGGCAACGATGTCGTCGTCCATCGGCACGGCGAAGCCGCCTTCCTTGGTGAGCACGAGCTTCAGGAAGTCGAGCACGTTGCGGGCGTAGAGCGAGGATGCGTCGGCGCCGACCCGCGCCGCGAGGTTGGTCTCGCCGACGATCGTGACGCCGTACTTGACGACCGTCTTGTCGGCCTCGCTGAGCGGCGTGTTGCCGCCGACGCCGTCCGGGCCCTTGCCGGCGGCGATGTCGACGATCACCGAGCCCGGCTTCATCGACTTCACCATCTCCTCGGTGACGAGCACGGGCGCAGCGCGGCCCGGGATGAGCGCGGTGGTGATGACGACGTCGGCCGCCGCGATGCGCTTGGCGACCTCGACCTTTTGCCGGTCGAGCCAGCTCTGCGGCATCGCCTTGGCGTAGCCGCCGACGCCTTCGGCGGCTTCCTTTTCTTCCGGCGTCTCGTACGGCACGTCGATGAACTTGCCGCCGAGCGATTCGACCTGCTCCTTCACGCTCGGCCGGACGTCGCTCGCCTCGATCACGGCGCCCAGGCGCTTGGCGGTGGCGATCGCCTGCAGCCCGGCGACGCCGACGCCGAGGATGACGACGCGCGCCGCCTTCACGGTACCTGCCGCCGTCATCAGCATCGGGAAGAAGCGCTGGTACTTGTCGGCGGCGATCATCACCGCCTTGTAGCCGGCGATGTTGGCCTGGCTGGAGAGCACGTCCATGCTCTGCGCGCGGGTCGTCCGCGGCGCGGCCTCGAGGGCGAAGCTGGTGAGGCCGGCGGCCGCGAGCGCTTCGAGCCCGGCGCGGTCGAAGGGGTTCAGCATGCCGACGAGGTTGGCGCCGCTCTTCATGAGCGCCAGCTCGTCGGCCCCCGGTGAGCGCACCTTCAGGACGAGGTCGGACGCGAACGCCGTCGCGCGGTCGACGATCTCGGCGCCGACGGCGGCGTAGGCCTCGTCGGTGGCGCTGGCGGCGAGACCGGCGCCCGATTCGACCCGGACCGTGTGCCCCTGCGCCTTCAGTTTCTTGGTGGTCTCCGGCGTCGCGGCCACCCGCGTCTCGCCGGTCGCCGTCTCGCGCGGCACTCCGATCAGCATGTTGTTGTCTCCCGACCCGTCGGCACCCTGCGAGCTTACAAGAAAGGGATCGAGGCACAGGGCAGACCGCCCCGGGCCAGCGACTTCGTGCCGCGGCCGATAGCATCGCGCCATGATTGAACGATGGAAGCCGAGCGTCACCGTCGCCGCGATCGCGAGCCGGCGTCGCGAAGGCGCCGGCGCACTCGACGAATACCTGCTGGTCGAGGAGGAGACGCCCGAAGGCCTGCGCCTCAACAACCCGGCCGGCCATCTCGATCCCGGCGAGTCGCCGGCAGAGGGTGCGGCTCGCGAGGCGCTCGAGGAAACGTCGTGCGCCTTCGTGCCGGATCGGCTCGTCGGCGTCTACCTGTCGCGCTTCGAGCGGCCAGCCACAGGCGAGGACGTCACCTACCTGCGCCTGGCCTTCGCCGGCACGGTCGGCGCCGCCGATCCGGCGCGATCGCTCGACGACGGGATCGTGCGCACGCTCTGGATGACGCTCGACGAGCTGCGCGCGTCGCGCGCCCGCCATCGCTCGAGCCTGGTGCTGCGCTGCATCGAGGATGCAGCGGCCGGCTGCGCGGTGCCGCTCGAGCGCGTCGTCACCGAGCCGAGCGTGTACGTGCCCGAGGTCAAGCGGCCGTGAGCTCCGCGCGACCGCAGCGCATCGTCGTCGGCCTCTCGGGCGGCGTCGATTCGGCCGTGACCGCGTGGCTGCTCAAGCGTGCCGGCCACGAGGTGGTCGGCATCTTCATGAAGAACTGGGAAGAGGACGACGACGACGAGTTCTGCTCGTCGCGCCAGGACTTCCTCGACGCCGCGAGCGTCGCCGACGTCATCGGCATCGAGGTCGAGCACGTCAACTTCGCCGCCGAATACAAGGACCGCGTCTTCGCCGAGTTCCTGCGTGAGTACCGCGCCGGCCGCACGCCCAATCCCGACGTGCTGTGCAACGCCGAGATCAAGTTCAAGGCCTTTCTCGACCACGCCGTCCGCCTCGGCGCCGAGCGGATCGCGACCGGCCACTACGCCCGAGTCCGGCAATTGCCGGCCACGAGCGCAGCGCCCGGCGGGCGGTCATCGCAATGGCACGCTGGCGCGTGCGACGACGCACACACGCCGGTTTTCCAGCTGCTCAAGGGGCTCGACGGCACGAAGGACCAGAGCTATTTCCTGCACCGGCTGAACCAGGCGCAGCTCGCGCGCACGCTCTTTCCGATCGGCGAGCTGAAGAAGTCGCAGGTGCGGCGCATCGCCGCCGAGATCGGCCTGCCGAACGCGGCGAAGAAGGACTCGACCGGCATCTGCTTCATCGGCGAGCGGCCGTTTCGCGAGTTCCTGAACCGCTATCTCGACAACCAGCCAGGGCCGATCGAGGACGACCGCGGCCGCACGATCGGCGAGCACGTCGGCCTGTCGTTCTACACGCTCGGGCAGCGAAAGGGCATCGGCATCGGCGGCCTGAAGGCCGGCGGCAGCGTGCGCGGCGGCGGCGAGCACGCGCCGTGGTTCGTTGCGCGCAAGGATCTTGCCCGCAACGTCCTGCAGGTGGTTGCCGGCCACGATCATCCCTGGCTGCAGTCGCAGCGGGTCGAGGCCGACGACGCGAGCTGGATCGCGGGCCCGGCGCCGGCGCCGGGCCGCTATGCCGCCAAGACCCGGTATCGCCAGGCCGACGCGGCGTGCGAGCTCGGCCGCGCCGGCGCCGACGGCCGGATCGAGCTCGCCTTCGACTCTGCCCAGTGGGCAGTGACGCCGGGCCAGTCGGTCGTGCTCTACGACGGCGAGGTCTGCCTCGGCGGCGGCGTGATCGACGCCTGCGACGCGCCGGGCGCGACGCCGACGCGACCGCCGGTGCGCAGCACCCGACCGTCGGTCGCTTCCCCCTGAACACGGGCCACGGCAGCAAGACAAGCGCTGCCGCAGGGGCTATCTTTCGCCATCGTCCTTCGACCTGGCCCGCGTCACGGTCCCTCATCATGCGCACGACCCGTCTTTCGCTCCTCCTGCCATTCGCCGCCTTGCTGGCGCTGCCGGCGCTGGCATCGGCGAACTGCTATTCGATCTACGACGCCCAGAACCGGCTGACCTTCCAGTCGACGGTCGCGCCGGTCGATCTGTCGGCACGCATCTCCGATGCGATGCGTGCCCGCTTCCCGGGCAGCTTCCTCGTCATGCTCCCCGACGATTCAGACTGCGTCGAGCTGCGCTCCGGCCCGACGATCTCGCCGCGCTTCGGCTCCGGCACGGGCGCGGGCCAGGGCAGCGATCGCGACAAGACCTTCGAGGCGCCTCTCCTGCGCGGCGCGCGGGCGCCGATCGACAGCGCCGCGATGAACAATGCGGCGCGCGAGACCGTCCGCACCGGCAACGCGCTCAACGTCAGGCGCGGCGCCAGGCCCTGAATCGCCGGTCGCTGCGGCGAGCGCCCGCGTCGGCGCGAAGCGGGGGCGCGAAGCGGGGGCGGGGGCGGGGGCGGGGGCGGACGCATACTTCGCTTTCGTCTACCTTGCCGGCCATGTACCTGCCTGCCCACTTCGCCGAATCGCGACCCGAGGTCCTGCGCGATCTCGTCCGCGCCCGCCCGCTCGGCCTTCTCGTCACCCGAAACGGTGACGACGACGTCGATGCCAACGATCTCCCGTTCGTGCTCGACGCGGACGACGGCGTCGGGCCGGGCGTGCTGCGCGCTCACGTCGCGCGCGCCAATCCGGTGTGGCGCACGGCGCGCACCGACGTCGAGTCGCTGGTCGTCTTCCAGGGCGCGCAGGGCTATGTCTCGCCGGCGTGGTACCCGAGCAAGGCCGAGCACGGCAAGGTCGTGCCGACCTGGAACTACATCGTCGTCCAGGGCCGCGGCCGGCTGCGCGCGATCGACGACCGCGAATGGCTGCGCGCCTTCGTCGACCGCCTGACGACGCGCCACGAAGGCGCGCGCCCGGCGCCCTGGGCCATGAGCGACGCGCCCTCTGACTACATCGAGACGATGCTCGGCGCGATCGTCGGCATCGAGCTCGTGCTCACCTCGCTGGTCGGCAAATGGAAGATGAGCCAGAACCGCCCGGTGGCCGACCGCGAGGGCGTCGCGTCCGGCCTGGCGCGCGAGCACGGCGATCCGGAGTTCGCGGCCGCGGTGCGCGCGTTCACGACGACGGACTGATCGCCGTTGTCCGTGCGCAGGCGATCAGGGCCGGCGGCGACGCGCCTTCGCGGGTTCGCGGGCACTGCCGCCATCGCCGTGCTCCTCGCCGCCGTCCCGACCCGCCGCATCGAGGCTGCGCCGTTCCAGGACACGATCTCGCAGCGGGTCCTCGCCTGCACCGGCTGCCACGGGCGCGAAGGACGCGCCGCGCCGGACGGCTACTACCCGCGCATCGCCGGCAAGCCCGCCGGCTACCTCTTCAACCAGCTGCGCCACTTCCGCGACGGTCGCCGCCACTACGAGCTGATGGCCGGACTCGTCGAATGGCTCGACGACGCCTATCTGCACGAGATCGCCGACCACTTCGCATCGCTCGACCTTCCCTATCCACCTCCCGCGCCGCCGGTGGAATCGGCGGCGCTGCGCGAGCTCGGCGAGACGCTCGTGCGCCGCGGCCGCCCCGAGCGCGGCGTGCCGGCGTGCAACGACTGCCACGGCGCGGCGATGACCGGCCACGCGCCGTTCATCCCCGGGCTGCTCGGCCTGCCGCGCGACTACCTCAACGCCCAGCTCGGCGCCTGGAAGACCGGCAAGCGCCAGGCGACCGCGCCCGACTGCATGGCGCAGGTCGCCGCGCGCCTCGCGCCCGAAGACATCAGCGCCGTCTCGGCCTGGCTCGCGGCACAGCCGGTGCCGGCCCATGCCCGGGCGTCGTCGGAGCCGATCGGGACGCTGCCCCTGCACTGCGGCGGCGTCGACGTACCGGCCGCCGACGACGCAGCGTCGGGGGCGCGACCGAAATGACGGCACGCACGATGCGCATCGCGAGCCGCATCGGCATCGCGCTGGTCGCGCTGCTCCTCCTCGCCGCCGGCCTCGTCGTCTGGCTCAATCGCGACGATGCCGCCGTGCCGGCAGCCGTCGCCAGCGGAAGCGCTGCCGGGCTCGTGGCGCGCGGCGAATACCTCGTGCGCGCCGGCGGTTGCCTCGGCTGCCACACCGAGACAGGCGGCGCGCCGTACGCCGGCGGACGCGCCATCGAGACGCCGTTCGGCGTCGTCTACGGACCCAACCTCACGCCCGACGTCGCCACCGGCCTCGGTGCCTGGGATGGCGACGACTTCTGGCGCGCCCTGCACAACGGCCGCGCCCGTGACGGGCGGCTGCTGTATCCGGCGTTCCCGTATCCGAACTACACGCGTCTGGCCCGCGCCGACGCCGACGCGATGCTCGCGTATTTCAAGAGCCTGGCACCGGTCGCGAAGGCGAACAAGCCGCATGCGCTCGACTTCCCGTTCGACCAGCCCGCCGCGCTGGCGGTCTGGCGCGCGCTCTTCTTCCGCCCGGCGCGCTTCGAGAGCGACAGCGCGCGCTCGCCGTCGTGGAATCGGGGCGCCTACCTGGTCGAGACGCTCGGCCACTGCAACGCCTGTCACTCGCGGCGCAACGTCTTCGGCGCCACCGCCGGCCCGTTCGACCTGGCCGGCGGCCTGATCCCGATCCAGAACTGGTACGCGCCTTCGCTCAGGGACGACGCCGAGGCCGGCGTCGGCGCGTGGCCGGTCGACGATGTCGTGACGCTGCTCAGGACCGGCGTCACGGAGCACGCCTTCGTGCAGGGGCCGATGGCCGAGGTCGTCGCGCGCTCGACGCGATTCCTGAGCGACGCCGATCTCGCCGCGATGGCGGAGTACCTGCGCAGCCTGCCGGCGACGGGCGCGATGAGCGCGTCGGCCGAGGTCGCCGCGGGCACGACCAGCGAGCGCGGCGCGAAGCTCTATGCGAAGCACTGCGCCGACTGCCACGGCGACGACGGCACCGGCGTCCGCGGCGCCTATCCGGCGCTGGCGGGCAACCGCGCGGTCGTCATGTCGCCGCCGGCCAACCTCGTACACATCGTGCTGCGCGGCGGTTTCCCGCCGGCGACGCCGGGCAACCCGCGCCCGTTCGGCATGCCGCCGTTCGCGACCGTGCTCTCCGATGGCGACGTCGCCGAGATCCTCACCTACATCCGCAATGCGTGGGGCCAGCAGGCGTCCGCGGTGTCGTCGCTCGAGGTGAGCCGATACCGCGGTGCGGCGCGTTGAGCGCGCCGGGCACCGCCTGCGCGATCAGAACGGGATATCGTCGTCCATGTCGCTGAAGCCCGAAGACTTCGCCGCCGGACGGCTCGCCGCCGCACCCGCCGGGCGCGCTGCGGGCGCCGGGCGCTCGTAGCCCGAGCCGCCGCCTTCCTCGCTCGGCGCGCCGCCGCCCATGCCTTCGCGGCTGCCGAGCATCTGCATGTCGGTGGCGACGATCTCGGTGGTGTACTTCTCGACGTTGTCCTTGTCCTGCCACTTGCGCGTCTTCAGGCGGCCTTCGACGTAGACCGAGCGGCCCTTCTTCAGGTACTCGCCCGCGATCTCGGCGAGCTTGTCGTAGAAGACGACGCGATGCCACTCGGTCTCTTCGGACTTGTCGCCCGATTCCTTGTTCTTCCAGCTGCGCGTCGTCGCCACGCTGACGTTGCAGACGGCGCTGCCGTTGGGTGTGTAGCGCACCTCGGGATCGCGCCCGAGATTGCCGACGATGATGACTTTGTTGACCGAGGCCATGGGCGCTCCTTCGCGTGTTTCGGGGGGCTGGGAAGATTATGCGGCGACCCCCTGGCGCCGCACTCCCCATTCCGCGGCCCTCGAAGCGACGACAACCGCCCCGACGGCCGTCGCGTAAAGTGACCCGACCATGACCGCCTCGACCCTCGCCGACCCGCCGACCGCCGCCACGCCCGCCCGCCAGGTGCTCGGCGAGGTCTTCGGCTACGCCGAGTTCCGCGGCCCGCAGGAAGCGATCATCGACCACGTCGCGGCCGGCGGCGACGCGCTCGTGCTGATGCCGACCGGCGGCGGCAAGAGCCTGTGCTACCAGGTGCCGGCGATCGTGCGCCATCGCGCTGGCGGCGGCGTCGCGGTCGTCGTCAGCCCACTGATCGCGCTGATGCACGACCAGGTCGGTGCGCTCGAGGAAGCGGGCGTCCACGCCGCCTTTCTCAACTCCACGCTCGAAGGCGATGCCGCGGCGCGCATCGAGCGCGAGATGATGAGCGGCCGGCTCGTCCTCCTCTATGCCGCGCCCGAGCGCATCGCCACGCCGCGCATGCTGGCGCAGCTCGATTCGCTGCACGAGCGCGGTCTGCTCTCGATGTTCGCGATCGACGAGGCGCACTGTGTCAGCCAGTGGGGCCACGACTTCCGCGAGGACTATCTCAAGCTCTCCGTGCTGCACGAGCGCTATCCCGGCGTGCCGCGCGTCGCCCTCACCGCGACGGCCGACGCGCTCACCCGCGCCGACATCGTCGATCGCCTCGAGCTGCAGGACGCACGCGTCTTCGTCAGCAGCTTCGACCGGCCGAACATCCGCTACGCCGTCGTCGGCAAGGACAACGCGCGCGCCCAGCTGCTCGCCTTCCTGCGCGACGAGCACGAGGGCGAGGCCGGCATCGTCTACTGCCAGTCGAGGAAGAAGGTCGACGAGACCGCGGCCTGGCTGAACGACGAGGGCATCGCCGCGCTGCCGTACCACGCCGGTCTCGACGCCGCCGTGCGCCAGCGCCACCAGAACCGCTTCGTACGAGAGGACGGCATCGTCATGGTCGCGACGATCGCCTTCGGCATGGGCATCGACAAGCCCGACGTGCGCTTCGTCGCCCACCTCGACCTGCCGAAGAACATCGAGGGCTACTACCAGGAGACCGGGCGCGCCGGCCGCGACGGCCTGCCCGCCGACGCCTGGATGGCGTACGGCCTCGCCGACGTCGTCAACCAGCGCCGGATGATCGACGAGAGCCCGGCCGGCGAGGAGTTCAAGCGCTCGCAGCGCGGCAAGCTCGACGCGCTCCTCGTCCTCGCCGAAGCGCACGACTGCCGGCGCGTGCGCCTGCTCGCCTACTTCGACGAGCCGAGCGAGCGGTGCGCGCCGTGGCAGAACGCCTGCGACAACTGCCGCGCCGCGCCGGCGACCTGGGACGCGACCGAGGCCGCGCGCATGGCGCTCTCGGGCGTCTACCGCTTCCAGCAGGCGGGCGGCCAGCGCTTCGGCGCCGGCCACCTCATCGACGTGCTGCGCGGCAAGTCGACCGAGAAGGTCGCCCAATACCACCACGAGCGGCTCAGCACCTTTGGCGTCGGCGCCGCGGTGAGCGAGGCGCAGTGGCGCGCGGTGCTGCGCCAACTGATCGCGCTCGGCCACCTTCGCAGCGAGAGCGACTACAGCACGCTTGCGCTCACCGAGTCGTCGCGCGAGGTGCTCAAAGGCGAGGTGACGCTGCTGCTGCGCGAGGCGAGCGCGCCCGCCGGCCGCGGCAAGTCGGGCCGGTCGCGCGGCGCCAAAAGCGGCAAGGGCGGCGGCGCGGGCAAGCCGCCGCCGCGTCCGCTCGACGCCGACGCGCTCGAGCGCTTCACTGCACTGAAGGCATGGCGCGCCGGCGTCGCGAAGGAGCACAACCTGCCCGCCTACGTCGTCTTCCACGACGCCACGCTCGCCGAGATGGCCGACCTGCGCCCCGACTCGCTCGACGCGCTGGCCGAGATCAGCGGCGTCGGCGTCCGCAAGCTCGAGGCCTACGGCGAGCAGATCCTGCGCGTCCTCGCCGACGACTGAGACCGTCGGTCGCCGCTCGGTTCACCCCGATCCGACCCGAGCGCCGTATCAGCAGCGGATGAGGCAGACTTCCGCCGCGCCATGGCCACCTCCGACCCGAGCGACGACACCTTGATGATGGCCTACGCCCAGGGCGACACCTCGGCGTTCGAGCAGCTCTACGCGCGCCACCAGGCTGCGCTCTACCGCTTCGTGCGCCGGCTGCTCGGCCCGTCGCTCTCGGCCCAGGCCGACGAGGCGTTCCAGGACACGTGGCTGCGCGTCGTCCACGCACGCGAACGCTGGGAGCCGCAGGGCGCGGCATTCCGGACCTGGCTCTTCACGCTCGCGCATCACCGCGTCGTCGACCTGCTGCGCCGGAGCGGCCGCGAGATCTCGGTCGACGCCTTCAGCGAAGACGGCGACGAGCCCTGGCAGCCCGAGGCCGCGCCCTGGCAGCACTGGCCGGCACCGGCGGGCGCCGCGCCGCAGGGCGACGAGCTCGCGTTCTGGCGGCGCGCCGGCGAGCGCCTGCTCCACTGCCTCGACCAGCTGCCGCTGCCGCAGAAGAGCGCGTTCCTGCTCCATCACGACGACGGCCTCGCGCTCGACGAGGTCGCGCGCGCGCTCGAGGTCGGCTTCGAGACCGCCAAGACGCGGCTGCGCTACGCGATGAGCAAGCTCAGAACGTGCATGGGCGCCTACCTCGAGCCGATGCAGGGCGGCACGCCATGAGCGATCCGGATCGGGACGGCGCGCGCGACGCCTGGTTGAGCCAGGCGCTTCGCCACGCGCCCGATTCGGACGCCGCCGCGCCGCTGGCGCTGAGCGCGGCGATCCTCGCCCAGGCGCGCGCCGCAACGGCGCAACCGGCGCCATCCCCTGCGCAACGCAAGGGGCGAACACTCGTCGAGCTGCTTGGCTCATGGTGGATCGCGCTCGCGCGTCCGCCCGTCGCGGCCGCCTTCGCCAGCGTGATGGCCGCGACCCTCGTCGGCCTGATGTGGTGGGACCGGCCGATGGACGAGACCCTGCCGCGTCCGCCTGTGCCGGCGGCGCGGAGCGTGCCGGAGACACCAGCGCCGACACCGGCGTCACCGGCGACACCGACGGCACCGACCACCG
>CAJDUN010000025.1_pt1 | contig 20043 bp, 21 predicted proteins | sample 7390741 | NCBI WGS metagenome assembly CAJDUN01 (sample SAMEA7055660, study PRJEB34461) | soil metagenome | biome: terrestrial ecosystem; feature: Peninsula; material: soil | place: Antarctica | collected 2016 | reverse complement strand
GCAGGCGCAGCCGGCCGCGCCGCAGCCGGCTGCGCCGCACGCGGTCGAGCGGCGGCCCGCGGAAGGCGCGCGACCGGCGACGAACGAGCCCGGCACCAATCGGCCTGAGGCACCGCGGCCTCGCGACGAGCGACGGGACGACAAGGGCGAGCGGCGCTAACGGCTCTGCCCGCGCGCCGCTAGCGCAAAAGCGGCGTGAGCACGGGCCAGACGTTGGCCAGGATCGTCGGATGCGCCGCGGCGATCGGATGGATCCGGTCGGCCTGGAACATCGCCTCCGAGCCCGGCACGTCGGCGACGCCCTTGAGCATGAACGGCACGAGCGCGGCGCCTTCGCTGCGGGCGACGTCGGCGAACAGGCCGGCGAAGCGATCTCCGTAGGCGCGGCCGTAGTTCGGCGGCAGCTGCATGCCGAGGATCAGCACCTTCGCGCCGGCCGCTTTCGCGAGCCGCGTCATCGCGACGAGGTTGGCGCGGGTCGCGTCCAGAGAAAGGCCGCGCAAGGCGTCGTTGCCGCCGAGCTCGAGGACGACGAGGCCCGGCTTGTGCTCGCGCAGCAGCGCCGGCAGTCGCGCCAGCCCGCCCGACGTGGAGAGCGACCCAGCCGCTGCCGCGCGCGAGGCCGTACTCGGCCGACAGGCTGTCGCCGACGACCAGGATCTTCGTCGGGCCGACAGCGGCGTGCGAGGGCATCGCGGCCAGGCCCGCGGCGAAAGCCAGGCCCACGCTACAGTGAGCCAGCCAGCGCCGGCGCGTCGATTCCCCCTCGAAGAACACACTGCCTCTCATGTCCACCCCGATCATCGCCGTCGAGCGTCTCACCAAGCGCGTCCAGGACTCCACGGGGACGCTGACGATTCTCCATGAGATCGATTTCACCCTGCCGCGCCATCGGTCGGTGGCCATCGTCGGCGCGTCCGGCTCGGGCAAGAGCACGCTGCTCTCGATCATCGCCGGCCTCGACACGCCGACCACCGGCACCGTGCGGCTCGACGGCGTCGATCTCTTCACGATCGACGAGGACGCGCGAGCCGCGGTGCGCGCGGCCAAGGTCGGCTTCGTGTTCCAGAGCTTCCAGCTGCTCGGCAACCTGAACGCGCTCGAGAACGTGATGCTGCCGCTCGAGCTGCAGGGCCGATCCGACGCGAGGGTGCTCGCCACCGAGATGCTGCGCCGCGTCGGCCTCGGCGAGCGGCTGCGCCACTATCCGCGCGTGCTCTCCGGCGGCGAGCAGCAGCGCGTGGCGCTGGCGCGCGCCTTCGTCGTCAAGCCGATGCTGCTGCTCGCCGACGAGCCGACCGGCAGCCTCGACTTCGCCACCGGCGAGACCGTGATGGCGCTGATGCTGGAGCTCAACCGCGAGGTCGGCACGACGCTCGTGCTCGTCACCCACGACACGGCGCTGGCGCAGCGCTGCGACGAGCAGCTGCGGATCGAGGCCGGCCGGGTCAGCGCGGAAGCGCTGACATCAGCGGTCCCGTAGACGTGACCGGCTGGGCGCCGGGCCGCCCCAAGCCCGGCCGCGCCCCCTCGGGGCGAAGCGACCGGAAGGAGCGAAGCGACCGATGCAAGCGTGGGGGCTTCAGTTCGTGAACTTGTAGTCCGTCTTCGCCTTGGCGCGCAACTCGTCGCGGAACGCGGCGGCCTTCTGCTGGGCGAGGCGCTGCTGGATCTGCGCCTTGACTTCGGCGAGCGGCGGGAACTGCGCGGGGCGCGTGTCCTCGAGCCGGATGATGTGGTAGCCGAACTGCGTCTTCACCGGCACGTCGGTGTACTCGCCCTTCTTCAGCTTGACCATCGCCTGCGAGAACTCGGGCACGTAGGCGCCCGGCGCCGCGAAGTCGAGGTCGCCGCCGTTCTCGGCCGAGCCAGGGTCCTTGGAATTCTTCTTCGCCAGGTCCTCGAACTTCGCGCCGGCCTTGAGCTGGGCGAGGATGGCCTTGGCCTCGTCTTCCTTCTCGACCAGGATGTGCTTGACCTTGTATTCCGTGCCGCCGGACTGGGCCTTGAACTTGTCGTACTCGGCCTGGACTTCGGCGTCGCTCGGCGCCGACTTCTTGTCGACGTCCTGGGAGAGCAGGCCGATCAGGATGCCCTGGCGCGCCAGCTCCATCTGCGACTTGAACTCGGCCGATGCGCCGAGGCCGCGCCGCTCGGCTTCCTGGCTCAGGATCTCGTCGGTGACGACCTTGTCGCGCACGAGCTTCTCGAGATCGGGCGGCAGCTGCTGGTTGCGCTGCTGGGCCTGCTTCTGGACCTGCGTGACGATCGTGTCGACGCGCGACTTCGGCACCGGCTTGCCGTTCACGACCGCGACGTTTTGCGCCTGCACGGCGAGCGGCATGACGCCGGCGAGAGCGAGCACGACGCTCGCGGCAAGGGAACTCTTCTTCATGAAACGTGCCTTTCGGGCGGGGCGGAGTGGAGGTCGGGATCGGCGGCCCTTCGGGGCTCGCTCGGGGCTCGATCAGGGTGAGCCGGGAGTGCGGGCGTCGATCGCCACGGCGTGAATGCCGCGGGGCATCAAGGTCTGCAGGGCATCATATACGAGGCGATGGCGCGCTACCCGGGTCAGGCCTTCGAATCGCGCGCTGCAGATCGTGACGCTGAAGTGGCGTCCTTCGCGAGCGCCGGCGTGGCCGGCGTGGGCGGCGCTGTCATCGACGACAGCGAGCGATTCGGGCGCCAGCGCTCCGCGCAGGGCGGCTTCGATCTCGCTCGCCGAGACGCTCATGGCGAGTCGGGGCCGACGGGTGCGGCGGGCCGCGTCGACGTCGGGTCGCCCGCCGGCTCCTCGTCCTTCAGGAAGCGCGAGATGTAGAAGCCCTGCGCGACCATGAAGACGAGCATCAGACCGGTCAGCCCGAAGACCTTGAAAGTCGCCCAGGTCGAGGTCGAGTAGTGGTAGGCGACGTAGATGTTGAGCACGCCCATCAGCGTGAAGAACGTAATCCAGGCGTAATTCAGCTTTCGCCACACCGGCTGGGGCAGCTCGAGCTGCGCGCCGACCAGCGCCTGCAGCAGGTTCTTGCCGAAGAACACCTGGCTCACCCAGAGCGCCAGGGCCATCGCCCAGTCGAGCGCGCTCGGCTTCCACTTGATGAAGGTCGCGTCGTGGAACCAGATGGTCGCGCCGCCGAGAACCACGATGAGGCCGAAGGTGACCCAGAGCATCGTGTCGACCTTCTTGTTCATCAGCACGGTGATGGCGATCTGCACGAGGGTCGCGACCATGACGACGAGCGTCGCGAGGAGGACCGGGGCCTCGTTGACGCCGACCACGCCGCCCGAGACGACAAAGCCGAGATGGTCGGTGGCGAATCGCGCGGCGACGTCCGGGTGCAGGTCGGCGATCTTGAAGGCGCCGAAGAACAGGATGATCGGGAGGAAGTCGAAAAAGAGCTTCATGGAGGAGCGCTCGCGCTCAGACGGAGCGCACTCCGGGCGGAGCGGAGTCTATCCGTGCGGCGTGGACGATTCGCATCGTCCAGTGAAAGTCTACCGACGCCCGGAGGTCGTCCGCGAAAAAGGTCTCTTGAGCGGAACGAATGCACTCTGGCAGAGGCGTCGTTTTTTGGGGGAAGTCCCTGTAACGCTGCGGGCGGCACATCCGTTACCTTCCGAGGCAGTCGGATTCTTATCAGGAGCATTGATGAAACAAGGTCTCAAACTGCTGGCCCGGAGCGTCGTCCTGGCGTGCGCGAGCATCGCGCTGGTCGCCACCGCGCCTTCGGTCGTGGCGCAGTCCAAGGCGGCCGCCAAGCCCTTGCAGGGCCAGGTCGTGAAGCTCGCCTGGATCGATCCGCTGTCGGGCCTGATGGGCCCGGTCGGCAACAACCAGCTCAACAGCTGGAAGTACATGGTCGACAAGTTCAACGCCAACAACCCGGCCGGCGTGAAGTTCGAAATCCAGGGCATCGACAACAAGCTCTCGCCGACCGAGAGCCTGAACGCGCTCAAGTCGGCCACCGACCAGGGCATTCGCTACATCATCCAGGGCAACGGTTCCTCCGTCGCGCTCGCCCTGGTCGACGCGATCAACAAGTACAACGAGCGCAACCCGGGCAAGGAAGTGATCCTGCTCAACGAGGCGGCGGTCGATCCCGACCTCACGAACAGCAAGTGCAGCTTCTGGCACTTCCGCTTCGACGCTGACACGACGATGAAGATGGAGGCGATGACCTCCTTCATGAAGGACCAGAAGGACATCAAGAAGGTCTACATCCTCGGCCAGAACTATTCGCACGGCGTCCAGGTTGCGAAGTACGCCAAGGAAGACCTGAAGAGAAAGCGCCCCGACATCCAGATCGTGGGCGAAGACCTGCACCCGATCGCGCAGGTGCGCGACTTCGCACCCTACATCGCCAAGATCAAGGCGTCGGGCGCCGACACGGTCATCACCGGCAACTGGGGCTCCGACCTGACGCTGCTCATCAAGGCGGCGGCCGAGGGCGGCTACACCGGCAAGTTCTACACCTACTACGCCGGCATCACGGGCACGCCGACCGCACTCGGCACCAACGGTGCCGGCAAGGTGTTCCAGGTCGGCTACGGCGTGCCGAACATGGGTGGCGAGACCGACAAGGACATCGCCGGCTTCAAGGCGAAGTACAAGGACGACTACTACACCTTCGCGATCACGCGCATCCTCGAGGCGTTGTCGCTGGCCATGGCGCAGGCAAAGTCGACCGACCCGGTGAAGGTCGCGTTCGCGCTGGAGGGCCTGAAGTGGAAGAGCAGCGTCGCCGGCGACGTCGAGATGCGAAAGAGCGATCACCAGCTGCAGCAGCCCCTCTACATCGGCGAGTGGGAGAAGGCCGACAAGCAGTCCCCGAACGACCTCGAGAACACCGGGATGACCTTGCGCAAGGTCGCCGAGTATCCGAGCTACGTGTCGAGCACGCCCACGAGCTGCCAGATGAAGCGGCCGTCAGCCTCCTGACGTATCGTCCATCCCTCGCACGGGGCCCGAGCGCGAGCGACTCGGGCCTCTCTTGTTTGCGCCCGGCGCGCAGGTCGCAGGAACGATGGAATTCTTCACCATCTCGATGCTGAACGGCGTGAGCTACGGGCTCCTGCTGTTCATGCTGAGCTCGGGGCTGACGCTCATCTTCAGCATGATGGGCGTGCTCAACTTCGCGCACGCGAGCTTCTACATGATCGGCGCGTACATCGCCTACTCGATCGCCAGGGTCACGGGCTTCTGGCCCGGCCTGGTGATCGCGCCGATCGTGGTCGGTGCGATCGGCGCGGTGTTCGAGCGGGTGTGCCTGCGCCGCGTCCACAAGTACGGCCACGTGCCCGAGCTGCTCATCACCTTCGGCCTGTCGTTCGTGATCATCGAGCTGGTGCTGCTCATCTGGGGCCGCACCGCGGTCGAGTTCCCGCCGCCGGAGATCCTGCGCGGGCCCGCCTTCACGATCGTCAACTCATCGGCGACCGGGCTTCATTTCATCGCCGGGGTCGCGCCGGCGGCGATGTGCTCGGCGGCAGACGCGGCGGTGCGCGTCGTCTGCTCGCCGTTTCCGGCAACGCGCGGCTTCATGATGCTGGTCGCGCTGGCGATGCTCGTCTCCCTCTGGCTGCTGCTCACGCGAACGCGCATCGGCCTGGTCATCCAGAGTGCGCTCACGCACCCCGAGATGGTCGAGGCGCTCGGTCACAACGTGCCGCGTGTCTTCATGCTCGTCTTCGGCGCCGGCTCGGCCCTTGCCGGCCTGGCCGGCGTCATCGGTGGGGTCACCTTCGTCACCGAGCCTGCGATGGCGGCGACCGTCGGCTCGATCATCTTCGTCGTCGTGGTGGTGGGCGGCATGGGCTCGCTCGCCGGAGCCTTCGTGGCTTCGCTCCTGATCGGCATCATCCAGACCTTCGCGATCGCGCTCGACTACTCGCTGCTCGATCTCGTCAAGTGGGTGGGCCTGGCGCCGAGCGGCGAGTCTGGAACGCTGCTGAAGATGCCGATCTCGCAGGTGGCGCCGATCCTGCCCTATCTGTTCCTCGTGCTCATCCTGATCTTCAGGCCCAAGGGCCTGCTCGGAACGCGGGAAGGCTGACCGTGAGCGCAGCGCCTCCGATCGCCGTCGCGGGTCAGGTCGCGAAGGCGCGCCCGCCGCTCACCGGGCGACTCGTGGTCTGGGGCCTGTTTACGCTGCTGCTGATGGTGGTGCCGCTCGTCTTCACGAGCAACCTCGACCGCTCCATCCTCTCGCAGATCGGCATCGCGATCGTCGCCTGCCTGTCGTACAACATGCTGCTCGGGCAGGGCGGCATGCTGAGCTTCGGACACGCGGTCTACACCGGGCTGGCCTCGTTCGCGGCCATCCATGCGCTGCTCGGCGTCGCCGACGGCAGCTTTCCGATCCCGGTGAGCCTGATCCCGCTGGTCGGCGGCTTCGCCGGCATGGGCTTTGCCGTCGTGCTCGGCTACGTGACGACGAAGAAGGCCGGCACGACGTTCGCCATGATCACGCTCGGCATCGGCGAGTTGGTGTTCGCGATGTCCTTGATGGTGCCGGAGTTCTTCGGCGGCGAGGGGGGCGTCTCGGCAAACCGCACGGCCGGCGCGCCTTTCCTCGGCATCACCTACGGCCCGCCGCTCCAGGTCTACTACCTGCTTGCGGCCTACACGCTGGTCTGCACCGCGGCCATGTACGCCTTCACGCGCACCCCGCTCGGCCGCATGCTGAACGCGGTGCGCGACAACCCGGAGCGGGTCGAGTTCATCGGCTACAGCACCCAGCGGGTGCGTTACTTCTCCTTCGTCATCGCCGGCTTCTTCGCCGGCATCGCCGGCGGCATGTACGCATTGAGCTTCGAGATCGCCACCGCCGAGGTCGTCGGCGCCTATCGCTCCGGTGGCTACCTGCTGTTCACCTTTCTCGGCGGGGCCACCTTCTTCTTCGGGCCGATCATCGGCGCGGTGCTGATGGTGCTGAGCGCCGTGCTGCTGTCCGAGATCACGAACGCCTGGCAGCTCTACCTCGGCCTGATCTTCCTCTTCATGGTGATGTATGCGCCCGGCGGCATCGCCAGCCTGATCATGATGAACGCGCGGGTCGCCATCCACCGAAAGCTCCACCGGCTCTGGCGCGTCTACCTCACGCTCGGCCTCGCCACCGTGGTGATGCTGGCGGGTGTCGGCGCGATCGTCGAGATGGTGTATCGCCTGCAGCTCGATGCCAACGGTGAATCGACGCTGCGCTTCTTCGGCCTGATGCTCGATTCGCGCGGCACCGCGAGCTGGGTCGGTGCCGTGGCCGTGGCTGCGGTCGGCTTCGCTGCCTTCGAGGTCTGCCGCCGCCGCTTCGCTCAGACCTGGGGCACGGTGCAGGCCGAGATCGAGTCCGACATGGCGTTCAGGGAGCGGGCATGACGGCGGCCTGCGCGATCGAGCTGAGGGCCCTGCGCAAGTCGTTCGGCAAGACCGAGATCATCCGCGGCTGCGACCTCGCCGTCGCGCCCGGCGAGCGCGTCGCGATCATCGGTCCGAACGGTGCCGGCAAGTCGACGCTCTTCAACCTCATCAGCGGCCGCTTCGGGCCGACCAGCGGCGAGATCCTGCTCAACGGCAAGCGCATCGACGGCATGCAGCCGTATCAGATCAGCCGGCTCGGCCTGGCGCGCAGCTTCCAGATCTCGAACATCTTCGGGCGCCTTTCGGTGTTCGAGAACCTGCGCTGCGGCCTGCTCTGGTCGATGGGCTACCGCTACGCGTTCTGGAAGTTCCTCGCCGACCTGCGCGATGCCAACGAGCGCGCCTCGGAGCTGGTCTCGATGATGCGGCTGGACGCCAAGCGCGACACCCTGGCCATGAATCTCACCTATGCCGAGCAGCGCGCACTCGAGATCGGCATCACGATCGCCGGCGGCGCCGACGTCGTCCTGCTCGACGAGCCGACAGCGGGCATGAGCAAGAGCGAGACGGCGCGCTTCATCGACCTGATCCGCGAGGTGACGGTCGGCAAGACGCTGCTGACCGTCGAACACGACATGGGCGTCGTCTTCGGCCTGGCCGACAAGATCGCGGTGCTGGTCTATGGCGAGGTCATCGCCTTCGACGTGCCCGAAGCGGTGCGCGCGAACGCGCGCGTGCAGGAGGCCTACCTCGGCTCGGTGCTCGCCGACCAGCAGGTCGCCGCGGCCGGACACGGAGGCTGAAGGCCATGCTGGAGCTGAAGGGCCTGCACGCCTACTACGGCAAGAGCCACATCCTGCACGGCGTCGACATGGCGGTGGGCGAGGGCGAGATCGTCGCTCTGCTCGGGCGCAACGGCTCGGGGCGGTCGACGACGGTCAAGGCCATCATGGGAATGGTGCACGGCGAAGGCTCGATCCGCCTGCGCGACGAGGAGCTCTTGGGCCAGAAGACCTACGACATCGCCCATCGCGGCATCGGCTACGTGCCCGAGAACCGCGACATCTTTCCCAAGCTCACGGTCCACGAGAACCTGCAGCTCGGCGAGAAGAAACGCAAGAGCGGCAAGAAGGCGCCGCGATGGTCGTTCGACGACATGTACCGCATGTTCCCGCGCCTCAAAGAGCGCGAGCACACGGAGGCCGGCGTACTTTCGGGGGGCGAGCAGCAGATGCTGACGCTCTGCCGCACGCTGATGGGCGATCCCGACCTGATCATGATCGACGAGCCCACCGAGGGCCTCGCGCCGAAGATCGTCGAGCTCGTGGCCGAGTACCTGAAGGCTCTGAACGAGCGCGGCGTCTCGGTGCTCCTCGTCGAGCAGAAGCTCACGATCGCGCTGGCGATTTCCGAGCGCTGCTACGTCATGGGCCACGGCTCGATCGTCTTCGAAGGCACGCCGACCCAGCTTCTCGCCGACGTCGAGATCCGCAAGGAGTGGCTGGAGGTCTGAGAGGTGCCCGGCCGCGCCGCCGATGTCGGCGAATCTAGTGGGTGAGCACCTTGGTCAGGAACTGGCGCGCGCGCTCGGTCGACGGCGCGGCGAAGAACAGTTCCTTGGGAACGTCCTCGAGGATCTCGCCACCATCCATGAACAGCACGCGGTCGGCGACCCGCTGCGCGAATCCCATCTCGTGCGTGACCACCATCATCGTCATGCCGTCGAGCGCCAGCGCCTGCATCACCTCGAGCACCTCGTTGATCATCTCGGGGTCGAGCGCCGAGGTCGGCTCGTCGAAAAGCATCGCCTTCGGGTCCAGGGCCAGGGCGCGCGCGATCGACACGCGCTGCTGCTGGCCGCCGGAAAGCTCGTCGGGGCGACTCGCCAACTTGCCCGACAGGCCGACCCGCGTCAGCAATTGTTCGGAACGCGCATCTGCGTCGGCGCGTGAGCGCCTCAAAACGTGGACCTGCGCCAGGCTGACGTTCTGCAGCGCCGTCATGTGCGGATAGAGCTCGAAATTCTGGAACACCATGCCGATATGGGTGCGCAGCGCGGGCAGGTCGGTTCCTTTGTCGGCGACCGAGACGCCGTCGACCGTGATGGTTCCCTGATCGATCGGCACGAGGCCGTTGATGCACTTGATCAAGGTGCTCTTTCCCGAGCCCGATGGTCCGCAGATCACCACCACCTCGCCGGCGTTGACCGTGGCGCTGCAATCGCGCAGGACGTGCGCGCTTCCATAGGACTTCTGGACATGCTCGAGGACGATCATCGGCTGCGATCCTTGCTGTAGTGCTCGACGACCTTCGACAGCGAATAGCAGATCGCGAGATAGACGACCGCGACGAGCGAGTACATCTCGGTGGGGCGACCGTCGCGCGCGGCGACCACGCTGGCGGCGGTCATGAAGTCGCGCAAGGCGACCACGTACACGAGCGAAGTGTCCTGGAAGACGATGATGACCTGGTTGAACAGCAACGGCCTCATCGCCCGCAATCCCTGCGGCATGATGACGTGGCGCATGACCTGCCAGGGTCGCATGCCGGTGGCCATGGCCGCTTCGATCTGTCCGTTGCGAACGCTTGCCATCCCGGCACGGATGATTTCGCAATAGAAAGCAGCCTCGAACATGACGAAGGCGATCAGCGCGGCGGCCAGGGATCCGACCGGGCGTCCGATCACCAGCGGAACCAGAAAGTAGAACCAGAACAGGACCAGGATCAGCGGCACCGTGCGCATCACGGTCACATAGGCGGTCGCCGGGACATTGATGAAGACGCGATCCGAGCGCCGCATCAGGGCGAGGCCGAAACCGAGCACCAGACCGCCGGCCGTCGCGACCGCAACCAGCAACAGGCTGAGCGCCATGCCTTCGGCCAGGAAAGGCCATGAGCGGGCGATGATGCCCCAGTCGAAATTGCTCATCGCCCGGCGCGCGCCGGTCGCAGGGCACCGAATCGAGTGGCGATCGTGCGCATCAGCCACGTCACCGCCAGGCCGAGGACGACGTAGACCGCCGTGGCGACGGCGAACGCCTCCAGGCCGTGAAAGGTGTAGTTCTCGATGTGCCGGCTTTGCGCCGTCAACTCGAGCATGCCGATCGTCAGGCTGATCGACGACATCTTGACGGTGATGAGGAACTCGGACGTCAGCGGGCCGAAGATGGCGCGCATGCCGAGCGGAAGGACGACCAGGCGAAACGCCTGCAGCGGCCGCAACCCGGTCGCCAGGGCCGCCGGCATGAGACGAATTCCCACCGCCGCCATGCCGGCGCGGACCTGCTCCGCGACCCGGGCGCCCGAGAAAAGCCCGATGCCGACGATCGCGGTCACGAACTCCGGATAGGGCAGGTCACGCTTGATCCACAGGCCGAGCGCGTCCGGTGCCACCTCCGGAAGAACGAAATACCAGAGGAACAACTGGACCAGCGGCGGTATGTTGCGAAAGATCTGGATGTAGACGCTCGCCACGACGGGAATGAAGCGGCTCGGCATGCTCCGGGCGACGCCGGCAGTGATGCCCACCGCCAGCGCGATGACCCAGCTGCCGAGGCTGATCAGCACCGTCCACAACAGTCCGAGCCAGAGCCAGCCCCAGTAGGGCTCCTGCAGCAGGATGCCCCAGTCCCAGTTGTAGTTCACGGGTCGACATCACTCGGGATAGGAAGCGGTCTCCCAGGCGGCGCGCAGCTTCGGCGTGACCTTGCCGCCATAGGGACCGAACCACTTGTCGTAGATCTTCTCGGCCTCGCCCGACTTGAACATCTTGCCCATGGCGTGATTGACGATCCAGAGGAACGTCGGGTTGTTCTTGGGCACCATGAAGCCCTGCGGCGAATAGCCGTACTCGGGGCCGACGACCGCCAGATTGGCGGGGTTCTTCGATTGCTTGATCAGGCTGAAGAAGGCCGAGTTGTCGCTGAAGTACGCATCGGCGCGACGACTCTCGACGGCGATGAGGGCGGCCGCGTGGTCGTCGACGTTGAGGATGCGCAGGTTCAGCTTGTTGGCCTCGATGATGTGCTTGAGCTCGGGCTCGCTGCTGCCGGCGGTCGCGACGGCCACGACCTTGCCGTTGAGATCCTCGAACTTCGAGATGTGCGTTGACTTGAGGACCAGGAGCTGGCTCGCGGCAACGTAGGTGACCGGCGAGAAATCGACCTGCTTGTTGCGCGAGAAGGTGTTGACCGTGCCGCCGCATTCGAGGCTGACCGTTCCGTTCGCGACCAGGGCCTGGCGGTTCTGGATGTTCACCGGCACGAAATTGACCGTGATCTGCGGCAGCTTCAGCTCCGTCTTGACTTCGTCGAGGATGCGCATGCACATGTCGATGGCATAGCCTGCGGGCTTCTTGTTGTCGTCCAGGAAGCCCGTCGGCGGAATGGTCTCGCGGTAGCCGAGCGTGATGGTGTTGGTCGCCTGCAATTTCTTGACGATGCTGTCGACCTCCTGCGCCGCGGCCGTCGATGCTGCGGCGATCGCGAGTGCCGCCGCCAAAAGTCTGACCTGATTTCGATCCATTACTGCTCCCTGGGTTGATCCGAACCAAAGCCGGCACGCGCCAGCCGCTGCAATTCCGCTGCCGATAGACGCTCCAGCGCCAACTCGGGCAACAGATCGTTGTCCTGCTTGAAGTCCCTGCCGTAGGCGGCCGAGAAGATCGCGAGACCGGCCTCGTGCAGCGTGGCTGGGCGGCCAGCGAGGCGGCCGAGGACGACCGTCGGCAGCAACCCGAACGGAACGTCCTCGAGCACGTAGCGGCTGTTCGCCGTCTTCGGGCCGAAGCCGCCGCGCCCCTGGCGATGCATCTCCTGATTCATCTCGGACACGCTGGCCACCGGAACGTGGAACGAGAGCGAGAAGTGCTCCTTCACGGTCCGGACCGACAGACCGAAGGCCGCCGCGATCGCGAGCCGCTCCTCGTCGAGCGACTCGATCAGCCGGCCGACGGCCGGCGTCACGTTCTCGCCCTGGCCCCAGGTTTCGCCGCGCTCCATGCGGGTCAGGTTCAGCAAGGCGATGCCCAGATGATTCTGGGGATTGAGGTTGCTCAGCGCAATCGCCAGAAGCCCGTCGCGCTTGACGAAGTGGTCGCCGAAGAGTTCGGTGCACAGCGCATGGCCGGAGTCGATGGCGCTTGCCGGCACCGTCGCCATGTCGACGCGCTGGCGAACCGTCGCGACGTTCACCTCCGTCAAGCTCTCCTGGCGGCCCGTGGTCAAGGTGGTTCCCCACGCGATGATGGGAGCGGCGACGCCGCGCTGGGCGATCAGCCTGGACAGGTAGAGCGCGCCGAAGGACAGATGCGAGCTGATGATGACCGGCTGCCCCGGGCGGAGGTGAGGCGCCGCCGCGTCGAGCACGGACTTGTGGCCGTAGCCTGGCAACGCGACCATCACGACGTCGGCTTCCCCAACGGCCTCGGCCGCGCTGGAAGCCACCCGCGGAACGAAGGCCGCCTCGATGGCATGGGTCGCGACGAGCGGTTTGCCCGCGGCGAACTCGGTCGTGCGCTGGCCCGAGGGCGACCACAGCATGGGATCGTGACCGGCGCGAGCCAGTGCGGCCGCGGCGCCATAGGCCACAGCACCGGCACCAAGAATACTTACGCGCAATCGAATCCTCGGGAGATGTGGTTCGCGACGCGTCGATCCTATCGGCACCCTGCATGGCGGTCTCTCCGGCATTCCTCTACTTCGGCGACAAGCGTGTCGGTGCTACGTGGTGTCGTGCCGCATCGGCCGCTCGCGCGAGGGACGCCTAGAATCGAACGAACGTTCTTTTCGCCGTCGCCCGGCCCGCGGCGGCCCCTTCACGAGGATCTGACATGAGCGCGAAATACGAGCTGCGCGGCGACGTCGCCGTCATCACGATGGACAACCCGCCGGTCAACGGACTCGGCTACGACACGAGGCGCGGCATCGTCGACGGACTCGACAAGGCGCTCGTCGACGCCAAGGTGAAGGCGATCGTCGTCACCGGCGCCGGCAAGGCCTTCTCGGGCGGCGCCGACATCCGCGAGTTCGGCTCGGCCAAGGCGACTGCCGAACCCAACCTGCTCTCGGTGATCGCCGCGCTGGAAGCGAGCCCGAAGCCGATCGTCGCCGCGGTTCACAGCGTCGCGATGGGCGGCGGTCTCGAGCTCGCGCTCGGCTGCCACTACCGAGTCGCCGCGAAGGGCGCGCAGATCGCGCTCCCCGAAGTCAAGATCGGCCTCATCCCCGGCGCCGGCGGCACGCAGCGTCTGCCGCGCGTGCTCGGCGTCGAGACGGCGCTCAACATGATCGTGAGCGGCGAGCCGGTGAAGAGCGAGCTGCTCGCGGCGCTGCCCGGGCAGAAGCTCTTCGACAAGATCGTCGACGGCGACGTCGTCGATGCTGCGGTCGCCTTCGCACGCGAGAAAGCCGACGCGCGGCCGCTGCCGATCGTGAGTCAGCTGAAGATAAGCTACCCGAACGCCGACGCCTACTTCCAGTTCGCGCGCAACACGGTCGGCGCGATGTCGAAGAACTTCCCGGCGCCGCTGAAGTGCGTCGACGCGGTTGCCGCGTCGGTGCGGATGAAGTTCGCCGACGGCATGAAGCTCGAGCGCGAGATCTTCACGGCGCTCATGGCGACGCCTGAGTCGAAGGCGCTGCGCCACGCCTTCGTCGCCGAGCGCGCGACGACCAAGATCCCCGACGTTCCGGCCGACACGCCGGTGCGCGCCATCAGGAAGGTTGCCGTCATCGGTGCCGGCACGATGGGCGGTGGCATCGCCATGAACTTCCTCAACGCCGGCATCCCGGTCGTGATGCTCGAGATGAAGCAGGACGCGCTCGACAAGGGCGTCGGCATCATGCGCAAGAACTACGAGGCGCAGGTCAAGAAGGGCAAGCTGAAGCAGGACAAGCTCGACGAGCGCATGGCGCTGCTGTCGACGACGCTCAAGTACGACGAGCTCAAGGACGCCGACCTCGTGATCGAGGCCGTGTTCGAGGACATGAAGGTCAAGGAGCAGGTGTTCAACACGCTCGACGAGGTGATGAAGCCGGGCGCGATCCTGGCCTCGAACACGTCGACGCTCGACCTGGACAAGATCGCCGCGTTCACGAAGCGACCGCAGGACGTGATCGGGATGCACTTCTTCAGCCCGGCCAACGTCATGAAGCTGCTCGAGGTCGTGCGCGGCAAGAAGACGGCCAAGGACGTGCTCGCCACGGTGATGCAGCTCGGCAAGAAGATCAGGAAGACGACGGTCGTCTCGGGCGTCACCGACGGCTTCATCGGCAACCGGATGATCGAGCAGTACTCGCGCCAGGCCGGCTTCCTGCTGGAGGAGGGCGCCACGCCGCAGCAGGTCGACAAGGCGATGGAGAAGTTCGGCATGGCGATGGGGCCGTTCCGGATGGGCGACCTGGCCGGAAACGACGTCGGCTGGTACATCAGGAAGCGCCGCTACGTCGAGAAGCCCGACATCCGCTACTCGAAGACCGCCGACCTGCTGTGCGAGCTCGGCCGCTTCGGGCAGAAGACCGGCGCCGGCTGGTACGACTACGTGCCCGGCAAGCGCGACGCGATCCCGAGCAAGGTCGTCACCGACATGATCGAGAAGCATCGCGCCGAGCTCGGCATCACGGCGAGGAAGATCGGCGACGAGGAGATCGTCCACCGTCTCGTCTACGCGCTCGTCAACGAAGGGGCGAAGATCGTCGACGAGGGCATCGCGATGCGCGCGAGCGACGTCGACATGGTCTACCTCGCCGGCTACGGCTTTCCGCTCTTTCGCGGCGGGCCGATGAACTACGCCGACCAGCAGGGGCTCTTCAACGTCGTCGAGTCGATGAAGCGCTTCGCCGCGAATCCGAAGGACGACCAGAAGTTCTGGCAGCCGGCGCCACTGCTCGCGAAGCTCGCCGCCGAAGGCAAGACCTTCAGCTGACGCTGCGACTCGCCGACCTCACATCCAGATCCAGGAGCCTTGACATGACCAGCGCCGTGATCGTTTCCACCGCCCGCACCCCGCTCGCCAAGAGCTGGAAGGGCGCCTTCAACATGACCCACGGCGCGACGCTGGGCGGCTTCGCCGTCAAGGCCGCGGTCGAGCGCGCCGGCATCGACGCGGCCGAGGTCGACGACGTCATCATGGGCTGTGCGACGCCCGAAGGCGCGACCGGCAGCAACATCGCGCGCCAGATCGCGCTGCGCGCCGGGTTGCCGATCACGACCAGCGGCATGACCGTCAACCGCTTCTGCTCGAGCGGCCTGCAGACCATCGCGATGGCCGCGCAGCGCGTCATCGCCGGCGAGAACGACGTCGTCGTCGCCGGCGGCGTCGAGTCGATCTCGTGCGTCCAGAACGAGGCCAACAAGCACATGATCGCCGACCCCTGGCTGGTCGAGCACAAGCCCGAGATCTACTGGAACATGCTGCAGACGGCCGAGCAGGTCGCCAAGCGCTACAAGATCGAGCGCGAGCGGATGGACCGCTACGGCGCCGAGAGTCAGCAGAAGGCGACCGCCGCACGCGATGCTGGCCGCTTCGACGCCGAGATCGTCGCCGTGACCACGCTCGCCGGCGTCGCCGACGCGCAGCTGGGCCTGCGCACGAAGGAAGTGACGATCAAGGCCGACGAAGGCATCCGCCCCGGCACGACCTACGAAGGCATCAAGGACATCAAGCCGGCGATGCCCGGCGGCGTGATCTCGGCCGGCAACGCGAGCCAGTTCAGCGACGGCGCCGGCGCCGTCGTGGTGATGAACGAGAAGCTCGCCGAGCAGCGCGGCCTGAAGCCGCTCGGACGATTCCTCGGCTTCGCCGTCGCCGGCTGCGAGCCCGACGAGATGGGCATCGGCCCGGTGTTCGCCGTGCCCAAGGTGTTGAAGCGCCTCGGCCTCACGGTGGCCGACATCGACCTCTGGGAGCTCAACGAAGCCTTCGCGGTGCAGGTGCTCTATTGCGCCGACAAGCTTGGCATCCCGATGGACCGGCTCAATGTCGATGGTGGCGCGATCGCGGTCGGCCATCCCTACGGCGTGAGCGGCCAGCGGCTTACCGGCCACGCGCTGATCGAAGGCAAGCGGCGCGGCGCCAAGCGCGTCGTCGTCACGATGTGCATCGGCGGCGGCATGGGCGCGGCCGGCGTGTTCGAGGTCCTCTGATCTCCATCGACGCGGACGGGGCGTCAGCCGTGGATCCGGCCGCCTTCCTGGCGATGGGTCGAGACGTGCTGGCGAAGCAGCCGTTCAGTCGCCTCGTCGGCGCCGAGCTCGTCTCGCTCGAGCCCGGTCGCTGCGAGCTGGCGCTCGACCTCAGGCCGGAGCTCCTTCAGCAGAACGGCTTCGCCCACGGCGGCGTCGTGAGCTACCTCGCCGACAACGCGCTCACCTTCGCCGGTGGCACGGCGATGCAGGTGCCGGTGGTGACGTCGGAATACAAGATCAACTACGTCCGCCCGGCCGTCGGCGCGCGACTCGTCGCCCGAGCACATGCCGCGCATGTCGGCAAGGGACAGACGGTGTGCCGATGCGATGTGTTCGCGGCCACCGACGGCGTCGAGAAGCTGTGCGCCGTGGCGCAGGGCACGATCGCCCGGCTCGCGTCCGAAGGTGTCGCATGAGCTACCGCCGCACGGTCGATTTCCTCCTGAACGACTGGCTCGACGTCGCCTCGCTGCAGTCGCGGCCGCGCTTCGCCGAGCACTCGCGCGAGACCTTCGAGTCGGTGCTCGACACCTGCGAGAAGATCGCGCGCGAGAAGTACGCGCCGTTCAATCGCCTCGCCGACACCGAGGAGCCGTGGTTCGACGGCGAGAAGGTGCACCTGCCCCAGGCCAGCCACGACGCCGCGCGCGCCTACTTCGAGTCGGGCATGCTCGCCGCGGCGCAGGACTACGGGATCGGCGGCATGCAGCTGCCCTGCGTTGTCGAGATGGCGGCGAACAGCTTCTTCTCGAAGGCCGGCATCGGCATCGGCGGTGGCGGCATGCTGACGAGCGGCAACGCCAACCTGCTGATGGCGCACGGCACGCCGATGCAGCAGGAGGTGTTCGCGAAGAACGAGTTCTCCGGCCGCTTCTCGGGAACGATGTGCCTGTCGGAGCCGCAGGCGGGCTCGAGCCTGTCGGACATCGTCACGCGCGCCGTGCCCGACGGCGACGACTTCGAGAGCGATCCGCTCGGCCCGCGCTATCGCCTGCGCGGCAACAAGATGTGGATCTCGAATGGCGAGCACGAGCTGACCGAGAACATCGTCCACCTCGTGCTCGCCAAGATCCCCGGGGCCGACGGCAGGCTCGTGCCGGGCACGCGCGGCATCTCGCTCTTCATCGTGCCGAAGAAGCTCGTCGACACCGAAGGCCGCCTCACCGGCGAGCGCAACGACGTCTCGCTCGCCGGGCTCAACCACAAGCTCGGCTACCGCGGCATCCCGAACACGCTGCTCAACTTCGGCGAGGGCCAGCACGGCGTGCGGCCGAACGTCGGCGGTGGCGGCTTCGACGGCAAGGGTGCTGGCGCGATCGGCCATCTCGTCGGCCGGCCGGGCGAAGGCCTGCGCTGCATGTTCCACATGATGAACGAGGCGCGCATCGCCGTCGGCCTCGGCGCGACGATGCTCGGCTACGCCGGATACGAAGCGTCGCTCGACTACGCGAAGTCGCGTCCGCAAGGCCGGCCGATCGGCCCGGACGGCAAGGACGCCTCGAAGCCGCCGGTGCGGATCATCGAGCACGCCGACGTCAAGCGCATGCTGCTGGCGCAGAAGAGCTACTGCGAAGGCGCGCTCGCCCTCGAGCTCTACTGCGCGCGCCTGGTCGACGAGCTTCACACGGGCGATGAGGCGGCCCGGGCGCGATCGCACCTCCTTCTCGAGGTGCTGACGCCGATCGCCAAGAGCTGGCCGAGCGAGTGGTGCCTCGAAGCGAACAGCCTGGCGATCCAGGTGCTCGGGGGTTACGGCTACACGCGCGACTTTCCGGTCGAGCAGTACTGGCGCGACAACCGTCTCAACATGATCCACGAGGGCACGCACGGCATCCAGGCGCTCGACCTCCTCGGCCGCAAGGTCGTGATGAGCGAGGGTGCCGCCTTCGCTGCCTGGCGCGAGGCGATCGCCGCGACCGTCGATCGCGTCTCGTCGATCGGCGTCCTGGCCGAGTACGCGCGCGAGCTCGCGAGCGCCACCGAGCGGGTTGCGCAGGCGACGCGCGCCGCGTGGTCGACCGGCGTACCGGAAGAGGCGCTCGCCAACGCCACGCCGTACCTGCAGGCCTTCGGCCATGTCGTCATCGCCTGGATCTGGCTCGACGTCGCTGGTTGCGTCGCCCAGTCGGAGGACAGCGCCGAGACGCGGGGCAGGCTCGCGGCCTGCCGCTACTTCTTCCGCTACGAGCTGCCGAAGATCGACGCCTGGCTCGGTGTCGTCGCGAGCCGTGACGCAACCTGCCGGATGATGGACGAGGAGTCTTTTTGAAGCGAAACCTGTTGCGCGTCGACAAGCTGGTCTGGACCCTGATCTTCGGCGGCCTGCTCGTGCTCGGCCCCGGCGTCTCGCTCCAGCGCGCGGGCGAGTCGTGGGGCTGGCTCGTGATCGTCGCGGGCGCGCTCGCGGTGGTGATCGGCGTCATCCTCGTCTGGGTGCGCTCGCGGATACCGGATCCGCCGGGCCCGTGACGCGCCCGGCCTTCATCCTTTCATCGGAGCCCTCTTCATCATGAGCACCAACGTTCGACAGCTGTTCGACCTCCATGGCAAGACCGCGCTCGTCACCGGCGGATCGCGCGGGCTCGGCCTGCAGATCGCCGAGGCGCTCGGGGAGGCCGGCGCGCGCGTGATGCTCACGTCGCGCAAGGCCGAGGACCTCGAAGAGTCGGCGTCGCAGCTCAAGAAGAAGGGCATCGACGCGATCTGGATCGCCGCCGATGCGAGCCAGCCGAGCGAGATCGTGCGCGTCACGCAGGACGCGATCGCGCGTCTCGGCCAGGTCGACATCCTGGTCAACAACGCCGGCGCGACCTGGGGCGCGGCGGCCGAGGATCACCCGCTCGAAGCCTGGGACAAGGTCATGAACCTGAACGTGCGCTCGATCTTCCTGATGAGCCAGGCCGTCGGCAAGCACAGCATGATCCCGAGGAAGCAGGGCAAGATCATCAACGTCGCCTCGATCGCCGGCCTCGCGGGCAATAGCGCCGACATGACGATGGTCGCCTACAACACGAGCAAGGCCGCGGTCGTGAACTTCACGCGCACGCTGGCTGGCGAATGGGGCAAGTACAACATCAACGTCAACGCGCTCGCGCCGGGAATGTTCCCGAGCAAGATGACCAAGGGCACGTTCGACCGCATCGGCGCCGATGTCCTCGCCGGCCATGCGCCTCTGCTGCGCGTCGGCGACGACGACGACCTGAAGGGCGCGACGCTCCTGTTCGCCTCGCAGGCCGGCAAGCACATCACCGGGCAGGTGCTGCCGATCGACGGTGGTGTCTCGGCCATCATCGCCGCCTGAGCCGCCGTTGAAGTTCCTCGTCCAGATCCCGTTCGTCGAGCATCTCGGCTTCGAGCTGCTGCGCTTCGATCACGGTGAAGCCGAGATCGCGGTGACCCTTCGCGACGAGCTCACCAACTCCTGGGGCGTCGCCCACGGCGGCGTGACGATGACGCTGCTCGACGTCGTCATGGCGCACGCGGCCAGGAGCCCCGGCGAG
>CAJDUN010000035.1_pt1 | contig 20615 bp, 16 predicted proteins | sample 7390741 | NCBI WGS metagenome assembly CAJDUN01 (sample SAMEA7055660, study PRJEB34461) | soil metagenome | biome: terrestrial ecosystem; feature: Peninsula; material: soil | place: Antarctica | collected 2016 | reverse complement strand
CACCGCGTTCACGCCGCGGCGTCTCGCCGGATGCGGCCCCGGGCGCGGGCAGCGCGACGCGAGGCGCCGGCGTCGGCACCAGGTCGGGCGCGCCGAAAAGGGACTTGACCCACGAGAAGAAGACGCCGCCGGCAGGCGTGGACGGTGCGATCGGCGCGGCCGGACGTGCAACCGGCAGGCGCCGGGCCGCGACCGGGAGCGCCGGAGCCGCTGCGACCGGCGCGGGTTGCGGACGCTCGACCGGCGTCGGCGCGGGCGTCTCGGGCAGGATGCCCTTGATGACCGGCTCCTGCTTGGCCTTGGTCTTCTCGCGCCGCGTGATGCCGACCTCTTCTTCCTGCTCGTCGACCATGGTGTAGCTGGCCTGCAGGTTCTCGAGGCGCGGATCGTCGTGACGCAGACGCTCGAGCCGATAGTTCGGCGTCTCGAGGTTCTTGTTCGGCACGAGCAGCACGGTGACGCGCTGCTTCAGCTCGATCTTGGTGATCTCCGTGCGCTTCTCGTTGAGCAGGAACGAGGTCACTTCCACCGGCACCTGCACGTGCACGGCGGCGGTGTTGTCCTTCATCGACTCTTCCTGGACCATGCGCAGGATCTGCAGCGCGCTCGACTCGGTGTCGCGGATGTGGCCGGTGCCGTTGCAGCGCGGGCAGGTGATGTGGCTGCCTTCGCTGAGCGCCGGACGCAGGCGCTGGCGGCTCATCTCGAGCAAGCCGAATTTGCTGATCGACGAGAACTGGACGCGGGCGCGATCGGAGCGCAGCGCGTCGCGCAGCCGGGTCTCGACCTCGCGCCGGTTCTTCGACTCTTCCATGTCGATGAAGTCGACGACGATCAGGCCGCCGAGGTCGCGCAGGCGCATCTGGCGCGCGATCTCGTCGGCGGCTTCGAGGTTGGTGCGGGTCGCGGTTTCCTCGATGTCGCTGCCGCGCGTCGAGCGCGCCGAGTTGACGTCGACCGAGACCAGCGCCTCGGTGTGGTCGATGACGATCGCGCCGCCCGAAGGCAGGTTCACCGTGCGCGCGAACGCCGTCTCGATCTGGTGCTCGATCTGGAAGCGCGAGAAGAGGGCGGCGTCGTCCTTGTAGCGCTTGACCTTGTGAGCCGTCTCCGGCATCACGTGGGTCATGAACTGCTGCGCCTGGTCGTAGATGTCGTCGGTGTCGATCAGGATCTCGCCGACGTCGGCGGTGAAGTAGTCGCGGATCGCGCGGATCACGAGCGACGACTCCTGGTAGATCAGGAACGCGCCCTTGCTTGCCTTGGACGCGCCGTCGATGGCGGTCCAGAGCTTGAGCATGTAGTTGAGGTCCCACTGCAGCTCGGGCGCGGTGCGGCCGATGCCGGCGGTGCGCGCGATCAGGCTCATGCCCTTCGGGTACTCGAGCTGGTCGAGGTTTTCCTTGAGCTCTTCCCGGTCCTCGCCCTCGATCCGGCGCGAGACGCCGCCGCCGCGCGGGTTGTTGGGCATCAGCACGAGGTAGCGGCCGGCGAGGCTCACGAAGGTCGTGAGCGCTGCGCCCTTGTTGCCGCGCTCTTCCTTCTCGACCTGGACGAGCAGGCTGTCGCCGTCCTTGATCGCGTCCTGGATGCGCGCGGTGCGCGCGTCGGTGCCTTCGCGGAAGTAGTTCTTAGAGATTTCCTTGAACGGCAGGAAGCCGTGGCGGTCCTCGCCGTAGTCGACGAAGCAGGCTTCGAGCGAAGGCTCGACCCGGGTGACGACCGCCTTGTAGATATTGCCCTTGCGTTGTTCGCGACCTTCGATCTCGGTCTCGAAATCCATCAGCTTCTGGCCATCGACGATGGCCAGGCGACGCTCTTCGGGCTGCGTCGCGTTGATCAGCATGCGTTTCATCTGCACTCCTTCGGCGTCGCCTTCGAATGGCGACGCTCAAGTCGAGCCGGCGCGGGATCGCCGCGACGGCAACAGATGCACGAGAAACGAGAGGAACCGGAAGGAATCGCCCTGGACTGACGGAAGGACCGGCGCGGTCAGGCGACCGCGGGCTCCGCCAGCGTTGGCGCGCGCGAGGCAGTGAGAGATGGGCTTGGAAGCAAGCTTGCGATCACTGGACGCAGGCCGCAGCGCGAAGGGCAGTGACGGCGCCGTGAGGGGGCGCTGGCTTGCGTTCGTCTGCGGCCGGAAACCTTGTCGTGGATTCTTTCTTGTCGCTCTGCCGTCGCATCTCGCGGCCGCGGCGTCGCATGGGGACGCTGCCTGCCGGGGCGACGCGACGTTGCATCACCGGTGGCCGGAACTGGATCCGACCTCTCCCTTCAGCCGCGCGCCGCTTTGGGTTGCGACGCTAAACTCTTAAAAATCGCTCTGAAAAATCAACAACTTGCGGCGAGAGTGGAGGAGCGCATTATAAGGGCCAAAGCCGCGCCGCCGGCGCCGCGACAAGGCGTCGCCGCCGCGTCGGCCGACGCGGCCGCGCCCTTGCACGTGCAAAACGTCCGCATCGACGAGGGTTCGGCCGGGCAACGGCTCGACAACTTCCTCGCCAAGATCCTGAAGGGCGTTCCGAGGACGCATCTCTACCGCGTGATCCGCTCGGGCGAGGTCCGCGTCAACAAGGGTCGCGCCGATGCCGACACCCGACTCGTCCTCGGCGACGACGTCCGGATCCCGCCGATGCGGGTCGCCGACCGGAGCGACCGGCCCGAAGCGCCCGGCCGCGAGTTCACCGTCGTCCACGAAGACGAGGCGATCCTGTGCATCGACAAGCCCGCCGGCGTCGCCGTGCACGGCGGCAGCGGCGAGAGCTACGGCGTGATCGAGCAACTGCGCCGCGCCCGGCCCGGCGTGTTCCTCGAGCTCGTCCATCGTCTCGACAAGGACACCTCGGGCCTGTTGCTGCTCGCGAAGACCCGGCGTGCCCTGGTGACCCTGCAGAACGACCTGCGGTCGCATGCGCCCGAGCGCGCCTTCGGCAAGACCTACGCCGCGCTCGTCGTCGGCGCGTGGCCGGACAAGCTCAAGGTCATCGACGTCGCTCTGCGCAAGGACCTGGCGAGCGACGGCAGCCGGCACGTGCGCGTCGTCGGTGACGACGACGAGCGCGGCCGTCGCTCGATCACGCTCGTTCGGGTCGCCGCGCGTTTCGCCGACTTCAGCCTGCTCGACGTGACGCTGAAGACCGGCCGCACGCACCAGATCCGCGTCCATCTCGCCGACGCCGGCCACGCCATCGCCGGCGATCCCAAATACGGCGACTTCGCGCTCAACCGGGCTCTCGCGCGTGGCACGCAGGTGCCCGGACTCCGCTTCGAGCGCATGTTCCTGCATGCGCGCCGGCTGCGCTTCATGCATCCGGTGACGGAGACGTCGATCGAGCTGGAGGCCGCAGTTCCGCACGAATGCACTCGGCTCCTCGACGTGCTTTCGCGTCGTCCGGCCTGACCTCGCCGCGATCGCGGCCCTTTCCTACGAGCGGCGCCGGCCTCGTCCTCGCCGGCCGCGCCACCGGCTGGCCTCCAATAGGAAAGGACGACGAGCCGTCGGATGGATCCGTGCTGCTCGTCGCGTCGAACTCCCTGAAAGGAAACCCATGAACATCAAGTTGCTCACTCTCGCCGCCGCCACCGCGGTCGCGCTCGCCTCCATCGCCGGCTGCTCCACGACCACCACGAATACGCCGTCGGCAAGCGCGGCCGATCCGATGGCCAAGCGCCAGGCGATCGACGCCAACGTCGATGGCGCACTGTCGCGTCTCTATGCGCAGGATCCTTCGTCGCGCGAGCTGATCGCCAAGGCTCGTGGCGTGCTGGTGTTCCCGAAGATCCTCTCGGCGGGCTTCGTCGTCGGCGGCTCGTACGGCCAGGGCGCCCTGCGCGTGCGCGGACACACGGAGCAGTACTACAGCACCGCGGCCGGTTCCGTCGGCCTGCTCGCCGGTGCCGAATCGAAGTCGGTCTACATCCTGTTCATGACGCAGGAAGCGCTCGACAAGTTCCAGGCGAGCAAGGGCTGGACCGTCGGCGCCGATGCGTCGGTGACGGTGGTCAATGTCGGCGCGAGTGCGCAGGTCGACAGCAAGACGGCGCAGCAGGCCGTCGTCGCCTACGTGCTCACCAACGGCGGCCTGATGGCCAATCTCAGCCTGGAAGGCACGAAGATCACACCGCTCTCGATCTGACCTGATCCAGGCTCGGCCCAGGGCCGCGGCGCGACCGGTGAAGACCGGGCTGCGCGGCGGCCTTTCGCATTGGACAATCGAACCATGTCACCGCGCCGCCGCTTCGATCTCATCGTCTTCGACTGGGACGGCACGCTCTTCGATTCGACGCGGCTGATCGCGCGCTGCATCCAGGCCGCGTGCGGCGATATCGGCACGCCCGTGCCGAGCGAGCGCGAGGCGAGCTACGTGATCGGCCTCGGCCTGGCCGAAGCGTTGATGCACGCGGCGCCGACACTGCCGCGCGAGCGCTATCCCGAGCTCGCGGCGCGCTATCGCCACCACTATCGTGCGAGCCAGCACGACATCGTCCTGTTCGAGGGCACGATCGAGATGCTGCGCGACCTGAAGGCGCGCAACCACGGGCTGGCGGTCGCGACGGGCAAGAACCGGCGCGGCCTCGACGAAGCGCTCGAGACCTCGTCGATGAAGGGCCTCTTCGACGCGACCCGCACCGCCGACGAGACGCGCGGCAAGCCCGATCCGCTGATGCTCGTCGAGCTCATGCGCGAGCTCGGCGCCACGCCCGACCGCACCCTGATGATCGGCGACACGACCCACGACCTCCAGCTCGCGGCGAACGCCGGCTGTGCGAGTGTCGCCGTCAGCTTCGGTGCCCACGAGCACGACGCCTTCGGCCTGCATTCGCCCCTGCATGTCGCGAATTCCACCGCCGATCTCGCTGCCTGGCTGGCCGAACATGGTTGACGGCGGCCATCCGCTCGCCGCGTCTTCGGCGGCCGCCGACGCAGTGCTCCTGCCGCAACGCGTGTGCGCCGCCGAGGAGCTGGTCGAGAAGGGACGCGCCGTCGTCTTCGACGTCGTCCATTTCCGCGCGCCGGCGCGCGCCTTCGCGCTGCGCTTCGACGGTCGCGTCGTCGCCTACCTGAACCGCTGCGCGCACGTGCCGACCGAGCTCGACTGGCAGCCGGGCGAGTTCCTCGACGGCGATCGCGAGTTCATCGTCTGCGCCATCCACGGCGCCACCTATGCGCCGCAGAGCGGTCACTGCGTCGGCGGTCCGTGCAGCGGAGGCCGGCTGTTGCGCATCTCGATCGTCGAGCGCGATGGCGTGGTCTGGTGGCAGCCGACCCGCGACACGCGGCCGCCGCCGCAAGGGCAGGCGTCGCCCGTATAGCACCGCGGGTTCGGGAGACGGGCCGCGTTCGCCGCCGCGCGGCCGACGGTCGACTCGTGATGGAGTGCGGCGAGGTCGTCCAGCGGGGCACGACAATCGCGCGATTTGCAAGAGGCGCGAGGCTCAGCATGATCACCGTCCACCACCTGAACAACTCGCGCTCGCAGCGCGTCCTCTGGCTCCTCGAGGAGCTCGGCGTGCCGTACGAGATCAAGAAGTACCAGCGCGACGCCAGGACCATGCTCGCGCCCGCGGAGCTGACGCGTGTGCACCCGCTCGGCAAGTCGCCGGTGATCACCGACAACAACGTCACCGTCGCCGAGTCGGGCGCGATCATGGAGTACCTGCTCGAGCCTACGGCGCTGGCCGGCTCGTGCCGCCCGCGGGCAGCGAGGACAAGCGGCGCTTCACCTACTGGATGCACTTCGCCGAAGGATCGGCGATGCCGCCGCTCCTGCTCAAGCTGATCTTCGACCGGATCGGGTCGGGGCAGGGCATGCCGTTCTTCGTCAAGCCGATCGCCAGGGGCATCGCCGGGAAGGTGAAAGGCCTGATGGTCGAGCCCAACCTCAAGCGCCAGCTCGACTTCATGGAAGGCGAGCTCGGTCGCAGCGAGTGGTTCGCCGGCAGCGAGTTCACGGCCGCCGACATCCAGATGAGCTTTCCGGTCGAGGCCGCGGCGCAACGCGCCGGTCTCGACACGAGCCGACCGCGGCTCATGGGCTACCTGAAGAGGATCCACGTCCGGCCGGCCTACGAGCGGGCGCTCGAGCGCGGCGGACCCTACAGCTTCGCCAACGACTGAACGGCGCGCTCCGGCGCGCGCTCAGCGCGAGGTGATGTCGCCGCCGATTTCCTTGACGTCGTAGCGCGCCGCCTGGCGCAGCGGCTTCGCGCCGTTGTCGCGCACGACACGGGTGGTGGTGCGACGGACCTCGGCAGCCACGGGCAGGGTGCCTTGCGCCAGCGTGGTCGGCGACGCCATGGTCGGGGCGGCGGGTGTCGGGCGCGGCGGATCGAGCAGCGCCAGGACGGGGCTCTTGATCGCCGTCGCGAAGCCGATGACGGTGGTGCCCGAGTCGAATGGCAGCTTCTTGCGCGGATCGGCGCCATGCGCGAGCAGGAACCGCACCATGTCGGCCTGGCTCGCGGGGTCGCGCAGGAAACCGGGCAGCAGCACCTGTTGCAGGGGCACCGAGGCGAGCTGCGCGCCGCGGCTCGGTGGCGCTTCGTTGACGAGCCTCGGCAGCTCGTAGAACCACCACTCGAGCGCGGCCCAGCTGCTGGTGCGCAGGGCCTCCTCGAAGCCGCTCGGCAGCGTGCCCTCGAAGTGGTCGAGTGCGGTCTGCGGAGAGTGTCCGGCGACCTGGAGGTCGCGCGCGAAGCGCGAGCCGATCAGGCCGGGATCGAGCGCCTCCAGCGGATTGAACGAGAGCGAGCCCGGTTCGAGCTTGCCGCGATCGAGCCAGCCGACCAGCACCCGGTCGAGCCCGGCGCTGCGCGCATTCGGGCAGCTCAGCATGCGAAAGACGTCGTGCCTGATCGCGCGCGGGTCGCTGTCGGCCATGAAGGCGAGCGAGCGCAGGACCTGCGGCGACGCGGCGGCGAAGTTCGGACAGGCGTCGACCTCTGCCAGGTCCTGCAGCGGCGAGCGCGGGCAGTGCTCGAGCTTCGCGCCCTTGTCGATCAGCTCGGGCAGGGCGCGCCAGAGGCGCGCGTCCTGCGTCGCCGCGGCGAGTGGGCAGGCCTGCAGGCCGTTGCGCACGATGTCGGCGGTGCGGATGCGGCCGGCGATGTAGTCGCAGCGGGCGTTGAGCGCACGCTGCACCGTGTCGAGCAGGATGCAGGGCGTCGGATCGTCTTCGGTGAGCTTGGCGTGGACGTGCTTGACGATGTCCCACGTCATGCTCGTGTCGGTGGCGATGCCGGTCGCGGTGAGGATCAGCCCCGGTGCGGTGCAGCCGCCGAGCGCGACGAGACCCATCGCGACGGTCGCGCAAGCGAGGACTGAATGAAGGCGGCGCAGCATGGCGAGGTCAGGGCGGGCCGTCGCACCCGCGCGGCGACGGGCGCACGCAAGACAACGGAAGACGATCGTAGCGAGCGCCGCGCGCCGTTGTCTGTGACGAAACCCCTCGAACGTGCGGCAAGAGGTAACACGATGTGGCGCCGTCGTGAAGCACGCCCGGACCCGCCGGATACATTGCGCGGGATGCCTTCGCTCCGGTTACTCGTCGCCCCGCGCAGCGCCTGCGCCGCCGTTGCCTTCGCGGTGCTGGCGGCACTCGCGGGCCGCGTCGATGCTGCGTCGGCGGCGCCGGTCGGCGCCGAGCACGGCATGGTGGTGACGGCGCAGCATCTTGCGACCCGGGTCGGCGTCGATGTCCTCGAGCGCGGCGGCAACGCCGTCGACGCCGCGGTCGCTGTCGGCTATGCGCTCTCGGTCGTCTATCCCGCGGCCGGCAGCCTCGGCGGCGGCGGCTTCATGACGCTGCAGCTCGCCGACGGCCGCAAGACCTTTCTCGACTTTCGCGAGAAGGCGCCGCTCGCCGCCACGCGCGACATGTTTCTCGACGTTTCGGGCGAAGTCGTGCCGCGGTCGACACGCGCCGGCCACCTCGCCGTCGCGGTGCCGGCCACGGTGTCGGGCCTGGAGACGGCGCTGGCCCGCTACGGCACCATGAAGCGGGCCGACCTGATCGCGCCCGCGATCCGGCTCGCCGAGGAAGGCTTCGTCCTCGACCAGGGCGACATCGCGCTCCTCGCGACCGCGACCGAGGCCTTGCGCGCCGACCCGGCGAGCGCGGCCATCTTCCTGCACCGCGGCGAGCCCTATGCGATCGGCGACCGCCTGGTGCAAAAGGACCTCGGCGCGACGCTGCGCCAGATCCGCGAGGCGGGTGCGGCCGGCTTCTACGCCGGTCCGGTCGCGCACGCGATCGTCGCGTCGAGCCAGGCGGGGCGCGGCCTGATCACGCTGGCCGATCTCGCCGGCTACCAGACGCGCGAGCTCGCGCCGATCGAATGCGACTACCGCGGCCTGCACGTCGTCTCGGCGCCGCCGCCGAGCTCGGGCGGCATCGTCGTGTGCGAGATCCTGAACGTGCTGGAAGGCTATCCGCTCGGGGCCTGGGGCTTTCGCGCGGCAGTGGCCGTGCACGTGCAGATCGAGGCGATGCGCCACGCCTACGTCGATCGCAACCGCCTCGGCGATCCGGCGTTCGTGATCAACCCGGTCGAGCGTCTCCTCGACAAGGCGTACGCGGCGAAGATCCGTGCGGCCATCGATCCGAAGCGCGCGGCCCGCTCGAGCGAGCTCGGGGTCGGCGTCGCGCCGCACGAAGGCACGAACACGACGCACTACTCGATCATCGACGCGAGCGGCAACGCGGCGGCGGTGACGATCACGCTCAATGACTGGTTCGGCGCGAAGGTCACGGCGGCGGGCACCGGCGTCCTCCTCAACAACGAGATGGACGACTTCACCGTCAAGCTCGGCGTGCCGAATCTCTACGGCCTGGTGCAGGGAGAGCCCAACGCGATCGCGCCGGGCAAGCGGCCGCTCAGCTCGATGAGCCCGACCATCGTCACGCGCGCCGGACGGCCGCTCCTCGTGCTCGGCACGCCCGGCGGCAGCCGGATCATCACGACCGTCGTGCACACGATCCTCAATGTCGTCGACTACGGCATGACGGTCCAGGAGGCGGTCGACGCGCCGCGCTTTCACCAGCAGTGGCTGCCGGGGCCGACGACGGTCGAGCCGTTCGCGATCAGTCCCGACACGCGCAGGATCCTCGAGGCGATGGGCCACGAGCTGGTGCCGGTCCGCCCGCAGAACCAGGTCGCGGCGATCCTCGTCGGCGCGCCGCGGCTCGACGGCAAGCCGGTCGGCACCAACCGCTTCTACGGCGCGATCGATCCGCGCCCCGACTCCGGCTCGGCGCTCGGTTATTGAGCCGGTCCGAAGCGCGACGTCGGTCGAAAGCGCGCCATCCGGGACGGATCGGGCGCGGCCGCCATCACCCGTTCAGCACCTTCATCATGTTCTCGGGATACCTCTGGCCGGCGGCGGCTCCGGTCGGGAACACGGATGCCAGCTCCTCGAGCACGTCGCGGCCGAGGACCAGCTCGGTCGCGGCGACGTTCTCGTCGAGATAGGTGCGCCGCTTGGTGCCCGGAATCGGCACGACGTTGTCGTCCCCGGAGAGCACCCACGCGAGCGCCAGCTGGCCCGCGCTGCAACCGAGGCGTTGCGCGATCTGCTGCACCTTGCCGGCGAGGACGAGGTTCTTCGCGAAGTTCTCGCCCTGGAAGCGCGGGCTCTGGCGCCGATAGTCGTCTTCGGCGAGATCCTCGAACTTCTTGATCGCGCCGGTGAGGAAGCCGCGTCCGAGCGGGCTGTAGGCGACGAAGCCGACGCCGAGCCTGCGGCAGGCGGCAAGCGTGCCGTCCTCGGGCTCGCGCGACCAGAGCGAGTATTCGCTCTGCAGGGCGGTGACCGGATGCTCGCGGCAGGCCCGCTCGAGCGTCGACACGGAAGCTTCCGACAGGCCGATGTAGCGGACCTTGCCTGCGCGCACGAGATCGGCCATCGCGCCGACGGTCTCCTCGATCGGCGTCTTCGGGTCGACGCGGTGCTGGTAGTACAGGTCGATCGTCTCGACGCCGAGCCGCTTCAGGCTCGCCTCGCACGAGCGCCGCACGTACGCGGGGCTGCCGTCGATGCCACGCCTGAGCGGCTCGGCCGGGTCGCGCACGATCCCGAACTTGCTCGCCAGGAAGACGTCGTTGCGTCGGCCCTTGATCGTGCGGCCGATCAGCTCCTCGTTGGTGTGCGGGCCGTAGGCATCCGACGTGTCGAGGAAGTTGACGCCGAGGTCGAGGGCACGGCGAAGGGTCGCGACCGACTCGGCGTCGTCGCGGTTCGAATAGAAGTCGCTCATGCCCATGCAGCCCAGGCCGATGGCGGAGACGACAGGGCCTTTCGGCCCGAGCTGACGGGTCTTCATGGTGGCGGCGATGCGGATCGGAGGGGGCTTTCGACGATACCGCGAACCCCTCGCTCGGTGCACAGTGCGGCCATGAGCGACGACGTTGCGAACGCCTCCGATCCGCGCCGGCTGTGGCGCGAGGCGCAGCGCGCCATCGACCGCGTCGAGCCGCAGCGTGGCGCACCGTCGACCAGCCCGGTCGCGCGCTACCTCGATCCGGGGCGCCATGCGCTCGAGGTGCGCGCGCTGCGCCGCCTGCCGCATGCCATCGGTCCGGCGTCGCGCCTGGATTCATCCGGCGACTGGCTCAGCGCGCAGCTCCTCGGCGTGCCCGTCGTCGCGACCCGCGGCAGCGACGGCGAGGTGCGCGCCTTCATCAACGTCTGCCGCCATCGCGGCGCGCTGGTCGTGCCGGGAAGCGCCTGCGGCTCGGGCAAGGCGCGCTTCGTCTGCCCGTACCACAGCTGGACCTACGACGATCGGGGCACGCTCGTCGGCCGGCCGCACGAAGACGACTTTCCGCACGTCGCGCGCGAGTCGGCGTCGCTCGTGCCGCTGCCGGTGGCGATCCGGTGCGGGCTGGTGTGGGTCGTGCCCGAGGCGCTCGGCGACTTCGACTGGACCGCGTGGTTCGGACCGCTCGCCGATGAGCTCGAGACGCTAGGCTACGACGAGCACGCATCGAGCCCGCACGAGCGGCGCTTCGTGCAGCCGTCGAACTGGAAGCTGGTGCTCGACGCCAACCTGGAGAGCTATCACTTCCAGTACGCGCACCGCGCCACCATCGCGCATCTGTTCCACGACAACGTGGTCCAGCAGGCCTCGTTCGGACGGCACCAGCGGATCGTGCTGCCCAAGCGCTCGCTCGTCGAGGCCGACACGGCCGGAGAAGACGCGGACTGGGAGCTTCTCGGCCGGCACAGCAACATCATCTATTTCTTCTTCCCCTCGACCTTCGTGCTCTGGGAGGGCGATCACGCCAACGTCTTCAATGTCACGCCCGAGACGGCCGCGAGCTGCGCGACGGCGAGCTGGATGATCGTTCCGGCCGCGCAGCACGCCAAGCGCGACCCGGGGCACTGGCACCGCAACTGGACCCTCTTCTGGGACGCGATCGACGAGGACTTCGCCCTCGCCGCGTCGATGCAGTCGGGCCTCGCGAGCGGCGCCAACGCGGCGCTCACCTTCGGTACCAGCGAGTTCGCGTGCGACCTGTTCGAGCGCGAGGTCGACGCGCTCGTCGCGGCGCGGACCTAGCGCGAGGCCTCGCTCGGCGGCGGCACCTTGCCGCCTTCCTTCCGAGCTTCCGAGTGACCGACCGCAGGCGACGTGCCTGATGGCGGTGTCGGTCTTGACGCGATCTTGATGGCCGGGCGGCGCCTTTCTACGACGCATTGACGGCTGTTTTCCTAGGATTCCCATCGTTGTCACGCCAACCGGCAGAAACGATCCCCATGGACTTCGCCTATCTCTTCCTGATCGCGATCTTCGCCGCGCTGATCGCCGGTCTCATCGTCGGCTGCTCGGCACTCGGGGCGCGGCGATGAACGGTCTGTACCTGGTCTGCGCCGCCGTCGCCGCCGCACTCTTCGTCTACCTGCTCGTCGCGCTCTTCAACGCGGAGAGGCTGTGATGGTCAGTTCTCCCTTCCTCCTGCAACTCGCCGTCTACTTGGTCGTCCTTCTGGCGCTCGCGTGGCCTCTGGGCCGGTGGCTGGCCGCCATCGCCGACGGCCGGCTTCCCGGCTGGCTGAAGCCGGTCGTCGCCTTCGAGCGGACCCTGTATCGCCTGGCCGGCGTCGATGTCGACGAGAGCACGTCCTGGCGGCGCTACGCGATCGCGCTGGTGGCCTTCAACGTCCTCGGCGTGATCGTGGTCTACGCGCTGCAGCGGCTGCAAGGCGCGCTTTCGCTCAATCCGCAGGGGCTCGGCGCGGTGAGCCCCGATTCGTCGTTCGACACGGCGATCAGCTTCGTCACCAACACCAACTGGCAAGGCTACGCGGGCGAGTCGACGATGAGCCACCTGACGCAGATGCTCGCGCTCGCGGTCCAGAACTTCTTCTCCGCCGCGACCGGCATCGCCGTCGTCTGGGCGCTGATCCGCGGCTTCGTCGCCAGGTCGTCGGGCACGGTCGGCAACTTCTGGGTCGACGCGACGCGCGCGACGCTCTACGTGCTGCTGCCGCTCTCGCTCGTCTTCGCCGTCTTCCTTGTCGGCCAGGGCGCCATCCAGAACTTCGACGTCGCGCCCGTCGCGACGACGCTCGAGCACGCGAGCCAGTCGGTCCCCACCGGCCCGATCGCCTCGCAGGAGGCGATCAAGCTGCTCGGCACCAACGGCGGCGGTGTGTTCAACGCCAACTCCGCGCATCCGTTCGAGAACCCGACGCCGCTCTCGAACTTCGTGCAGATGCTGTCGATCCTCCTGATCCCGGCCGGCCTGGTGTTCGCCTTCGGAAGGATGGTCGGGGACATGCACCAGGGCTGGGCGGTGATGGCGGCGATGACGCTGCTGTTCGTCGTCATGGTGCTGATCGTCTCGCCGCAGGAGCAGGGCGGCAATCCGCTGCTTACGCCGCTCGGCGTCGACCAGGCGGCGACCGCGCTCCAGTCCGGCGGCAACATGGAAGGCAAGGAGGCGCGCTTCGGCATCGCGGCCTCGACGCTGTTCGCTGCGATCACGACGGCCGCCTCGTGCGGCGCGGTCAACGCGATGCACGACTCCTTCATGCCGCTCGGCGGCGCCGTGCCGCTGGTCCTGATCCAGCTCGGCGAGGTCGTCTTCGGTGGCGTCGGCTCCGGGCTCTACGGAATGCTGGTCTTCGCGATCCTCACCGTCTTCATCGCCGGCCTGATGATCGGCCGCACGCCCGAGTACCTCGGCAAGAAGATCGAGACCTTCGACATGAAGATGGTGTCGATCGCGATCCTCGTCACGCCCATCCTGGTCCTCGTCGGTACCGCGATCGCGGTCGCCGTCGACGCTGGCCGCGCGGGGATCGCCAACCCCGGCGCGCACGGCTTCTCGGAGATCCTGTACGCCTTCAGCTCGGCCGCCAACAACAACGGCAGCGCCTTCGCGGGCCTGTCGGCGAACACGCCGTTCTGGAACGTCATGCTCGCCGTCGCGATGTGGTTCGGCCGCTTCGGCGTGATCGTGCCGGTGCTCGCGGTCGCCGGCTCGCTGGCGGGCAAGAAGCGCCTCCAGGTCACGGCGGGAACGCTGCCGACGCACGGTCCGCTCTTCGTGCTGCTGCTGATCGGCACGGTGGTGCTGGTCGGCCTCTTCAACTACGTGCCGGCGCTCGCCCTCGGGCCGGTCGTCGAGCACTTCATGCTCGTCTCGGCCAAGTGAACGCCATGACCACCTCCACCACGCGGACCTCGTTCTCGCTTCTCGACCCGGCGCTCGCGGCGCCGGCGCTGCGCGACGCCTTCACCAAGCTCGACCCGCGCCTGCAATGGCGCAACCCGGTGATGTTCGTTGTCTACGTCGGCAGCATCCTCACCACCGTCCTCGCCGTGCAGGCACTCGGCGGCAAGGGCGAGGCGCCGGCCGGATTCATCGTCGCCGTCGCCGTGTGGCTCTGGTTCACGGTGCTGTTCGCCAACTTCGCCGAGGCCCTCGCCGAGGGCCGCAGCAAGGCGCAGGCGGCGAGCCTGCGCGGCATGAAGCGAAAGGTCATCGCCAAGGTGCTGAACACACCCAAGCACGGCGCGTCGTGGCATCCCCAGGAGGCCGAGGAGCTGCGCAAAGGCGCTGTCGTCCTGGTCGAGGCCGGCGACGCGATACCGCTCGACGGCGAGGTGATCGAAGGCGTCGCCTCCGTCGACGAGAGCGCCATCACCGGCGAATCGGCCAGCGTGATCCGCGAGGCCGGCGGCGACTTCTCGTCGGTGACCGGCGGCACGCGCGTGCTCTCCGACTGGCTCGTCGTGCGCGTCAGCGTCAATCCGGGCGAGTCGTTCCTCGACCGGATGATCTCGATGGTCGAGGGCGCGCGCCGGCAGAAGACGCCGAACGAGGTCGCGCTCAACATCCTGCTGGTGGCGCTGACGATCGTGTTCCTGGTCGTCGTCGTCACGCTCCTGCCGATGTCGCTCTTCAGCGTCGCGAGCGCCAAGGCGGGGTCGGCGGTGACGGTGACGGCGCTGGTCGCGCTCCTCGTCTGCCTGATCCCGACGACGATCGGCGCTCTGCTCTCGGCGATCGGCGTCGCCGGCATGAGCCGGATGATGCAGGCCAACGTGATCGCGACCTCGGGCCGCGCCGTCGAGGCGGCAGGCGACGTCGACGTGCTGCTGATGGACAAGACCGGCACGATCACGCTGGGCAACCGGCAGGCGTCGGCCTTCTTCCCGGCGCCGGGCGTCACCGAGCAACAGCTGGCCGAGGTCGCGCAGCTCGCCTCGCTCGCCGACGAGACGCCCGAAGGGCGCAGCATCGTCGTGCTCGCCAAGCAGAAGTTCAATCTTCGCGAGCACGACATGGCCGCGCTCGCCGCGACCTTCGTGCCGTTCACGGCACAGACACGGATGAGCGGCGTCGACCTCGGCGCGAGCGCGTCCGGCGCCGCGCGGCGCATCAGGAAGGGTGCCGGCGACGCCATCCGCAGGCACGTCGAGTCGCTCGGCGGCTCGATCGCGCCGGCGCTCGCGACCGCCATCGACGACATCGCCCGGCGCGGCAGCACGCCGCTGGTCGTCGCCGAGGGCGGAGGGCTCCGAAGCGACGGCTCCGGCGAGCCGGCGCGTGCGCTCGGCGTCGTCGAGCTCAAGGACATCGTCAAGGGCGGCATCCAGGAGCGCTTCGCCGAGCTCCGCCGCATGGGCATCAAGACGATCATGATCACCGGCGACAACCCGCTCACCGCCGCTGCGATCGCGGCCGAGGCCGGCGTCGACGACTTCCTCGCGGAGGCGACGCCAGAGGCGAAGCTGAAGATGATCCGCGCCTTCCAGGCCGAGGGCCGGATGGTGGCGATGACCGGCGACGGCACCAACGACGCGCCGGCGCTGGCCCAGGCCGACGTCGCGGTGGCGATGAACACCGGCACGCAGGCCGCGAAGGAGGCCGGCAACATGGTCGACCTCGACTCGAACCCGACCAAGCTGCTCGAGGTCGTCGAGACCGGAAAGCAGCTGCTGATGACGCGCGGGTCCCTGACCACGTTCTCGATCGCCAACGACGTCGCCAAGTATTTCGCCATCATCCCGGCGGCGTTCGCGACGACCTATCCGCAGCTCGCCGCGCTCGACGTCATGCGCCTGGCCAGCCCCTCGTCGGCGATCCTGTCGGCGGTGATCTTCAACGCGCTGGTCATCGTCTTCCTGATCCCGCTGGCGCTGAAGGGCGTCAAGTACCGGGCTGCGCCGGCGGCCGAGCTGCTGCGCAGGAACGTCCTCGTCTACGGCGTCGGCGGCCTGATCGTGCCCTTCGTCGGCATCAAGGCGATCGACCTCGTGCTCTCGGTCACCCATCTCGTCTGACTCTTCGCAAGGCCCGTCATGAACGCCGTCCTCCGTCCTGCGCTCGTCCTCTTCGCCCTGCTCTCGCTCGTCACCGGCATCGCCTATCCGTTCGCCGTCACGGGCGTCGCGCAGGTGTTCTTCCCGCACCAGGCGAATGGCAGCCTGGTCGAGCGCGACGGCCAGCTCGTCGGTTCGCTCCTCGTCGGCCAGAGCTTCGCCGACCCGAAGTATTTCTGGAGCCGGCCGTCGGCGACCTCGCCGATGCCGAACAACGGCCTCGCGTCGGGCGGCTCCAACCTCGGCCCGCTCAACCCGGCGCTCGTGGACGCGGTGAAGGGCCGTGTCGCCGCCTTGCGTGCCGCCGATCCGGGCAACACGACGGCGGTGCCGATCGATCTCGTGACGGCGTCGGCGAGCGGGCTCGATCCCGAGATCAGCCGAGCCGCGGCGGCGTACCAGGCAGCGCGGGTCGCCCGCGTGCGCAGCCTGCCGCGCGACCGGGTCGACGCCCTGATCGAGGCGCACGCCAGCCCGCAGCGCTTCGGCTTTCTGGGTGAACCGCGTGTCAACGTCCTCGCCCTCAACCTCGCACTCGACGCGCTCGCGCCCCGCTGAAGTGGCGAGTGATGGGTGCGCTCCTAGAATGAGCCGGTCTCCATCGCGGCAAGGCAGGCACGGTGCTCATCAATTGCGTGGCCTACGAAGACGGCAACAAGCTCGCCGACTGCCCGATCGACGACATCAGCGAGGCGACGCCCGAAGAGCTGACGAAGATGCAGCAGGAGTTCGGCCTGCACGACCTCGCCATCGAAGATGCCCGCCACGGCCACCAGCGTCCCAAGATCGAGGAGTACGACGACACGCTCTTCGCCGTGCTGAAGACGGTCGAGTTTGCGGACAGCGGCGAGCTCGAGGTCGGCGAGCTCGATGTCTTCGTCGGCGCGAACTTCGTGCTCTCGGTGCGCAACCACACCAAGGCCGACTTCCTCGGGGTGCGTGCGCGCTCGGAGCGCGAGCCGCATCTCCTGCGCCATGGGCCGGCGTTCGTCTTCTATGCGCTGCTCGATGCCGTCGTCGACCGCTACTTCCCGATCATCGACACGCTGGAGACCGACCTCGAGTCGATCGAGGAGCAGATCTTCGAGCCGCACCACGGCCGCGCCAACATCGAGCGGCTCTATGCGCTCAAGAGGAAGATCGGCGTGGTCAAGCACGCCGTCGCGCCGCTGCAGGAGGCGGTGGCCAAGCTGATCAGCGGCCGCGTGCCGCAGGTCTGTGCCAACAACCGCGAGTATTTCCGCGACGTCTTCGACCATCTCGCGCGCATGAACTCGCTGCTCGATTCGCTGCGCGACACCATCGGCACCGCGATCCAGGTCAACCTCTCGACGGTGACGATCGAGGAAACCGAGGTCACCAAGCGCCTCGCGGCCTGGGCCGGCATCTTCGCCGTCGCGACCGCCTTCGCCGGCATCTGGGGCATGAACTTCCAGAACATGCCCGAGCTGAAATTCGCCTGGGGCTATCCCGCCGCGCTGGCGGTCATCAGCGCCTCGTGCCTGTTCATGTGGTGGCGCTTCCGCCGGTCCGGCTGGCTTTAGCGCTCCCGCCGGGCGCTCTCGAACCATGAACACGCCGTCGCGGCCCGACCCCGACGCGCTGATCGAACGCCTGCGCGAGGACGAGGCGCGCGCCGCGCGCGGCAAGCTGCGCATCTACTTCGGCTCGTCGGCCGGCGTCGGCAAGACCTGGGCGATGCTCGCGGCCGCACGCGCGGCGCAGGCCGCCGGCGTCGAGGTGCTCGCCGGGGTCGTCGAGACCCACGGCCGCACCGACACGCAAGCGCAGCTCCAGGGTCTCGAGGTGCTGCCGCGGCAGCCGTTCGGCACAGGTCAGACCGCGCTCACCGAGTTCGACCTCGATGGCGCGATCGCGCGTCGGCCGCAGCTGGTCCTGGTCGACGAGCTCGCCCACTCGAACCTTCCCGGCGCGCGCCACCCGAAGCGCTGGCAGGACGTCGAGGAGCTGCTCGCGAACGGCATCGACGTCTGGACCACGCTCAACGTCCAGCACCTCGAAAGCCTCAACGACGTCGTCGGCGGCATCACCGGCATCCGCGTTCAGGAGACGCTGCCCGACACCTTCTTCGACCGCGCCGACGAGGTCGTCCTCGTCGACACGCCGGCCGACGAGCTGCTGGCGAGGCTGAAGGCGGGCAAGGTCTACGGCGCGGCGCAGGCCGAGCGCGCCGCCGCGAACTTCTTTCGCAAGGGCAACCTGATGGCGCTGCGCGAGCTGGCGCTGCGCCGCACCGCCGACCGCGTCGAGGACGATGTGCAGGCCTATCGCGTCGAGCGCTCGATCGGCCGCGTCTGGAAGACCGAGGCCGGAGTCCTGTGCTGCATCGGCCCCGGCGACGGCGGCGAGCACATCGTGCGCAGCGCCGCGCTGCTGGCGCAGCAGCTGGCGGTGTCGTGGCACGCCATCTACGTCGAGACGCCGGCGCTGCAGCGACTGGCCAACGACCGGCGCGAGCGCATCCTCAGTGCGGTCAAGCTCGCCGAGGACCTCGGCGCGACGACGGCAGTCGTGCCGGGCACGGGCGTCGCCGCGGCCGTGGTCGCGCACGCGCGAGCGCACAACCTGTCGAAGATCGTGATGGGTCACAACCAGGCGAGCATGTGGCGGCCGTCGGGCTCGCTGGCGCAGCAGCTCGGCCGGCTCGCGCCCGACGTCGACCTGATCGAGATCGGCGCGGCGACGAAGGCCGATCGCGCGCCGCGATCGAGCGGTCGTGGGGCGAGCGAAAGGATGGGACGCGCCACGTGGAAGCCGATCGGCTACGTCGTCGCACTCGTCGCCTGCGTTGCCATCACGGCCGTCGCGCACCCGCTCGGTGCCGTGCTCGACGCGCCGAACATCGTGATGCTGTTCATGCTCGCCGTGCTCGGCGTGGCGCTGCGCTACGGGCGCGGGCCGGCGGCGCTCGCGTCGGTCGTCAACGTCCTGGCCTTCGACTTCTTCTTCGTGCCACCGCGGCTCTCGTTCGGCGTCGCCGACGTCCAGTACCTGCTCACCTTCGGCGTGATGCTGGCCGTCGGCCTGATCGTCGGCCAGCTCACCGCGGGTCTTCGCTTCCAGGCGCGCATCGCGACCCACCGCGAGCGCCGCTCGCACGCGCTGTTCGAGGTGGCCCGCGACCTCTCCAGCGTGCTCGGAACGGAGCAGGTGGTGGCGGCGGCCGGCGAGGCGGTTGCGCGCGAGTTCCGCGGCCGCGCCCGGCTCTTCGTCCTCGACGGCGACGATCGCCTCGTCCTCGCCAGCGTCGAGAGCGACAGCGAGAGCGCGGGGCTCGACCTTGGCACGGCGCGCTGGGCCTTCGACCACGCGCAGGCCGCGGGCCTCGGCACCGACACGCTGGCCGGCAGCGCCTGGCTCTATCTCCCGCTGAAGGCGCCGATGCGAACGCGCGGCGTGCTCGCGCTGCGTCCCGAGGAGCCGCGCCTGCTCCGCGTGCCCGAGCAGCGGCGCCAGCTCGAGACCTTCGCTGCGCTCGCCGCGATCGCGCTCGAGCGCGTCCACTACGTCGAGGTCGCGCAGCAGGCGACGCTGCAGATGGAGTCGGAGCGGCTGCGCAACTCGCTGCTCGCGGCGCTGTCGCACGACCTGCGCACGCCGCTCGCCGGTCTCGTCGGCCTGGCGGGCAGCCTGCGCCTGACGCGGCCGGCGCTGAGCGACGAGCAGGACGAGATCGCGCAGTCGCTCCAGGCCGAGGCGATGCGCCTGTCGACGCAGGTCAACAACCTGCTCGACATGGCGCGCATCGAGAGCGGCAGCGTGCGCCTCAGGCGCGAGTGGCACTCGATCGAGGAGATCGTCGGCAGCGCGGTGCGGGCGATGGCGCGCGCAACCGCGCCGCGTCGCGTCGCGTCCGACCTGCCCGTCGACCTGCCGCTGGTCGAATGCGATGCCGTGCTGATCGAGCGCGTGCTGGTCAATCTGCTCGAGAACGCCGCGAAGTACACGCCGGCGTCGGCGCACGTGACGGTCTCGGCGCGCGTCGACGGAGCTGTTCTGCGCGTCACGGTCGCCGACGACGGGAACGGCATCAAGCCGGGCCAGGAGACGGCGATCTTCGAGAAGTTCGCGCGCGGTGCACGCGAGTCGTCGGTCGCCGGCGTGGGCCTGGGGCTGGCGATCTGCAAGGCGATCGTCGAGGCGCACGGCGGCACGATTGCCGTAGCCAACGGTGCCGACGGCGGCGCGGCGTTCACCTTCGTGCTGCCGCTCGGCACGGCGCCGACGGTCGAGGCGGAGAGTGCAGCGCTCGTCGAGGGCGTCCTGGTCGAGCCGGCCGGAGCGATGCGATGAGCGAGCCCACGCCTGTCGTGCTGCTGGTCGAGGACGACCGTCACATCCGGCGTTTCCTGCGCACGTCGCTCGAGACCGAAGGGTGGCGCGTGTTCGAGGCCGAGACGCTGCGCCAGGGCCTCGTCGACGCGGCGACGCGAAAGCCCGACCTCGTCATCGCCGACCTCGGCCTGCCCGACGGCGACGGCGTCGACCTCATCCGCCAGGTGCGCACGTGGTCACGCGTGCCTGTGATCGTGCTCTCCGCGCGCTCCGACGAGGACGACAAGGTGCGTGCCCTCGACGCCGGCGCCGACGACTACATCGAGAAGCCCTTCGGCGTCTCCGAGCTCCTCGCCCGCGTGCGCGCCAACATGCGTCGCCAGCAGGCGCTGCGCGACGGCGGCGAGAGCGCGACGGTGACGATCGGCGACATCGAGATCGACCTCGCGGCGCGCGTCGTGAAGAAGGCCGGCGCCGTCGT